>Ga0066388_100001584_pt1 | contig 12986 bp, 14 predicted proteins | sample PanSoiMetaGPlot6_FD_64539 | JGI IMG/M metagenome (GOLD analysis project Ga0066388, IMG submission 64539) | Tropical forest soil microbial communities from Panama analyzed to predict greenhouse gas emissions - Panama Soil - Plot 6 (Hybrid Assembly) | ecosystem: Environmental > Terrestrial >... | reverse complement strand
GGCTTTGGCTTGGGCTTCAGGCGACGCGGGCCAGCGCGGCGGCCGGGCGCAGCCGGGCCGCCCGCCAGCCGCCGAACGATCCGGCCAGCAGGCCTCCGGCGATGGCCAGCAGCACGGCCAGGACGATCGCGCCCACGGTCACCGACGCGGACATGGGCACCGCGATGGTGGTGTGGCTGGCCGTCGGGCCGGCCGCTGTCGGCCCGGCACCGCCGGGACCGGCCGCGCTGGTCTGCAGGCCGCTGCCGCCGGTCGTCGGAATGGTCGCGGACAGCTTCGGCGCGATCTTGTTGATGATGGCCACGCCGGCCAAGCCGAGGCCGACGCCCAGCGCTCCGCCGAGGATGCCGATGCTCACGGATTCCCCGAGCACCTGGCTGACGATCCGGCGGCTGCGCCAGCCGAGCGCCTTGAGCGTGCCGAACTCCGGCACCCGCCTCGCCACCGCGGCCATGGTCAGCAAGCTGGCCACGGCGAACGCCGCGATCAGCACCAGCACGGCCAGCCACTTGCCGAGCGCGCCGGCCAGCTTGGCCGCGCTCGCCGCCGAACCGGTGATCTCATTCGCCAGGTCCGAGGAACTGGTCACGGTGGCCTGCGGCAGCAGCTGCCGGATCTCCTTCTGCACGGCGCCGATGTCGGCGGCGCTGGCCGCGGCCACGTACACCGTGTTGATCTGGTTGGTCATGGCCTTACCGGTGGCCGGGTCGATGGCCAGCGCCTGGGCGCGCTTGAGCGGGATGTAGACCCGCGGCGGGCTGCCGGCCTGCGGCTGGGTGACGATGCCGATGATCTTGAACTTGACCTTGGCCACGGTGACCGTGGAGCCGACCTTCAGCTTGTGCGAGGACGCGTAGTTCGAGTCGACCACGGCCACGTTGGCGTTCGTGTCGGCCTGGGTGAAGGTCCGGCCCTGCGTCACGGTGCCGTTGCTGAGCGGGCCGAGCTTCGGGTGCGAGATGTCCGTCCCGTCCACGCTGGTGCTCGTCGGCGGCACGAGCCGGGAACTCGAACCGCTCGGGAGCACGATCCGGTTGTCGGTCAGGAGCAGGCCGCCGGCCGCGTCCGACACGTGGGCCAGCCGCGCGATCTTCGCGGCGGTCTGGGCGCTGAGCGGGCCCTGGTCCCCGCTGACCAGGGTGTCGATCGTGCCGCTCGAGTAGCACTTGCCGTTGATGCACACGCCAAGGCCTGATCCCGGGCCGTTGCCCTGGTTGGTGCCGGACTGGCCGGTGATGGGCTTGCTCGACGGGGGCTTCGGCTTGGTGGTGACGGTGAGGTCGGTGCCGATGCCGTAGAGCGCCCGGAGCACCTTGGCCTGCGCGGCCTTCACTCCGGCCGAGGCGCTCATCACGGTGATGACCAGGCCGATGCCGACCGCCAGGCCGAGGGCGATGAAGATCGCCTGTCGCATTCTGCGGCGCAGTTCGCGCCTGAGGTAGGTGAGAAAGAACATGGCCGCAGGTTTACGCGGCCGGCAGTTGCACGAGGGTTACACGGCCCGGGGCCCGGGTTGGGCAGGCTGTCGGTTGTCCCGGGGGCGTGCGGCCCGGGCGGGTGGTGTAACTGGCGTGCAACCGGGTGGCGGGCACAGTGGACCGCGACCGTGAAGGAGGCAGCACGCTGATGGCACCCGACGACGGCGAGTGGATACGCGACGAGACGCCGAGCCCGGCCGGGCCTCGCGAGCACGGTTCCCGGCCGGCCGGGGATGCGGGGCGGCCGGGCCAGGAGCGGCCGTTCGAGGACCGGCGAGATGACGAGTCGCCGGAGGACGAGTGGCCGGACGACGGCTGGCCGGAGGACGAGTGGCCGGACGACGGCTGGCCGCCTGGTCTCCCGGGTCCCGCGCCCGCGCCCGAGACCGGGAAGCGCTGGGGGCACGGGGGCGTGCCAGGGTTCTCGGTCTGGGCGGCGGCGGCGGTCGCCGTGCTGGCCGCGGCCGCCGGGGTGGCCGTCGGGCTGCTGCTGGTCGGGGGCACGCCGACGGCGAGCACGGCCGGATCGGCCACGCCGGGCGCATCGGCGCCCGGTGGCACGGCGCCCGGTGGCACGACGGCGCCGGGCGGGGGCGGCACGAACCTGCCGGCCCTGCCCGGGCCCGGCGGCAACGGGAACGGGCAGCTGCGGATCATCCTCACCGGCCGGGTCCTGGCCGTCAGCGCGACGTCCATCACCATCGGCGGCAACGGCCCGTCGGTGACGGCCGCCGTCACCGGCGCCACCACGATCACCGGCAAGGCCCGCGGCATCGCCGGCGTCATGGCCGGCGACCAGGTCGCGGCCCAGGTTGGCGGCACCCCGGGGCACCTGACCGCCATCGCGATCCGGGACCCGGCCGGAACCTCGTCCTGATCGGGACAGCAGCCCGCGTCAATCACGCAGTAGCCTCTAGGGCCTCACCTGTACCAGAAAGCCTCCCGCCGCAACCACGACGATGTGGCATTGTCGTGGCCAGAACCCAAGCCGTTGGCTCATGGCTGCGTCCGGGCACCGCGTGCTCCACAAAATCGGACACAGATCACACCGGCACCTTCAGCATCACGGCCCGGGGTGCGCCGCGCCCGCAGAACGCTATGAAGCCCTGGATCCAGTGCGTTAGAACGCACTGGAAGTCCGGTCTCACAGCGTCCGGTACGCGGGCCAGCTGGCCGGGAATGCCCGATTTCGGGCCTGCGCGACGGCCCCACCTGGGCACATACGGCTAAGCAGCATTGGGTCAGAACCACGACGATGTGGCATCGTGGTGGTTCGGCCTGGGGGTGGGGCGAGTCCGCGGGTGGGCGGGTCGCGGCCTGGGCGGTCACCGGGGGACGGTCCGGTGTGAGACGCATGAGCACCGCGGGACCTGTAGGGCGGGAGCGGCGAGACGCGTCAGCCCGAGCGTGACATGAGCGGCCGGGGCGCTCAACCGGCATGGGGACGTTTTGCGGCTTTCCCCCAGCTTGCTTTCAGGCGGCGCCGTCATCGTGAAGGCACGGTGTTACCGGCGCGCAACCGGCGGCGGCGCATTCTGGTGGCGGCCACGGCGCGGGCGATCGGAGGTACGGGCGTGCGGGTGCTGGTGATCGAGGACGACGACGAGCTCGCCGAGGCGATCGGGGCCGGGCTGCGGCAGGAGCGGATGGCGGTGGACGTCGCCTTCGACGGGGCGTCCGGGCTGGAGCGGGCGCTGGTGACCGACTATGACGTGATCGTGCTCGACCGGGACCTGCCCGGGCGGCACGGCGACGAGGTGTGCGCCGAGCTCGTCCGGGCCGGCGCCCGCAGCCGGGTGCTGATGCTGACCGCGGCCGCCACCATCGAGGACCGGGTGGACGGGCTCGGCCTCGGCGCCGACGACTACCTGCCCAAGCCGTTCGCGTTCGCCGAGCTCGTGGCCCGGCTGCGGGCGCTGCTGCGCCGGGCTCAGCCGCCGCTCGCGCCCGTGCTCGAACGCGGTGACCTGCGCCTCGACCCGGCCCGGCGCAGCGCCAGCCGGGCCGGGCAGGCGCTGGAGCTCGGGCCGAAGGAGTTCGGCGTGCTGGAGCTGCTGCTGGCCGCGCAGGGGCGGGTGGTGTCCGCCGAGGAACTGCTGGAGAGGGTGTGGGACGAGATGGCCGACCCGTTCACGACCGCGGTCAAGGTGACGATGAGCCGGCTGCGCCGCAAGCTCGGCGGCCCGCCGGTCATCGAGACGCTGGCTCAGGCCGGCTACCGGATCCCGGCATGACCGCGGCCGCGCCGCGGCTCCTCGCGCCGCCGCCCCCGCCGCCCGCCAGGTTCCGGCTGCGGACGCCGCGGCGGACCGTGCGGCTGCGGCTCACCCTGCTCTACGTCGGGCTGTTCCTGGCTTCGGCCGCGGGCCTGCTCGTGATCACGTACTTCCTGGTCGCCCAGCAGCTGCCGGGCACGGTGATGATGCGGTCCAGCGCCAGCGGGCCGGGCACCGGCGCCCCCAGCGGTCAGCTGATCACCGGGGGCACGGCAGGCGCCGGCACCGCCTGCATGTCGCAGGCCGGCGGGGTGCCTGCGGAGCAGGTGAACGCGTGCCAGCTGGCCGTCCAGCAGGAGGCGGCCCGGCTGCGCAGCGACACTCTGGACCAGCTGCTCATCGAGTCCGGGGTGGCGCTCGGCATCATGGCGGTGGCCTCGGTGGGGCTGGGCTGGCTGATGGCCGGCCGGGTACTCAGCCCGCTGCGCACGATCACCGCCGCGGCCCGCCGCATCTCGGCGCGCAGCCTGCACCAGCGGATCGGGATGGGCGGCCCGGACGACGAGCTCAAGGAGCTCGGCGACACCTTCGACCAGCTGCTCGGCCGGCTCGACGCCTCGTTCCGGGCGCAGCGGCAGTTCGTCGCGAACGCGTCGCACGAGCTGCGTACCCCGCTGGCGCGGCAGCGCACCCTGCTCGAGGTGGCGCTGCGCGACCGGCAGGCCCCCAACGCCTCGCTCCGCACCGCCTGCGAGCGGGCGCTGGCAGCGGGCGAGCAGCAGGAAAGGCTGATTGCCGCGCTGCTCACGCTGGCCCGCGGGGAGCGCGGCCTGGACCGGTTCGAGCCATTCGACCTCGGCGCCGTCGCGGCCGGGGCGGTCGCCGCCGTGCGCGAGGACGCGGAGGACCGCGGCCTGGCCGTCACGGCCGACCTCGGCCCGGCCCCGGCGCTCGGCGACCCGCGGCTGGCCGAGCGGCTGGCCGTGAACCTGGCCGACAACGCGGTCCGGTACAACGTGCCCGGCGGGCGGGTGGAGATCACCACGGGGAACCGGGACGGCCGGGCCTTCCTGGCCGTGACCAACACCGGCCCTGTCATACCGCCGGACCAGCTGGGACGGCTGTTCCAGCCGTTCCAGCGAATGGACCCCAGCCGGATCAGGCCGGGCTCCGCCCGGCCGCGGGAGGCGGGTCTCGGGCTGGGGCTGGCCATCGTCAGCGCGGTCGCGGCCGCGCACGGGGCCGGACTGCAGGCCGTGACCCGGGCCGGGGGCGGGCTGGCCGTCGAGGTGACCTTCCCGCCCGCGCCGACCGCGCCGGCCGAGGCGGCCGAGGCGGCCGGCCGGGTCCGGGACCTGGCCGACGCGCTGGTCTGACCCAAAGTGCGGCCAGGAGCCCGGACCAGGTCAGGAGCGCGCCGGGCGGGTCAGGAGCGGGCGGCGCGCCGCTTGGCGCGCGCCATCTTGAGCAGGTAGGCCGGGCGGGGCGGGATCCAGCCGAGCTGCCTGGCCACGCCGAGGTCGTCGCGGTTCGCCCAGTGCTCGATGATCCTGCCGTCCTCGAAGCGGAACCAGTGGGACTGGGTCATGGCGAACGGCTTGTGCGTCGGCGGGAAGACCGTGTCCACGGCGCCGTCGGCGTCGTAGACCGCCCACGGGGCGGCGTGGATCCCGTTCATCGTCGAGTTCACCGCCACCACGTCGCCGTCGGCGATGGCGTGATGGATGTCGTAGTGCAGGTCGGCGAACGCGGCACGCAGCCACAGCGCGGTCGAGTAGAAGCCGGCCGGACCGGGCACCCGCGAGGACGGCGGCTGGACCGGGTTCTCGCGGTCCACGGCGCGCGGGTGGTACAGGGGGTCGAACTCGGCCCGGTCCCCCTTGGTCATAGTGTGAATGCTGCGCACGGCGACGGTAACCGGATCGGCCGAGACGGCGGCGGAGGAGCTGACGGTCATGGTGACCCCCTTTAGATACAGTTGGACTGTATCTAAAGTTTGGAGCGGGTGGTGACGGAAGTCAAGCGGTCCTACGACGCGTCCGGGCGGCGCGAGCAGGCCCGCGCCCGCCGCCTGGGCGTGGTGCTGGCGGCGCGCGACCTGTTCGAGCGCGACGGCTACCGGCCGACGACGATCGCGGCGATCGCGGCGCAGGCCGGGGTCTCGGCGGAGAGCGTCTACAAGAGCTTCGGCTCCAAGGCCGCGCTGGCCAAGGCGGTGTTCGACATCGCGCTGGCCGGCGACGACGAGCCGGTGCCCGTGGCCGCGCGCCCGGCCATGCAGGCGATAAGGGACGAGCCCGACGTCCGGCGCAGGATCGCGATGTTCACCGAGGGCCTGGCCCAGCGCCAGGCGCGCTCGGCGAAGGTGCAGATCCTCATCCGGGACGGCCGGCACGTGGACGACTCGCTCGCCCCGGTGTGGGCGAAGCTGCACGACGAAGGCCTGACCGGCATGACGGTGCTGGGCCGCCAGCTGCTCGAGACCGGCCAGCTCCGGGACGGGATCGACCTGGCCGAGGTGCGCGACGTGCTGTGGAACTACCTGGCGATCGACCACTACGAACGGCTGGTCCTGGGCCAGGGCTGGTCACGGGAGCGGTACGCGCGCTGGCTGGCCCACGCCATCACCGGTGCCCTGTGCCCGTAGGAGGCCAGGATGGGTAGGCCCGCGGCCGCGTTCGTGATCAACCCGACGCGGCTGCGCGATCCGCGGGGCTTCGAGCGGCGGGCCCAGGCGGCCGCCAGGGAGCACGGCTGGGACGCGTGGTTCGCCGAGACCACCGGGGCGGACGGCGGTCACGCCCCGACCCGCCGCGCGCTGGCCGCGGGAGCGGGCCTGGTCTTCGCGGCCGGGGGCGACGGGACCGTCCGGGCCTGCGCCGGGGCGCTCGCGGGCACCGGGGTGCCGCTGGCCATCGTGCCGCTCGGCACGGCGAACCTGACCGCCCGGGCGCTGCGGGTGCCGGCCCGGGCCGGGCGGGCGATCGACGCGGCCTTCGGCGGCCGTAACCGGCGCATCGACCTGGGCCGCGTGGACGAGGCCGGGGCGGGGGCAGGCGGGACCGGCACAGACGGACTCGTGTTCGCGGCGATGGCGGGGATCGGGCTGGACGCGGCGGTGGTGGGGGCGGCGCGGCCGGACACCAAGCGGTGGCTCGGCTGGGTGGCGTACGCCGCGTCGGGGGTGATGCGGCTGCGCAGGCCGGCCTGCGACTTCACGGTGCGGGTCGACGACCGGGAGCCGGTGCGGCGGCGCGCGCAGTGCGTGGTGGTGGGCAACGCCGGGCTGCTGCCGGGCGGGTTCATCCTGCTGCCGGAGGCCAGGCTCGACGACGGTCGGCTGGACGTGGGCATCCTCGCGCCGTCCGGCGTCTGGGGCTGGCTGCGGGCGGGCGGCCGGGTGCTTACCCGCGTCCGGGGCCAGGACCGAACGCTGGAGCGCTGGCCGGCCCGCCAGGTGGAGATCAGCGCGGACACCGACCAGCCTCGGCAGGTGGACGGCGAGATCGTCACGCCCGGCCGGGTGCTGCGGGCCTCGGTCTGCCCGGGCGCGCTGGTCGTACGGCTGGCCGCTGACTAGGCCTCGACCCCGGCGGCGCGGAGCCGGGCGGCGTTGCGCTCCTCCAGGGCGGCGTAGGCCCGAACCTCGTCGGCGCAGGGCTCGCGGTCGGCTCCCGCCTCCGGGACGGGCGCGGCCGGGTCGAGGTCGGCGCGGTAGACGAACGTGGCGTTGCCCTCCAGGACCGGGTGCCACCGCGCCTGGCGGACCCTGAGCGACACCGTGGCCATGCCGCCGGCGTTGCGCACGACCACCGGGCGCTCCGGGTCGGTCCGGCCGACCCGGGAGTAGACGGCGCGGGAGGCGGCCATGCCGGACCCGCACGAGGCGGTGAGCCCGGCGCCGCGCTCGAAGGTGCGGACGAAGACCTCGGCGGGCTGGAGCGGGAGCAGCACGGACACGTTCGCCCCGGCCGGGAACACGTCCGGCCTGGTCGCTACCTGTTCGCCGATCGCGACCAGGTCGGACTCGACGTACTTGTCGACGAGCGCGACCAGGTGGGGGTTCGGGATGGTGACCGCGGTGAACCTCAGGGCCGGGTCGAGCTCGGGCAGCCGGGCCTCGGTCAGCGGATTCCGGCCGGCCACCACGGCGGTCTGGGGGGCGAAATCGACGGCCGGATGCTCGAGGCTGATCTGGCGCACCCCTTCCGGGGTGGTGGCGCCCCGGCGGACCGTGTATTCGGCCGACCCGCTGCGGATCACCGCGGCATCGGCGCCGCGCTGGTCGAGCACCACACGTCCCAGGCAGCGCATGCCGTTCCCGCAGAACTCGGCGGGCGAGCCGTCCGGGTTGAAGAACCACGCCTCGGGGACGGCCGGGGCGGCGTCGTAGAAGTAGACCCCGTCCCCGCCGAACGGCCCGGCCCGGTCGCACAGCCGCCGGACGAAGGCGCGCAGCTCGCCGTCGGAGGCGAAGTCGCGCGGCGTCATCGCGGCCACGAAGATGTCGTTCTTCGAGCCGTGCGCGTTCAGGATCTCGGCCATCGCGAGCCAGCATATCGGCCGGACCTGATCGGGACGGCCCGATCCGGCTGCGCCCGAGCCTGGCCAGGCTCAGGCGCTGAAGGCGTCCTGCCAGGGAGCGGCGCTGAACAGCGCGGGACCGACCGGGCCGAACGCCGGGTACGTGGAGAAGCGCATCCCCTCGGCGTAGTTCCGCAGCGCCACCCGGGACCGGTCGAGCATGTTGGTGGGCAGGTGGCTGACCGGGAACCAGCGCGCTCCCGGCGCTCTGTTAGCTCCGGAGGGGACGACGCTGCCGGCCTTGCCGCCTGTGGCGGCGGGCCCGAACCCCCCCGGAGAAGGGGAGTAGTCACCCTGCCACCCGGACACGGTCAGGAAGAAGGCGATCCGCCCGCTGCCAGACACGTCGTGCATGACGTGCGCCAGCGACACGTTCTCGGCCCGGATGGCGATGCCGGCCTCGGCCAGGGCGACCCGGATCGCCGTTTCCACGATCGTCTCCCGGTCAGCCAGCTGGCCCGTCGGCGGTTCATAAGCCCCGTCCCCGTAGCCCGTGTTGGCCCGCTCCCGCAACAGGATGCGTCCGTTCCTCATCAGCAAGAGGATGACGTCCACGGCGACCCTGCGGCGATACTGAACCTCCGCAGCGATCGCGGTGTCGCCGGCTCTGCTCATAATGACCGCCTCGCCGCGCGCCCACAACCCCCTCCTGAGCCCCTGCCCGGCGCATATCGGACTCATACGCACTGCCCAGGAACAAGCACGGTACCTCCGCGGGTCTGTGGATCGCCATGTGTACAAGGCTGGCCAATCTGTGGACGAGGCGGGGAAAACGATCTACAGCCTGTGGATACGATCGCGGACCGTCCCGCGCAGGGCGGCAACCGGGGCTGTGGAGAACCGGGCGGCCATGTGGATGAACGGCGGCTGAGAATAGCTGAAAACCACGGACGGTAACGATCTCGTCCGTTACTCAGGGGTGACGGCTCACGAGGGCGCGGGGTCCCGCCAGGCGGCGAGCGCGCGGTGCCGCGTCATTGCCTCGATTATCCCCTTCACCTCGCGCGCTTCGAACAGGTCGATCATTTGCTCGTGGTCCTGCTGCGCCCTCTCGAGATTGCCCATGCCGGAAAGGCTGTAGGACTCGGCCGAATCCCAGAGGTAGCTGAGGAAGCGGAGGAGCTGGTCGCTTCCGGCCCGGCGGAAGGCGACGAAATGGAACTGGCGATTGAGGTCCAGGAATTCACTCCACCGCCCGGGCGCGGTCAGCCTGCGCATCTGGCGGCACAGCCTGCGCATTTCGTCGATATCATCGTCGGTGAGCTGCGGGATGGCCAGCATGAATGCCTCGCGCTCGAGGATCTCGCGCCAGTGGTAAACATCGGCGAGGTCGTCGGCGGACAGGACCCGGACGAAGAAGCCGACCCTGGGCCTGTGCTCGAGGTATCCGGACGCGGCCAGCGAGGTAAGCGCCTCGCGCACCGGAATATGAGATACGCCCAGGTCGGCCGCTATCGCGCTCGGCGAGAGCTTTGCTCCCGGCTTTAGCTCACCGGAAACGACCGCCTGCTTGATCCGTTTCTCGATGTAGGACAGCAGGGCCTCGGGCTGATCCTGGCCAGGCTCCTGGGACAAGGGCACAGGCCTGCACCTCCCCCTTGCCGCCGTCGCCTAATATATTATAGCCAGCAGATCTGAGCGGTTTCGATTACCGCCGACTGCTGGGAGTGTATGCGCCGGGATGCCTGCTGGCAGCATAACCACGCGAACATGGCGCGGCGTGCCTCAATTGACGCACGCAAAACCGGCGGTTAATGGCTGGCGCAGAGCCGAGGCGAAGGCGATTGGCTATTGCGTGACCCGCCGGCGCAGCGACCAGAGCTGAGCGCCGCGTTCGACCTCGAGCGCGGCGGCCCACGGCAACCGGGGCGGGCCCAGCTCGGTGCGCAGGCTCGCCGTGGCCTTCCTGGCCAGCTGCGGGTCGCGGGCGGGCCGGCGGGCGAGTTCGGCGGCCCGCTCCTCGACCTGCTCCGACGGCAGGGCCTCCCAGGCCAGGCCGAGCTGCACGGCCCGCAGCCCCGAGATCTCCTCGCCGAAGATGCCGGCCGCCGCCGCGGCCTCGGCGCCCGCGCGCCCGGCCAGCAGGCCGAAGTGGCCGCCGCCCGGGTGCAGCCCGATCCGCAGGAAGCCGCTGATCAGCCGGGCGTCCTCGGCGACGATGCGCAGGTCGGTGGCGAGCATCAGGTTGATCCCGGCGCCGACCGCGGCGCCGCGGACCGCGGCTATCGTCGGCACCTCCAGCTGGCCGACCCGGGTGAAGGCCCGGTAGATGCCGCCGAGAGCGGCGTACCTGCCCTCCTCCACCGGGTCGCGGCCGACCTCATCCAGGTGGCCGCGCTCGGCCCCGGAGCAGAACGTGCCGCCGGCGCCGCGGATGACGGCGGCTCCGGCCGCGGGGTTCCTGTCCACCTCGTCGCAGGCCGCCACGAACTGGGCGGCCAGCTCGTTGTTGAGCGCGTTCCTGGTCGCGGGCGCGTTCAGGGTGATGAACGCGACGCCGTCGGCGATCTCGAGGTCAATCATCGGCTGGCTCCTCGGCTGGGTAGCGGTGGGCGGCGGCACGGAGGCGCTCGGCGAGCACGGCGCAGCGGTCGCGGAGCTCGGGCGGCTCCAGCGGGGTGAACGGGATGGCGAGCAGGGCCAGGTGCAGCACGATCGAGTCGAGCGAGTCCGAGCCCGAGGTGAGCAGGCAGCGCCGCTCGCCGATGGCCTCGACCACCGCGACGGTGGACGGCACCCGGGCGGCGACCACCGCGGCGGGCGCGTCCAGCAGCACCCGGGCGCGCCAGCGGTACGGCCCGGAGGAGATGCCCTCGCTCACGAACCGGCCGGCATCCGGGGGGTCGGCGGGGCGCGACCGGGCCCCGGTGGGCTGTACGCCGTTCATCCGGTCCACCCGGAAGCTGCGCCACTCCGCTTTGTCCACGTCGTGCGCCACCAGGTACCAGCGGCGGCCGGTGGAGACCAGGCGGTACGGCTCGACGTGACGGCGGCTGTCCAGCCCGGCACCGTCGCGGTAGTGAAACCGCAGCCGCTCGCCTTGCTGGCATGACAGGGCGAGGAGAGCCAGATCGTTCGGTTCAATTGATGGCTCGGACGGGGCCAGGGGTACGGTGGCGGCGGTGAGGGCCTCCACCCGGCGGCGCAACCGGGGCGGCATGACCTGGTCGATGGCGGCCGCGGCCCGCGCGGTGGCCTCCTGGCTGCCGCGCAGCCCGGGGTCGGCGGCGGCGGCCCGCAGCCCGAGCGCCACCGCGACGGCGGATTCCTCGTCGAGCAGGAGCGGCGGCAGCCGCGTTCCCGGACCGAGCGCGTAGCCGCCCTGGCGGCCCGGGATCGCGCGCACCGGGTAGCCGAGCTCCCTGAGCCGGTCGATGTCGCGGCGGACGGTGCGCGTGGTGACGCCCAGCCGGTCCGCCAGCTCGTCGCCGCGCCAGCTCGGCCGGGCCGTCAGCAGCGGCAGCAGCCGGAGTAGCCGCCCGGCGGTTTCTGTCACCTGCTCATCATGCCGTGCCTATGCGGACCGGTCCTGTCCTTAATGCTCTCTAGGGTGGGCGTGCGGACTGGGAGAAAGAAGGTGGCGCATGACCGATGTTGACTGGACCTTCCATCTGGCCGAACAGCTGGACTGGCACTGGCGCGCGCAGCTGCGGCCGCGGCTGCGCGGGCTGACCGACGAGGAGTACCGCTGGGAGCCGGTGCCCGGCGCCTGGAGCGTGCGGCCGCGCGGGACCTCGACGGCGCCCATCGCGGCGGGCGCGGGCGACTTCACCCTCGACTTCGCCATGCCGCAGCCGGATCCGCCGCCCGTGACCACGATCGCCTGGCGGCTCGGGCACATCATCGTCGGCGTGCTCGGCATGCGGGCGGCCTCGCACTTCGGCGGCCCGCCGTGCGACTACGCCACCCACCACTATCCGGGCGACGCCGCGACCGCTCTGGACCAGCTGGACTCGGCCTACGCGGCCTGGATGGCCGGGGTGCGCGGGCTCAGCCCGGATGACCTGACCCGGCCCATCGGGCCGGCCGAGGGCCCGTGGGCCGAGCACTCGATGGCCGAGCTCGTGCTGCACATCAACCGGGAGACGATTCACCACGGCGCGGAGATCGCGCTGCTGCGCGACCTGTACCTGTGGCGCTACGACCGGGAAGGATGCTGACCATGTACACCAAGATCCAGGTGGTCTTCGACGCCGCCGAGCCGGCCAAGCTGGCCGAGTTCTGGGCCATGGCCCTGGACTACGTGCTCGAGCCGCCGCCGGAGGGCTTCCGGACCTGGGAGGATTTCGGCCGGTCGATCGGCATGCCCGAGGAGCGGTTCGGCGATCAGGCGTCCGTGATCGACCCGGACGACCAGGGGCCGCGGCTGTACTTCCAGCGCGTGCCCGAGGCCAAGACGGCCAAGAACCGGGTTCACCTGGACATCCGCGTGGCCGGGCCGGAGATCACCGGCGAGGTGCGCAAGCAGCTGGTCAGCGAGAAGGTGGAGCAGCTGGTGGAGGCGGGGGCGAGCCTCGTGTGGGAGGAAGACGACGTAACGGGCAGCTCGATCGTGATGCGCGACCCGGAGGGCAACGAGTTCTGCGTCGCCTGACCCCGCAACCCGGGGCATGGCCGTGATCGTGTGTACGTGCCCCCCATTTTGCGAGGGTAAGTACACGATCACGAGGGGACGGGACGGGGCGGCTTCAGGGGCGAATTACGGGGG
>Ga0066388_100001583_pt1 | contig 12991 bp, 12 predicted proteins | sample PanSoiMetaGPlot6_FD_64539 | JGI IMG/M metagenome (GOLD analysis project Ga0066388, IMG submission 64539) | Tropical forest soil microbial communities from Panama analyzed to predict greenhouse gas emissions - Panama Soil - Plot 6 (Hybrid Assembly) | ecosystem: Environmental > Terrestrial >... | reverse complement strand
TACTGATAGAGCGAGCCGATCGACACGCCGGCCCGCGCGGCGATGTGGTTGGTGGTGGTATTGGCATAGCCGCGCTGCGCGAAAACGTGAGCCGCGGCCGTCAGCAGACATTCCACCGTCTGCTGGCTGCGGGCTTGGCGCGGTGTGCGCCAGCGCCGTTGCGCGAGTTTGCGGCCGGCCGTCATCGATCGCGAAATGCGAGTTGCTGATGTGAGCTTTTACTCATATATGAGTACAAGGCAAGAGGAGCTGTCAGCTATCAGCCATCAGCTACAAGCGCTGCACGATTCGGAGAAACTGCCGAGCTGAAAGCTGAACGCTGACCGCTGACAGCCAAACGAGGAATTCACACCGCGCCAGGAGGAGACCCCATGCAGCTACCAGTCGACGTCGAGTTGCCGCCTTACGGCCTGACCGAAGCCGTGCCCTCGGCGTTTCCGAGCCTGTTCAACTGGGAATACAAGTTCCGCCACGAGGAGCTGGCGCGGCTGTACGAAAAGGGCAAGCGGCTGCAGTGGAACGCGTCGACGGACATCGACTGGTCGATCGACGTCGATCCCGAGCGCTCGAGCATCGAGGATCACGATTCGATGGACGCGATCCTGCAGCCGCCGGAGCGCTTGGATACGAAGATGCGCCGCCGCATGAACCAGCACCTCGACGGCTGGATGCTGTCGCAGTTCATGCACGGCGAACAGGGCGCGCTCCTGGCGACGGCGCAGATCGTCAACACAGTGCCTTGGACCGAGGCGAAGTTCTACGCCGCCAACCAGGTCGCGGACGAGGCGCGCCACGTCGAGGTGTACCGCCGCTATCTGACCGAGAAGTGGGGGATCACCTATCCGGTGAACCCGCATCTGCACACGCTGCTCAATCAGATCCTCTCCGAGTCGCGCTGGGACATGATCTACCTCGGCATGCAGATCATGGTGGAAGGGCTCGCGCTGGCGGCGTTCGGGCTGATGAAGTTCACCAAGGCCGACGAGCCGCTCATCCAGCAGATCACCGCCGCGGTCATGCGCGACGAGGCGCGCCATGTCGCCTTCGGCGTCCTCTCGCTGCAGGACCTGTACACCAAGGAGCTCTCGTCCAGCGAGCTCCGGGAACGCGAGGAGTTCGTGATCGAGGCGACGGTGCTCATGCGCGACCGCCTGCTGATGGAGGAGGTGTGGCCGCGCATCGGGCTCGACGCGAAGGTTTGGATGCCGTGGGCGCTCACCACGCCCTTCATGGTGGGCTTCCGTCAGATCCTCTTCTCCAAGATCGTGCCCAATCTGAAGCGCCTCGGCCTGCTGACGCCGCGCGTGCGCGCCAAGTTCGCCGAGCTGGACATCCTACAGTACGAGTCGCTGCCCGACTCCACCGAGGAGGAGGACACCGCCGTGCCGCCGGCTCTGCTGACCTTCTTCAGCAGCCTCCAGGCCGCAGGCATCCAATTCCCGCAGCCGGGCTGAGCACCGCGCGGCGGCGACGCTTGGCCCGGCGCGCGGCGCGACGGTATGCTCGCCGCGCATGGCCGATGGGTCGCGTCCGAGCTGGGCAACGCGCGCGCGCGACGGGGCGCGCACGTACGGCCCCGCCGCGGCGGTCGCGCTGGCCGTCATCGTGTGGCAGCTGGCCCACTTCGGCGGGCTGTACGCGGCATCCGACGACTCCTACATCTATCTCGGCTACGTGAAGCGCGCGCTGGAGCCGCCGCGCGCGCTGTTCTCCTACAATCCGGGCGAACACTCGGCCGGGACGACGGGGATCGTCTACTACTACGCGCTGATCGCCGCGGCGGCACTCGTGCGCGTCTGGACGTTCTTCCTGCCGCTCTCCACCACGCTCACGTGGGCGATGTGGCTGCTCAACGCGCTGCTGTTCGTCGGTTGCGCCGGGCTGCTCGCCCGCATGGTTCGGCAGCTGACGGATGGCAGTGTCGCATGGGAGATTGCAGCGCTGGCGCTGCTGCTGTGGAGCGTCAAATTCACCTGGGGCATGTTCGCCGGGCTCGAGAACCCGCTCACCGCGTTTCTGGTCATGGCGCTGGCGTATGCGCTGATGCGCGGCGCGCCGCTCGCGGGCATCGCCGCGCTGGTCGGCGGCTTGGTTGGAACTCGACCCGATCTCGCACCGACGGCGGCGCTCGTGCCCGCCTTCGCCGCCGTCTGCGCTACCGTGCGCGCCGATCCGCGCCCCGACGGCGTGTGGTCGACGGTGCGGGCCATCCTCTGGCGTGCTGCGGCGGCCAGCGCGCTGGCCGCGGCGGTTTACGCCGCATTGGTGCTGCCCTGCTACCTGACCACCGGGCACATCTTCCCGAGCGCGCTGGGGACACGCATCCGCATCGGCGCGCTCGGCGACCCGCAGATCTTCTGGCAAGGCATCGCCATGTTCGACCGCGGACTGCTGTGGCGCAACAGCTGGTCGTTTGCCAACCTTGTGCTCCTCGCGTGCCTGGCGGTGGTCGCGCTGTTCCGCGACGTGCGCGTGCCCCTGATTGCGATGGCGTTCGTCGCGGTGCAGTCCTGCCTGCGCATCGTCCTGCGCCTAATCGATCTGAGCGCCGAGGATCGCTACGTCTCCTATCTCTGGCCGCTGTACGTCTTGGCCATCGTGTCGCTGCTGTATGCCGCGGCATCGTCGTCCCGTACGGTGCTCTCGACCGTGGCGCGCCCGGCGTTCGCGCTCACGCTCGCTGCGGTGCTCGCCGTCTACACAGCGGTCGGTCCGTTGCGCGAGTTCGATCAGCGCTTCACGGCCGACGTGCGCGAGATGAATCAAGTGGTCGTCACGCCGGCGCGGTGGATGAGCGAAAACCTCCCGCCCGCGGCGCGCGTCGCTATGGAACCGGCGGGCGCAATCCGCGTATTCACCGACTTCTATCTGGTCGACGTCATCGGCCTCACCACGGTGCCTACGCTGCCGCAGGGATCGTACGCGGACTTCATGGAAGCCAACCGCGTCGACTACGCTTTCGACTACGCGGCGCGCGTGCCCGAGCTGGCGGATGCGTCGCGCTACGAGCGCCTGAAGTCGTGGCGCCCCAACCCGCGCCGCCATTCATGGGGCGAGATCGGCGTCTATCGCCGACGCGCTCAGTAACCGCGCAGCTTCGTAGACCTTCGACGCCGTAGCGGCGACCTTCAGGTCGCCATGGCGAGCGCAGCTCGCCCCAGGCGTATTTGGGCGCTGCTGCGCAGCGCCATGGCGACCTGAAGGTCGCCGCTACGGCGTACAGCATCAAGTCGTCCCATTGCCCACCGCGGTTGACGGCTCGGGCGCGCTGCCGCAGTAGTGCCGCGCATGGCCGCGCCAGCTTCGCGACATCTCGTCCTGGCCGGCGGCGGACACAGCCACGTCCTGGTGCTGACCGCGCTGATCGAGCAGCCGGAGCCGCGCCTGCGACTCACGGTGGTTTCTCCCGGCCGTTACGCGACCTACTCGGGTATGGTGCCGGGCGTGATCGCCGGCCAGTACGCGCTGCGCGCGGCGCAGATCGACGTTGCGGCGCTCGCCGCGCGGGCGGGCGCGGCCTTCGTCCCCGCGCGCGCCGTGCGCGTCGATCCGGCCAAGCGGACGCTGCTGCTCGATGACGGAGCAGCGCTCGCATACGACCTGTTGTCGTTCGATATCGGGTCGCGACCGAAGCGGATCGCTGCGATGGATCCCGCCGCGCCGGTCATCGCGCTGCGCCCGATCGAACGGGCGGTGGCGGAGCTCGACACAGCCGTCACCGCGCCGCGCGCGGACGGCGGACCGGGCATCGTCGTGGTCGGCAGCGGCGCGGGCGGCAGCGAGGTGGCCCTCGCGCTCGCCGCGCGTTTGCGGGAACGACCGCGCATGATCACCGTTTGCGATCCCGGTGCTCATCCCGTCGAGTCGCGCGGGCCGCGCACGGCAGTGCGGGTCGAACGCGCCTTTGCGGAAGTCGGCATCGACTTCGTCGGCGGAGCGACGGTGGAGCGCGTGACCCGGGAAGGCGTCACGTTTGCCGGCCGCCGCGAGCTGCCGGCCGACGTGATCATCTGGGCGACGGGCGCCGCGGCACCGGATCTCTTCGCCGCGTCCGGTCTGCCGGTCGACGCATGCGGGCATCTGCTGGTCGATGCAGCGCTGCGCTGCACCACACACTCCGACATCTTCGCCGCCGGCGACTGCGCGACGATGACCGCTCACCCGGATTTGCCCAAAGCCGGGGTGTTCGCCGTTCGCCAAGCGCCGATCCTGGCGCGCAACCTGCGCGCTGCCGCGCGCGATGAGCCCCTGGTCCCCTATCAGCCGCAGCGGCGCTATCTCGCCTTGCTCAACACCTGCGACGGCCGCGCCATCTTCAGCTACGGACACTTTGCCTATCGCGGCCGCTCCGCATGGTGGCTGAAGGACTGGATTGATCGGCGGTTTGTCGCACGGTTCAACCGGGCGGTTGGCGGTCAATCTGTCCGCCGTTAGGCCGGCGTCTGGGCCGGCCGATTCCTGGCGTGGGCCCTAGTCGCCGACCGCCTCGGCGCCAACCGCCATTCCATCCGACTCGTGGATCCAAGTGCGCACGATCGGCAACAAGCCGAGGGCGGGAAAGGCGAGGAAGAACGTCAGGACGAAGTACGACGTGTAGCCGAGGTGCGTCGTCGCCCAGCCGCTGATCGCGCCGGCCACGTCGCGCGACAGCGCGAACACGGCCGAAAGCGCGGCGTACTGCACGGCTGCGTGCTCCTTCTCGCACACGTGCATGAGGAAGGAGAGAAACGCCGCCGAACCGAGGCCGCCGCAGAACGACTCGATCATCGAGGCGGCGTACACGAGCCCCCTGCCCGGCTCGGCGATGGCGCGCAGCGCGTCACTCAGCGCGTTGAGTGCAAGGTGCGGCGTCGGCGGGTTGATCCAGCTGACCGTGGCATAGCCGAGGTTGGAGAGCGCCTGCGCGAAGCCGAATACCAGCAGCGCGCGGAAGATCCCCCAGCGACTGGTCAGCCGCCCACCGACCAACGCCCCGGCGATCGTCGCGAGGACGCCGAGCGAGGTCGACACGAGACCGATCTCGCCGACCGACAGCCCGCGATCGATCCAGAAGGGCTTGATCATCGGGCCCATCGCCGCATCGCCGAGCTTGTATCCGAGCACAAACACCAGCACGGCCCACGCGCCGGGGCGCAGCAGCCAGCGGCGCATCGGCGTCAGCCATTCGCGCCGCGCCGCGAGCGGGACGACGATTCGCGGCGCGCCCCACGTACCGAGCGCGAGCGCCGCGAACAGCGCCGCGCCGATGAGAAACACTGCCGGCCAGCCGATCATCGGGGCCAGCAGCACGAGGCCGCCGCCGCTCGCGATCAGCGCCACGCGGTACGCCGACACCCGAACGCCGTTGGCATCGCCTTCTTCCCCGCGATCCACCAAGCCGATCGTATACGCATCGATGGCGACGTCCTGAGTCGCCGACGCCACCGTGATGGCGAGCAGCACGCCCCACAGCCCGAAGGTCGGCAGGCTGGGCTCGAACAGCGGTGTCAGCGCGGTGAAGACCGTCAGGGCCAGCAGGCACGCCGTGATCCACTGCCGCCGCTCGCCGTAGCGATCGACCAACGGCGACCATAGGACCTTCAGCGTCCACGGCAGGCCGAGCAACGAGGCGAGGCCGATGTCGGTGAGCGAAACGCCGCTCACCTTGAAGTACACCGGCACGACCTCCTTCACGATGCCGAACGGCAAGCCCTCGGCAAAATATAGAATTGCCACCCAGAAGAGCTTGCGCCGCAGCGGCATGAGGACGCCGACAGTTCCTGCTCCCGGGGGGACAGTCAAACGCATCGGGCGGTTGGTGGTGCCTCGATTTTGATCTACCGCAGAGGACGCAGAGGGGGGCGCAGGGCTTTACCTCAGAAGAGGAGCCTCGACCACGGATTTCGCGGGTCCGATTACACCAAGGCGTGCGCCTGGAATCCGTATCCGTGTCATCCGCGTAATCCCTGATTGAAAGCGATGACTCTTGGCAAAGCCGGGCCGCAGAGAAGAGGCGTGCTACCGCTGCCGGCGGCCTGACGTTCCCCGCTGCGAACTGCTATTCAGTAGCAGCCACCATTGACTTACACGCATGCGGTCGCAAACATCGCGGTACTGGCAAGGATCGCCTGGGAGGGACGGGTATGTGGGATAAAGACAGCTCGTTGGCGCCGTCGCTGCTGGTCGCCATGCCGCAGTTGCAGGATCCGAACTTTGCCAAGTCCGTCGTGCTGCTGTGTGAGCATCGCGAAGAAGGCGCGATGGGACTGGTCATCAATCGCTGCACGGAGACGCTGGCGTCAGCCATCGTTCAACTCGAGCCGCCGCCCGAGCAGGACAGCAAGATCTCCGTATGGATCGGCGGGCCGATCGATCCGGCGCGCGGCTGGCTCCTGCTGCGCGAGGATCTCGGCGATGGCATTGAAGTCAGTCCGGGACTGTTTCTCTCCGCCTCGCGCGACCTGCTGCGCCGGGTGATGAACAGCCGCGAGCTGGCCGAGCGCTGCCGCTTCCTGGTCGGCTATGCCGGTTGGGGACCGCGTCAGCTCGATTCCGAGCTCGCCGCCTCGGCCTGGCTCACCGTGCCGATCAACAAGCAGCTGATGTTCGACACACCGAGCGGGGAGATGTGGGAAGTCGCCATTCGCCAGCTCGGCGTCGAGCCGCACGCGTTAGCGCTCGGCCCCGGTGTGCACTGAGCTGGGACCGCTGGCGGCGCGCTGCCCACACGCTCGAATGCCGTGCGCGCGAACAGCGTGCCTCGTAGCGGCGACCTTCAGGTCGCCATGGCGCTGCGCAGCAGCGCCCGAGCGCGCATTGGGCGAGCTCCGCTCGCCTTGGCGACCTAAAGGTCGCCGCTACGCTGCCCTGTTCAACGCGATCAACGTGATGTCGGCGGGATAACGCTCGCACGCGGTCGCGCGAGCCGCCCGCGCCGCCAGAGTCAGCGCGTATTGGCCGACTGCTCTGGCGGTCTGACGTGGAGGTAGTCGCTCAGGACGGCGATCCACTGTTGGGTTTCCTCGGTGTTGGGATTGCCGACCGACATGCGGGGTGCGGCTCGGCCATACTGGTTGAGCGCGGTGGCGTAGTCGCCGCCGAGCCGTGCGGCCGTCGCCAGGTGATAGAAGCCGTCGCCCTCGCGGCCGGCGCGACCGGCCAGTAAGCCGAGCCCGTGATGCGCGCTCTCGAGCTGTGGAGCCAGCTGGATAGCGCGTTCGTACTCCTTCATCGCTCCCGCGGTGTCGCCCTGCGCTTCGAGCACTTTGGCGAGCTCGACGTGCGCACCGGCGTCGTTCGGATTGCGGGCGAGATAGCCAACGAGAAGATCATGCGCCTTCGCCGCGTCACGCTGTCGCAACGCCAAGCTGCCGAGGTCGCGATCGGCCGCTTCCACGCCAGCCGCGCGCGCAGCGGCGAGCGCCGGCGCGGCCGACTCGAGCTGCCCGGTCTCGAGGCTGACCACGCCGAACAGGTACTGCGCCATCGGGTCCGAGGGATTCTCCTCCATCGCCCGCTGGTACGCCTTCAGCACGTCGCCCGGCGGCTCGGACTGCACGCGTGCCAGCGCCTGGGCGCGGCGCAACGCGAAGCTCGGCGGCCGCTTGTCGTGCGGTGCCCACTGCTGGGTCTTCAGCACCGCCTCGAGCCGGTTCAAGCGCTCGTCGGTGACCGGGTGCGACTGCAGGTACGGCGGCACGGTTGCCGATGTGATGCGCGTCTCGTCACCGAGCTGCTTGAAGAAGTCGAGCATCGCGCGCGGATCGTAGCCGGCCGACTGGAGGTAGCGCGCCCCCAGGTAGTCCGCTTCCTGCTCGAACTGCCGCTGGTACTGCAGCTGCACCGCCGCGTTCGCCGCCGTCGCCAGCGCGCCGACGGCCGGTTGTACGACCGAGAGGAGCGTGCCGAGCAGCGCCGCGTAGTTCAGTGCCTGCGTCGCTTCCTGCTGGCGCACCGCATGATGGGCGTGCACGTGGCCGATCTCGTGACCGAGCACGGCGGCAAGCTCGTCCTCGTTCTTGACGCGCGTCAGGAGCCCGCTGTTGACGTACACGTAGCCGCCCGGCACGGCGAAGGCATTGACGCGCGGATCGCGGATGACGGCGAAGCGGTAGTCGAAGAACGAATCGTCGAGAGTGGCGACGATCTTGCGGCCGACCTCGGTGACGTAACCGACCACTTCCGGATCCTCGACCATCGGCATGCGCTGGCGCACCTCGAGGTCGAAGCGCTGGCCGAGATCGCGTTCGCCCTGGTACGAGAGGGCAGCGGCACGAGCGGTCGGTTGACTCAAGGCCAGCGCGGCAGCCAGCAGCGCGATGCGCCACACCCGGCGCCATGCCGGGAGCTCGCTGCGAGGCTCCGCCGTCGCCATGCTCACCGCGCTCGGGTCACATACTCGAGCAGCTCGGCGAGCTGCCGCAGCTGTCGGGCGCGCACTGCGCGCTCGCTCTCGGGACCGCTGGCAAACAGGTGCAAGGTCAGCTGCAAATTGGCTTCGAGGATGTGAATGCACGCCTCGGTGGCGGCTCGCTCGCGCGCGCGCCGGCGCTCCCGCACGACGTGGCTGAAGGAAATGACGTCAGCCATGCTGCGAGAGCCGCGTGCGGCGGCCGGCGACCCGCGGACCGGATTCCGCCCCAGCCCGGACGGACGGGGTTTCGATCGGCGGCACCGGGCGGGCCTGCGCCGCTGCGCCGCGCTGCGCAAACCACTCGATCTGGCGGGCGATGCCGTGCAGGATGCGCACCTCGTGATCCTCGAGCCCGCCACGCCCGAGCATGCGGCGCAATGCGAACATGATGTGCTCTGGGTTCTGTGGATGGAGGAAGCCGATGCGCAGCAGCGCGCGCTGCAGGTGCTCGAACATGCGCTGGACCGCTGCGCCCGGCGCCGGCGAGATCGCAGCCAGCGGCGATTGCGGGCCACGCGCGATGCGGCGCAGGTCGTTGCAGACGAGCAGGACGGCCTGCGCGAGGTTGAGCGACGCGTAGACCGGACTGGTGTCGAGGGTGATCAAGCGCTGGCAGTAGCGCAGGTCGTCGTTGGTGAGCCCGTGATCTTCGGGACCGAACAGAATGCCGACGGGGCCTTGCGCAGCCGCGGCGAGGATGGCCGGAGCGACCCGCTCGATGTCTTCGGCGTTACGCCGATAACCACCGCCGCGGCAGGTCGTGCCCACGACCAGCGTACAATCCGCCACCGCCTGGGCCAGGTTGGGCGCCATGCGCGCTTGCCGTACGAGGTCGCGCGCGTGCACGGCCATCGCCTCGGCGGCGGCATATCGGCGTACCGCGGGTCGCACGAGCGTGAGCTCGCCGACGCCCATGTTCTTCATCGCCCGCGCCGCCGCTCCCACGTTGGCGCTACCGCGCGGCCGCACCAGAACGATACGGAGGTTGGGCAACCGATCGCCGATCACAGTGGTGCCGTCGCCGCCCTTGGGCATGGCCTCGACCATACTCCGCAGGCGCATCTGCTGCCATCGCAGGCGAGCGGTGCAGCGCGCCCCGCCCCGCCGAAGTCGAACAACGGATCGAGCGGATTCAACGGATTCGGAGAAGACCGCGAACCTGGTGGTCTCCAAATCCGTCTAGTCCGTTCAATCCGCTGTTCAAATCCTATTTCTTCGCGAGGTTTGCGACCGTAGCCGCGGTCGCGTCCATGCGGCGCTCGAGCTCGCGGCTGTGCAGCTGCGCTTCAAGGCGGGCGAACAGCTCGAGCTTGTTCACCGGCTTGGTGAGGTATTCGCTGACCCCGAGCTGCATGCCGCGCGAACGGGTCTCGATGTCATCCTTGGCGGTGAGCAACACCACCGGGATCGAACGCCATGTGGCGTTCTCCCGGATCCTCTCGCACACCTGGAGACCGTCCATACCCGGCATCATCACGTCGAGCAGAATGACGTCGACCGGACTCTTCCCGAGCGATTCGAGACAGGCCAGCCCATTGTCGGCACTGACGGTGCTATAGCCCTCGCGCGCCAGCCAGCGGCGGAGGATTTCCAGGGTGTTGGGGTCGTCATCGACGATCAAAATCCGCCCGCGCGTCGCTTCTTTCTGGTCGTTCATGTGCCCTCCGCGGGATCGGCCGTCAGATGAGGTAGCCCTCGGCCTCGCCCGGCCCGCCGGTCTTGCGCCGCAGCTTGGCGACCAGCGTGGTGCGCTTCAAGCCGAGAAGCCGCGCGGCCGCTTGCTTGTTGCCCTTGGTGCGGCGCAGCGCTTCGTCGATCAGGCGATACTCGAACTCCTCGACGGCGCGATTGAGGTCGATGCCTTCCTCGGTCAGCGTCGGACGCGGGATCTTCTTCTCCGAAATGAAGGAGCGGATGTTGGGCGGCAGGCTGTCGACGCGAATGAAGCCGTCCTCGCTCAGCACCACCATCCGCTCGATGAGATTCTCGAGCTCACGCACGTTACCCGGCCAGTCGTATTCCCACAGGTGCACCATGGCATCGTCGGCCACCTGACAGGCGCGGCCTTCGTGCTTGGCGTTGTACTTGTCGAGAAAATGCTGGACCAGCAAGGGGATGTCCGACCGCCGCTCGCGCAGCGGTGGCAGGAAGATGGGAATCACCTGCAGGCGGTAGAACAGGTCTTCGCGGAAGCGGCCCTTCTCGACCTCGTTGGCGAGGTCGCGGTTGCTGGCCGCGATCACCCGCACGTCGACCTTCACCGAGCGATCCGAGCCGACCGGTCGAATCTCGCGCTCCTGCAGCACCCGCAGCAGCTTGACCTGCAACGTCGCCGACATTTCGCCGATCTCGTCCAGAAAGATCGACCCGCCGTTGGCGAGCTGGAACATTCCCATGCGCGCCGCCACCGCACCGGTGAAGGCCCCGCGTTCATGGCCGAACATCTCGGACTCGAGGAGGTCGGGTGGAATCGCGCCGCAGTTGACGGCAATGAACGGCTGGTTGGCGCGGCGGCTGTGCGAGTGAATGAAGCGCGCGATCAGCTCCTTGCCGGTGCCGCTCTCTCCCATGATCAGCACGGTCGAATCCGTGGCTGCCACCCTCTGGGAGATATTGAGGATCTTCTCCATCACCGGGTGGTTTCCCTTGATCGTGAAATTTTCCATCCCCTATTTCCTCTCTCGGTCCGTACTCTCGAGCGGCGAAAAAATAACACCGGCCTGGGGGGCATACAACACGAAATCTTGTGCGAGTGACGCTTTGACCGTAACTACCCAACAAACTTACTGAATCTCGCGCTAGTGCGGCATCGAATCGAACCCGATCTCTGTGTTGACGAGAATCATTCGCCACATCTGAGGGCTTATTTGGTTGGATATGGCAACCAGCTAGCGACTTCTGAAAGGTGGCCGCTACGGACGTCGAGGGCCGACCGTCGCATTTGTAGCGGCGACCGGCTCCTCGCCGGCTGAGGTGCCTTCTCGGCCCGTGCATGCGCTGGCGTGGGTCCCGCGATACGGCGTCTGCACGTCGGCGTAGCCCTTCGTTCGCATACGTTTTGCGCCCGCAACGTGTTACACCACGCGGCGATGCCAGCGCGGATCGACGGGCGTCGCCCCGAAGACCTCCGACCGGTGGTGATCACGCCTGGTTTCATCCGCCACGCGGATGGGTCTGTGCTGATCGAGGTCGGTGATACCCGCGTCATCTGCACGGCGACCGTGGAAGAGGCGGTGCCGCAGTTCCTGCGCGACACCGGCCGGGGCTGGGTCACGGCGGAATACGGTATGTTGCCCGGCTCGAGCACGACGCGCATTCCCCGCGAAGCCGCACGCGGACGCGTGGGGGGCCGGACGCACGAGATTCAGCGCCTGATCGGGCGCAGCCTGCGCGCCGTCACCGAGCTCGGTGCGCTCGGCCCGCGCACGCTGTGGATCGACTGCGACGTCATCCAGGCCGATGGCGGTACGCGTACGGCCTCGATCACCGGCAGTTATGTGGCGCTGGCCCTGGCGGTCCGCCGGCTGCGGGAGCGCGGGCTCATTACGGCGGATCCGCTGCACAATTCGGTGGCGGCCGTCAGCGTCGGGATCGTCGACGGTGAGCTGCTCGTCGACCTCTGCTACGCAGAGGACAGCCAGGCCGAGGTGGACATGAATCTGGTGATGACCGGCGACGGGCGCTTCGTCGAGGTGCAGGGGACCGCCGAGACCAACCCCTTCTCAGGGCAGCAGCTCACGCGGCTGACCGCGCTGGCCACCAGCGCGATTGCCGCGCTCACCGAGTGCCAGCGCGCCGTCCTGAGCGCGAGCGCCGCGTGATTCTGCTCCTCGCCACGGGCAACGCGGGTAAGGTGCGCGAGTATCGCACCCTGCTCGGCGGCCTCGACGTGGAGCTGCATTCGCTTGCCGATGTCCCGGATGCACCGGCGCTCGAGGAGAAGGGGTCCACGTATTTGGACAATGCCCGCACCAAGGCGCGCACGTTGTCGGCGCACGCCGGCTTGCCGGCCCTGGCGGATGATTCCGGGCTCGAGGTCGAGGCTCTCGGCGGCGGCCCCGGGGTGCGCTCCGCGCGCTTCGCCGCCGACGCCATGGGGCGCAGCGGCCCCAGTGACGACCGCGCCAACGTCGCCTTCCTGCTCGGCCGCATGCGCAAGACACCGGACGGCCGCCGCGGGGCGCGCTTTCGCTGCGTCATCGTGGTCGCCCGCCCCGACGGCGCCGAGCTGATCGCCGACGCCGCCTGCGAAGGCTGCATCACTCAGGAGCCGCGCGGCGCCGCGGGCTTCGGCTACGACCCGGTCTTCCTCTATCCCCCCCTCGATCGCACCTTTGCCGAGCTCTCCGCCACGGAGAAGGACTGCGTCAGTCATCGCGCGCAAGCGGTGGCGCAACTGCGCGATCGGCTGGTGGAGTTTCTGACGCGCCGCTGAACATTCCGCGCCCCACGACCGTCCGACCGTTACGTTGATTTCACCGCAACCCTTTGTTAGACGCCGAGCACGCGGCAGTCCGGGGCGTAGCGCAGCCTGGTTAGCGCACCTGCCTTGGGAGCAGGGGGTCGGCCGTTCGAATCGGCTCGCCCCGACCATTCCGC
>Ga0066388_100001582_pt1 | contig 12991 bp, 8 predicted proteins | sample PanSoiMetaGPlot6_FD_64539 | JGI IMG/M metagenome (GOLD analysis project Ga0066388, IMG submission 64539) | Tropical forest soil microbial communities from Panama analyzed to predict greenhouse gas emissions - Panama Soil - Plot 6 (Hybrid Assembly) | ecosystem: Environmental > Terrestrial > Soil... | reverse complement strand
ACTCAGTACGTGGCGTCTGCCGTGACTCAGTACGTGGGGTCCGCCTTCAGGCGGACCATCGCCGCGGCGGTTGGTCCGGCTAAAGCCGGATCCCACGTACTTATCTTTGCGCTCTTTGCGTTCCTGGCCCCGATCGCACGTGCCGCCGACTACCCGATTCGCGCCGTGCCACTGACGAACGTACGGCTGACCGACGAATTCTGGCGCGCACGCCTCGACAGAAATCGGACCGTCACCATCCCGCACATCCTCCATCAGAATGAACTGAGCGGACGGATCGATAACTTCCTCAAGGCCGCGCACAAGATTGACGGCCCGTACCGCGGCCAGCGGTACAACGACACCGACGTCTACAAGATCATCGAAGCCGCCTCGTACTCGCTGCGGGTACATCCCGATCCGTCGCTCGACGCGAAGCTCGACGAACTGGTCGGGATCGTGGCAGCGGCGCAGGAGCCTGACGGGTATCTCTACACCCCGCGCACAGTGGACCCGAAGAACCCCGCCCCGGGCGCGGGGCCGGAGCGGTGGTCGTGGCTCCACACGAGCCACGAGCTCTACGACCAGGGGCACATGATCGAGGCCGCGGTCGCGCACTTCGAGGCGACCGGCAAGAAGTCGCTGCTCGCGGTGGCCATCAAGAGCGCGGATCTGATGTGCCGTGTGTTCGGACCGGAGGGCCGCCATGACGCGCCCGGCCACGAAGAGATCGAGCTTGCGCTGGTCAAGCTCTATCGCGTCACCGGCGACCGAAAGTATCTCGATCAGGCGAAGCGGTTTCTCGACGAACGCGGACGACCGCACACAACGACGCCGGTCGCGTTCGAGCCGGGCTCGCGCTTCGCGATGTACAACGATCTCGCCTATCGGCAGGATCACAAACCGGTCGTCGAGGAGACGCAGGCGGTCGGTCACGCCGTCCGCGCCACCTATCTCTACGCTGGCATGGTCGACGCCGCGACACTCCTGGACGACGCGACCTATCGCGATACGGTGGAGACCCTGTGGCAGGACGTCAGCGCGAAACGGATGTACCTGACCGGCGGCCTCGGATCCGACGGTCGGAACGAGGCATTCGGCGGCGACTACGTGCTCCCGAACCGCGCGTACGCGGAGACATGCGCATCGATCGGCGGGATGCTCTGGTACCACCGCATGTTTCTTCGCTTCGGCGACGCGAAGTATTACGACACATTCGAGCGGACGCTCTACAACGGCTACCTGTCCGGCGTGTCGCTCGCGGGCGATACGTTCTTCTATCAGAATCCGCTCGTGTCGAATGGCACTGTCGAGCGCAGCGCGTACTTCGACGTCGCCTGCTGCCCGGCCAATCTCGCGCGGCTGATGGCGCAGCTGCCAGGGCTCATGTACGCGCAGCGCGACCGCGACGTGTACGTCAACCTGTTTGCCGCGAGCGAGGCAGACGTAACCGTCGGTGGTGCACGGATGCGCGTGACGCAGCAGACGCGCTACCCATGGGACGGCACAATAGCGCTTCGCATCGATCCCGAGCGTCCGACGGATGCGACACTTGCCATCCGGATTCCCGGTTGGGCGCGCGACGAGGCGATGCCGAGCGACTTGTACCGGTTCGCGAGCAACGACTCGCAGCGGCCCACCCTGCAGCTGAACGGCTCGCCAGTTTCGCTCTCGCTCCAGCAAGGCTACGCCCGCATTCAGCGCCGCTGGCAGAAGGGTGACGTCATCCAGCTCGACTTGCCGATGCCGATCCGCCGCGTGCTCGCGCACGACGGCGTCGTCGAGGATCGAGACAAAGCCGCCATCCAGCGCGGCCCGATCGTGTACTGCCTCGAAGGCGTCGACAACAACGGCCACGTCGCCGACGTCCCCCTGCCGCTCGACGCGCCGCTCAGCCATCGGTTCGACGCCGACCTGCTCGGCGGCGTCGAGGTCGTGAGGAGCGACACGCTGACCGCGGTGCCATACTACGCGTGGAACAATCGCGGCAAAGGCGAGATGGTGGTGTGGATTCCGTACAGGTGAAAAGATGAAAGATCGCAAAGCTCGCAACGAATTGCTCTTCTTTTTGGGTTTTCTTTTCTTTGCGTTCTTAGCGGTCTTTGCGTTCTTGATTCCCGCGCACGCCGACATCACGGTCGCCGACAAGGTCACCTTCAAGGCGAAGCCGTTTCCGCTCCAGGACGTGCGCCTGCTCGACGGCCCGTTCAAGCAGGCGATGAAGCTCGATCAGGAGTTTTTGCTCGCACTCGATCCCGACCGGCTGCTGCACAACTTCCGGGTGAACGCGGGCCTGCCCTCTTCCGCCAAGCCGCTCGGCGGCTGGGAAGCGCCTGATGTGGAGCTTCGCGGTCACACAGTCGGCCACTATCTCTCGGCGCTCGCGCTGATGTACGCGGCAACCGACGATGCGCGGTTCAAGGCGCGGGCGGAATCGATGGTCGCCGAGCTGGCGACGATTCAGGAGACGCAGGCGGCGAAGTTCCACGCCGGCTATCTGTCTGCGTTCCCGGAGGAGTTCTTCGACCGCGTCGAGGCCCGACAACGCGTGTGGGCGCCGTACTACACGATCCACAAGATCATGGCCGGCCTGCTGGACGTCCACCAGTTGTGCGCCAGCGCGCAGGCGCTCGCCGTCGTCACCAGAATGGCCGACTGGGTCAAATATCGGGTCGATCACGTCACCGCGGAGCAGCAGCAGCGGGCGTTGGGCACTGAGTTCGGCGGCATGAACGAAGTGCTCAGGGACATCTACGCGGCCACCGGCAACCCGGAGTACCGACGCGTCGCGCAGGCGTTCGATCACAAGGCGATTTTCGAACCGCTCGCGCGCCGCGAGGATCCGCTGAATGGGCTGCACGCCAACACGCAGTTCCCGAAAATCCTCGGCGCCGCGCGCGAGTACGAGCTCACGGGCGACACGCAGTTTCAGCACATCGCGACCTTCTTCTGGGATCGCGTCGTGCATCACCGCTCCTATGTCATGGGCGGCAACAGCGACGGCGAGTCGTTCTTTCCCGAAGAGGAATTCTCGAAGCACCTCGGGGCGTCCGGACCCGAGACGTGCAACACCTACAACATGCTGAAGCTCACCCGCCACATCTTCGAATGGTCGGCGGATGCGGGCGCGATGGACTTCTACGAGCGCGGTCTCTTCAACCACATTCTTCCCTCCCAGGACCCGGCGACCGGCATGGTGATCTACTACTGCCCGTTGAGGCCTGCAGCGTGGAAGACGTATTCGACGCCCGATGAGTCCTTCTGGTGCTGTGTCGGCACGGGCATGGAGAACCACACGAAGTACGGCGACACAATTTACTTCCACGACGATCGCTCGCTCTTCGTCAACCTGTTCATCCCGTCTGAGCTCATATGGAAGGACAAAGGGATCGTCGTACGTCAGCAGACGCGCTTCCCCGAGGAGGAAGCGACGCACCTGACGATGACGCTGACGCAGCCGAGCAGGTTCGCGCTGAAGGTTCGGCGGCCGTCGTGGGCAACCTCGAATGTCTCGCTCGCCGTGAACAACCAGAACCAGGACGGGGCTGCTTTTCAGAGGGATGGTTACCTGACGATCGAGCGCGAGTGGCGATCCGGCGACCGGGTCGACGTGCGGCTCCCGATGTCCTTGCACACGGAGGCGATGCCCGACAACCCGAAGATGGTGGCGTTCATGTACGGCCCGATCGTGCTCGCCGGTGATCTGGGGAAAGAAGGCTTGGATCAGGCGCGGCGTTACGGACCGAGCGCGCCGCAAGTGGGCCGCGTCAAAACGCCGGTCGTTCCCGCGATCGTCGGCGACGTCAGCACGTTGACGACGAGGCTGGTGCCCGACAACCGCGGACCGCTGCAGTTCAGGACCACCCGACTCACGCAGCCGCACGAAGTGACACTACTGCCCTTCTATCGGATCGTCGATCAGCGATACACGGTGTACTGGAACGTGTACTCGCCGGAGGAGTGGAAGGCTCACACATCAGACGTCGCGGCGACAGAGGCGCGACGCAAGGACGTCGAGCGGCGCACGATCGATCTCGTCGCCGTTCAGGATGCCGGCAGCGAACAGGGCCACGGCCTCAAGAGCGAAAACGCCACCGACGGGTACTTCGAGGGCCGCCGCACGCGCGAGGCGCGGAACGGCTGGTTCAGCTACGAGGTGAAGGTGGCGCCGAGCGGTCCGACGACGATCGTGTGCAGTTATCGTGGGAGCGAAGGGCGCCGGCGCGTCTTCGAAGTGCTGGTCGACGGGCAGAAGGTCACGACCGAAACGCTGGAATACCATCCGACCGAGCAGCTCGACCGCGAGTACTCGATACCGGACAGCTTGACCCGGGGAAAAGAGCGCGTGACGATCAGGTTCCAGGCGCAGCCTGACGCGACCGCTGGAGCGCTGATCGAAATCCGGACGATCGAAAAACCGTGACCTGTGTGGCGCCGCGCTTTAAAGGGCTGCGCCACGTTCTGCTGATGGAGCGCGAGGCTTCAGCCGAGCGGACCGAGTATCGTGCAGGGCGTCAGTCCTGTGCTGCTGGAGTTTTTCAATGAGCACCTTTGCGCTGAAAGTCAACGGTCGCTCGCACACCGTCGACGTCGATCCCGCCACGCCGCTCCTTTACGTCCTCAGCGACGACCTGGCGCTGAACGGCCCGAAGTTCGGCTGCGGACTCGGGCAGTGCGGCGCCTGCACGGTCATCGTGGGCGGCCGCGCGATCCGTTCGTGCGTCACGCCCGTCTCCACGGCGGCGAACACCGAGATCACGACGCTCGAAGGGCTCGGCACGATCGAGCGCCCGCATCCGATCCAGCAGGCGTTCATCGACGAGCAGGCGGCTCAGTGCGGCTTCTGCCTCAACGGCGTCATCCTCACCGCGAAAGCCTTTCTCGATCAGAATCCGAGGCCGACAGATGCGTCGATCAGGCAGGCGATGTCCGGTGTGCTGTGCCGCTGTTTCACGCACGTGCGGATGATGAAGGCGATCAAGAAGTACGCCGACGGGAGGTCCGCATGAGATTTACTCCCGACGCCTCTGCCGCCCTGAAATCTGCCGGATTTTCTCGCCGGCGCTTCCTCCAGAGCGGAGGTGCACTCATCGTCGGATTCGGCGCCGCCAGTTTGGCGGACCGCTTCGGCGTCGCGTCCCGATCCGCGCTCGCGCAGACCACGCGCGCGACCGACAGTCAGCTCGACTCGTGGATTGCGATTGCCGCGGACGGCAGCGTGACGGCCTACACGGGCAAGTGCGAGCTCGGGCAGGGGCTGCAGACGTCGCAGCTGCAGCTCGTCGCCGAGGAGCTGAGCGTGCCCATGAGCCGCGTGCGGCTGGTGCAGTGCGACACGGCCGTGACGCCGGACCAGGGCACGACCTCGGGCAGTCAGTCGCATCCGACCAACTTCAACGACCGGAATCTGGCATTGGCCGGCGCGACCGCGCGCGAAGCGCTGACCCAGATGGCCGCCACCCGGCTGGGTGTGCCGGCGGAACAGCTCACGACCGCTGACGGCGTTGTCTCGGCGACGAGCGATCCAGCGAAGAAGATCTCGTACGGCGATCTCGTCGGCGGAAAGAAATTCACTCTCGCGCTGAATCCGAAAGTCGCCCGCAAGCCTGCCAAGGACTGGAAGGTGCTCGGCACGTCGGTCCCGAGAGTCGATATGCCTGCCATGGCGACGGGCCAGCTCGTGTTCGTGCAGAACATCCGCATGCCCGGCATGGTGCACGGGCGCGTCGTGCGTCCACCCGAGGTCGGGGCGACGCTCGTCAGCGTCGACGAACGATCGGTCGCCGACGTCCCCGGCGTGATCAAGGTCGTCGTCAAAAAGAACTTCGTCGGGGTCGTCGCCGAGAAGCCATGGCAGGCGATGCAGGCCACGCAGAAGCTGAAGGCCACGTGGACCTCAGGCATCGGCCTTCCCGCACAGGCGCGCTTCTACGAGCACCTGCGGACCCAGCCGTCGCGCGACACCCTCAATGTGGACTCGGGCGATGTGGATCGCGTGCTGGCGGGCGCCGCGAGCGTGGTGAAGGCGACGTATCACCACCCCTATCAAATGCACGGTTCGATGGGCACGTCGTGCGCCGTTGCAGACGTCAAACCCGATCGCGCCACTATCTGGTCCTCGTCGCAGGCCGTGTTCGGGCTCAGAAGCGCCTCGGCGACGCTCCTCGGCCTCCCGGCTGAAGCGGTGCGCGTGGTGTTCGCCCGCGGGTCGGGCTGCTACGGCATCAACGGCGCCGACACCGTGTCATACGACGCGGCGCTACTCTCCCAGGCGGTTGCACGCCCGGTCCGCGTGCAGCTGACCCGGAAAGACGAGATGGCGTGGGAGAACTACGGGTTCGCGTACGCGATCGATCAGCGTGTGGGCCTCGACGCGAACGGCTCGATCGTTGCCTGGGATTACGAGTCGTGGTCGCCGTCGCGCGGTGGCCGACCGGGCTACGATCGTCCGGGCAACGTGATTACCGGCGTGCTCGCCGGCTTCGAGCCGGCGCCGTTCTCGCCGCGGACGCCGGCGCCGCCGCCGGGCGGCTTCAACAACGGCAGCAACGCCGCGCCGTCGTACGTGACAGGCTGCGTCGGCGGCCGCTGCGGCGGGACCGGCACGGTGAAGAGCGAGCGCGTCCTCACGCACACGATTCAGTCGCCGTTCTTCACTGGCCCGCTCCGATCGCCGAGCCGGCTGCAGAACACGTTCGCGCACGAGTCGTTGATGGACGAGGTCGCCGCGCACGTGAAAGCCGATCCCGTGGCCTACCGTCTTCGCCACTTGAGCGACTCGCGGCTGAAGGATGTGGTCGCCGCGGCGGCCAAAGCGGTCAACTGGGACGCGCGGCCGTCGCCGAAACCGAATCGGCCGGCGTCCGGCGTCGCCTCCGGGCGCGGCATCGCGTCGGTGCTCTACGAAGGAGACAACGGCTACTGCGCCGTCGTCGCGGAGGTCGACGTCGATCAGTCCACGGGTCGCGTCGCCGTCAAGCGGCTCGTCGCCGCTCAGGACTGCGGGCCGATATCCACACCGGATGGGATGAAGAACCAGATCGAAGGTGGGTTGCTGCAGGGCCTCAGCCGCGCGCTCGGCGAAGAGGTGACGTGGGACGACAAGAAGGTCACGTCGATCGACTGGCGGACGTTCCACAGTCTGACGCTCGGATCCGAGGTGCCGGCGATCGAGTGTGTCCTGATCAACCGGCCCGAGACCGAGGCGATGGGCGCCGGCGAGTGCGCCATTACGCTTGTCGCGGCGGCCGTCGGCAACGCGATCTTCGATGCCACTGGCGCCCGGATCCGGCAGGTGCCGTTCGCGGCGGAGCGGATCAAGGCCGCGCTCGAGGCACGGGGAGCGCAGACGCTCGGCTAAAGCCACTGATCGCGAGGCTGTAGCCGAGCGCCGCGCGACGCTTTCGCCGAATGGAACGCGAGGCTTTAGCCGAGCGTCAGTCGAGATCCGGCGGCGTCTGAAACCGGCCGCGAATCACCATATCGAACGTGAACCGCGCCTCGCCGTCCGATCCCGCGCCAGGCCGGCCGATGACGCGATCGCGATCGCTCTCCGGCACGATCAGGTAGATGAAGTCCTTCTCGTTCAGCGGCTCGCCTGGAAAATACATCTGCGTGACGAGTCGAACGCCCGATCCGACGATCGAGAAATGCACATGCGGCGGGCGCCACCACTCGATATCACGCCGGGCGATATACGCGCCCGGCTTGATCGTCCGGATCGCGTACCGCCCCTCGTCATCCGTCACTGTTCTTCCAAAGCCATAGAAATTTGGATCGAGCGGCGCGTCGTTTCGCCCCGCGTCGATGACGTGCGAGTACCGCCCGCGCGCGTTGGCGTTCCACACTTCGACCAGCGTCCGTCGCACGGGGCGCAGATCCTCGTCCAGAATCCGCCCGGTGATGACAACGGCCTCGCCGGCCGCGCGCGGCCGGCCCGGGCCAATCTGTGTCAGATCGCTTTCACCCGCCCGAAGCGGCGGCAGCGGCGGGCACGGCGTCAGGGCGTCGCGCGCCTCGATCGGAATGCGGTAGAGCGGCTGGCCCGGCGTCCGCGCTTCGCTTTCGCGATCGTTGACGACGACGGGGAGGATGCGGCCGGCGGCGACGCGGGTATCGGCCATCAGTCCCAGTCGTCGAAGAACGGCGTCTCGCGTCCGCCCCGCAGCACGATGTCGAGCTCGTATTCGAGCCGCCCTCGCTCGCCGGCCTCGACGCGAGCTTCGGCGCCCAAGTCGCGGCGAGTCGCAATCAGCCGCGAGCGGACCTCCGGATCCGGAATGCTGGCCAGCACCGGATCGGTGGCGTTGAGCGGTTCGTCGTCGAAGAACACCTGCGTGACCAGCCGATCGATGCCGGACGCGAAGATCGTCAGCCGCAGGTGCGGCGCGCGCATGATCACTGCTCGCTCGGCTAAAGCTTGTCCTGAGCGAGCTCGTCCTTCGACCCATTCGGCAAGCTCAGGGTCGCCCTGAGCCCGTCGAAGGGCGACAGGCTCAGGACGAGCGAGTCGAAGGGCCTCGCGCTCCATGAAGACGGGATGCGCGCCGGGTTTGACCGTCTGCAACCGCAGCGTTCCAGCGTCCCCGGTCCGCAGCCGCGCGAAGCCATCGAACTGCGGGTCGAGCGGACGATCCGATTCATCCAGCGGGTGGCGATACCGGCCGTGCGCGTTCGCCTGCCAGAACTCCACGACGAGGCTCGGCACCGGCTGCTCGAGGGCATCGATGAAGCGGGCGACGAACACAATCGGTTGGCCCTCGGGTCGATGTGCGACGAGCGGACCGACCGTCCACAAATCCTGCGGCGTATCGGACAGGAACGCGCCGGGATAGAAGGGGCCGATCGTCGCTTCAGGCGTGAAGCCTTGACTCACGTCAGACGGCCTCGACGAGCGTCAACGCAAACGGATCGCGGCTGTCGATCCACTGCGCCGTCACCCGGAAGCCGCACCGCTCGAGCAGCACCGAGACGTCCCTCGGCCGATACTTGTAGGAGCTCTCCGTCCAGATCGGTTCGTCGCGCTCGATGTGAAAGTCGAGCTGAGCCCGCGCGACGTGGACCGCCTGCGCGTCCCGGGCTACCAGATGCATTTCGATGCGCGACTCCAGCGCGTTCCACACCGCGCGATGGGCGAACCGATCGACGTCGAAATCGCCCTGGAGCTCGCGGTTGATGCGCACGAGCAGGTTACGGTTGAATGCGGCCGTGACACCGAGCGGATCGTCGTAGGCAAGCAGGAGATCGCGCTCCGGCTTCACCAGGTCGGCGCCCATGAGCAGCGCGTCGCCGGCCTTCAGGCTGGCCCGAATGTTCCGTACGAACTCCTCGGCGCCAGGCGGGTCGAAGTTGCCGATGTTGGATCCGAGAAACAACACGAGCGTCCGGCCTGCCGCGCCGGTTTCGCGCGCCGCATCGGCGAGCCCGGCTTCGTACGTGGATTGGTGAACGACGATGCGCAGATCGCCGACGGGTCCGAGCGTGCGCGCCGAGAGTTCGAGCGCGCTCGGCGACACGTCCACGAGATGCACGTTCAGTGATCGCCGGCGCGATCCCGCCGCCCGAACGAGCGTACGGAGCTTCTCGCCGCTCCCGGATCCCAGCTCGACGATCGAGGACAGCGAATCGAGGGCCTGGAACACCTCGCGGCCGTGCGCCGCCAGCAGCCGCGACTCGGCGCGTGTGATCCCATACCACGGCAGACGACAGATCGCTTCGAAGAGCGCCGAGCCGAGCTCGTCGTAGAAGTAGCGGGACGGCAGTTGTCGGGGATTCAGGTGCAGGTAGTAGTGGACGTCGGCGGCAAACTGCGCGAGCGACAGCTCGTCGGTTGCGAGGGCTCCAGACGTGCGCACGAAGTCGGAAGACATCCGGGCAGACTAGCACAGGCCTCCCGAACTCTCACAGGCTCAGCTCCCACGTCTCATCGATGAGCTTGAGCCCGAAGCTGTCGGCTGGCCGTTTGTGCACGAGGCGGAAATTCGCCTCGCGGTACAGATGGCGCGCGGCATCAAGCTGGCTGTGCGTCCACAGCGTGATCTTCCGATAGCCTGCCCGGCGAGCGAACCGGATGCACTCGGCAACGAGCCGGCCGCCGATGCCAAGGCCGCGCGCCGAGGGTTCCACGATCAGCAGCCTGAGCTTGGCGATCTGCGCCGACTTCTTCACGAGGAACACGGACCCGACGGTTTCTCCGTCACGCTCGGCGATCCAGCAGCGCTCGCGCGCCGGGTCGAAATGCTCGACGAAGGCGCCGACGATCGAGGCCACGAGTCCCTCGAAGCGCCAGTCGTAGCCGTACTCCTCGGCATAGATCGCGCCGTGGCGCTGCACGACCCAGCCCATGTCTCCCGCCTGCGGTGGCCGCAGGAGATACGGCACGCGGCCCGGCGCCGCGTCGCCGAGCAGCGTCTCAATCGTGCGCGCGGCGCCGACGAGCCGGCGCTGATCCCCTGTCGAGAGCTTCTGCAGGAGCGAGCCGACCGCGTTCTGCGATCCCTGATCGATCGCGTCGGAGGCGCGGCGGCCCCGGGCGGTGAGCTGCAGATGGCGCTGGCGGCGATCGCGCGCCGATGCCCTCACGTTGACCAGACCGCGCCGGCCGAAGCCGCGCAGCAGGCGGCTCAGGTAGCCGGCGTCGATCTCCAGCGCCTTGCCGAGATCGGAGGCGGTGGGCTGGCCACGGTGAGCGAGCTCATAGAGCACGCGACCCTCGGCTAGCGAGAACGGGCTGCCGACCATGCCCGCCTGGAGCAAGCCGATGCGCCTGGTGTAGAAGCGGTTGAAGCTGCGGACGGCCCGGACGCGCTCCTCGAAGTCCATGCGGGCATTGTCAAGCAAGTAGTTGACTTCGTCAACTACTTGCGTGCTGGAATGTTAGAGCGCACTGACAGTGACGTAGTATCCGTCCGGGTCCCGGAGCGAGAACTCCCGTGTTTGAGTGTTGGGGTTCACGTGCGGCTCCTCGTCGAGCCGGATGACGAGAGCGCGTGCTCGCTTCAGTGCCATGTCGAAGTCGTCGACGCGGAAGAACAAGAGGAGGCCGTTGCCTGGTAGCGCCTTGTCCGGACTCATCAAGGAGGGATGCTCGTGCGAGCCCCACTGGTGGAGGCAGACCAGGACGGTTCCATCTGAGTCCACGATCTGGCCAAAGTAGTCATGAGCCGGAGCCGTCTCGGGCTGACCAAAGAGCGCCTGGTACCAGCTGAAGCTGCCAGGTACGTCTCTTACGCCAATGATCGTCCAGGTGCGTTTCATTGCTGCAATTCCGCGTTCTCGGTTTCCGCGTCCTCACCGCGCCGCGATCGCCCGCAGCCCGAGGCCGGCCGCCGACCTGTTGAACGCCGCCACGTCGCGGTCCAGCACCTCGCGGTACGCCGCTTTGGCGGCGTTCAGATCACGGCTCAAGCCGTCGAGCACGCCGACCGCGGCGTCCGTCGGCCTTTCGTCGGCGCCGCCCGCCACATCTCCCGCGCCGCTGTTCACGACGCCGTTCAGCCAGATCAGGTTCTGGTACACCTTGTACGACTCGACGTACCACTTGTCGTCGCTGTGCATCTCCGTGCGCGACACGAGCCGCAGCTCCACGGCGAGCAGCTTCTCGTCCAGCGCGCGGAGCGCTCGTTCCGCTTCGGGTTTTCCCGCGTTTGCTTTCAGGTCGTCCTCGATCTGCTTCCGCAGCACTTCGAGATCGTTCACCATGTCCACTGTCGTGTTCATGTCGTCGCGGATGCGGATCTGCATGGCGGTCGACGCCAGCAGGTCTGCGTCGGACGCGGCGATCGACGGATCCTTGACCACCTCGAGGGACCGCGTGAACGTCTGGCCGCCGGCGCGAACACGCACACCGTACTTGCCCGGAGTCACAATCGGACCGGTCACTTGCGCCGCTTCGATCCCCCAGTGGATCACGGGTCGCGTCTCGCGCCCTTTGAATCGCGCCTCCTCCCAGATCTGCGGATTGTCCGGCGGCGTCGTCCGGAACGCGACCTGCCGGGGACCTTCATGCCGCAGGTCCCACACGAGGCGATTCAGTCCCGCGCGACCTTGGGACTCGATGGTGCGGATGACCGCGCCGTTCGCGTCGAGGATCTCCGCTCGAATGGTTGCCCCGGGGACGGAGCTCGATGGCGTGGATCCTCTGCCATCGAGCTCCGTCCCCGCTGACGCCTTCAGCCAGTAGAGGATCTCGGCACGCCCCGCGCGCGGCTGTCGAAACGCCGGGCGCGGCTCGTACACGTACGCGTCCGTATTCGTTGGCACCTTGTCCGACTGCTCGAGCGTCGTGATGTCGCTGAGGATGAACAATCCCCGCCCGTAGGTCGAAACCACCACGTCGTGCCACAGCTTCGGCACAACGATCCACGTGACTGGCGCGGCCGGCAAACCCGCCTTGATCTCCGTCCAGGTGCCGCCGTCGTTCAGCGAGTAGTAGAAGCCGTGCCCGGTCCCGGCGAACACCATGCCGCGCCGGTTGGGGTTCTCCGCGATCGCCATCGCGTAGGCGAGCGGATGCCGCGCCGGCAGCGTGTCGCTGATCTTCTTCCACGACTGGCCGTAATCGGTGGTCTTGTAGATGAACGGATCGCGGTTGTCGACCAGATGGAGATCGACCGCGACATACGCCGTGCCCGGGTCGAAGTGCGACGGCTCGATCTTGCGCACCGTGCCCATCGGTGGCAGGCCGGGGAGATTCTTCGACACGTCGGTCCACTTCCCGCCGCCGTCCCGCGTGTACCAGATCTTCCCGTCGTTGGTGCCCGCCCAGATCAGGCCGCGCTGAATTTCCGACGGCGCGATCGCGAAAACCACCGAGCCGTAGAACTGGCCGAGGTTGTCTCCGATGATGCCGCCCGAGAACACGACGCGGCTCGCGTCCTGGGTGGAGAGATCGGGGCTGATCACCTTCCACGTCTGGCCGCCGTTCGACGTCGAGAAAATCACCTGACAGCCGTAGTACACGGCGTTGTGATCGAAGGGATCGATCGCCAGCGGCGGCGTCCAGTGACAGCGG
>Ga0066388_100001581_pt1 | contig 12993 bp, 11 predicted proteins | sample PanSoiMetaGPlot6_FD_64539 | JGI IMG/M metagenome (GOLD analysis project Ga0066388, IMG submission 64539) | Tropical forest soil microbial communities from Panama analyzed to predict greenhouse gas emissions - Panama Soil - Plot 6 (Hybrid Assembly) | ecosystem: Environmental > Terrestrial >... | reverse complement strand
CCGTGCTCACGGAGCCTCGCCACTTCCACGGGTCCCTCGCCGATCTCGAGGCCGTGGGCTCCGCGGTGGACGTGCCGGTGCTGCGGAAGGACTTCCTGATCGAGCCGACCCAGGTCCTCGAGGCGCGCGCGTCCGGGGCGGATTCGGTGCTCCTGATCGCCTCGTGTCTGGAGGGGTCACTCCTCGATGACCTGCTCGCGGCCGCCCGGTCGCTCGGGATGGAGCCGCTGCTCGAGACGCATTCGGATCGCGACCTCGACCGTGCGCTCGCCACCGACGCCCAGGTGATCGGGGTGAACGCCCGCGACCTCGAGACGCTCTCGGTCGACGCTCCCGCGGCGATGGCCCGGCTCTGGCGGATCCCGGAAGACCGGGTCGCGGTGCTCGAGAGCGGGATCCGATCACGCGCGGACGTCATCGCGGCAACCGATGCAGGTGCTTCCGCGGTGCTCGTGGGCGAGACCCTGATGCGCGCCGGCGACCCCGTCGCGACGATCCGCGAGCTGTTCGGAGCGGACCACGGGTCGGTCACCGAAGGGAGGCGAGCGCCGGCATGAACCTCGCGACCCGCCCGGACGCCCGTGGCCGGTTCGGTGCCTACGGCGGCCGGTACGCACCGGAGGTGCTGATCCCGGCGCTGGACGAGCTGACGGCGGCCTGGCTCGATCTTCGCGACGACCCGGGCTTCCGCGGGGACCTCGACGCGCTCCTGCGCGACTTCGTGGGTCGTCCGACGCCGATCACCCACGCCCGGCGGCTGAGCGAGGAGCTCGGCGTGGACATCTGGCTGAAACGCGAGGACCTCGCGCACACCGGCGCGCACAAGATCAACAACGCGCTCGGTCAGGTGCTGCTCGCGACGCGGCTGGGGAAGCAACGGATCATCGCGGAGACCGGTGCCGGACAGCACGGCGTCGCGACCGCGACCGCATGCGCGCTCCTGGGGCTCCCGTGCGTCGTGTACATGGGCGAGGAGGACACGCATCGTCAGGCGCCGAACGTCGCGCGGATGCAGCTCCTCGGCGCCGAGGTCGTCCCGGTCACCGCCGGGATGAAGACGCTGAAGGAAGCCGTGAACGAGGCGCTCCGAGACTGGGCGGCGAGCGTCTCGACGACCCACTACGTGATCGGGTCGGTCGTGGGGCCGCACCCGTTCCCGATGCTCGTGCGCGACCTTCAACGGGTGATCGGCGACGAGGCCCGGGCGCAGTACCGGGAGCGGACGGGCGCCGAGCCCGAGTACGTGCTCGCCTGCGTCGGCGGGGGATCGAACGCGATCGGGATCTTCACGGCGTTCGTCGGTGGGCCCGGGATCCAGCTGATCGGGATCGAGGCCGGAGGGATCGGGACCGAGCTCGGGCGGCACTGTTCGTCCCTCACGCAGGGGCAACCGGGGATCCTCCACGGCGCGCTCAGCTATCTGCTCCAGGATGCGGAGGGCCAGGTCGTCGAGACCCATTCGATCTCCGCCGGTCTGGACTATCCGGGCGTCGGGCCCGAGCACGCCTTCCTGAAGGACGCGGGGCTCGCGACGTACGCGAGCGCGACCGACGAGGACGCCCTCGAGGGGTTCCAGCTCCTCGCGCGGACCGAAGGCATCATCCCGGCGCTCGAGCCCTCGCACGTCGTCGGGTGGCTCCGCCACCGCCCGCTCCCCGACGGAGCCCGCGTCCTGCTCAACCTGTCCGGCCGCGGCGACAAGGATCTCGACACCGTGCGTGAGGCGCTCACCGAGCGGGGCGACTGATGGGGGCGCTCGAGGACGCCCTGCGTGCGAAGGTCGCGTCGGGCGGCAGGGTGTTCGTCCCGTACGTCACGGGTGGGTTCCCGGGGGTCGACGCGGCGCTGCTCCGGGAGCTCCAGCGGCTGGGCGCGGACGCGATCGAGGTCGGGATCCCGCACTCCGACCCCGTGATGGACGGCGGGGTGATCCAAGAAGCCTCGCGCGTCGCGCTGCAGCGGGGGACGCGGGTCGATGATGTGCTGCGGTTGGTGTCCGACGCGGCGCTCGACATCCCGGTCGCCGTCATGACCTACGTGAACCCCGTGGAACGACGGGGGGACGAAGCGTTCTGCCAGGCGCTCGCCGCCGCTCGTGTCGCCGGGGCGATCGTGCCCGACCTGCCGGTGGACGAGGCGGGGTCCCTGGAGACCGTCGCCGCCCCGCGCGGGATCGATCTCGTGCTGCTGGCCGCGCCGGGGACCTCCCCCGACCGCTACGCGACGATCGCCCATGCGTCGCACGGGTTCGTCTACTGTGTGGCAACGTACGGGGTGACCGGGGCCCGGGAAGAGCTCGCCGACACGGCTCGCCAGGTGGTCGACGCCCTCCGCCCGCACACCGACCTGCCCCTGCTGGTCGGCGTCGGGATCGCCACACCGGAGCAGGCCACGAGCGCCTGCGCCTTCGCGGATGGCGCGATCGTGGGCTCGGCGCTCATGGCTCCGCTCGTCGAGGACGATCGCGACGGGGCCGTCCGGCTCGCCCAGGCGTTCCGCTCGGCGATCGCCTGACATCCCCTCCGGCCCTCATCACCGTACTCGCATCGTGGAGGAACGGTTCTCCGAGGTGATTGGCCTCGAGGGTGCGGATGTGGTACCAACCGCCACATCGCCCTACGAGGCGCAGACGGAAGACGCCCACGGGGCGTGGAAGGGGGCTTCATGACGACATCGCGGTGGGTCACGTTCACCGTCGGGGTACTCGCGCTCGCGCTCGTGAGCGCGGGATGCTCGAACGACAGCTCGACCGGAGGGGCGAGCGGAGGCGGCGCGGTCGACTGCGCGAGCGTGCAGTTCGGGTGCGTCGAGGTCGCGGCGGATGCCCCGATCAACCTCGGCACCTTGCTCGCGACGAGCGGCGACAACGCCGACCTCGGCACGGACAGCCTGAACGGGGTCAAGCTCGCCATCGACCACCTGGACGGGACGTTCGACCAGACGGATGGGCAGGTCCTCGGGCACGACGTCAAGCTGACGAACGAGGACGACCTGTGCTCGGCCGACGGTGGCCAGGCGGGCGGGCAAGCCCTCGCCGCCGACGACTCGATCGTCGCGGTGATCGGGACGAGCTGCTCGAGCGCGGCGCTCGGCGTCGCCGACACGATCCTGTCGCAGAAGGGCGTCCTCCTGTTCTCGCCGTCGAACACGAACCCGGCGCTGACCGCTGAGGGCACGCACCAGCCGTTCTACGCGCGCACCGCGCACAACGACCGGATCCAGGGTGCGATCGTGGCCGAGTTCGCGGCCGGCGACATGGTCGGCGCCAAGACCGCGGCAACGATCGCCGACGAGAGCCCCTACACGCAGGGCCTCACGGCGGCGTTCGAAGCGAACTGGGAGAACGCGGGCGGGACGGTCACCGATTCCGAGCAGATCAACTCCGAGGACACGGACTTCAAGCCGGTCCTGCAGACGATCGCGGCGACGAACCCGGACGTCCTCTACTTCCCGGTGTTCGTGTCGGCCTGCTCACTGATCATCAAGCAGGCGAAGGACATCATGCCGGACACGACGAAGATCGTGTCGGACGGATGCCTGAGCTCGGACACGTTGAAGAACACCGGTGATTCGGTGGACGGGGTGTACGCCTCGTCGCCGGACCTTTCGGCGTTCCAGAGCAACACCGCGTACGCGGACGAGTTCATCCCGGCGTACAAGGACGCGTTCGGGACGGCTCCGCTGTCGGTGTTCCACGCTCACGCCTACGACGCCGCGAACGTGATCTTCCAGGCGATCCAGCAGGTGGCGATCGACAACGGGGACGGGACCCTCTCGATCCCGCGGCAAGCGCTGCGCGACGCCGTGTTCGCCACGAGCGGCTACGACGGCCTGACCGGGACGATCACGTGCACGCCGCTCGGCGACTGCGCGACCGACGTCACGATCGGCGTCTTCAAGGCCCCGGGGTGGCCCGTGGAGGGTGGATCCGGGAACCAGAAGGCGGTCTTCACGGACACGAAGTCGCTCGAGGATGTCCTGTAGACCGGTTCACGCGAACTGAGACCGATGGTGGTCGCGGCCGGAGCGAACGCTCCGGCCGCGGCCACGTCGTGAGCCACCCGGAGGAACGCCGTTGACGATCGCGGAGGGTGCGCCGGCCACCAGCGTCGCCGACGTACGCCTGAGCACCTTCGAACGGCTCCCGTGGCGCCGGATCATCCTGGTGCTGCTCGCGATCGTGATCGTCGCCGTCACGACGATCGGCATCTACAAGACGCTCACCTCACCGGAGGCCGCCAACTACAGCGGTGAGTTCTGGGCGCAGCTCACCGTGGACGGGCTCTCGTACGGGGCGATCCTGTCGATGGTCGCCCTCGGCTACTCGATGGTCTACGGGATCCTCCGCATGATCAACTTCGCGCACGGCGAGGTCTTCATGGCAGGCGGGTTCGCTTCGTTCTTCTTCGCGAACGCCTACGCGAAGAGCGGGTTCCTGAACAGCAACACCGTCGTCGCCGTCCTGATCGTCATGACCGTCTCGGTCCTCGTCAGCGTGGGGGTCGCCCTGCTGCTCGAGCGCGTCTGCTACCGGCCGCTCCGCAACGCGCCGCGGCTCGTGCCCCTGATCACGGCGATCGGCGCGTCGCTGTTCATCCAGAACTCGTTCCGGGGGTTCTTCGGACCGCAGTCCTACGGCTACCCCCGGCCGTCGTCGCTGAACGGGCAGGTTCCGATCCTCGGCGTCCATGTGAACAAGATCGACATCGCGGTGCTCGTCGTCGCGGTCGTCTGCATGCTCGTGCTCCAGATGTTCGTGTCGCGTACGAAGACCGGCCGGTCGATGCGGGCCGTGGCCGAGGACCGGGAGATCGCGAGCCTGATGGGGATCGATGTCGACCGCACGATCGCGATCACCTTCGCGGTCGGCGGCGTGCTCGCCGGGATCGCGGGCGTGCTGTTCGGGATGACGTTCCAGCAGATCCAGTTCACGAGCGGATTCACGCTCGGGATCGCGGCGTTCACCGCCGCGGTGCTGGGCGGGATCGGCAGCATCGGCGGAGCGACCCTCGGTGGGTTCCTGATCGGTGTCCTGCGCGCGGTCGGTCCGGTGCTGATCCTGACGGGCTTCGGCATCCCGAGCGTCCACTCCCTCAACGAGGCGTTCGTGTTCCTCGTGCTCGTCCTCGTGCTCGTGTTCCGGCCCGGCGGTCTGCTCGGTACGGGTGAGGCGGAGAAGGTCTGATGGACGTCCGGAGGCTCGTTCGTGTCGGCGCGATCTGCGGAGCGGTGACGGTGTACTTCGCCCTCGTCGGGCTCACGGACCGGTTCGCGAAGCTCGCCCTCGTCGGATCGTCCGTCACGATGGGCCGGCTCGTCCTGGTGATCGCGCCGTTGATCGCCGGGTACGCGGTCGGTCGCCCCAGGACCCGCAGTGGCACGACCGTGTCGCTGCCGATCCGGGACGCGGTCGTGCACGGGCTGGTCGCCGGTGCGATCGCCGGAGCGGTCTTCGCGCTGTTCGTGATCTTCGTCGACGCGTTCGGCGTCGAACGGGTGCGCGGCGTCTTCATCAACGTGTCGCCCGCGATGATGGAGTACGTCACGTTCGGTCAGACCGCGGTCGTCGCCGCCCTGATCCTGACGGCGGCCTCCGCGGTCGCGGGCGGCCTCGGTGGCGGCTATCCGGTGCTGCCGGTGACGCTCCGCAAACCCACCGGGTCGGCCGTGCTGGCCGTGTTCGCGCTCGGGTTCCTCCAGCGGATCGTGCCGATCGCGCTCGACCAGCTGAACGTCGAACGCGACTGGCTCTACAGCCGCCGACTGGGCGGTCTGACCTGGGCGGGTGCCGTCGTCGTCGCCGCGATCGCGGCAAGCCTGTCGATCCTGAAGCAGCGGAAGGGCGATCGCATCCGCGAGCTGGTGCGGGCCCCTTCCGTGGAGGGTTCGACGCGACCGTCGGGGACGCAGATCGTCGTCGCGCTCGTCCTGCTGGGGCTCGTCCTCGTGACCCCGCTCCTGGTCGGATCGGTGATCTCGAACGTCCTCGGGTTCGTGCTGATCTTCGCGTTGCTCGGTCTCGGTTTGAACATCGTCGTGGGCTACGCGGGACTGCTCGACCTGGGGTACGTCTTCTTCTTCGCCGTCGGCGCGTACTCGCTCGCGCTCCTGACCGGCGCGAGCCTCAACACCTTCACGGGATCGGGGCCACCGGCAGTCTCCGCGGATCTGAACTTCTGGGTCGCGGTCCCGATCGTGATGCTGATCGCGGCGGGTGCCGGCGTGTTGATCGGCGCGCCCGTTCTGCGGCTGCGCGGGGACTACCTCGCGCTCGTGACCCTGGGCCTCGGGGAGATGGTGACCGTGCTGCTGCGGAGTCCCTGGCTCGAGCCACTCGTGGGCGGTCCGAGCGGGATGCGAGGTGTCACCGACGCCGCGATCGGGGGGTTCGGGTTCCAAGACCCCGTGCACTTCTACTACCTCGGCATCGCGTTCGTCGCCTTCGCAGCGTTCATCTCGTGGCGGCTCGCCTCCTCCCGGATCGGACGTGCATGGACCGCGATGCGTGAGGACGAGCAGATCGCGGATGCGATGGGGGTGAGCACCACCCGCTACAAGCTGCTCGCGTTCGCGATGGGCGGCGCCATCGGATCACTGGGCGGCGCCCTGTTCGCCGTGAAGATCGGATCGCTGACGCCGGCGAGCTTCGAGCTGCTCGTGTCGATCCAGGTGCTCGGGATCGTGATCCTGGGTGGGATCGGGAGCATCCCCGGCGTCATCGTCGGCTCGCTCGTGCTGGTCGGTCTTCCGGGGCTGCTACGCGAGTTCGAGGAGTACCGGCTCCTGGCCTACGGGGCCGCGATCGTCGCCGTCATGCTGCTGCGGCCGCAGGGCCTGGTGCCGAACGTCCGACGGAGCCGGGAGCTCCACGAGGAGGACGAGGCCCAGGACAAGTGGGCCGGCGACGTGCCCCGCGACGAGCACGTGGCGGCGGGGATCTCGCCGGAGGGGACCGGGGCCGGATGAGGGTCCTCGAGGTCGTCAACGTCCGGAAGTCGTTCGGGGGGCTGGCGGCGCTCGGCGGGCTCGACCTCCATGTCGACGAGGGGGAGATCCTGTCCGTGATCGGGCCGAACGGCGCCGGCAAGAGCACGGTGTTCAACCTGATCACGGGGATCTACGAGCCCGACGACGGCGACATCCGGTACTTCGGCGAGTCCATCGTGGGGCTCCGCCCGAACCAGATCGTGAAGCTGGGCATCGCTCGCACGTTCCAGAACGTGCGCTTGTTCCCCAACATGACGGTGCTGGAGAACGCGAAGGTCGGGCAGCACTGCCGGTCGAAGGGCGGCGTGTTCGGATCGATCCTCCGTTCAGGGAGCGTCCGAGCGGAGGAAGAGCGGATCCGGGAACGGGCGAAGGAGGCCTTGGCGTTCTTCGGTTCGCGCCTGGCCGGCTACCGACTCGAACAGCCTTCCTTCTCGCTCTCGTACGCGAACCGCCGGCGTCTGGAGATGGCCCGGGCGCTCGCGACGACGCCGCGGCTGCTGCTCCTGGACGAGCCGACGGCGGGGATGAACCCGCGTGAGACCCTGGAGCTCCGCGACCGCATCGTTCAGATGCGGGACCGGCTCGGCGTGACGGTGATCGTGATCGAGCACGACATGCGCGTGGTCAAGGGCGTGTCGGACCGCGTCGTCGCGTGCGACTACGGCCGGAAGATCGCCGACGGCACCTACGACGAAGTCGCCGCGCACGAGCGCGTGATCGAGGCGTACCTGGGGCGCCGGCACGAGGACACGGCGTGAGCGAAGCGGCGCCCGCGGCCGAGCCGGGCACGCCGCTGCTCGAGCTCCGCGACGTCAGCACGCACTACGGGCTCGTGTCGGTGCTGCGACACGTGGACGTGGAGATCTTCCCCGGAGAGATGGTGTGCCTCCTGGGCGGGAACGCGTCCGGCAAGAGCACGACGCTCAAGACGATCCTGGGCTACGTCACCCCGACGGAAGGGGAGGTGCGGTTCGGAGGCGAGGTGGTGAGCGGCCGGACGACCGCGGACATCGTGCGCCGGGGGATCTCGATGGTGCCGGAGAACCGCCGGCTGTTCGCGGACATGACGGTCGCCGAGAACCTCCAGCTCGGGGCGTACCTCCGGACGGACGAAGACGCGATCGCGCGCGACCGGGAGCAGGTGATGGAGACCTTCCCGCGGATCCGCGAGCGGCTGCGGCAGCGGGCCGGCACGCTCTCCGGAGGGGAGCAGCAGATGGTCGCGATGGGCCGAGCCCTGATGTCCGACCCGAGGTTGCTGTTGATGGACGAGCCGTCGATGGGGCTCGCGCCGGTGCTCGTGGAGCAGGTCTTCGAGACGATCCAACAGATCCGGGCGCTGGGGAAGACGATCTTCGTGGTCGAGCAGAACGCGAACATGGCGCTCTCGATCGCGGATCGCGGGTACGTGCTGCAGACCGGAGAGATCGTCCTGTCCGGGGAAGCCTCGGAGCTCCTGGAAGATCCTCTGATGCAGCAGGCGTACCTGGGCGAGCTGTGATCCGCACGATCGACGCAGGCGAGTTGCGGCGGCGGGTCCCGATCGGACGGGCGATCGACGCCCTGGAGGCCGCGTTCCGCGAGGAGGATCCGTCGCTCGCGGCGCCGCTGCGGTCGTCGCTGGCGACATCGGCCGGGACGTTGGTCCTGATGCCCGCCGCCGGCCAGCGAGGCGTCGGGGTGAAGCTCGTGACGCTGTCGGAGCACAACCCGCGGGCCGGACTGCCGTTCCTGCACGCGCTCTACGCGCTGTTCGACCGAGAGACGCAGGCGCCCGAGGCCGTGATCGACGGGAGCGAGCTCACGGCGATCCGCACGGCCGCGGTGAGCGGGCTCGCGACCAGGCTCCTCGCGCGCCCGGACGCGCGTCGGTTGGTCCTGTTCGGGGCCGGGGTCCAGGGACGGGCGCACCTCGAGTCGATCGCCGCGGTGCGACCGATCGACGACGTGATGGTCGTCTCGCGGACGCCAGGGCCGGCGGCCGCGCTCGCCGAACGCGCGACGGAGCTGGGGCTCCGGGGGTCGGTGGGAACGCCGGAGGACGTCGCGGAGGCGGACGTCGTGTGCACCTGTACGACCTCGGCGGTGCCGGTCTTCGACGGGGGCGCGCTGGCACCGGGTGCGCACGTGAACGCGGTCGGCGCGTACCTGCCGAACGAACGTGAGGTCGACTCGGCAACCATGGCGCGGGCGAAGGTCGTGGTCGAGACGCGCGAAGTGGCGCTCGCCGAGGCGGGCGACCTGCTGATCCCGATCGAGGAGGGGGTGATCGGCGCAGATCACATCCGCGCCGATCTGGCGGAACTCGTCCGCGGCGCGGAGGTCCGCGCCGGGGCCGACGACGTCACGCTGTTCGAGTCGGTGGGGATGGCGTTCGAGGACCTCGTCGTCGCCCGGGCGGCGCTCGAGGCGGGGTGATCGCCGGGATGGCCGCGGAGCTCCCATCCGGCGCCGACGTCGTCGTCATCGGAGCGGGGATCGTCGGATGCTCGGCCGCCTATCACCTCGCCGCCGCCGGCGCCGGCGCGGTGCTCGTGGTCGACCGCGAGGACGCCGTGGGGCGCGGCTCCACCGGCGCCTGCGCCGGCGGCTTCCGCCAGCAGTTCACGAGCGAGGTGAACGTTCGACTGTCGATGGCGAGCGTGCCGATGATCCTGGGGTTCCAGGAGCAGCACGGGATCCCCGTGACGGTGTCGCGCGACGGCTACCTCTTCCTCGTGCGGGACGAGGACGTCTGGGCCGGGTTCCTGCGCGGCGTCGAACGCCAGCGCGCCCTCGGGGTGACGGTCGAGGTGTTGGACCCGTCCCAGGCCGTCGCGCGGGTGCCCGGGATCGCGACGGCGGGGCTCGTGGGGGCGACGTTCGGTCCCGGGGACGGTATCGCCGACCCCGGCGCGCTCACGCAAGGCTACGCCACGCTCGCACGCGGGGCCGGGGCGTCGTTCGTGCTGGGGACCACCGTGGACCGGATCGAGCTCGACCGCGCGGGCGCGGTCGCGGGCGTCCGGACCGACGGGGGAGCGGTGGCCGCGAGCGCCGTCGTCCTCGCGGCGGGCGCGTGGTCGGGGGCGCTCGCGGCCACCGCGGGGGTGGACCTTCCGATCGAGCCGGTGCCCCGCGTCGTGGTGACCACCGACCGCTTCCCCGGCGCCCCCGTTCGACGCACCCTCGTGATCGACGCCGTGAGTTCGTTCTATTTCCACCGCGAGGGCGACGGTGTCCTCATGGGGATGGGCGGCGAAGATCGCCCGTCGTTCGACACGACCGTCGATGAGCGCTTCGTCGCCGACGAGCTGATCCCACGTGCGGTCGAGATCTTCCCACCGGTCGCGGAGGCGGGCGTGCGGTCGTCGTGGGCGGGCCTGTACGAGATGACGCCCGATCGCCATCCGGTCATCGGGACGGCGTCGGCTCCGGGGTTGTTCATCGCGGCGGGGTTCAGCGGCCACGGGTTCCAGCAGGGTCCGGTCGTCGGGAAGCTGCTCGCCGAGCTGATCGTAGGAGGAGGGGCGCGCTCGGTCGACATCGGGACCCTGTCGCTGGATCGCTTCGCGCGAGGCGATCTGATCCGCGAGGCCCACGTCGTGTGATCGAGGTGCCGGGAGAGGGGGTCGAACCCTCATGGGCCGAAGCCGACGGGATCTTGAGTCTCAGCACGCACGCCCCGGAGGGTCCCGCGCCGTCCTGACCCACGCTATTCCCGCAGGTCGAGCGCAGGCAGCCGTCCCGCCTCGTCCTGACATCCTGCCCTTGCTGCCACCGACTGGTAGCAAGAGTGGCAGCAGGACGACGCCCCAAGTGTCACGCAGCGGCGGCGTCGATCTCGCCGAGGATCCGCGTCACCTGTCGCCGAGCGTCCGCGCCGATGTCCAGCACCTCCGTTCATTTTCGCCGCCCGGATTCAGGCCACGGACGCGTTCTAGCCGTTTCGCTCGTTGACCGTGTGAGATGAGGGAGCTTGAAGGAGTGGCGAGGGGCGTCAGCTCCGACGCGGTGTCTTTGCCTGATGAGGCCTCGGTCCTGTTCGAGGAGTTCTTCGAGGTCGAACGGGTTCGCCTGTACAAGGCCTCGTTCGCGCTGACGGGGAGCCGTCAAGAAGCAGAGGACATCTCCCAGGAGGCCTTTCTTCGTTTGTGGGAGCGCTGGGAGCGCGTCTCGGCGATGGATGACCCCACCGGGTACCTCTACCGCACCGCGATGCACGTCTTCCTTGATCGACGTCGCCGGGTGCTGCTCGGGATGAAGCGCGTGATCGGGCTGACGCCCTCGCCCGACACCTACGAAGCGGTCGAGGCACGCTCGGTCGCCGCGACGATCCTCGGCTCGCTCCCCCCGCGCCAGCGCGCAGCGGTCGTGCTGACAGACGGTCTCGGGTACCGCTCGGAGGAGGCGGGAGCGCTTCTCGGCATCCAAGGTGCGACCGTTCGGTCGCTCCTTTCCAAAGCCCACTCGGCATTGAAAGACAGGATCGAGGAGGAGCGATGACCGACCTCAAGACCCTCGTTGACAAAGAGATGGATCGCGCGAGCACGCCGTCATACGGGCTCGATGACCTGGCGGCTCGTCGCCACCGCAAACAACGGGATCGGCGGGTCGCCGGGGGCGTCGTTGGAGGCGTGATCGGCATCGTGCTCATCGCAGCCGTGATCCGAGTTGCGAACGACGGGGCGACGACGCGGCCGGCGAACACCCCGTCACCGACGTTGTCGCCGACGATCGAGCCCGCTATCCCCCCGGGCATCGCTCTCCCCCCGGGAGTGGGCCCGGATGCGACGGGCGCCGACGCTGGCTTTGATTACCTGGTCGATCTCAAGACCGGCGAGACGACACCGCTTCCCGAGATCATCCGCGGCGGGTTGGAGGAGAGGAACGGATACGCGATCTCCCCCGACGGAGCCGAGATCGCCTACGTCGGTCGCGCCGAAGACGGAAGCGAACAGGTCTTCGTCGCGCACCTCGACGGGACGCGAATTCGGCAGATCACGGATGACCCCTGGGCCCACACGGACCCAGCGTGGTCTCCCGACGGGACGAAGATCGCCTATGTCGCTCGATACGCAAATGTCTTCGTCGTCGATCTCGACAACGGTCGAACGACCCAAGTGACGTTCGAACCCACAGAGCACACCGGGGTGCTCACCCCCCAGTTCACGCCGGACGGCGCATCGATCATCTATACGGTGGATCGGTCCGGGAACAGCAGCGTGCTGATCGTTCCGGCCACCGGTGGAGAGGGGTCGCTGCTCGTAGGAGGCCCCGGGATGGACGCGCAGGACGCTGCTCTGGCGCCGGATGGTCGCCGCCTCGCCTACCAATGCGGCGCTTCGGATAGCGATGCCAGTCTGTGCCTGGCAAACGCCAACGGGAGCAACGCCAGCGTGATCGAGGACGGCTCGTCTGGGGGCAACCTCCTGGACCCCAGCTGGTCTCCCGACGGGACACGCCTCGCCTATTGGGTGTTCCACGCTTGGGACGTGCGCGTGATCGACGTTACGAGCGGGGAAACAACGGTCGTGGCGAAGGGCGCCTTCCCGACGTGGGTAAACGATCACACCCTCATCGTTGAGCCGTACTCCGGAGCTCGCTGAGCCTGGCTTCATAGTCCAAACCCCCGGTCGATCTGTTCAGGGTGACGTCCTGCGATCCAGAGTTGACAACGGACGAGACGATGCAGCCCGGGGCGATCGCTACACGCCGGGCCCCAACAGGGACCATCGACCCTGACCTGATCCGGCAGTCGCGGTGAACCCTCCGCGGCCGGATCGGCCGGAGCTGGTCGTCCCTGATGCCGCAGCGGTGCGGCGGATCCTCGACGGGGCCGAAGGCCCGCTCCGGATCGCCCTGCTCCTCGCGGCTTCGATCGGGATGCGTCGCGGCGAGGTGCTCGGGCTTCGCTGGTCGGCCATCGACGGGACGCGCGTCCACGTCAACTCGAGCCTTTCTACTCGCACGTGCTGCCGTCGATGGGGGAGCAGGTCGCAGACGCGATGGAAGCCGCGCTCG
>Ga0066388_100001580_pt1 | contig 12996 bp, 9 predicted proteins | sample PanSoiMetaGPlot6_FD_64539 | JGI IMG/M metagenome (GOLD analysis project Ga0066388, IMG submission 64539) | Tropical forest soil microbial communities from Panama analyzed to predict greenhouse gas emissions - Panama Soil - Plot 6 (Hybrid Assembly) | ecosystem: Environmental > Terrestrial > Soil... | reverse complement strand
TCCACCGACGATGCCGTTGCTGCCGACATCGCGAAGGCGAACGGATGCGACGTGCCGTTCATACGTCCCGCCGAGCTCGCCACCGACGCGACGCCGCACCTGCCCGTCATGCAGCACGCGCTCGCGTGGCTCCGGGACCGTGAAGGCTACACTCCCGATGCGGTCATGACGCTGCTGCCGACGGCGCCGCTCTGCCAGCCCGCCCACTTCCGTGAAGCAATTGCGCTCCAGCAATCTGCCGGCGCCGATTCGGTGATTGGCGTCGACGAACTGCCGGCGCATTTCAATCCAATGCGGGTCGTGACGGTCGACGAGGAGGGCTGGGCCCGCCTGTTCGTGGGCGGCGCGCCCGTCAAGCGGCGACCGGGCCGCCGGCAGGACATGCCGCCTGCATGGGTGATGAACGGCGCGATCTACCTCTTCAAGACCGACCTGCTTTTCGATCCGGTGGAACCAAATCTCTATGGCGATCGCGTGGCGGCCATGGTGATGCCGCAGCCGTACGGCCTGAACATCGACGATCCCGAAGATTTCGAACACGCCGAACGGATCTTGCCTGGGCTGCCTAGACTGCCGTAACGCCACTCACCGTCGCGGCCGGAACGTCGAGCGGCCGCAGCCGCCAAAGCGCCGCCGTCAGCAACATCAAGCCGAAGAGCGGGAAGCAGTAGAACTGGTAGGCCTCCGAGGCGGTGAGATGGGTATAGCCCGTGAGTCGGTTCAACGTGTCGATGAACGTGAGTCGATTCAGTACCTGCCGTGGGAGAAGCACGCCGAGCAACAGCATGGCCGCGACGAAGTCCCATGTGCCGGTCCGGCGCACCGGCGACTCGGAGCCCACAATTCGCACCAGGGCGTAGCTCATCGCGCCGAGCGCCAGCGTGGCGTACTCGAACGTCGTGTTCGGCGACACGAGCAGCATGACGACGCTCACGAGTGACCATTCCCAGATCAGTCTTTCCGTCGTTCGCGTGCCGCCGCGGAACCACGTCCACGTGAGGAGCCCCACCGTCAACGCGACAGCGGCGTCTCCCAACAGGGATGCGGCTCTGAGCTGCGTGTTGGTGATCCTGAGCGAATGGCCCCCGTCGAGCTGCGGCGTGCCGAGTCTTCCAAACAACTTGGCGATCGCGGCTTTCAAGGACAGGTTTTCGTGCCACAGCAAGCCGTACGACGCGCCAACGGCGCGTCGGGCCATATCCGGCAGATACCGGGCCCCCATCCCGGGACCGTAGATCGCATGACCAAGCGCGAGCATCAGGATCAATGCGGCGATGGCGCGCGTGAACGCGCGCCGGTTCGTCGCGAGCAGGTAGTAGAAGAACATCAACGGCAACAGTTTGATGAGCGCCGCTGCAGCCAGCGCACATCCCATCGACCAGAGCCGCCCGCGCACATATGCATAGAGCGCAATCGACAGCAGCAGCAGCTCCCAGCTTTCGACGCTCTTGGTCGCGATGGTCATGTAGATGGGCGCGAAGTTCAGCCACAGGACTGCCAGCCAGGCCGCGATGAGGAGACGGTCGCGGGGCGCCGTCAACTCACGAAGCGTCGCCCACGTGAACACGAACGCGAACGCGAGACAGCCGATCTGGAGGCCGTAGAGCCACGCGGCAAGCTGATGCTCGTCCCTCACGACTCGAATCAGCGGATGCATGACGAAGAAGAATGCGGCGCCGTACTGAACCGACTGAATCGAGGGGTCGACGCGCACCGGCTCACCGGTTTGCATGAAGCTGCGGAGCGCGGGCGTTTCTTCGTCGAACTTCCCGAGATTGGGTTTGGCGAGCGGATAGGCGACCCCCGATTGAGCGAAGTGGACGGCCGAGTAGAGCAGCGCGACGACGGTCAGCGCCCAGGCGACGCGGCGCGTCGTGGACGAGTGGGCCAGCCTGTCCTCCTGTGCTGCGGGAATGCGCGAGATTATAGGCTGGGCGGGGTGGCGCGTCCCAGAGCGGCTGACCGTGTTCAGATATTGAACGCGCGAGCGCACCAGCGCGGTGTCCGGCATCCATGGCTTGACACCGCTCGGTACTGACCAGATAATGGCTGTTCACTTCGTGAACGCTGCAGAGCGGTTCAACCTCTTTTAGACGCGCGCGCACCGGTCGCGCGGCCCCGTCGCACGGGCCGTGATGGGACTGACGGGGCGGTAGCCTGTCTGCATGGCCGCGCCGGCTTCCACCGACAACTTGTTTCGCCTCGACGGACACGTGGCCATCGTCACCGGCGGCGCAGGCCGCCTGGGAAGCCAGTACGTCCGCGCGCTCGTGTCGGCGGGCGCAGCGGTTGCAGCGTGCGACGTGGTGGCTGCGCCGAGCGATACGGTCCAACGCGTACAGGACGAGGGCGGCGCCGTGTCGTTCCATCGTGCTGACGTCGCCAACCGCCAGGCAGTCGACCAGGTCGTCGCCGAGGTTGTCCGAACGTTCGGCACGCCAACGATTCTCGTCAACAACGCCGGGCTCGGTTCGTCACCGGCCGATTCAGCCCTCGAGACCGGTCCCTTTGAGGACTACCCGGAACCGGCCTGGCGAGCCATGCTCGATTCGCATCTGACGACGGCGCTCGTGGCGTCGCAGGCTTTCATCGCCGCCTTCAAGCGGGCGCGCGAATCGCGCGCCGATCTCACCGGCAGCATCATCAACGTTTCATCCACCTATGGCGTCGTGACGCCCGATCAGTCGGTGTACGAGTACCGCCGGCGCAACGGCGCGCAGTACTTCAAACCCGTCGGCTATAGCGTGGCGAAATCAGGTGTCTTGAATCTGACGCGTTGGCTCGCCGAGTACTGTGCGCCGTTTGGCGTCCGCGTCAACACCCTCGTCCCGGGTGGCGTGCAGGAAGCCGATCACGCGCCCGAGTTCGTCGCCGAGTACACGCGGCGAACCCCGCTGGGCCGCATGGCGCGCGACGACGAGTACAACGGCGCGGTGGTGTTCCTCGCGTCGAAGGCATCGGCGTACATGACCGGAGCGACGCTCGTGATCGACGGCGGGTGGACCGCTCGATGAAGCGCAAAGGCCGCAAAGAAAGCCAAGGCTTTGTGCCCGTGACGCAGAATGGGCGAAAAAGATCATTCCGATAAGCAACTCGGCGGCGACGCCGGGCTGTCGTTCGTTCGGCTCGACGAGATCCGGCGTGTGCGCTCGAGCATCCGCGACCGGTTTGCACGCGCGGAGGTGCTGGCCGACGTCTGCCGCTTGAACACGCTCTACGCGATCATGAACGCCGGATCTGGTCACATCGGCTCGAGTTTCAGTTCCACGGATCTCATCACCTGGCTGTGGACCGAGGAGCTGCGCGACGCCAACAGCGGCACGCCGGGCGCCGACGTGTACTTCTCCTCGAAGGGACACGACGTGCCGGCGCTCTACGCGCTGCTCGTCGCGCTCGAAAAGCTCGATTTCGATCTGCTCCATCGCCTGCGTCGCCTCGGCGGGCTGCCAGGGCATCCGGACATTGACACGCCGTTCATTGCCGCGAACACCGGCTCGCTCGGCATGGGCATTTCGAAGGCCTACGGCATGGCCCGGGCGCACCGCTACCAGGAACGCAGCGGCCGCATTGTGGTCCTCACGGGGGACGGCGAACTGCAGGAAGGACAGATCTGGGAATCGCTCCAGCCCGTTGCCAACGAGCGACTGGGCGAAATCACTGTGATCGTCGATCACAACAAGTTTCAGTCGGATGCAGCCGTGGCGGCGGTCAGCGATCTCGGTCCGATCGAAGAGAAGTTCCGCGCGTTCGGATGGCACGTTCGTCGAGACGATGGTCACGATCCACGTGTGCTCGACCGTGTGTTCGCAGAATTCCGTGACGTGGCGGATCGGCCCAAGGTTTTCATTGCCGACACGATTAAAGGGAAAGGCGTGTCCTTCATGCACGGCGTCGCGCGCGGCGACGAGACGTATCGCTTTCACGCAGGCGCGCCGTCTCTGCCCGACTACCTCGCGGCGACTGAAGAACTGCGGACCCGAATCGACGGACGGTTGACCGCTTTCGGCCTCGAACCGTTGGCGTTGTCGACAGCGCCGCCGCCGGTCCGTGTCGGACCGAACCGGCCCGAGAAGCTGGTCCTTGCGTACGGCGACGAACTGCTTCAGATGGCGCGCAGCCGGCCAGACATCGTCGTTATGGACGCGGATCTGCTGTCGGACTGCGGAATCGAGGCGTTCAAAGCCGATCTGCCGGCACGATTCATCGAGTGTGGGATCGCTGAGCAGCACATGGTGTCGGCGGCCGGCGGCATGGCACTTCGCGGCATGCTCCCCGTGGTCCATTCCTTCGCCTGCTTTCTGACGACGCGGGCGAACGAACAGATTTACAACAACGCGACGGAGCGGACGAAGATCATCTATGTCGGCACGCTCGCCGGTGTCATTCCGGGAGGTCCGGGCCATTCCCACCAGTCGGTTCGCGACCTCTCCGCGATTGGCGCGGTGCCGGGACTCACGGCGATCGAACCGTGCAGCGAGCGCGAGGCTCGTCTGGCGATTCGATGGGCGGTCGAGCAGAACGACGCCAGCACCTACCTGCGGTTCGTCAACGTCCCGCTCGATCTGCCGTACGCGCTGCCGCCGTCCTACACCCTCGAAGTGGGCCGCGGCGTCGTCCTGCGTACCGGCGCTGACGTGGCGCTCGTGGGGTACGGACCGGTGCTCCTGACGCAAGCGTGGATGGCCGCCGACGCGCTCGCGAGCGAGGGCGTCAGCGCGGCAGTCGTCGACTTGCCATGGCTCAACCGGATCGACGACGAATGGGTTCGCGACGTGCTCGGCCGATTCTCGACGATCGTCACGCTCGACAACCAATACGTCTCGCTGGGGCAGGGCACGATCGTCGCTGCTGCGCTCGCGCGCACGCGTTCGGGCGCGCACGTGTACTCGCTTGGCCTCACGGACGTGCCGGCGTGCGGCGGCAACGCCGAAGTCCTCGCGCATCACGGCCTCGACGCCTCCGCGATTGCGAGCGCGATCGGCGCGGCGCTCGCGCGGAGTGTCCGCTTGTAGGCGGCCTCACCTCGATGTCCTATCCACAGCACGTCCCGCACTGGATCGCCGACGCCGAAGGCGCAGCGTCCAACGGCGCAACGTTCGAGAAACGTTGCCCGATCGATGACCGCCCGATCGCCGCTGTGGCTCGAGGCACCGCCGACGATGTGGCCCGGGCCGTCGACGTGGCAACGAGCGCCGCCGACGCATGGGGCCGTCTCCCGGCACCGCGCCGCGGTGAAGTCCTCGGCCGCGCCGCCGCGCTCCTCCGCGCGCGCGAGCGCGAGTTCGCGGAGATCATCCAGGCCGAGACGGGAAAGCCCCTGAAAAACGCCGCAGCCGAGGTGGCTTCGTCCGCGGATCTCGCGGTCTTCATGGAAAGCGAAGGCAGCCGCTTCTACGGCCGGACGATGACGAGCCCGGTGCCGAACCGCACCGTTCGAACCCTGCGCTCGCCGATCGGTGTCTGCGCCGCGATCATGCCGTTCAACAGCCCGCTTGCGGGCATCGCGTGGAAGGTGTTTCCGGCGCTCGTCTGCGGCAACGCGGTCGTCGCGAAATCGCACGAGCAGACGCCGCACACCGCCGTCGCCTTCGGACACGTGCTCCGCGACGCCGGGCTGCCGGCCGGGGTGTATGGCGCCGTGCAGGGCCTCGGAGCGGAGGTTGGAACAGCGCTCGTGCAGGATGGACGCGTCGGCCTCGTGAGCTTCACGGGCTCCGCGCGAACGGGAAAAGCCATTCAGCAGAGCGTCAGCGCGCGGCCGGTGCTGGCAAAAGTCTGTCTGGAAATGGGGGGCAAGAATCCGCTCGTCGTGTGCGACGACGCGGATCTGACGCTCGCAGTGGAGCACGCCGTCGCATCCGCCTTCATCGACGCGGGTCAGCGGTGCGCTGCCGGCAGCCGCCTGATCGTTTTCGACGCGGTCTACGACCGTTTTCGATCCGCGCTGATCGCCAGGGCGTCGAAGGTCCGGGTCGGCTCCGGCCCCGACGACGACTGCGGCCCGGTGATCTCGAAGGAGGCGCTGGATCGATTGCTCCGAGCGGTGAAAGAGGCGGGTTCGCGAGGCGTTCGAGTCGTGTGCGGAGGCGGCCGTGTGGACGCGCTTGCGCCGGGCTACTACATGCAGCCCACGATCCTCGAGGGCGTCGAGCCAGGTGACGAAGTCTCCCAGGTTGAACTGTTCGGTCCGGTGACGTGCCTCTACCGTGTGAAGGATTTCGATGAAGCGGTCGGCCTCGCCAACGCCACCACATACGGCTTGACTGGCGCGATTCACACGACGAATGCGCATCGGATCGAAGAGTTCATCACCCGCTACCGGGCGGGCCTGGTGTCGATCAACGGGCCGACGTACGGCGCGGGCCCTCACATGCCGTTCGGCGGCGTGAAGAACTCCGGCAACGGCTTCCGCGAGCCCGGGACCGAAGCGCTCGACGTCTACTGCGAGTGGAAGACCGTCGTCGTCAACCACGATCCCGCAAAAGTCTGAGCACACCCTGATGGAAACCCGCCTCGCTTCAGCGACGCCGAAAGTGCCGCGCACGGGGAAACGGCGCGTGTGCTTTCCGATGACCAGCCGTGCGTACTACGGCCGCACGCAGCTGCTCGTTCAGAAGCTGCACGCGCATCCCGCCATCGACCTGCAGCTGATGCTGGGCGGATCGATCCTGCTCGACAAATACAGCCGCCACATCGCGGACGACATCGAGAAGGGCGGCTTTTCCATCTCCACGTCGTACTTCAACGTCATCGAAGGCGGCAACCACGTTGCGATGGCCAAGACGGCGTGCCTGACCGCGCTCGAGTTCACCAACGGTTTCCATTCGATCGACCCCGACATCGTCGTCGTGTGCGGCGACCGGTTCGAGCAGTTGGCGATTGCGATGACCGCGGCGTATCTGAACAAGACGATTGCGCACATCGAGGGCGGAGACGTCACCGGCAGCATCGACGAGAGCGTGCGCCACGCCATCACGAAGCTCGCGCACATCCATTTCGTCACCAACGCGGACGCGCACCGCCGCGTGCTCGCGATGGGCGAGGATCCCGACTACGTCTTCAACACGGGCTCGCTCGACCTCGAGCTGGCGTCGCGTGTGACCATCGCGCTGACGAACGATCGGATCAACGGGTACGGGGTCGGCCATGCCGTGGACATCACGCGGCCGTTCCTCACCGTGATCCAGCATCCGGTGACCACCGAAACCGAGAACCGCCCGCACCTGGAAGCGACGATGCAGGCGATCGCGCAGGTGGATCTGCCCACGATCTGGTTCTGGCCGAACCCGGACGCCGGCACGGGCGAAATGTCGGAGAGCATTCGGCATTTCCGCGAGCATCATGCCGCGATCACCGAGAAGATTCGCTTCATCACCAATGTACCGGTCGACGAGTTCATCGCGCTGCTGCGCGCGACCGCTTGCCTCGTCGGCAACTCGTCGGCGGGCATCAAGGAATGCTCGTTCCTCGGCACACCCGTGGTGAACGTCGGCGCGAGGCAGCAGGGTCGGCTCCACGGGGAGCACGTTGTCCACGCGCCGTACGAGGCGGAGACGATCGCGCGGGCAATTCGATCGCAGCTTCGTCACGGCGGCTATGGCCGGTCCGATCTCTACTACAAGCCCGATTCGAGCCAGGCGATCGTGGACGTGATCGCCGGCATCCCGCTCTACACCCAGAAGCGCTTCCGCGATCCGGTGGCCGTTCCACTCGGATGATGACGCTTCGCTCGGCTAAAGCCTCGCGCTTCAAAGAACAGCCGCGAACCCTACAGCACAAGGGGTCTCTCGCGCTCAACGGATGAATGAGCGGAAAGATGGAGCGCGCGACAACGGGGTCCCCGCCGCGCGTATTTTGCGCGGTGGGGTGTCCTTCAGCGGAGCGACGTCCCCATGTCTCCTCTGGAGCATTCCCCACGGCGCGTCGGCGGGCAGCATGCTCCGCACCGGCGTGCTCGCGTCGGTGCTGGACGCGGTTCCCGAGGTGCGCGTCGTGCTCGTGTCGCCGCTGGCCGCCGACCCCGCGTTCACGCGCGAGTTCGCCCATCCCCGGGTCGGCTTCGAGGCGTTGCCGCCTCACGCACCGAGCGGCTTCGAGGGCCGGCTGTTCGGCGTGCTGCAGGCGCGATATCTGCAGATCTGCCGGACCGAGACGCTGCGCATTCGCGGGCCGAAAGAGTTTCCAGGTGGCGCCCGCTTTCGTCCGCTCAAACGACTGATCGGCCGGGTCGCCGCGCCAGGGGCGCGGCGCGGTGACTGGTACGGCGTGGTCGATCGCCTCGTGAGCGATCCGGCAGTCGAGCCGATCTTCAGTCGCCACCGACCGACACTCGTGGCGACGGCGTCACCGGGCCTGATTTTTTCCGAGATTCCTATTCTGCGCGCCGCGCGACGTCGAGCCATTCCAGCCGCGGCGGTCGATTTGAGCTGGGACAACCTGACCAACAAATTCTTTCCCGCGCGTCAGGTCGAACGACTGGTGCTGTGGAATTCGAGCATGCGCGACGAAGCCTGCACGCTGCATGGCTACCGGGCGGATCGCGTGACAGTGGCCGGCGTGCCGCAGTTCGACTCGTACTTTCGCGGACCGCGATCGAGCCGCGAGGAGTTCTGCAGCCGCACCGGCCTCGATCCGGCGCGCCGCATCGTCACGCTGGCGACCATTCCGCACAGCAAGTTTCCGCATCACGAATTCGTCATCGATCGGCTGACTGACGCCATGAAAGCTGGCGCGATTCGGGAGCCCGCGGATCTGCTCGTCCGGGTGCATCCCCGCGACGACGCCCGGCGATACGACAAGTACGCCGGCCGTCCGCATATGGTCGTCGAGAAGCCGTTCCGGCAGACCGCGGCGCGATCCGGCGACGGCATGGACATCGATTTCATGGCGGAGAACACGCGCCAGCTCGCGGACACGCTGCACCACAGCGACGTCGTGCTGAACGTGGCGTCGACAATCGCGATCGAGGCGGCCATCTTCGATACGCCCGTGATCAACATCGGCTTCGACGGGCAGCCAGGATCCAATAGCGCGCTGATGGAGTGGCACTACGGATCCACGCATTTTCAGAAAGTCGTGCGGAGCGGCGCGGTGCGCATCGCGCAATCGGAGAACGAGCTCGTCGAGCTGATCAACATGTATCTCGCGGCCCCGGCGACCGACGCGGAAGGCCGGCGGCGAATTGTGGCGGAGCAGTGCGAGTACACCGACGGCCGGTCGGCGGAGCGGGTGGCGACGGCGCTAGTCCAGGAAATAGTCCAGGGGCTGACTTCTTCCAAGGGCGTGGTTCAGTGATGGACATCGAAGCACATCGCGATTTGCAGTTGCTCGAAGCGGTGGAGCAGAACGCGCGCGTCACCCAGCGTACGCTCGCGACCAAGCTCGGGATCGCACTCGGGCTGACGAACATCTATCTGAAGCGGCTCGTGCGCAAGGGCTACATCAAGGTCGTCAACGTGCAGTCGAACCGCATCTCGTACCTGATCACGCCGCGCGGCATCGTCGAAAAAGCGCGGCTCACCTACGAGTTCATGGACTACTCGCTGCACCTCTACGCCGGCGTGCGGCAGCGCCTGCGGACGGTGTTTCAGGAGTGTGCCGCCGGCGGACGCCGCGTCGCCATCTTTGGCCGCGGAGAGGCAGCGGAACTTGCTTACCTCTCGCTCAAGGAGGCGGGCCTCGACCCCGTCGCCATTTTCGATGGCGAGGCCGGCGGCGATTTTCTCGGCATGCCTGTCCGTGCCATCCGGGAGCACGCGGCCGTGGACTACGACCTCATCATCGTCGCGACGCTCGAGCGGTCGGCCCAGCTGCTCGTGACCGAGCTGCTCGACAACGGCGTGCCGCGCGCGAAGCTCATTCCACTCCGGCAGGAGCCGGCAGCGCCGCGCACGAAGGTTGGCAACGAGAAATTGGAAGTTAGAAGTTAGAAGTTAGAAGGACAACGAGCTCAGGCCTTCGTACTTCTGAGCTCTCACTTCTACCTTCTAAGTTCCGGAGGATCCGTGGCTCTGAGCGGCAAACGCATCGGGATTACTGGCGGCGCGGGCTTCATCGGCTCGCATCTCGTGGAGCGTCTCATCGACGCCAACGAGATCGTCGTCTACGACAATTTGCACAGAAACGCAATTCAGTTCGCGCAGGTCGAGCAGCACAAGAACTTCCATTTCGTTCAAGGCGATGTGCTGGACCTGCCGGCGACCACCAAGGCGCTCGCCGGCTGCGAGATCGTGATCCACTGCGCCGCGATCGCCGGCGTCTACACCGTCGTCAAGAGCAGTATCCGGACGATGGAGGTGAACTTCCTGGGGACGAACTCGGTCGTGCGGGCGGCGCTGGCGGCGGGCGTGGAGCGGTTCGTCGACTTCTCGACGAGCGAGGTGTACGGCGCGTTCGTCCACAACGCGAAGGAGAGCGAGCCGACCGCGCTCGGATCCGTTGGCGAGGCCCGATGGGTGTACGCGGCGAGCAAGCTCGCATCCGAGCACCTGTCGTACGCGCACCATCTGGAGTCCGGGCTGCCGCTGGCGATCGTGCGGCCGTTCAACGTGTACGGACCGCGTCAGGTAGGCGACGGCGCCGTGCGCGGCATCATCCTGCAGGCGCTCAAGAACGAGCCCGTGGTCCTCTACAACGACGGCACCCAGATTCGCGCGTGGTGCTTCATCGACGATTTCGTCGAGGGCGTGCTCGCGTGCGCCGAGAAGCCGGAGGCGATCGGCCACGTGTTCAATCTGGGAAATCCTCAGGGCACGATCACGAACCTCGAGCTGACCCGCATGATCCTCCGGCTGACCAAATCGCGCTCGGAGATCACGTTCCGGCCGCACCCGGGTTCGGAGATCGAACTGCGCGTGCCGTCGATCCATAAGGCCGCCGCGCTGCTGGGCTACTCGCCGCGTGTGAGTCTGGAGGAAGGCATCACGCGGACGATCGCGTGGTACGCGGAGAACCTGGCAGGGGTCAAGGCGTAAGGGACATTCAGATTTCAGATTTCAGATTTCAGAGTTCAGATTTTTAGACTGATGCGGGTTCTCGTCACAGGCGCTTCAGGATTTCTGGGGCGCAACGTGCTGCTGCAGGTGCCGTCGAGCTGGGAGATCGTGGCCGTGTACCACGAGGCGCTCGACTTCCCGGCGTTCGTCGCGCGAGAGAGCTTGCGCCACGTCAGCACCGTGCGATGCGACCTGACTGACGCTTCGGACGTTCGCGCGCTTCGAGCCGCTGCTGAAGAGTCGGGCACCGTCGACGCGGCTTTGTACCTCGCGGCCAACGGCGATCCGGCGGCGTCGGCGCGCGATCCGCTGCGCGACCTGCACCTGAACACGGTCGCGCTCGTGACATTTCTCGAGCAGTTTCCCGTGCCGCGTCTGATCTACCTCTCGTCGGGCGCCGTCTACGACGGGCACGCGGGCGAGGTCACGCCTGCGTCGCCGGTCGCACCCCATCTGCCGTACGCGATCTCCAAGCTCGCTTGCGAGCACTACATCCGCTTCTACGCGGATCGCCGCGGGGCGCCAGCCAACTACGTCAACGTCCGGTTCTTCGGCGCGTTCGGTCCCTACGAACCGCTTCGCAAGATCACGACGCGGTTCCTGTCGGCCGTGGGGCGCGGAGATCGCGAGTTCACGCTGCGCGGCGACGGCCGCAATCTCATCGACTTCATGTACGCGGACGATGCTGTGCGCGGACTGCTGGCGCTGATCGCGGACGATCGACCGGTTCGCGCCACGATTGACTTCGCGTCGGGCCGGCCCATTTCGGTGAACGACGTCGTGGCGGCGATGGTGCGGCTCACCGGCAGCGACATGCAGGTCCGCTGCGACGGCGCTACGGAGGAGTACATCGAATTTCGATCCGCCGATCGACGGATGGCGGACGACTTTGGGGTGACGCCGCGGCTCTCGTTCGATGAGGGGTTCGAGCGGCTGCGAGCATTCGTCTCGGTTCACGGCGACGCGGCGGTTCGAGGGTGATGTCCGATCGCAGCAGCCAGCGTGTTGTCGTGCTGGGCGCGGGCCCGGCGGGAATATCCGCCGGCTGGCGGCTCGCCGAGCGCGGCGCCGAGGCGACGGTACTCGAACGCGACACCGCCGTCGGCGGCATGGGCAAGACGGTGCAGCTCGGCGACTACGGCGTCGATTTCGGTCCGCACACGTTCCACATTCGCGAAACCGACGAAAGCCGGGCGGTCATTCAGTCGATTAAGCCATTCTTCGGCGCCGATCCCTTGATCCTCACGCGCGGCACGCGCGTGTTCCTGCAGGGCAAGTACTACATCTATCCGCTCGAGCTGCTGCAGGTCCTTTTCGGCGTCAAGCCCTCGCTTTCTGCGCGCATCTTCCTCGACTACTTCGCCGCGACCCTCAAGACGATGTTCAGCCAGCCGAAGGCCGAAGACTCGTTCGAGGAATGGGGCGTACGGAATCTGGGCCGGACGCTGTACGACCTGTGCTTTGGCATCTATTCGGAGCGCGTCTGGGGTCTGCCAACCTCGCAGATCTCGTCGAAGCAGGCGCAGCGCGTCGCGAAGCTCAACCTCAAGAACATCATTCTCCGCACGCTCGGCATCAAGGCGGATCCGGCCGCACACTTCACTGAGTACATGTATCCGCGCGCGGGAATCAGCGATCTCTACGAGAACATGGCCGCACGCTACCGCGCCTGCGGCGGCGAACTGCTGCTCGAGTCGCCGGTCGTCTGCCTCCAGCGGGACGGCAACCGAATCGTCTCCGTCACGTACCGGCAGAACGGGTCGGAGGCAACGGTTCCGTGCCGCGGCGTCGTATCGACGCTGCCGCTGCCGGCGCTAGTGAAGATGATTACGCCGGCGCTGCCGGATAGCATTCTCGAGCACGCTCGACGCCTGCGGTATCGAAGCCTCAAGCTCGTCTACGTGACGCTCAATCGGGAGCAGCTCACCGATTTTCACTGGGTCTACCTGCTCGACAAGGACTTTCGGATCAACCGCGTCTCGGAGCAGAAGAACGTCAGCCC
>Ga0066388_100001579_pt1 | contig 12996 bp, 14 predicted proteins | sample PanSoiMetaGPlot6_FD_64539 | JGI IMG/M metagenome (GOLD analysis project Ga0066388, IMG submission 64539) | Tropical forest soil microbial communities from Panama analyzed to predict greenhouse gas emissions - Panama Soil - Plot 6 (Hybrid Assembly) | ecosystem: Environmental > Terrestrial >... | reverse complement strand
CTGCCCTGTCACGGCAGAGGCCGCGGGTTCGAGTCCCGTCGCTCCCGCCATTTTATCAATGACTTAGCCGTGTTTTCCGGCGATCGGACCCTTGCTCTCGGGGCCTGAAATCAGAGGCGCGGACGCGATATGACCTCCGTTCGGGCCATGTTTTTTGACGTGTTCGGTACCCTTGTTGACTGGCGGACCGGGGTGGCCCGCGAGGCCGAGCGGGTCCTCAGGCAGGCTGGGTACAACCTGGAGTGGACTGCCTTCGCCGACGCCTGGAGAGGCGAATACCAGCCCGGGATGGAGGAGGTACGATCAGGCCGCATTCCGTTCTGCAAGCTAGACGTGCTGCATCGGCGCAACCTCGAACGCTTTATGCCGCGCTTTGGCGTGCGCGATCTGTCGGACGACGCGTCAGGCGAGCTGACATTGGCATGGCATCGGCTCGACGCCTGGCTGGATGTGCCGGCGGCGCTCGCGCGCCTCAAGAAAAGATTTCTGCTCGCGCCGGTGTCGAACGGAAACATCTCGCTCATGGTCGATCTCGCGCGTCGCAACGATTTTCCCTGGGACGCCATCCTCGGTGCGGAGGTCGCCGGTGACTACAAGCCCAAGCCACGTGTTTATCTTGCCGCCTGCGAAGCGTTCGATCTGAGACCCGAGCAATGTATGATGGTCGCCGCGCACAGCAGTGATCTTGCGGCTGCCGCCGCGTGTGGATTGCGCACCGGCCACGTTGCGCGGCCGGACGAACACGGTCCCGCTACTGGCGAGCGCGCGCCGAGTGTGAAGGTGGATGTGGCGGGGAAAGATTTGGCTGACCTGGCGGACAAGCTCGGGGTTTAGTGGGACACGGCCTATCCCCGATAAACCGGTGCCGGCTGCGCGAAGAAACTCGCCAAAATGTGGTACACCACCATGTAATTCTTCTGCTGAAAGCTCGCGTGCGAAATGCCGGGCATCACAGTGAACTGCTTGTCGGGGTTCGGCAGCTTCTCAAAAAACTTCAGCAGGTCCTGCAGCGATGCGATGCCGTCGTGCTGGCCGCGCATGATCAGCGTGGGCGCCGTGATTTTTTCCGGGTCGACCACCGGCAATTTCGAACACATGTCGACATAAGTTCCAGTCGGCACCGAAGTATCGAGTGCGATGACCGCGTCGGCGAATGCCTCGATGACCTTGCGCTCAGCGGTGTCGGGATGATCGCGGTCGAACACCGAATGGATGAAGGCTTTATCGATGGGGCGACGATTTTTGGCCGTGAATTCCGCGAGCTTCTTGCGCCGCTGTTCCAGAGTGGGCGAGCCTTCGCCGGTCCACACCATTGCGTCGAGCGCCAGCCGCGCGACCATGTCCGGATGACGTTCGGCGAACATCGCCGCTCGCAGCGCGCCCGACGAAATTCCATAGACCAAAAACGGCCGTTTCCCCCGCAGCTTCTGAATATAGAGCGCGGCTGCGTAGCAATCGTCGGCGCCCTGCGAGATCGGCGCATTGTTGTCGCGGTCCTTGGTGGAGCGGCCATAGCCCTCCATGTCGACGCACCAGCAGTCGTAACCGCGGCGGGCAAAGTGATCCATTGCGGATGAATCAGGCCGGCCCGGCACCAGCAAATCGAAGGTCGGCTGGGACGCCATCGACGAGCCATGCACAAACAGAATCGTGCCGACCGTCCTGGCCGGATCGCCGGCGCATTTTTCGAACAGGAAAAGCTTCACCCCGCCATCCCTGGTCGTCCAATGATCTTCGCCTTTTATTGCCGGCGATGGCTTGATCAATTCGGTCATTGGTCACCTGTTGCTTCCTGGAATTACCGTCCGTAACCCGTTCGTCCCCGCGAAAGCCGGGACCCAGGGCATTTTTGCGAAGAAGAGCTGGATTCCCCCTTATGGGAACGAACGGAGAGTGAATTCGGTGGCGCGTACATGCTCTAATTGATTGGGGCAATGTGGTTGGCCTTGATGACATCCGCCCATTTGATGACCTGGGCGTCCATGAAGGCCTTGAATTCGGTCTGGCTCATCACAATCGGCGTGGCGCCGGTTTTTTCCCACGCCTCTTTGATGTCTGGGCGCGCCAAAATTTTGGTGATCTCCTGGCTGAGCTTGTCCACGATCGGTTTCGGCGTGCCGGCCGGAGCCATGAAGCCGACCCATAAGGTCGCATTAAATCCGGGAACGCCGGCTTCCGCGATTGTCGGCACGTCGGGCAAGATCGGCGAGCGAACCTTGCCGCTGGTGCCAAGCGGGCGCACCAGCCCGGCCTTGATCATCGGCGCCATGGTCGGCACTGAATCAAACAGAATCTGGATTTGCCCGCTCAGGATGTCGTTGCGGGCGCCAGTCGAACCTTTGTAGGGCACATGCACAATGTCGACACCGGTGAGATTCTTCAGGAGTTCGCCCGCCATGTGATAGTTCGAGCCGGGACCCGACGAACCGTAATTGATCGTGCCAGGTTTGGCGCGCGCGAGCGCCAGCAGTTCGTTCAGGTTTTTTGCCGGCACCGAGGGATGTGCGACCAAAACCAGGTCGGTGTCGATGAGGGGCGCAATCGGGATAAGGTCCCGCATCAGCTGATATTGCTTGTGAACGTACAGCGTCTCGTTGACGGCTTGCGTGCCTGACACCATGAGCAGCGTGTAGCCATCAGGCGGAGACTTGGCGACGACTTCAGTACCGATCGTAGTCCCGGCCCCCGGCCGGTTTTCCATAACAAAGGTCTGGTGCAGGGACTTGCGGAGTTCCTCGGCGATGGCGCGCGCATAAACGTCGGTCGGTCCACCAGCGCCAAACGGTACAATGATCTTGACCGGCCGCGAGGGGTAGTCGTCTGCATTTGCGGGCGATGCAGCGACTGTGACGACAAATGCGACAAACGCTGCAATATATCGCAGGAGAGCCATATATCGCAGGAGAGCCATGCAATTTTCCCGGTTCGGTCGATTTGCCGGGCGACTATCGATGGCCGTTCGCAATCCTGTCAATCATGCGAATAGTTCCTTCAATTGAGGCGTGTTCGTACGTGGATGCCGTCCAATGTCGGCTTGCCACCCATGGTGCGCTGCGCTAAGCCTCGGCGACTCCCGTCTTTGAGGCTATTCCAGACAAAAAAAGGCCGATTTGTATGGGGTAGCCGGCGCCTTTAAGGCCGCCGAGCGTCCGGGCGGGGGGAAACATCCGGATTGGGCGGGCTGGACGCTTTGGGGTTACCGATGAGCGCATTGCTGCTGGATTACTTGCCCCTGGTGATCTTCTTCGCGGTGGCTCTCGCCATCGGTCTCGCACTGCTGATCGCCCCGTTCCTGGTTGCCTATAAACAGCCCGATCCCGAGAAGCTTTCCGCGTACGAATGCGGATTCAACGCTTTTAGCGACGCGCGCATGAAATTCGATGTGCGCTACTACCTCGTCGCCATCCTCTTCATCATTTTCGATCTCGAGGTGACGTTTTTGTTCCCGTGGGCGGTTGTTTTCCGGAAAATCGGTGTTTTCGGCTTTTGGTCGATGATGGTGTTCCTTGGCGTCCTCACCGTCGGCTTCATATATGAGTGGAAAAAGGGGGCGCTGGAATGGGATTAAATCCATGAGCCTCGTTGCACCTGCACCGAAGGGCCTTCTTGATCCGCGCACGGGAAAGCCGGTCGGCGCAAACGATTCATTTTTCACCGATGTCAATACAGAACTCTCCGACAAGGGCTTTCTGGTAACCGCCGCTGACGACCTGATTACCTGGGCGCGCACCGGTTCCCTGATGTGGATGACTTTCGGCCTCGCCTGCTGCGCGGTCGAAATGATGCAGATGTCGATGCCGCGTTATGACGCCGAGCGGTTCGGTTTTGCGCCGCGTGCCTCGCCCCGCCAGTCCGATGTGATGATCGTCGCTGGCACGCTCACCAACAAAATGGCGCCGGCGCTGCGCAAGGTCTACGACCAGATGCCCGAGCCGCGCTACGTGATTTCAATGGGGTCGTGCGCCAACGGCGGCGGCTATTATCACTATTCATACTCCGTCGTGCGCGGCTGCGACCGCATCGTGCCGGTCGACATCTATGTGCCCGGCTGTCCGCCGACTGCAGAAGCGCTGCTTTATGGCGTGATGCTGCTGCAGAAAAAGATCCGCCGCACCGGAACGATTGAGCGCTGAGCGGGGCGGCACATGGACGAGACGCTCGACAGACTTGGGCAAACGATCAGGAACGCCCTTGGCGAGTCTGTTACGGGCTGCACCGTCGCGCGCGGCGAATTGACCGTGAGTGCCAGGGCCGCCGACATCATCACAGTGGCGGCTTTCCTGCGCGACGATCCGGCTTGTCAGTTCATCAACATGATCGACGTGACAGCCGTGGACTGGCCCTCGCGCGAACAACGTTTCGATGTGGTCTACCACTTCCTGTCGCCGCGGCTGAATCAGCGTGTGCGGCTCAAGATCATGACCGACGAGACGACGCCGGTGCCGTCGTTGATCGGGCTCTTTCGCGGCGCTGACTGGTTCGAACGGGAGACGTATGACCTCTATGGCGTGCTGTTCACCGGTCACCCGGACCTGCGGCGCATTCTCACGGACTATGGTTTCGAGGGCCACCCGCTGCGCAAGGATTTCCCGCTCACTGGTTTTGTTGAAGTACGGTGGGATGACGAGCAGAAACGCGTGGTCTACAACAAGGTGACGCTGGCGCAGGAATTCCGCAATTTCGATTTCCTCTCGCCCTGGGAAGGCACAAATTACATTCTGCCGGGTGACGAAAAGGCCAGGGCGGAAGGGACGGGGAACAAGCTCACGGGCGAGCCGACAAAAAAGGTGTCGTCATGAACCGGGCACCAGGCCGCCTCGTCACGCCGGGAGTTGCGTAATGGCGGAAACCGCGCTGCGCAATTTCACCATCAATTTCGGGCCGCAGCATCCGGCGGCCCACGGCGTGCTTCGCCTGGTCCTCGAACTCGACGGCGAAGTCGTGGAGCGCGTGGACCCTCACATCGGCCTGCTCCATCGCGGCACGGAAAAACTCATCGAGCACAAAACATACTTGCAGGCGGTGCCCTATTTCGACCGGCTCGACTATGTCGCGCCGATGAACCAGGAGCACGCCTTCTGCCTGGCCGTCGAGAAGCTGCTCGGGATCCACGTGCCCAGGCGGGCGCAATTGATCCGCGTGCTCTATGCGGAAATAGGCCGGCTGTTGTCACATCTGCTGAACATCACGACCCAGGCCATGGATGTCGGCGCGCTCACCCCGCCGCTCTGGGGCTTCGAGGAGCGCGAGAAGCTGATGGTGTTCTACGAGCGCGCATCCGGCTCGCGCATGCATGCGGCCTATTTCCGTCCGGGCGGCGTGCATCAGGATCTGACGCCGCAGCTGATCGAGGACATCGACGCATTCTGCGACCCGTTCCTGAAGGTGGTAGACGATCTTGACGGGCTGCTCACCGACAACCGCATCTTCAAGCAGCGCAATGTCGATATCGGCGTGGTCAAGCTGGCCGATGCCTGGAACTGGGGTTTCTCCGGAGTGATGGTGCGCGGCTCCGGCGCGGCCTGGGATTTGCGCAAGGCACAACCCTACGAGTGCTATTCCGAAATGGATTTCGACATTCCAGTCGGCAGGAACGGCGACTGTTTCGATCGCTACCTCATCCGCATGGAAGAGATGCGGCAGTCGACGAGGATCATGAAGCAGTGCGTTGAGAAACTGCGCTCGCCGTCGGGACAGGGCCCTGTCACGGTCGACGATCAGAAAATCGTTCCGCCCAAGCGCGCCGAGATGAAGCGTTCGATGGAAGCACTGATCCATCATTTCAAACTGTACACTGAAGGCTATCACGTGCCCGCCGGCGAGGTTTACGCTGCGGTCGAGGCACCCAAGGGCGAGTTCGGCGTCTACCTCGTCGCCGATGGCACCAACAAGCCGTACAAGTGCAAGATCCGCGCGCCCGGCTTCGCACACCTCAGTGCAATGGATTTTCTGTGCCACGGCCACATGCTGGCCGACATTTCGGCCATTCTCGGCTCGATCGACATCGTGTTCGGCGAGGTGGACCGATGAGCGTCCGCCGCCTCGCGCCGCCCAAAATGCAGCCGAAGGATTTTTCCTTCAGCAAGAACAATCTCGCCTGGGCGAAGGAGCAGTTAAAAAAATATCCGGAAGGCCGCCAGCACTCGGCGATCATTTCGCTGCTATGGCGCGCCCAGGAACAGAACGGCGGCTGGCTGCCGGAAGCGGCGATCCGCCACGTCGCTGATTTCCTCGGCATGGCGCACATCCGCGCGCTCGAGGTCGCGACCTTCTACACCATGTTTAATCTTCAGCCGGTTGGAAAATTCCACTTGCAGCTATGCGGCACGACGCCATGCCGCCTGCGCGGCGCCGACGATCTGGAAAAAATCTGCCGCCAGCGCATTGGCGAGCAGGGTGACGTCACGCCCGACGGCAAGCTGTCATGGATCGAGGTCGAGTGTCTCGGTGCCTGCGTCAACGCGCCGATGGCGCAAATCAACTATGACTTCTACGAGGATCTGACTGCCGAAAGCCTCGCCAGGATTCTCGATGATCTCGCGGCCGGCAAGAAAGTGAAGCCCGGCCCGCAGATCAAGCGGCAACTGTCCGCTCCGATTGGCGGGCCAACCACGCTCAAGGAGAAGGCGTGACCGATGCTGGCTGATAAGGACCGCGTCTTCCGCAATCTCTACGGGCAGCACGATTGGGGCCTCAAAGGCGCCCGGGCACGTGGAGCCTGGGACGGCACGAAGGAAATCCTGGGAAAAGGCCGCGACGCAATCATCGACGACGTGAAGACGTCAGGCCTGCGTGGGCGCGGCGGGGCTGGCTTTCCGACCGGCCTGAAATGGTCATTCATGCCGAAAAAGTCCGATGGCCGCCCGCATTATCTGGTGGTCAACGCCGATGAATCCGAGCCGGGCACCTGCAAGGACCGGGAGATCATGCGGCACGACCCCCATTTGCTGGTCGAAGGCTGCCTGATTGCCGGTTTCGCCATGGGCGCCAACGTTGGCTACATTTATGTCCGCGGCGAATTCGTCCGCGAGCGTGAACGTCTCGAGGCGGCGGTTGAAGAGGCCTACGAGGCCAGGCTTATCGGCAAAAACAATGTCCATGGTTGGGATTTCGATCTCTACGTTCAGCACGGCGCCGGCGCTTATATCTGCGGAGAAGAGACGGCGCTCCTTGAAAGTCTCGAGGGCAAGAAAGGATTGCCGCGATTGAAGCCGCCGTTCCCGGCGAACGTCGGCCTCTATGGCTGTCCAACCACCGTCAACAATGTGGAGTCGATCGCGGTCGTCCCGGACATCATGCGTCGCGGGGCATCTTGGTTCGCGGGGATTGGCCGTCCGAACAATACCGGCACCAAGCTGTTCTGCATCTCCGGCCACGTCGAAAGGCCGTGCAACGTCGAGGAGGCCATGGGCATCCCGCTGCGCGAACTGCTGGACACGCACGCGGGTGGGGTGCGCGGCGGTTGGGACAATCTGCTTGCCGTCATTCCAGGCGGGTCGTCGATGCCAATGGTGCCCGCCGGGCAGGACCAGGCCGACACCCTGCTCATGGATTTCGACGGTTGCCGGGACAAGAAGTCCGCGCTCGGCACCGCAGCCGTCATCGTGATGGACAAATCGACCGACATTGTCCGCGCCATGGCGCGCATCTCCTATTTCTACAAACATGAGAGCTGCGGTCAGTGCACGCCGTGCCGCGAAGGAATGGGCTGGATGTGGCGCGTGCTGACACGCATGGCGGAAGGCCGCGCGCAAAAGCGCGAGATCGATATGCTGATGCAAGTCACCCAGCAGATCGAAGGCCACACGATTTGTGCTTTCGGCGACGGCGCCGCCTGGCCGGTGCAAGGCTTGCTGCGCCATTTCCGTCCCGAAATCGAGCGGCGCATCGATGAATATTCACGCAATGCCGACGCGCACGGGGCCGTGCGCGAGGCGGCGGAGTAAGCTTATGCAGCAGCCGGCCAACACCCACCTTGCTCAACTGAATATCGGCCGCATCCGCTACGAGATCGAGGATCCGCGCATGGCCGATTTCACGAACAATCTGGCGCTCGTGAATGGCTTGGCTGAACGCACTCCGGGTTTTGTCTGGCGCTACATCGACGGGAGCGGCAACTCGACCAGCACGCGGCCCTATGCGGACCCCCGCATCGCCATCAATCTGACCGTCTGGAAAAATGTCGAGGCGCTTGAACGTTTTGTCTATCAAACCCTTCACAAACGTTTCTATGGTCGCCGCGCGGAGTGGTTTGAACACTTTGAGGGCCCTTATCTGGCGATGTGGTGGGTGCCGGTCGGGCATCGACCGAGCGTCGAGGAGGCGGTGGCCCGCCTGGAACACTTGAAGCAGCACGGTCCCAGCGATCACGTATTTGATTGGGCGCGCGCCTCGGCGCAACTTTGGAAGACGGCGCGTTGCGCACCAAACGAGTCGGCCGCATGACCAGCAGTGCCCGCCATCTCGCCCAGTTCAACATCGCGCGGATCAGATATCCGCTTGATGATCCGCGCATGACGGAATTCGTCGATAATGTTGCGCGCGTGAACGGTCTTGCTGACAAAATCCCCGGGTTCGTCTGGCGTCTGCAGGACGAGACCGGAAACGCAATGAACATGCATGTTTGTGGTGACCCGACGATCCTGCCCAACCTCACCGTGGGGGAAAACATCGAGGCCCTCGAGCGTTTCGTGTGGCAGACGCTGCATCAGCGGTTCTACACCCGGCGCCAAGAATGGTTTGCGCCGATGAAGACCACGCTGGTGTTGTGGTGGATACCCGCCGGCCACCGTCCCGACATGGCCGAGGGTGTCGCGCGGCGCGATTATCTCGTTGCGCACGGTCCGAGCAAGCATGCTTTCGGTTGGCGGGAGATTGCCGGCGCTAGATTATGGAAGACGGCGTATTGCGATGCGCCGAGCGAGCACGCAGCATGATTAAGATTATTGTCGACGGCAAAGAGATCGACGTTCCGCCGGAGTACACGCTGCTGCAGGCGTGCGAAGCCGCCGGCGCCGAAATTCCGCGCTTTTGCTTCCACGAACGCCTGTCGATTGCCGGCAATTGTCGCATGTGCCTGATCGAAGTGGTGGGAATCCCCAAGCCGCAGGCGTCGTGCGCCATGGCCGTTAAAGATTTGCCGCCGAACAAGGATGGCTCGCCGAAGGTCCTTAATACCAAGACGCCGATGGTAAGAAAGGCGCGCGAAGGCGTGATGGAGTTCCTGCTGATCAACCATCCACTCGATTGCCCAATCTGCGATCAGGGCGGCGAGTGCGACCTGCAGGACCAGGCCATGGCCTATGGCGTGGATGCGAGCCGTTACCATGAAAATAAACGCGCGGTTGAGGACAAATATATCGGACCGCTGGTGAAGACGATCATGACGCGTTGCATCCACTGCACGCGCTGCATTCGCTTCTCGACGGAAGTTGCCGGCGTGCCGGAGCTTGGCGCAACCGGCCGCGGCGAAGATATGGAGATCACCACGTATCTTGAGCAGGCAATGACTTCCGAGTTGCAAAGCAATGTGGTCGATATTTGCCCCGTCGGCGCGCTGACCTCGAAGCCCTATGCCTTCGCCGCCCGGCCGTGGGAACTCAACAAGACCCAATCGATCGACGTGATGGACGCGGTCGGCTCCGCGATCCGCATCGACACGCGTGGGCGCGAGGTCATGCGCATCCTGCCGCGAGCGAATGATGCGGTGAACGAGGAGTGGATTTCCGACAAGACCCGGCACGTCGTCGACGGCTTGCGCACACAACGCCTCGATCAGCCCTACGTGCGCGTGAATGGACGGCTCCAATCGGCGTCCTGGGCCGAGGCCTTCTCAAATATAGCCGGCAAGACACGGGCCGGCACCGGACAGCGGATCGGGGCGATTGTCGGCGATCTGGCGGGCGCGGAAGAAATGTTTGCGCTCAAGGATCTGATGGCGCGCCTTGGCAGCACGAACATCGACGCGCGCCAGGACGGCTCCGCGTTTGATCCGAAATGGGGCCGCGCATCGTATCTTTTCAACGCCACGATTGCGGGCATCGAGCAGGCCGACGCGTTGCTGATCATCGGTGCGAATCCTCGCCACGAGGCGGTAGTCCTTAATGCACGCATTCGCAAGCGCTGGCGCGCCGGTAACTTCCCCATCGGCTTGATCGGCGAGAAAGCGGATCTCACCTACACATACGACTACATCGGTGCCGGCGCCGAAACGCTCGCCAATATCACTGCCAGCAAGTTCGCCGAGGCGCTTAAGGCAGCCGGGCATCCCCTTATTCTGGTCGGCGCCGGCGCGCTGGCGCGCAAGGATGGCGCCGCGATTGCCTCGCTCGCGGCGAAAGCGGCGGTCGAATTCGGCGCGCTGAAAGATGGCTGGAACGGCTTCGCGGTGCTGCAGAGCGCGGCCTCGCGCGTTGCAGCCCTTGATCTCGGACTTGTGCCCGGCAAGGACGGTCTCGATGCGGCGCAGATGGCGCAAGGCGGTGTTGATGTGCTGTTTCTGCTCGGCGCCGACGAAATCGAAGTCGGCCCGGGACCCTTTGTCGTCTATATCGGGACCCATGGTGACCGCGGCGCACATCGCGCCGACGTGATCCTGCCGGGCGCCGCCTATCCGGAAAAATCTGCGATTTACGTGAACACGGAAGGGCGGGTGCAGATAGCGAACCGCGCAGCGTTTCCGCCCGGGGATGCGCGTGAAGATTGGGCGATCCTGCGCGCGCTCTCCGATGTGCTGGGACACAAGCTGCCGTACGACTCGCTCGGTACGCTGCGCCAGGCGATGTTTGCCAAACATCCGCATCTGATGTTGATCGACCGGATTGCCGCGGGTGAGGCCGCTGACATCAGGAAGCTGGCAAAGCTTGACGACAGCGCCGACAAGGCACCGCTACGCTCGTCGGTTGTCGATTTCTATTTCACTAACCCGATCGCGCGCGCCTCCGCCATCATGGCCGAATGTTCAGCGCTGGCGCACGCGGCGGCCAAGACGGCGGCGGAGTAGCACCATGGATTTTTTCTGGGTCTACGTGTGGCCGCCGGTCGTCATTGTGGCGCAGTCAGTCCTGTTGCTCGTGATCCTGCTCATCGCCATCGCCTACATATTGCTGGCAGACCGCAAAATCTGGGCGGCGGTGCAAATCAGGCGCGGACCGAACGTCGTCGGACCCTGGGGGCTTTTTCAATCGTTCGCCGATTTATTGAAATTCGTCCTGAAGGAGCCGGTAATTCCGTCCGGCGCCAATAAGGGCGTTTTTCTGCTCGCGCCCCTGGTCACGTGTGTTCTGGCGCTCGCGGCCTGGGCGGTGATTCCGGTCCATCCCGACTGGGTCATCGCCGATATCAATGTCGGCGTGCTCTACATCTTCGCCATCTCTTCGCTTATGGTCTACGGCGTCATCATGGCGGGGTGGGCATCGAATTCGAAGTACCCGTTTCTCGCCGCGCTGCGGTCGGCGGCACAGATGGTGTCATATGAAGTTTCCATCGGCTTTGTCTTCATCACTGTACTGCTGTGCGCCGGATCGTTGAACCTGTCCGCGATCGTCGAGGCGCAGAACGGCAAATACGGGCTGTTCAGCTGGTACTGGCTGCCGCTGTTTCCGATGTTCATTGTCTTTTTCATTTCGGCACTTGCCGAGACCAATCGGCCGCCCTTCGATCTGGTTGAAGCGGAGTCGGAACTCGTTGCCGGATTTATGGTCGAGTACGGCTCAACGCCCTATATGATGTTCATGCTTGGCGAGTACGTGGCAATCGCAACCATGTGCGCCATGACCACGATATTGTTCCTGGGCGGCTGGCTGCCTCCGGTCCCATATGTGCCGTTTACGTGGGTGCCGGGCGTGGTCTGGTTCACACTCAAGGCGTTTCTCGTGTTCTTCCTGTTCGCCATGGCAAAAGCGATGGTGCCACGCTATCGCTACGATCAGCTGATGCGGCTCGGCTGGAAGGTGTTCTTGCCGCTGTCGCTGGCAATGGTCGCGATCGTCGCAGCCGTCATTCAATATGGCGAGACGGCGTCAACGGCGTCAGCTGCGATGAGGTGAGGATGCAATGAAGCTCGATCGCGCAGCCAAAGGTCTGTTCCTGATGGAGTTCGTGACCGGCTTCGTGCTGGCCATGCGCTATTTCTTTCAGCCCAAGGCGACGCTCAATTATCCTTTCGAGAAAGGTCCGATCTCTCCGCGTTTCCGGGGCGAGCACGCATTACGCCGCTATCCCAACGGCGAAGAGCGCTGTATTGCCTGCAAGCTTTGCGAGGCGATCTGCCCGGCGCAGGCGATCACCATCGAAGCTGGACCACGGCGCAACGACGGCACGCGCCGCACCACGCGTTACGACATCGACATGGTCAAGTGCATTTACTGCGGCCTCTGTCAGGAAGCGTGTCCTGTGGACGCCATCGTCGAAGGCCCGAATTTTGAATTCGCAACCGAAACGCGCGAGGAACTCTACTACGACAAAGAGCGCCTGTTGGCGAACGGCGACCGCTGGGAACGTGAGATCGCGAAGAACATCGCGCTCGACGCGCCTTACAGGTGACGGCGATGAACAAGAATCTTGCTCTCCATAGCCGTCATGGCCGGGCTTGTCCCGGCCATTCATGCTCCGCCTGCAAGCAGGTAAGCAAGACATGGATGCCCGCGACCAGCGCGGGCATGACGAATGGGAATGCTGGGGCGCTGGCATGATCGTGACCGCGCTGTTCTTCTATCTGTTCGCCGGAATATGCGTGGCCAGCGCAGTCATGGTGATCGCCGCGCGCAATCCCGTGCATTCCGTCCTCTTTCTTATCCTTGCGTTCGTCAATGCGGCTGGCCTGTTCGTTATGATGGGTGCCGAATTCCTCGCCATGATCTTGATCGTGGTCTATGTCGGGGCGGTGGCCGTGCTGTTTCTGTTCGTGGTGATGATGCTTGATGTCGATTTCGCCGAACTCAAGCAGGGCGTGCTGCAATATCTGCCGATCGGTGTGCTGATTGGCGGCATCTTCGT
>Ga0066388_100001577_pt1 | contig 13000 bp, 12 predicted proteins | sample PanSoiMetaGPlot6_FD_64539 | JGI IMG/M metagenome (GOLD analysis project Ga0066388, IMG submission 64539) | Tropical forest soil microbial communities from Panama analyzed to predict greenhouse gas emissions - Panama Soil - Plot 6 (Hybrid Assembly) | ecosystem: Environmental > Terrestrial >... | reverse complement strand
TCTTGTCGCGGTGGCCGATCGGGACGAGCGACAAGCGTCCGCTCCCGTCCAGGTCGACGACGCAGGAGTTCCGCGTGGCGGTCAAGGCGACGGTGGACGGACCGCGCGGGCCGCTCGAGCTCTACACGACTCATCTCAACTGGCGCTACGACGAGAGCGCAGTTCGTCAGGCGCAAGTACGGACGCTGGCCGAGTTCGTGGGGGAGTCGAAGGGCCGGACGTTCCCCCCGATCGTCTGCGGCGACTTCAACGCCGATCCGGTGTCGGACGAGATCCGCATGCTCACCGGGCGCGCCGCCGTTCCTGTCGAGCGTCTCGTGTTCATGGACGCGTGGGATCTCGCGGGCGACGGCCCGGGGTACACGTGGTCGAACGACAACGTTTTCGCCGCCCGCGACCTCGAGCCCGACCGCCGTATCGACTACGTGTTCGTCGGCTGGCCGAAGGCGCGCGGCGCCGGACACGTCGTGGGCGCACGTGTCGCCGCCATCGAGCCGATCAACGGCGTCCATCCGTCGGATCACTACGCCGTCGTCGCCGAGCTGCGGTACTAGCGAGCATGGCCGTCGACCTCGACGCCCTCCGCGTCGTGCCCGGTGACCAGGCTGGCCTCGAGCAGCGGGCGACCGACGAGCACCTTGGCTTCGCCGACAAGGAGTCGGGTGGCAGGGCGCACGCGGAGGTTCTCGACGAGCTGAGGGAGCTGCACGAGCGCCTGTGGGCCGAAGCGGAGCGGAGCGTTCTCCTCGTGCTGCAGGGCGTCGACACCGCCGGGAAGGACGGGACGATCCGACGCGCGCTCAGCGGGCTGAACCCGCAGGGTTGTGCGGTCACGAGCTTCAAGGTGCCGAACAATCTCGAGGTCGAGCACGACTACCTGTGGCGTGTGCACTCCGCGTGTCCCTCCCGGGGACGGCTTGGGGTGTTCAACCGCTCCCACTACGAGGACGTCGTCGCCGCGCGCGTTGAGAAACTCATCGACGCCGATCACTGTCGACGCCGGTACCGACACGTGCGCGGGTTCGAGCGGATGCTCAGCGATGAGGGAACGACGGTCGTCAAGGTGTTCCTGCACATCTCGTACGACGAGCAGCGCCGCCGCCTCCAGTCGCGTCTCGACGACCCGACCAAGCGCTGGAAGTTCCAGCCTGAGGACCTGGACGCGCGCACGCAATGGGACGCCTACCAGTCGGCGTACGAAGACGCGATCAGCGAGACCTCAACCGACCGCGCGCCGTGGTGGGTGGTGCCCGCCGACCACAAGTGGGTCCGCGACGTCGCCGTGGGGACGCTCCTCCTCGAGGCCTTCCGTCGCCTCGATCCGCAGTACCCGCCTCCGGATAAGCGCCTCGACGGGCTGTCCGTGGAGTAACCGCTTCGGGCCCGCTCAGCCGGCGCGGCGGCGCTCCTCTTCCTCTTCGGCGGCGCGTCGGAACGCCTCGCGTGGCCGCTGCAGTGATCCGAGCGCGACGACGTCGCGCGGAAAGAGCATGGCGACCGTCCAGTCGAGCGCGATGCGCACGCGCCGGTTGAACGTCGGCATCTTCGCCAAGTGGTAGGTGCGATGCAGCCACCAGGCGGCGAAGCCGCGCACCCGGATGCGGCCCGGGAGCCGGGCGACGCCGCGGTACCGGCCCAGCGAGACGAGCTGCCCGCGGTTGCGGTACCGGAACGGGCGCGGCGGGCGGCCTCGCGCCACGGCGACCACGTTGCGGGCCAGCTGCTTCGCCTGACGGATGGCGTGCTGCGCGGTCGGCGGGCAGAGGCCTCCGGTCGTGAGGTCGGGCACGGCGGCGTTGTCGCCTGCGGCCCAGGCGTCGGGCACGACGGCACCGTCGGCAGTGCGGACGCGCAGATACTCGTCGCACGTGACGCGGCCGCGGTCGTCGACGGGAAGGCCGGAGCGCGCGGCGAGGGCGTGCGGACGCACGCCGGTCGTCCACACGAGCGTCGTGGCCGCGAACACCTCGCCGGTCGAGAGGCGCATGATCCCGCCCTCCGCCGAGTCGAGACGGGTGTTCATCTTGATCTCGATCCCTCGTCGGGTGAGGCGACGCTGCGCGTACTCCGCGAGGCCGGGGTCGATCTCGGGGAGGAGACGGTCGGTCGCCTCGACCAGCACCCAGCGGGCGTGCTCGCCCCGCAGCTCGGGGTAGCGCTTCAAGGCGGCGCGGCTCAGGTCCTCGAGCTCGGCGAGCGCCTCGACGCCGGCGTATCCGCCGCCGACGACGACGAAGTTCAGGAGCGCGCGCCGGCGGTCGTGGTCGGAGGTCTCGGCGGCCGCCTCGAGGCGCGCCAGCACGTCGTTGCGGAGATGGATCGCCTCGTCGATCGTCTTGAATCCCACCGCCTGCTCGGCCAGGCCCGGAACCGGTAGCACGCGGCTGATCGATCCCGGCGCGAGCACGAGGACGTCGTAGTCGAGCTCGGTGGACGACCCCTCGAGAAGATGGACGCGGGCGCGGTGTGCGGCGTGGTCGATCTCCTCGACCTGGCCGACGATCAGCCGGGTGCGGCGCAGGACCCGTCGCAGCGCGACGAGGACGTGCCGAGGCTCGATGGTGCCAGACGCCGCCTCGGGGAGGAACGGCTGGTACTGGAGGTAGTTCTCCGCGTTGACGAGCACGATCTCGTCGTCGGGATGTCGGAGCCGGCCTTCGAGCCGCAACGCGGCGTAGGTGCCGACGAAACCGCCCCCGCAGACGAGGACCCGCATATTGTGAATGGTTTCACGAGCACCGCCCGCGGTCAACGGGGATCGGTGCGTGCCAGGGGGTGACCATTAGGGTCCGGGCGCACGCATCGAGAGAAGAGGAGACGCGATGCCGAGTCCGGAGCAGGTGCACGCGGCGGTCGACACCTATGTCGCGGCCTACATGGCGAACGACCGGGACGCGTTCCTCGACGTGTTCGCCGACGACGGCGTGATCGAGGACCCGGTCGGGGCGCCGGTGCACGCGGGGCGGGAGGCTCGGGGTGCATTCTGGGACACGGTCCATCAGCTGACCGAGCGCATGACCTTCGACGTGAAGGACGTGGTCGTGTGCGGCGGCGAGGCGGCCATGGTGTTCCGGATCCATGCCGGCGCCGACGACGCCGGCATCGTCATGGACGCCGTCGACATCTTCGAGGTCGACGACGACGGAAAGATCGCCTCGATGCGGGCGTACTGGGACATGAGCCGCGCCACGCCGGCCGGCTGACCCGGCCCCTGGTCGCTTGACCGGATGGTCAACTCGACTGGTGAAACGGCGTAGCCGTAGGCCACAATGTTCCGGCCATGCGGGTTGAGTCACGAGATTCCCTCTCGCTGAAGCCGGCCGAGCTCGACGAGTTCGGCCAGCTCCTCACTTCGGTGGAGTTGCCCCTCAAGGACGACGCCCTCGATGACCACGTCGAGCGCTTCCCGCTGGTGACGCGCACCACCGCCGACGACGAGCTGCACGGGTTCCTCTTCGGCTCGCTCGAGCGCATCGGGGGCACCCCGTGCATCCTCTGGGGCCTCGGTGCCGTCCGCCGCGGGCGCCAGGCCCGGGCCGCCCTCGACCAGACCGTGGGCGAGCTCTACCGGCGGGCGGCCATCTCGTTCCCAGACGAGGACGTCCTCGTCGCCGGGCGCTTCGCCCATCCGTCGGCGTACGCGCTGCTGAACCAGCTCTCCGACGTCTGCCCCCGGCCGAAGTACTCGCCGACGGGTGAGGAGCGGGCGTGGGGCCGGCGGCTGGCGCGCCGCTTCGGCTGCGACGGCCGGTACGACGACCGCAAGTTCCGGCTCAAGGCGAACGGCGCCTCCGAGGCGGTGCTACACGCGGCCGCGGTGAAGGCGGGCGGCAAGGCCGCCGCCGAGGTCCTCGGCACCGTGCGACCCCACAAGGGCGAGGCGGTCATCGCGTTCGGATGGGCGACGGCCGAAGCTCTGGCGGACGGCCTCTCGTCGCCCTCGTCGCCCAAGTCGCGCAAGTAGCGCTCAGCCGCCCCGGCGCGCGGCCAGCGCGGCGTCGATCTCCTCGCGCAGGTCCTCGGGTGTCGTCACCGGCTGCCGGCACGCGAAGTGCTCGCAGACGTACGCAGTGGGCCTGCCGTCGACGAGCGCGCGCTCGGCGACCAGGGGAGTCAGGTCGCCGCCGCCGTTCGGCGCGCTCTTGACCGTGACCGATGCCGGGAGCAGCCGCCCGTACACCTCGCGCCGCAACGCGTCCCCGCCGTCGGGCGGAACGACGATCGCGATCTCGAGCGGCGGGGTGACGAGCCGCTCGAGTGCGCCGAGCAGGTACGCGAACGCGGTGGCGTGCTCCGCCAGCATCGGGCCCAGGCGTCGGAGCACTTCTTCCGCCGGCACCTCGTACCGGCCGACGCCCGTGAGCGCCGCCAGACGAAGCAAGCCGTTGGCGGCGAGCGAGTTCTCGGCCGGCGTCGCGTTGTCCTGGTACTCCTTCGGGCGCACGATGAGCGACTCGGCATCGGCCCCGGTCGTGAAGAACCCGCCGCCGTCCTCGTCGTGGAAGAGACGCAGCAACTCGTCCGCCACCCCGCGCGCCTCCGTCAGCCACGACACGTCGTCCACCTCGGCCAGCGTCAGAAGCGCCTCGAGCAGGGCGGCGTAGTCCTCGGCATAGGCGAGGTGGTGCGCGCGGCCGTCCTGCCACGAACGCAGCAGCCGGCCGTCGTCACGGCGGAGCTCGGAGAGGAGGAAGCGCGCGTTCGCTCGTGCCGCTTCCATCCAGTCGTCGCGTTCGAGCGCGGCCGCCGCCTCCGCCAGCACCCGCATGAACAATGCGTTCCAGGCCAGCAGCACCTTGTCGTCGAGCCCGGGACGGACGCGCTGCGCACGAGCCGCGAGCAGCTTCGGGATCGCGCGCCGCACCGTCTCGGGCGGCCCCTCGCCGCGATCGACGACGTGCAGGATGTTGCCGCGGTAGCCGGTGTGCGGATCCTCGAAGTTGCCGCCTTCGGTCACACCGAAGTAGCGGACGACGTCGGCGGCGTCGTCGCCACAGACCCGGTCGATCTCGTCGAGGGACCACAGGTAGAACTTGCCCTCGACGCCCTCCGAGTCGGCGTCCTCGGCGGAGAACCATGCGCCGTGCTCGTGGCGGAGATCGCGCAGCACGTACGCGATCGTCTCCTCGACGATGCTTCGATACCGCGGCTGGTCCGTGACCAGATACGCGTGCAGGTACGCGCCGGTGAGCAATGCCTGGTCATACAGCATCTTCTCGAAGTGGGGGACGAGCCAGTACGCGTCGGTCGAGTAGCGATGGAACCCGCCGCCGATCTGGTCGTACATCCCGCCGGCCGCCATGGCGTCGAGCGACGTGCGGGCCATGTCGAGCGTCTCGGGCGCCTGGTTGCGCACGTACGTGCGCAGCAGGAAGTCGAGCGTCATCGCCTGCGGGAACTTCGGCGCCGGCCCGAACCCGCCGTACTGCGGGTCGTACTGGGCGCGGGCCGCGTCGTACGCCCGGGCGAGGATCTCGGGTGACGGCGCATCCCCGTTGCCGGCGGTGCCGAGACTGCCGATCCGTTCGAGCGCGTTCGTGAGCTTGCCGGCCTGTTCGAGGAGATCGCTCCGCCGCGTGCGCCAGGCCTCGTCGACCGCCTCGAGGACGCGCACGAACCCGGGCATCCCGTGGCGGTCCTCCTTCGGGAAGTACGTCCCGCCGAAGAACGGGCGGCCGTCGGGCGCCAGGAACACCGTCATCGGCCAGCCGCCCCGACCGGTCATGGCCTGCACGGCCTGCATGTAGATCCCGTCGACGTCCGGCCGCTCCTCGCGGTCGACCTTGACGTTCACGAACAGTCGGTTCATCACCGACGCGACGTCGGGGTCCTCGAAGCTCTCGTGTGCCATGACGTGACACCAGTGGCACGCCGAGTAGCCGACCGACAGGAGCACCGGCTTGTCGCCGGCGCGTGCGGCGGCGAATGCGTCGTCATTCCACGGGTACCAGTCGACGGGGTTGTCGGCGTGCTGGCGCAGGTACGGGCTCGTCTCGCCGGCGAGGCGGTTCACCGCATCACCGTACCCACCTACCGCGACGCGCCCGTCCCGAGTCGCTCGGTGGCGGTCGCCTTCGCCCACCGGTAGTCCGGCTTGCCCGACGGCGAGCGCACGATCTCGTCGACGAGGACGACGTCGCGCGGCGCCTTGTACCCGGCGACGTGCTCGCGGACGTGCGCGTCGAGGTCGTCCGTTTGCGGCGTCGCGCCACCGCGCGGTTGCACGACGGCGACGACACGCTCACCCCAGCGGGTGTCGGGCACGCCGACGACCACGGCGTCGAACACGGCCGGGTGGCCCTTCAGTGCCGCCTCGACCTCTTCGGGGTACACCTTCTCCCCGCCGGTGTTGATGGACACCGAGCCTCGGCCGAGCAGCGTGATCGTCCCGTCCTCCTCGATGCGGGCGTGGTCGCCCGGCACCGACCATCGCACGCCGTCCACGACCGGGAACGTCGCCGCCGTCTTCTGCTCGTCCTTGTAGTAGCCGAGCGGGATGCGGCCCCGCCGGGCCAGCTTGCCGACCACGCCCATGTCGGCGGGACGGAGGTCGTCGTCGAGGACGGTCGTCTCCGCGTTCACCGAGAAGCGGGGCACCTCGTGCACGGTGGCGCCCGCCGAGGTGATCGACTGGCCCTGGCCGCCCGATTCCGACGACCCGTACCCGTCGACGATCAGGCTGGCCGGCAGCTTCTCGGCCAGGCGCGTCTTCACCGACGGCGAGAGGATCGCCCCGCCCGACAGGATCACGGAGCAGCACGAGACGTCGACGGACGGGTCGAGCTCGTCGAGCGCCTCGACCAGGGGACGGGCGAACGCGTCGCCCACGATCACGAGGAAGTTCACGCGCTCGCGGGCGATCAGCTCCCACAGTGCCTTCGGGTCGAGGTGCCGTTCGGGGGAGATGACGACGCAGCCGCCCGTGTACAGCGCGCTGAACGCCATCCAGTGGGCCGTGCCGTGCATGAACGGGCACGCCGGAAGGCACCGCGTGCGTCCCTCCCGGGCGCGATCCGCGATCTCCTCGGGCTCCGTGATCTCGTTGCCGATCCCACCTCCGCCGAAGGCGCCGAAGAAGATGTCCTCGGCCCGCCACATCACGCCCTTGGGCATCCCCGTCGTCCCGCCCGTGTAGAGGATGTACAGGTCGTCGGCGGAACGCTCGCCGAAGCCGCGCTCGGGTGACGCTGCGGCCAGCGCCTCCTCGTAGTCGACGGCCGAAAGCGCGGTGAGGTCGGCGCCGGACCCGTCTTCGACGGCGACGAAGGCGTGCAGCAGGGGGAGCGCGTCGTGCACGGCGTCGAGCTTCGGAGCGAACTCACGATGGAACACGATCGCCTTGGCGTCGGCGTCGTCGAGCAGGTAGCGAAGCTCCTCCTCGACGTACCGGTAGTTCACGTTCACCGGGACGGCGCGCAGCTTGAACGCCGCCAGCATCCCTTCGAGGTACTCCGTGCCGTTGTAGAGATACAGCCCGACGTGGTCGCCGGCCCCGATGCCCTGATCGGCCAGGTGATGGGCGAGGCGGTTCGCCCGCTCGTCGGCCTTGCCGTAGGTGAGGCGCCGGTCGCCGCAGACGAGCGCCTCCCGATCGGGGACGGTGTCGACGACCTGCTCCCACAGGTCGGCGAGGTTGTACTGCATGGGCCGCCGAACCTAGTCCGCGAGGGCCGTAGGAAGGGAAGTCACACTCCGAGCTCTGCGAGCCCCGCGTCGACGCGGCGCCACGCGCCGGCCGCGAAGCAGTCCCGTCGGGCGGGATCGGCGCACGACTCGTCGGCTTCCGCCCACAGCTCGGCTTCGATCGGCGCCAGCACGGCTCGGACGGCTTCGAGCTCGCTGCCGTCGCGCTCGACCCGGTCGCGCAGCGCGGCGAAGCGCGACCAGCTCGCCGGATCGCTCAACTCGGGTGCGACGGCGGCGGGCGGGAACGCCGGGACGTACACGCTCACGCACGGGCTGCCGAGCGCGATCCACGCCCGGAGCGGCGCGCCGTCGTCGACCGGCAGTTCGGCGACCAGCGACGCCGTCGTCGCCTGGTAGCCGCGGACGTGCATGCACACCGTGACGCCGTGCCAGTCGTCGTGCACCTCCGTGGGCGGAAGGGACACGTCGGCGGGGTCGCCGCCCGGCGCGCCCCACGGCCGCTCACCGTGGTGCCGCAACGTCGCGACCACGTCGCCCGCCGTGAGCGCGGCCCCGCCGGTGGCGACGCACTGGCGGGTGGCGCCGAGGCGGTGGTCGGCGATGCCGGTGGGCGTGCGAGGGTTGCGCCACCGGTCGAAGTCGGCGCCGGCGGGGACGTCGTCCGACGCGCGGGTCCAGTCGGTCCCGAGCGTGATCCGGTTGGAGATGGCGGCGCCGTCCTCCGCGGGTCGTGCCGCCCAGGTGCGGCCGCTCGTCTCCAGCACCCACGCCCGGCGGGCGTCGGCGACGAGGAAGGACGACCAGTACGGGTCGGGCGGGTCCTCCTCACCGCTTCCCCCCTGACCGTGTGCGTCAAGCAGCGAGGTCATCACGTCGAGGGCGTCGTCGGCGGTCGCGCTGCGTTCGAGGCCCAGCCGCACAAGGTCCATGCCGATCAGCGCCGCCTCGCCGCCGTGCGGGTCGTCGACCGTCCAGACCTTCTCGTTGCCGATGGCGACGGCGTGCTCGTTGACGCCGTGCTCGAACCCCCACAGCCACGTCGGTCGTGATCCGAACAGCGCGTACGCGCCGGCGTCGTGGATCTCGAGGTACTGCGTGCGCAGACGCGCCCCGGAGGCGCGCCGGCCGGCGACCTCGCCGACCTGCACCTCCGCCACCGGCCGGTCGGAGTTCTTGCCGAACAGCGTGCGCCCGCCGCCGATGGCGCACAACGTGTCGCACACGGTCAGGCGTTCGCGAGCTCGGGGACGCGCGCCTCGAGGTCCGACCACACGTCGGGCGCCAGGCCCGTCCGCAGGAACCCCACCAACATCGTGACGACCTCGGGAGGCAGCGTGGCCTGCCAGTCGCGCACTGCGGCCTCGCGATGCTCGGGCGAGATCGCTCCGATCATCCACGGAAGGATCTTCGGCACGAGGTCCGGCGGGTTCTCGGCGACGACCTTGCTGAGCAGCGACGCCTGGTCCTCGGCCGAGAAGTTGGCGAGCACCTCGGGGATGATCCCCTCCTCCTCGAAGGCCAGGTGGCCGAGCAGATCCTCCTCCAGGCGGTGCGTGGCATCCCGGGCCCGTCCGAGCGGCCCGGCCGCGTCCTCGAGGTCCCCGAGGAACCGCGCCTCGACGAGGTGGCGGTGCACGTCGTAGATGTTGCCGAGCTCACGCATGTGGTCCTTGGTGAGCTCCTCGGTGGAGTCGAGGCCGCGCAGCCGCATGGCCGCGAAAATGATGCCGTCCTCGGCTGCCGAGTGGGCCGTCAGCACCGCGCGCAGGAACTCGAACCGCTCGTCGAACGCGTAGACAGCTTCGGGATCGCGTTCCACGCTGCGATCGGCGTGCCCCCGGAGATCCGCCAGCTCCACCCGCAGCGCCTGATGAATGTCGTACCACCCGCGCAGCGGGCCATCGGTCGGGTCGCTCATCCCTGCCTCCTAGAAGTCGGTCCCCCCGTCCACGGGGATCGTCGCACCGGCGACGAAGCTCGCCGGCTCCGAGCACAGGAACACTGCCACCGCCGCCACCTCCTCGGGCAACCCGACGCGCCCGAGGTCGTTCTCGGCGCCGAAGTCGCGGATGATCGCCGCGTAGGCCGCTTCGAGCGGTCCCTCGGGCAGCCCGGTGGGGTCGGTCTCGGCGAGGTACTCCTCCACCGCGTGGGACATCACCGTGCCCGGGCACACCGTGTTCACGAGAATCCCTTCCGGCGCGAGGGCGCGGGCGAGGTTCTTCGACGCACTCGCCATGGCGGCGTTGGCGGCGGTGTGGGCGATGAGGCCGGGGCTCTGGTGGCGGATCGACGCCTCGGCGAGGTTCACGATACGGGCGAACACCGCCTTGCGGAGCAGAGGGAGCGCGGCACGCACCGTGCGGATCATCGTGAGCACTCCGACGTCGAAGTCCTCGAGCCACTCGTTCTCCGTGAGGTCCTCGAGCGAGCCGACGCGTGACGGCCCCGCCGCGTTGATGAGGCCGTTCAGCTCCCCCCAGCGCTCGTCGAGGAACGTGAACGCCGCCTCGACCTCGCCGGTGTCGAGGAGGTCGCACTGCAGGCCGACGGCGTCGGGTGCGCCCGAAGCGAGCAGCTCCTCCTCGACCTCGCGCACGTCGGCGTCGCTGCGGCCGAGCACCGCCACCCGGCACCGCTCGGCGGCGAGGACGTCGGCGGCGGCGCGGCCCATGCCGCGCGACCCGCCGGCCACACAGATCGCCCGGTCGGCGAGCCCGAGGTCCATGTCAGGCCGCGAGCTGGCGGGCGAGGTGGGCGGCGCTCAGCGGCCCGCCCGTGGCGCGCTCGACGAGACGATCCCAGCGCAACGACCCGCCGGGACGGAACACCTCTTCGACCAGGGTGTGGCCGGCCTCGGGCACGCCGACGAGACCACCGGTCTTCGCCTCGAACGTCGCTTGGAGCTGCGACGCGAAGAGCTCTCCGTACAGGTAGTTCTGGTAGTAGACGGGAGCCACGGTGAGGTGGATCTTCGCCGCCCAGTCGGGTGAGGACCGGCCGTCGGGGCGGCGCACCCGCTGGTACTGCTCGACGAGGTCCCACCAGCGGGTGTCGTGGTCGGCGTCGGGATCTGCGTACAAGCCGCGCTCGAAGTTCGTCATCACCAGCACCCAACGCGCGAACACCAGCAGCGCCGCGCGTCGCGCCTCGGAGAGACGACCCGAGATCGCTCCGACTTCGGCAACGTCGACACCGGCGACCGTCGTCAGCCACCGGGGATCGCGTGCCAGCCGTCCGAACAGCATCGCGACGCCCTCGGTCGTGAGCGCATGCGCGGGCTCACGGAGGAGCCAGGGGAGCGAGCCGTCGAGCTCCCGGTCGTACACGGCGTGCCCGAACTCGTGCAGCATCGTCTCGGTCCAGCGCTCGTTCGGCTCGACGTTGCACAGGACGCGCACGTCGCCTTCGCGATCGACATGGATGCAGAACGCGTGCTGGCTCTTGCCCTCGCGGGCATAGAGATCGCTGCGGGCGAGAACGGGCCGAGTGTCAAGACCGAGCCCGTCGTAGCTGCGCACCGTGAGCGCCTCCACATCGGCGTGCTCGAAGAAGGGGTCGAGGTCGACGGCTCCGCGGACGGGTGGATCCTGGAAGAACGGGTCGTCGAGGTGCCACGGCCGCAGCTCGCCCGGATCGCAGCCGAACCGGTCGGCGAGGTCGGCGTCGAGTCGAGCCTTCCACTCGTCGAAGGGCGCCGCCGTCACCCGGTCCACCTCGTCGAGGGTGGCGAAGAGCCGTTGCCCGTCGAGCTCACCGGTGGCGAGGGCGAGGGCGAAGTGGTCCCGGTAGCCCAGCTGCCGGGCCGCTTCGTTGCGGAGCCGGGCGAGTGCGCGCACCCGGTCGGCGACCTCGGCGCCGACCTGCTTCGACGCCTCCCATGCGGCGCGCCTGCGGGTCGTCTCGTCGCTGGTGCGCAGGATGTCGGCGATCGCGTTGTCGTCGACGCGCTGTCCGTCGATCTCCCCGCGGAAGGTGTTGAACGTCGTCTCGACGTCGACCTCGAGCTCGACGATGCGCCGGCGGAGGTCGGCGTCGACCTGGTGGGGGACGAAGGCGTCGTGCAGGACGTCGAGTTGCCTGGCCACGAGCGGCTCGAACCGGTCGGCTCTCTGGCGCGCCGCTTCGATGGCCCCGAACGCGTCCGGGTCGCCCAGCAGGTCGCGCCGCTCCAGCTCGATCCGTTCCCGGCGCGCCGCCGCCTCGGGCGAAGCGCTGGTGCTCGTCTCCCACCACGCCTCGGCCAGCGCGGTCTCGAGCGGTCGGAGCTTCGCTTCGAGGAGGGCGATGAGCCGGTCGGCATCCGACACGAGCGCGCAGTCTACGGGCGGGTCTCGTACCCCCTCTTGCCGACGCCGATCAGGAGCTGGTCGACGCGCGTGATCGGGTCGGGGAGCGCGTCGGCGGCGGTGCTGGCGACCTCGTCGGAGAACCTGGCCCACTCGGCGGCGGGGAGGGCGTGGCGGACGTACCGTCCCCAGAAGCTGGTCTGGTGGCCGGCCAGCGCATCCTCCAAGGAGATCTCCCGTCGGTACATCCGGCCGTGGACCTCGATGCTCCGGAGCCGGGCGCCGACGAGCGCCGCCCGGAGGTGCGCCGGGTCGGCGAACCACGCTTCGCCGGGGATCGCAGCCTCGACCTCCTCCTCGCCGCCGCTGACGCCGACGAAACGAGCCGCGGTCGACTTCCAGATCTCGGTGAGCTCCCGCTGGTCGGTGTCGTCGACGGGACCATCGTCGAGCGCTCCCCACGCGGTGACGCCGAGGCGGCCCCCGGGCCGCAGCGTGCGGACCATGTCGGCGAGGGCGTCGTCGTATCTCGGAAGGTGGGAGACGACGAGACTGGCGGCGACGACGTCGAAGACCCGCGCCGGGAACGGCAGGCCCGGTGCGCAGGCGGCGACGGCCGCCAGCTTCACGTGGGCGTGGGCGCGCCGCAGCATGGCGACGGACGGGTCGACCCCGACGACGAGGCCGCGTTGCACGGTCACGTGCGCAGCTGCCGCGACCACCCCCGTCCCGGTGCCAACGTCGAGGACGGCGTCACCGGGTGACGGCGCCATCAGGTCGACGAGGTCGCGGGCGACGGGCTCGAACGCCGGATGCCACGACCGGTCGTACTCGCCGGCGACCGCGTCGTAGGACTGCCAGCCGTCCACCTCCGAACGCTAGAGCGACGAACCGGGCTTGTGTTTTTGCCGGGAAGGCGCGACAACGACGGAAGCAGTCAGCGCGGCAGGCTCCACGAAGGAGGGGGCCGTGGGAGGCGTCTTTCTCGCCATCATCGTGATCGGGGGCCTCGCTGCCGTCGCGTGCTGGGAACGAAGAGGCGGACGAGTTCCCGACCTTCCCGA
>Ga0066388_100001576_pt1 | contig 13002 bp, 6 predicted proteins | sample PanSoiMetaGPlot6_FD_64539 | JGI IMG/M metagenome (GOLD analysis project Ga0066388, IMG submission 64539) | Tropical forest soil microbial communities from Panama analyzed to predict greenhouse gas emissions - Panama Soil - Plot 6 (Hybrid Assembly) | ecosystem: Environmental > Terrestrial > Soil... | reverse complement strand
AGCCTCACACCCCACAACAGCATTGGTGCTCAAAAACATCTCAAAGAAGCGGTGCAGTTAGACCCAAAGTTTGCCCTTGCGTGGGCGCTGCTGTCATACGTCGAAGCACGCGGATATGTCGCGCTGACCCTTCAACCAACGGACGCCTTGCGTGAAGAGGCGCGACAGGCAGCCGAGACGGCGCTTTCCCTTCAGCCGAACCTGGGTGAGGCCATATTGACCAAAGGTAATTACCACTACGCGTGCTTGAAGGATTACGACACGGCGGTCCGTTACTTTGAGCAAGCGCGTCCGCTCCTCCCCAATAGCAGCCGGATTCCTGAGTCGCTGGCCTACGTCGAGCGCAGGCGAGGCCAGTGGGATCAAAGCGACTCGCATTTCAATGAAGCGGAGCGGCTCGACCCGCGCAACGTCAACCTGCTCACCCAGCATGGGCTTTCCTACTACAGCCTTCGTCGTTTCCCGGAAGCATTGCGGAAGTTTGATCAGGTTCTCACTATCATACCGGACGATGTGGATCAGATTGCGACCAAGGCGGCCATTCTACAAGCCGAGGGCGATCTCACAGGTGCTTCGGCGTTGCTCACTCCGCTGCGTCCGGCCGCCGATCTTTACCAGGCTTTAGAAACACAAGTTTATCAGGCTATCTTGGAGCGCCGCCCTGCATCGATCATCCCTCGATTAAAAGAGGTATTAGCCAAGCCTGACCCAGCGTTGGGTTACCTGAATGGTGAACTGCGTTTTTATTTAGGATGGGCGCAAGAAGTGGCGGGCGATCATGCCGCCGCCCAAGAAACTTGGCGACAGACGCGGAGCGAACTCGAACCTTTGCTCAAAGAACAGCCGGAAAATTTTCAGCTGATTGGCGATCTCGCGCTAGTCAATATGGGCCTTGGTGATAAAGCGGCCGCAATCGCCTTAGCGGAACGAGCTGTGGCTACGCTCCCGATCGAGAAAGACGCAAGTTCTGGCACGCGGCCGTTCGAGGTTCTTGCCAGGGTGGCGGCACGCACCGGAGAGCCCGACCGCGCCATCGCTGCGTTACAGAAATTACTCTCGATCCCGGGCCAGGGTGCGCTGGCCGAAAACGTGCCTCTCACTCCTGCGCTGCTCCGGCTCGATCCCGTGTTCGATCCGCTGCGGAATGATCCGCGCTTCCAAAAACTCGCGGCCTCGGAAGCGCCGAAACAATAGAGCGAAAACTTTTCGGACAAATTCTGTATTCAATTAATCGTTGGTCGGATTTCAAATCCGATTTGCCTCGTGCCGGGTTTTCGGAAACCGATCTTCGAGTGCATTCTCGAAATCAGTAGATTTTTTGAACTATTCGAAGGTCGCGCCGCGAGCGCAGCTTTAACTCGTTGAACCGTCGAAATCCCCTTGCCGACGATCTTGGCTGTATTCCGAAGCGACTGTTCCGTTTTCAACTGGCGCACAATGTCGTTGTGTTTCCGCAGGAACTCTTCTCGACTCAGCATTGTTCCTTTTCGTCGTCCGAGCACGACGCCTCTTTTGCGTGCGAGGGCGAGCCCCGATTTAATTCGCTCGCGCAAAGTTTCGGATTCGCTACGTGCCATCTCGGCAAGCAGCGCCAACATTATTCCGGCTGCCGGATTGCGCTTCCCATTTGCCAAGAGAGTTTCGATTCCTTGCGCGTGCCAATAAAGCGACACGCCACAGTCTTCGAGTGTCTCAACAAAACGGTGCGCCACACTGTTTCGTCGCGCGATCCGCGAGATTTCGTGGACTAGGACTTTTTTGACTTTGCGGTCTCGGGCCAGTTCTTCGGCGCGGCGCAGCCCATGTCGGTCGTCATCATCGGCGTTTCCTGAGATCGTCTCCTGGCAGACTTCGACGACGTCGTAATTCTTGCTCGCAGCATACTGTTCAAGTTCGGAAATTTGTCGCGCTGTTTCCTGCTTGGTTGTTGAGACGCGGACGAGGATTGCAACGGGGATTTTCGTGTTGTTCATCACCCATATACCGGTGAGCACTTTTTTTAATTGTGTTCAGCCTAGGGGTGGCAGGTCTCCCACGGTAGGCGCTAAAGGCCGATCAATTAGTGCCTATATCCTGTCCCGTAAACTTGACTCCAAAATCGATGTGTCACGTGTTACAAGTTGTCGCGTCGGCCAGGTTGAGCGGGGCAAGGCAATAATTTGCCTCTTCGCAGATAAACTACGGTTTTATCACCTATTTGCAGCAGAATTACGCAATAACGCGAAGTCACTCGTTAGGGTTCGATTCCCGCCGGGGTGAAAGAAAGCTAAAGAGGTGTAACGTCGCGGAAGAGGGGTCCCGTGAACCCGAAACATTTCCTCGCTGAGCTGAAGCGGCGCAACGTTTACAAAGTGGCCATTGCCTATTGCATCGTCGCCTGGCTGCTCATTCAAGTTTCGACACAGGTTTTTCCGTTTTTTGAAATTCCGAACTGGGCGGTGCGGCTTGTGGTGTTGCTATTGATTATCGGATTTCCCGTAGCGTTGATTCTGGCCTGGGCCTTTGAACTGACGCCGGAAGGGATCAAGCGCACCGAAGATGTCGACCTTAGCAAATCGATTAGGCGCAAGACCGGTCGCAAGCTTGATTTTTTAATCATCGCGGTCCTGTTGCTCGTCATAGCAGGTCTGCTTTTCCAACGCTTTCATCCCAAAGTTTCGTCAGCAGTTTCTTCGTCTCCGGAAAAAAGCATCGCGGTCCTGCCATTTGAAAACCTCAGCCGCGATCCAGACAATGCTTACTTCGCCGAAGGCATAAAGGATGAGATTCTGACGAAACTGGCGACCGTGCATGATCTCAAGGTTATCTCGCGCAGCTCGACGGCGAAATACCAGAGCAAGCCGGACAATTTAAAGACGGTCGCTCAAGAGCTCGGCGTTTCCACGATCCTGGAAGGTGCGGTGCAAAAGGCTGGCGACAAAGTTCGAGTGAACGTGCAATTGATCGATGCACGCGCCGACACCCATCTTTGGGCCAAGAGTTACGACCGTGACCTAAGAGATGTCTTAGCGGTTGAGAGCGAAGTTTCACAGGAAATTGCGGATGCGCTACAAGCGAACCTTTCGCCAAGTGAAGCTCATGCTCTGGCCTCTGCGGGAACGCACGATGCAGAAGCTTACGATCTTTTTTTGAGGGGCGAGTATGAGTTTAATCAGGCCAGTATCAGACAAGATCTGGACGCTTATGATCGTGCGGACGCGTTTTACCGGCAGGCGCTGGCACGAGATCCAAACTTTGCCGAGGCTGCTGCGGAGCTCGCGCGAAGTCGGCTCAATCGGCACTGGCTCGTCTCTCCTTTGACGACAACGGAGTTACAAGAGGTGAAGTCGCTTATCGACCACGCGCTAACGCTGGCGCCGAATTCGCCGCAAGCGCACGTGGCGCTTGGGTTATTCTTTTACTTTGGTCATCGCCAATACGAGATGGCCCTGACGGAGTTTAATCGCACGCTGGAGTTACAGCCCAATAATGCCTTGGCCCGAAATTATTGCGCCGCCGTTTACCGCCGGCGCGGCGAATGGGAGCACTCGCTAGCCGATTTTCAACGGGCGCAAGAGCTCGACCCGCGCGACCCCAATATTCCAGCAGATATCGGGATTACTTACCGCATACTACGTCTGTGGAAGGATGCGGAGCGCGCTACACTGCGAGCTCTCGCTATCGATCCGCACCAGGTATTCGCAACGAATACCCTTCTTTTCGCTCGCCTGAACGCGACGGGCGAGGTCGACTCTGCCCGACGAGCTTTCGATGGTCTGCCAGGGGACATCAAGAGCAGTGTTAGCAGCCTAGGCGGCTCTTATGGCGCAAATATCAGCTGCGTGGATGAATTCATCGGGGGCTGGCCGGTTTACGTCTACGTGATCCAACGACGTTTGACGGATTCCTACCAGGTTTTCGAGAAGCAGGTGCCTAAGAACGATGATGAGCGTCTCGTGCAGCTTGTTGGACGCGTCGTCGTTCGGGTGCTAGCAGAACAAACTGAGTCAGCCAAGTCAGCGGGAGAACAAGCACTCCCATTACTCGAGGCCAGGCTCAGAGAGCGACCGAATGATACTTTCGCCATGACGGCGCTATCGTGGGTTTACCTCGCGCTTGGGCGCAATGCTGATGCTCTGCGCGTCTCAAGACAGGCGGCGGATTTAATGCCCATCGAAAAAGATGCTCTAGCAGGTCCATATTTTCAGAACGCACTCGCGGAAATTGAGGCGCGGGCGGGCGCACCTGAGGAAGCGGTGAAAAGACTCCGACATTTGCTCTCGATCCCAGCTGGCCTAAGGGTTTCTATCACTCGTTTGAAAATTGACCCGGTCTGGGATCCCATCCGTAACCGCCCGGATTTTCAGCAACTGCTCTCAGGTCCGGAGCAAATCGGACCTAACAAGTAATAGGAAGTGAATCTTCCGAATTTCTTTGCCGAACTAAAGCGACGCAACGTTTACAAAGTGGCGATCGCCTATGGCGTTGTGGCGTGGCTGCTAATCCAAATCGCGAGCCAGGTTTTTCCCTTCTTCGAAATTCCCAATTGGGCGGTGCGATTTATCGTGCTCGCGATCATCATCGGCTTTCCGATTGCACTGATCATTGCGTGGGCGTTTGAGCTAACACCCGAAGGTCTAAAGCTGACGGAAGCGGCTGACCGCGAGCCGGCGAAACCATCTCGAAATAAAGCCTGGATTTACGTCGTGATCATCGCCGGTGCGATTTCGGTAGCCATCTTTTTTCTCGGGCGTTACACGAGTTCGAAACAAAGCGGCGCTGAGTTGCCGGCGAAATCAATCGCCGTGCTGCCGTTTGACAATCAGAACCGTGATCCAGACACGGAGTACCTCTCGGACGGTATTCCTGAAAGCATCATCCACAGCCTCTCACAGTTGCCAAATCTCAAGGTGATGTCGCGCAACTCAGTGTTTCATTACAAGGGAAAAGAGATGGATGCGGCAGCGATAGCAAAAGAGTTGAAAGTGCAGGCGGTCGTCACGGGTAGGATGACACAACGCGGGGAAGGCCTTTCGATCAGCGTTGAGCTTATCAACGGGCAAGACAATAGCGAGATCTGGGGGCAACACTACAATCGCAAGCTCGCCGATGTGTTCGCGGTGCAGGAAGAGATCGCGAAAGAGATTTCCGAAAAACTACGCTTAAAGCTGAGCGGCGCCGAAAGACAGCAGCTTGCGAAGCGTCCCACGGAGAACCTCAAAGCCTTTCAGTATTACATCCAGGGACGGGCGTCTACCCAACGTCGCACCCGCGAAGATCTGCTCGCGGCCATTCGCTATTACCAGAAGGCGATTGAAGAAGATCCCAATTATGCGCTCGCCTACGCGGGCTCAGCTGACGCGTATGGAACTCTTGGATTTTACGGCTACATCGCGCCCATTGAGGCGCGGCGCAAACAGGAAGAGGCGGCGCGCAAAGCCCTCACGCTCGATGAAAACCTGGCCGAAGCTCACGCCGCACTTGGTGCGGCCTACATGGCATTCGCCCCGTCCGATTTCTCGCTAGGAGATCGCGAACTGCGGCACGCGATCGAACTCAGTCCGAGTTTAGCCTTGGCCCATGCCTATTTGGGAAATTCACTCGTGCGACAAGGGCGTGTTGATGAAGGCTTAGAGGAAGATCTGAGAGCGCGCGAACTCGATCCACTCTCATCAATCATCGCACGCAACGTGGGTGCTCCCTACTATTTCAAGCGAGATTATGCGCGAGCGCTTGAGGCGCTGCGGCAGGCCAATGAGTTAGGCCCGGCTTTTACCACCACTTGGGAGATAGGAGTGTACATTCAAAACAAGTTACTCGACGAAACGCTCGCGGAATTAGAGAAGGCCAAAGGAGACAGGAAGAATGATTCGATTTTGATTTACGATACAGGAATGGTCTACGCAGCGCAGGGGAAGCGTGCAGAAGCGCTCCAGGTCATTAAAGAGCTGGAAGAGATATCAGGCTCGAGCCTCAGCCAGGGGCAGTGGATTGCCAAAATCTATGCAACCTTGAACGAAAAGGAGCTGGCGTTTTCATGGCTGGAACGGGGCTTGGCATCGGGAGCGATCGGGCTCTTTTATAAAGACGAGCCTGTCTGGGATTCAACCCGCAGCGATCCGCGGTTCACCGACCTGCTGCGGCGCATGGGGATTCCGCAGTGAACTCAAAGAAATTCCTGCCCGACGTTCGATCCGCTGCGGAATGATCCGCGCTTCCAGAAACTCGCGGCCTCGGAAGCGCCGAAATCGGCGGACAAATAACGCGAGTCTGTCATTTAACATTTGTTTGTGTTAATCAGTGAGCCGGCGTTTCATCCCTCGTGCGCCGCGGTGGATTTTCGCACGGGGATTTTTGATGGTGATTCTATTGGCCTCGGTGATGGGTCTCCCGCGCCACCCGCAATGGGAGCGGAATTTATGGCTGTATCTTGGTCGTTAAAAATGGACCCAAAATCGAATGTATCGGATTAGGGATCGTCCAGAATCGTGTTTTATTGTGAAGGTAATCGCGGGTTCGATTCCCGCCCCGGCTCATATCTCTGATTCACAGTAACTTACGTAGAATCTGCGTCGCTGAATTGATCAAGTCACAACAAAAGTCACAACAAATCTGCTGATTTCACTGCCGTGTGATTTTGTCCGCCAATGTCTCCAGTTCTCGCGCTCTCGCGGATAATTATGCTGCCCACGCCCGTTTTTCGCATTTTTTCGTCCGATATTGTTTGCCGATAAATTACGCGCGCGCGTACGCGTGGAGCTGTTCCAGCAGAAGCACGGAGCAGCGGCTGATCAATGAGACGACGTTCTACGAGATCTACCGTTATCGTTTGGAGAACCTTGTTGCCAACAAGTGGGTGCGCGAGGAGAAGCTGTACCGCCGCGCGGCCGGATGGAAACGATTCATCGCGCTGCTGGGGCGCGTGCAATCAAATATGAGTGTTTCACGCTCGGCGCTGCCTAACCAAGCGATGAAGCCAACGGCGGTATTTTCTAGAAAACGTCCCTTAGAATTTTCTTGCTACATGAGATTCGTGAGCGACGTATCAATGTCGTGTAGGACCTCCAAAGGAGGTGGACGGAGAGTAAGATGCGGGTCTTTGAATCTCTTGTCACTGGTCTGGAAAATGTCGGCGTGACTGCGGCATTCGGCGGCGCCGGGGAAACTTGTACAGGCATGATGCTGGCGCTCAAGCATTCCACGAAGATCTGGGGTATTATCACTCGCCATGAGCAGGCGGCCTCGTTCATGGCGTGCGGCTATGCGATGTACACCAATCATCTCGGTGTGTGTTGGGCGACCGCAGGTCCTGGTGCTTTTAATCTGTTCTCTGGTCTCGGTATGGCGATGTCGGACTCCTATCCGGTACTGGCGATCACCGGTTATGCCAACCGCCTCTGGATGGGCCGCGGTTCGCTTAACGAGACTTCTGGTCTGAATAATACGCCCAATTCGCAGGCGATGTTCGCGAATTGCACCAAGGGAAGCTGGATGATCGATCACCCCGATCAGACCTGCGACGTCCTGGAACAAGCGGTGAATACCGCATTCGCGGGGCGCCCGGGGCCTGTCCACATTGCGGTGCCCGGCGAATTCAACTTGTCAGGATACGATGTGACCAATCATCGGCAAATCCAGCTCTCGGTTGAGCCTGTGTTGCCTGATCAGGCGAGAGTCGAAGAGATCGCGGCGATGCTGGCTGACGCTTTCGCCAAGAACAAATCGGTGGTGACTCTGGTCGGCTTCGGTGCGATCCGGAGCGGCGCGAACAGGGCAGTGCAGGAGTTCATCGAGCGTTTCCAGATCCCGTTGCTCACGACGCTCGACGGCAAAGGCATCGTCTCCGAAAACCATCCGCTGTCAGCCGGCGTATTCTGCGACAGTGGCCATGCTAGCGCTTGGAAGGCGTTCATGAATGCAGATGTCGTCGTGGCCATCGGCAACGCGTTCAATCAGCACGCGACCTTCAACTATTGGGACGGCTTGTTCGAGAACCGTACGCTTGTCCACATTAACATTTCGAAGAAGGAAATCGACAAGTTCGTTAAGGCCGACTACGCGCTAATCGCTGATGCCCAGCTTGCGGTCCGAGCGCTGACTGAAGCGCTTGACGCCAAGACCGGGCCGCGCGCGCCTGCAGTTGTCGATGGTCGCGACTATGAAAGCCTGCGAATTACACCGTTGCCTGGAGCGATTCATCCCGCGCGCCTTGCCCAGATCGTCGGCCGGTTGCTGCCCGAACGCGGGATCGTTCTCGCCGATGCGGGAGCGCATTGCACGTGGCTCGGTTATTATCTCCAGCTGGAAAGCGGCCAGCACTTTCGCAAGGCTGGTGAGTTCGGCCCAATGGCTGGGCACACTAACGGCGCGATCGGCCTGCAAGTCGCACACCCCGACCGAACAATCGTGGTTGCTTGCGGCGACGGTTGCTATTCGTTGTCGGGCTTCGAGCTGATGACTGCTGTCGAGCACGAATTGCCGGTGATCTGGATTGTCTTCAATGACGGCGAATTCAAGCTGATCAAGATCTACCAGGTGACCCAGTATTTTGAATCGGGCTTAGTCAATTTCCGCAACCCCGATTTCGCCGCCCATGCGCAGGCGTGCGGCGCCAATGGCTATAGCGTTTCCGACGAGGAGGAGTTTGAGGCGGCGTTCAAGGATGCGCTCGCGTCAAGGAAGCCTTGTGTCATCGACGCGAAGATTACGCGTTGGGCGATCCCACATGCTACTACGTCGCCGCGCGGAACCATCGCCGGGATCATCGAAACCATCGAAGAACGCATGCGCGCAGCTGAGAAAACATAAGGGGCGATGATGGCGTCAAAATGGGCGGAGAACAATACCGGGCAACGGGCCGAGGCGGAGCGTCTGGAGTTCGACCAGCTCGCGATCGACATCATGCGAGCGCAGTTGAAGGCGCGGAAGGCAGCCGGCGCGGCAGCGGTGGACCGCGCTTTTCACGCCAAAGCGTTGCTCGCCGTCGATCAAGCGACCGTAGCCTTCCGCAGCGATCTTCCCAAAGACCTCGCGACCGGGTTCGCCAAGCCCGGCGCCTCCTACCGCGCGATCATCCGCATTTCGAATGCCGCGAATCATGCCGGCCCCGACTATCGCCCCGACCTGCGCGGGATCGCGGTCAGGATTCTCGTTTCCGACGACGAGCAGCACGATCTGCTTGCGACCAATTACCCAGTGTCGCATGCCCGGAACGCGCGCCAGTTCGTCCGTTTCGCTGTGGCGACGGCGGGCGGCCGGATGTCGCGCGCCCTCGGTATTGTGGGCCTGATGTTCTCGGTCGGGCCATTCGAAACCATCCGCATGCTGCGCAACATTGCCGCCGGCCGTCGGCGCGTTGTGCGCAGCTTCGCGCTCGAAACTTATTGGAGCAGGGGCGCGATGAAATGGGGGGACGAAGCGGTCCGCTTCCTGATTCGCCCCGCCGCAGGCACCGCGCCGGCGCCCGATCCCGCACTTAAGGACCCCGAGTATCTGGCTAAAGAGGCCGCGCGCCGGCTCGCCCATGGCGACATCGTCTTCGATCTGTGCATCCAGCGATTTGTCGACGAAAAGGTTACGCCGATCGAGGACACCGCGATTGAGTGGAAGGAAAGCGCTTCATCGCCAGAGCCCGTCGCAACGATAAAGATTGCCAAGGCAGATGTCGGCACTGCTGCGGCGCTCGCCTGTTCGCGCGCGGTCGAGGGATTGTCGTTCAATCCTTGGAACACCACCGACGACTTCCGTCCGCTGGGCAACCTCAATCGCGCGCGCAAGGCGGCCTATGATGCCAGCGCCGCGCACCGGTTAGGTATGCGCTGGCATACCGATCCGCTCCTCCGCAATCGTGTCTTGAGCGCCATCGGCAGAGTATTTTTCAGGGGAGTCAATAGGTTCGTCGAATGGCACAAGCTGCCCCTTCGTGCCAGCTTGCTCAATCTCGACATGTTCCGCTTCGTGCTGCGGCGTGACAATCTGATCGACACGAATACGCAGGAAGCGCCACCCCGCGCGCGCGCCGTGCCGCCGGCACCTGACGAGAAGGGCCGCACCACGCGTAGCTTCGACGGTCGCGGCAACGACATGTCGGTGCCCGATATGGGTGCAGTCGGAGCGCCGTTCGGCCGCAACATGAAACCCAATTACCGGCCTGACCTATTCGACACGCCCAATCCGATCACCGTCAGCGAGACCCTGCTCAAGCGCGAGGCGTTCATTCCGGCGCGGTCACTCAATATTCTGGCGGCTGCTTGGATCCAGTTTCAAGTTCATGACTGGGTTGACCATGAGCGCCGCGCCTTGGGCAAGAACGATGTCCAGGTTCCGCTGCCGGAAGGTTTTCCGCGTTGGCGCAACACGCCAGAGGGCTTGCCCGAGGAGTCTATGCGGATTGCAGGCAACATCGCGACTTCTGAACGCGATGGGCTTCAATATGTATTCGCCAACCAAACGTCGCACTGGTGGGATGGGTCAGAGGTTTACGGCGCCGACCTGAAGAAGGCTACAGCGCTGCGTGAAGGCGCACGTATCCGATTACCTAACGGCTACCTGCCGACCGATCTCAACGGAATGGACGTGACCGGCTTCAACCAGAGCTGGTGGCTGGGGCTGAGCACATTCCACACACTGTTCGCCCGCGAACACAATTTGTTGTGCAACGAACTTCAACGCCACTATCCGCTATGGAGTGACGATCGTGTCTATCACACCGCGCGGCTAATCGTCTCGGCGTTGATTGCCAAAATCCATACTGTCGAATGGACCCCGGCGATCCTGGCAACGCCTGCAATAGACATGGCTCTCAAGAACAATTGGTATGGTCCGCCCGCAAAGGACTGGGCGACCAAATTGGGTCTCTGGCTGCTCGACGCGCAGTCGTCGGTCGGCATTCCGAAGACCAAACCGGAACATCACGGCGCGCCGTATTGCCTGACCGAAGACTTCGTCACCGTCTATCGACTCCACCCGCTGATACCGGACGATTACGTGTTCCACGATCATGCGAGCGGAAAGCAGATAGACTCGCGCTTCTTCACCGATATTCAGGGGCGTAAGACCGATAACGAGATGCGGCGTATAGGGTTGGCGAACGCGCTCTATTCGTTCGGCATCGCGCATCCGGGGGCGATTACCCTGCACAATTATCCCAACGCGTTGCGCCAGTTTCAGCGTGACGGCGAGATCATCGACCTCGCGGTGGTCGACCTCGTCCGCACCCGCCGCCGCGGCGTTCCGCGCTACAACGACTTCCGGGCCAACCTGCATAAACCGCGCATCGAGCGTTGGGAGGACCTTACCGACGATCCAGAATCGGTCAGCCAGCTGCGCCAAGTATATCGCACAATTGATGAGGTCGACACGATGGTCGGCCTCTTCTCGGAGCCGGTGCCCAAGGGGTTCGGCTTTTCCGATACGGCGTTCCGGATCTTCATTCTAATGGCGTCACGCCGGCTGCAGAGCGACCGCTTCCTGACGGTGGACTTCCGTCCGGAAATCTATTCGCCGTTCGGCATGGACTGGATCGAGCAGAACGGCATGACCAGCGTCATCCTCCGTCATTGTCCCGAGCTGGCGAGCATGACCCCGCGCGACGCGAGCGCGTTCGCCCCGTGGCGCCCGGTACCGATTCGGACAACGTGAGGTAGGCATGAGCAACGCACCCGATACTCAGCATCCCGGCCTGCAGGCCCTTCTCGACCGGCCATTGATCGAAACGATTTGGCATCGGCGCACGCACCGCGTCAGCCGCGGTAGCAATGTCGCGGCGGGCGGGATGAGCTACGAAAGCGCCAATCGGCGCGAGCCGCTTACGCCGCTGGAAGAAGCGGTACTGATCGCACTGACCGGCTGCACCGGCCTAACCATGCCCGACCGCCCATTCAACGACCCGCGTGATGGCAAGCCGATTATGGCCAAGCCCAACGTCAACATGGTCGGACGCACCGCAGGCAGCCCTGACAACGCGCAGGGAACGCACTTCTTCATGATCAACGACACCGGCACCTATTTCCTGCGTAAGCTGCCGCCCACCCAGAACGCCACATTCTGCGAAGAAACCCTGCTGAGACGGGCCGAAGAGAGTAAGGTGGAGTTGCTCGATCACCGCATTGACGTGCCCGAGGGCAAGCGCGATTTTCCCGCCTATCTCGATTCGAACCGCTTCCTCTCGAATCTGCCCGGTACCACCTTGCTGTTTCCGGTCGTCGACCTGTCGCATCAATATATCAACGGGCTGATGTACATGCTCACCCAGCCGGCGGGCGCGCGACCAACCTTAGTCGACGATCGCAATTTCTACCGCCCGGCGGGCGTCAAGAAATGGATGAAGAATGGTTTCCTCAACAAGGACATCAAGATTCCGCTCGGATCGATCGCGCAGATGCGCACGCAAATTGAGGCCGACCTGATCCTTCAGAATATGTTTCTGACTGCAGAGGCTATGGGGCTCGGCGCGTGGATCCATGCCACGGTGTTGCCGCCCATCCTGCTTGGCGACCCCAAGTTTCGCAAGACCTACGGCAACATGCTCGATTTCGATTATGTAGTGCCGAAATGGAAGTTCGGAGACCTCCTGCGGTGGCAAGTCCCTATGCCTAAATTCGCCAATCTGCGCGCGCACCCGGTGGGGCTGCGCCATAAGGGCGAGCATCTGATCAAGGGCAGCTGTCCGCCTTATTACGATACGATGACCGAAGCGGTCAAAGATGTCATTGACGCCAAATTCGGCCCGAAGGGTATCTATCGCGACACGGCGGTGTTCGACCAAATCTATAAGGAGGGCTTTGGCAAAACTTATTTACACGATGCGAAAGACTATTCGACTGACGTGATCGAATGCGCGGGCGACATCTGCAACTACATTTTCACAACGCACGGCCGCTTTCCGGCGCATGTCGATACAATCTACGTTCCTGGCGTGTGGCTGCAGGTGCACAAGGTCGAAGTCGAATATTATGACCGCTTCTTCCGGAACGGCCTCACCGCCGCTCATCGGGCTAACGATACCGACTGGGGCTAACGCGA
>Ga0066388_100001575_pt1 | contig 13004 bp, 12 predicted proteins | sample PanSoiMetaGPlot6_FD_64539 | JGI IMG/M metagenome (GOLD analysis project Ga0066388, IMG submission 64539) | Tropical forest soil microbial communities from Panama analyzed to predict greenhouse gas emissions - Panama Soil - Plot 6 (Hybrid Assembly) | ecosystem: Environmental > Terrestrial >... | reverse complement strand
ATGTCTTGACGATTCTTCTCTTCCATCCAAGAAACGAGCAATGCCGTGTCCTTATGACTCAGAGTGCAGGCGCCGGACAGGACGGCGTGGGACAGTTCCAGCAGCGCAGGAAGCGGACTGTTCGCGGTAATCTCGACTCGGCTCGAACAATTGGGTGGTCCTGGGCGACGCCAAACAATCTTTGCAGGCTGCTCTGTCCGGTGCCTGGTTTCCGACCAGGGAGAGCCGAGACTTTCTTTTTCCCTCCGCTCCTTGTCCCAGCGGCCCTGGTACCACCTGCGGCGACGCTGGTATGGATTCTCTCGTCTTCGCCTGAGCCACTGTGCCTCTTTATTGGGCTCCCTTCGAAATAGTCGCTTCAGTGCCGTATCAACTTTTGCAACAAGCTTCTCCGCAGTTTCACGATGAGTGGGCTCGTTCGAACGAGCGACAGATACGGCACGCTCAAGATCCTGTTCCAATTCACGATAGAAACGCTCGTGTGCTTCGATGTATCGATCTCCGGACTTGCGCATGAGGTCATGATCCGTTCGATCAAATCTCACGGATCGGCCCTGCCTATCTATGCCCATGACGATGACATGTGCGTGTGCGTTATCCGTATTCGTGTGCTCACGCGCGTACCACTGCAAATCGAACCCTGTTGAGTGGCTCAGTTGCTCCATTATGTTACGCGTGTATTCCTGAGCATCGATGTCATTTGAACCGGGTGAGAGGATGAACTTGTGTATTAGGACCCCTCTATTCGGTGCATTTCTGATGGTGTCTTGCACGGTGCGGCCGCAGACCTTGTCGTTGCCGGCGTCAAAGAAAGCAGTCTTGCCTGGCATTCGATCCGGGCGAGACCGAAAATGAATGTAACTGACATGGGCTCGGGCGCGACCCACCGCGCCCGGCCCTGACTTCAGGTACGAGTGTTTGACGATACTGGGCATCGAATCAGCCGATGAGACCCTCGGCTGCCTCCCTCTCTTCAGGCGTCAGTTTGTCGTGCATGTAGTCGACGGCAAGCTCACGGCACTCCTCAAATGCCTCGCGCTCGTCATCGTCGGATATCTCACGAAGGAATCGCATTGTTGTGTTGCTGTCGACGCCCACTTTATAGAGATAGCCGCAAATGCGATCGGTCATCTTCTTAAAGAGCAGAGCGATCTCAGATGTTCGTTTCTCGTCTTCGACGCGCTCGTGACTGTGCAAGTACCAGAGGATCGCCTCCCTCACTAAGGCGGTCCGAGTCATGGATTTCTTCCGACAGAGCTGTTCCAGCTTATCAAGATCGTCCGGGTGCAGACGTGTGTCGACCCTGGGACCACGGTTGGTCTTCGGCATAGGTTCCCCCTCCAAGGACTGCTACGAAAGACGACAGAATTGCTCATTCGTTCCAACAAGGACACCCGGGAAAAACACTGAACAGTGATCATGGAAAGTCCGAGGGAAATTGCTATTACGATGCAGTGGGATTCGGTATAACGCAAGAGCCATGAGGCATATAAGAAATGAGGGCCCACTCGTAACAGATTTGCGTGCAAGTGGACAGAGCAAAAACTGCCACTAAATGCGGTGTCCGGGTTGGCGGGAGAACAACTTTATCCTGCCTTACGGCGCGCAGCGGCGACGCCTCCGCTTCACTGCCAGTTCGCGGTGGTGCCCGCCGGTACCCTGCCTTCCTGCCCAGGGATCACGACGCCTGGGTCCCAACGTCAGGGGAGCTTGCGACCTTGACGTTGGGGGCGGAGTGGTACGCTCGATTGCTCGGCAGGCAGTCGGCGGGCATTGAGGGACTTACATTGCCCACATTGCGAGGTTCGCGCTGCTTTGGCAAGAGTATTTTCTACGGAGAGAAACCCGGTTAGTTAATCGAGGTAACCGTCACACGCGGAAGTCCAACAATGTACGTTTGCTCCGTTGATATGCCGCCCCAAGCCGGGTGGAAAGGCGCAGCTGCTCTTATGAGATCAAGACCCTTCCTATCGATGTCATCAGAGCCTGATGTTCTACGGACTTTCAGCTCTGCTATTGAACCATCCGGCTTCACGGTCAAGCGATACGACACACTTTTATTTTCGAATCGTTTGGACAGCTGCCCGTAATCAAAGCCCAACACGTTTGGAATGGGCTGTGGTTGCACCACGTTCCGAATCCGTAATTCGATATCCCCGGCCTGCCAGTCCCTTGCAGTGGATACCTGGCGCAAAATATGCGTATCGCCAGGCCGCCATGCCTGGGACTTGAGTTCCAGCCTTGGGTAATGGAGTTCCAAAATAAGTGGATCAGATGGGGGAAGTGCAAACTCGGGGATGCTAAAAGGAGCGGCGCAGGTAATCAGTTTCAGGGCAGCTTTGTCAGTTATTACGCAACCTGAGCCTTGGATTAACGTGAGACTACCGACATAGTTTCTTACATCCATTCGAATCGTTATGTGCTTGTCTTTAAAGACCTGTTGATCAAAGCCAGCATGGCGGATGCGCTGCTCGCATTCAGCCAACCAAGGAACCACATCGCTCCAATAGGTAAGGTATGGTGAAGAGAAGCAACGACTTCCTCGGATCAGCTGGCGATCAGGCTCTCTTTCAAAGAATATTTGCTGCGAGCCCTGTGCGCATGCTATGGACGTGCAGCCCTGCCAATGAAGCAAGGTTACAACCGCTAAGGTAGCAGTTAGACAAAAGGTCTGGTTGCGATGCATCATTCCTGATCCGTCCTTAATCGCAATTATCCTTCATGCTGGCCATCGTGCGCTCGGTGATGGAGTTGCCGACACGCGCGAGGGTTACAGTAACAGACGCTGGGAAATCCGCTCGCCCTCCTGCCTGGCATGTAGCCTAGCGCTGGCGCCCTGCGTAAAGGTCGCTACTCCCTTGACTCAGTGGCCCGTGCTACGCGCTATTGAGGCAGTGTCGGCAGGGGTGCTCGCGAACAACTGTTCTTGTTTATTTCGAGCAGTGTCAACGGACGAACATGATGCGATGCAAGGGGCACTGCTTTACAAACGTTGATTAAAATGCCCCGGTTTTTCTGCCTCTGGAGGCACCAGGGGGGCACCGTGAAAAGTCTCGATCCTTGGAATTGGAGCGGGCGACGAGTCTCGAACTCGCGACCTACAGCTTGGGAAGCTGTCGCTCTACCGACTGAGCTACACCCGCATTTGCCATTATTTTAACAAACCGGGCGGCAGGGTACAATTACCGCTCGCAACCGTGGTTGCAGCCTGTTTGAAGGGAGTACGCGGCATGGCGGCGCCCCGACTACGGACACTCGGGAGATTCCCGGGCCCAAACATGCCGATCCGCCGACCATCCGCGCAATGGATGTCAGCAGCGGACGGGGTTGCGGGCGCCGGGTCGGATACCTAGGACTGCTGTTGAGTAGGCTCGGTGATCGAGTTCATTTCTCGCAACCAGCACTCTACGTTGTCGAAGTTCTTTCCGTAATCGAACAGGACCGGCCCCGACGAAGAACGGCTCGTGCAGCGGAGCTGCCATTTGTCCTCTCCGGTCAGGCTGATTTTCACCTCGACTTCTTCCCCGCCCGACCGCCAACTGGTTCCTACCGTCGCATGGACGACCAGCCTGTCCCCGTCTTCGAACACGGCTTTCACGTATGGTACCGCCAGTAGTGCGCGGCGACAGGAGGCCATGGCGTCCTTCAGCGTGCCGAGAAACACAACTTCGCGTGTCTGCTCGAGCTCCCAGATTTCCCGGTAGCGCCCCCTGGCCAGAAAGATGTGGGCCGAAAGGTCCAGAGGCAGCAGCACTCCAACCAGGAGTACCGAGAAGACTATCCCCACAAACGTACCCGCCTTCAGTCCATATTCGAAGGCATGCTGATCGCCCTTCAGAACCAGCGCAACGATAACAACCAGCAATCCAACGCCCCCGCCGAAGCCAAAGAGGCTGATGATCAAGGCGCGAACTATTCTGGCGAAGTAACGTTGCATATTTCAGTCTGGCGGCCGCACGTGGCAAGCCAGGATAGATAGTAACGATTTTGTCAATGGCAAGAACGCCGGATTGCTCAGGAGACTTCCGGTTCTTGCGCCTGGTGGAGGTACCACTTCACAAAGCGGTAAACGACGTACACCGGCGGCAAGAAGACCAGAAGGCAGACGAGTTTATCGACCAGAGAAAGAAAGTTGCGCATGTCTATTCATCACCCGTAAGTTGGCAGGATGTCTCATCGTCGGGTAATTTAACACCATCCGCCTCGATATCCTGCATATCGATAGATTCCTGTTCAAGTTCCTCAACATCGATGTCTTTGTTCACCGCCGGCTCATCTGTCGAGTCCTGAGTGCTGTCCAGAATTGGCTCGGCGGCGGTGTCAGCTTCGCCCTTCTCCCTGGCGCTAGCCAATGCCAGGCGGGCAGCGGCCTTTTCAGCCTGGGTTCGCCGCGGAAACAGGCGAGCGCGGCATTTCGTGCAGAAGCAATAGCTGCCCTCGCCCAGATGGCTGAGGTCGCCAGGCTTAAAGCCTATGGGCAGGTATGCCCGCGTGGCGACGAGACGGCGTTCCAGCCCCTTGAGCCTTCTCTGAATGATTTTCACGTATTCGTGGCGGCAGCTTTGTTCCTGGCTCATTGCCTTGAGCACCCACGGATTCCCAAACTGCGTATTAGTTTAGCAGCCTGGCAACGCTCCCTCCAGGAGCCTGAGCATGGCTGGCATGCAGCGCGAGGCAGGCGAGCGTCGAGCCTCCGGAGCTTATCAGGATGCGGAGTCGCATGGAGCCTGCCGCCGTAGCCAGTACTCCTCAGGGACCCTTCGCTGCTGTCTCGACCGAAGCGACTGTCAGCGCTGCTTTACTACGGGCAGCTCCTTCAATAACCGTCCCTTCCAGAAAATGATGACGGCGAGCTGATGGTCAGGCTTCACGATGTTCGGGCAGGAGAAATAAAGTGTACGCATGCCGTTTGCCGGGAACGGCACCGAGGTGGGACTGGCCACCGGCAACACGATCGCGCCATTGCGAGCACGCTTGGTATTGTCGTAGAACACAGCCGTGAGCGACAGATCCGACACCGGTCGTCCCGCGACATTCTTGATTCTGATTTCTCCCTCTGGCGTCAGGCTGCCTTTGGCCAGCCAGATGTGCGCCGAATAAAGAGCCACCGGCGGCACCTTCGGATCAAGCGGCGGCAGTTCTGCCGGGGCGGCAGCTACCTCGGCCGTTGTCGGTTCCGCCGGCTTCTCTCCCTCGTCCGGCTTCACCTTCTCTTCTTCCTTCTTCCAGCCGAGCATGGTAAGCATTTCAGCCACCCGGTCCGCATGTCCCTTGACCGACATCGATTCCGGCGATTTGCCCTGCTTGCCGAGTAGGACACTCCAATCCAGCAGCACCTTCTCGAGCTCGGCTAAAAGCAGCGGATCCTTAGGTCTCAGGTTGGTGGCATCCTCGAGCGCCCGGACCGCGCCTGCCGGATTCTTGAGCTTCAGGTCCAGGGATGCGAGCAATTGATAGTTCTCCACACTGCGCTCCTTGTCGGTAAGCTCTAGAAGCGCCGCCTGCGCAGCGCGAAAGTCCTTTTCCTCAACGAGCAGGTCGACCAGCCGATGTCGAGCCTCGAGGTTATTGGGATCTTTCTGGCTGACAATCCGATAGTTTTCGATTGCCGAATCGAACTTTCGCTGGCGCTTATAGATATTCGCCAGCGCCATGCGCGTTGCCGGCTCATCAGCCACGCGCAAGCTCTTCTCCAGCAAGGCAATGGCGCCGGCATCGTCTTTTGATTTCAGCTCGGCAAGGGCTGCCTCTTGCCGTAGGTACTCGCAGAGGCGATGAGGAATCACCATGCGCACCGATTCACTGACCTCCGGCAAGAGATCCTGCGCTCGCTCCAGGCGCCCGACGGCCTCCCCCAGGCGACCCGCCTTGGCTTCGGCATCGGCCCAAGCAACATACAGGTTGGCCTGACCTTCAATCAGATCTTCACGCGGACAAGCACCTTCGGCAGATTCGAGTATCTCCTCGGCTTCCTGATAGTCGCCTATGCTCTGGTAGTAGTTGGCGTAGGCCAGGACGACCGGGACCAGAATCTTGGCCGGCTGCCTGGTTCGGATAGAAGTGTCGAGAGCAGTGCGACCTTCCCCGAGGCGCTCGGTGCTGAGATATCCCTGAGCCAGCCAGGGAAACAATGATGCATTGTCCGGTTGTTGCCGGGACAACTCTTCGAGGATCGGCAGGGCGGCAGCCGCCTTGCCAGCGCGAATCAAGCCCACCGCCTTGCTCAAAGGCGTCTCAGGCGGCCTCAGATAAAAATACGCAGCAGCCAGAACCGCTGCGGCGACGAGGAAACCTCCTGCCCACTTCCAGAACTTGAAACCGGGTTTGGTGGCAAGAGGGTACATCGTATGGTGCTTCGGTGGTGGCAATAGAGTTATAATAGCCTGCGTCATGCCAACCGAGATCAACCTGACCCCGACTGCCTCCTTTTTTGAAATCGGTCCTGCCGATCGGCGCATCACCGGCAGAACCTGGGGCACAGCACCGGATTGTCGCGCCGCCGCCCTGCTGGTCCATGGGCTGGGGGCACACAGCGGCTGGTTCGAGGCCTTCGGCCGCCGGTTGAAGGTGCGTGGAATATATGCGGCTGCCCCGGATTTGATTGCTTTTGGCAAGCGAAAGGACCGCAAGTTCCTGACTTACGATCAGTGGGTCCAGGAGCTGATCGAGGTCGCCAGCTTCCTCCGCAGCCTCGTTGTCGAGAAGCCGTTGTTCTTGATGGGCAATAGCCTCGGAGCAGTGTTGGCCTTGGCCGCTGCCAAGGCGATCAATCCCGACGGTCTCGTGCTCTTCTCACCGGGGATTGACGGCTATCCGGGCACCTTCACCCTTTCTTATCGCCTGGACGCAGTAATGAAGGCGCTGCTCAAGCCCGACACCCTCGTGCCGCTGCCCTACAACGATCACCTGATCTCACGCGACGAGGGTGTGAAAGAATGGATCGGCAACGATCCTGACCGGCGCAATGAAATGCCGGCGCGCATGGCCCTCGAGCTGATCAGGCTGACCTGGAACGTCTCCAAAAACGTCAATTCGCTTAGCTTTCCCGTCTTGATGATGACGGCGGGCATCGATCAAATAGTGAATAACGAGTCAAGCAAGCGTTTCTTCAAGAAGCTGCAGTGCCCGCGCAAGACACACCGGCACTTTGCCGAGTCCTGGCACGACTTGATGTTCGACCCGATAATCGACCAGTTGGCCGACGAGCTGATCGACTGGATGTCCGAATGTGCTCCGGAGAAGGCCACAGCCGGCTGACGGCGGCGGGACGATAGCGGATATGGTGGCACGGGCGCCGAAGGCCGGCACCGATCGGCCACGGCAGCCCGAGTCCTGAGCGCGGGAACCTGCAAATTTCTTAAGACGTCTTATTATAAGGTTCATTAACCAGGTTTCATGCCCAGAAAGCCCGGTCAATCCCGGGATTGATGTCAGAAGCGCTGTTTAGATCCGGCAAACCCTACGGAGGAGCTCGGGAAAGCTCTACTTTGTTACTTCTCAAGAACTAGCTATAATTGGCAGCAGCTAAGCACCAATTCATCAAATCAGAGGGGTCATCGTGCCAAAGACTCTCGCCACGATCTTTCGCGATCGCGTATCGGAAATGGGCGACAACGTTGCCGTGCTGTTCAAGGAGGGACGGAGTCCCTACCGCAACTTGAGCTGGCGGCAATTCGGGCGCATGGTCAGCGAACTGGCCTACGGCATGGCCTCACTGGGGCTGGAGCGGGGCTCCTGCGCCGCGATCCTCTCTAATACTTCGCACCTCTGGGTAGCGTCCGACCTCTCGATCATTTTAAACGGTGGCATCTCGGTGCCCATCTATCCGACCAGCTCGCAGGCCGATGTCCGCCATATTCTGGTCAATTCCGGTAGCCGCATCCTCTTTGTCCAAAACGAAGCGCTGTTGAACAAAGTGCTGACCGTGAAAGATGATGTCCCCGAGCTCAAGAAAATCGTTCTACTCTCGGCCCCCAGCAACGGCAAGAGTTTGAGTGAGCTGTCCGTAGAGAAGGGGCTGGTTATCGGTCTGGAAGAACTGCAGGAGCTGGGGCGCGCATACACCGTGAAAGAGCCCAAACTTCTCGATGAACGGGTGTCGGCGGTCGAGCCTGCGGACACAGCAACCATCATTTACACATCCGGCACCACTGGTACGCCCAAGGGAGTGGTATTGACGCACAAAATTGTCTTGAGCGTGCTTACCGACCTGATCGATGCGCTACCGATTACGGACCACGAAGTCTACCTCTCGTTCCTGCCGCTGTCGCACGTTTTTGAGCGGGTGTGCGGTGAATTCTACTGGATGCAGAGCGGCGGCGCCTGTGCCTTCGCGGAAGGCATCGAGCACGTCGCTAAGAACATCGGCGAAGTCGAACCAACAATGATGCTGGTAGTGCCGCGCGTCCTTGATCGCATCTACGCGAAGGTGAAAAACGGTATCGAGGGAGCCAGCAGCAGGGCTCGCCGCCTGATCGAATGGGCTCTGGCGGTGGGAGCGGAGATGGTCGAGCACAAATCCGAAGAGAGGCAGCCACGGCCAGGACTGCTCGCTAAGCACTGGGTGGCCGAGCGGCTCGTGTTCCGGAAACTGCGCGCCCGGATCGGCAGCAAACTGCGCCTGATTGTAACCGGCGGCGCACCGGCCACTCGCGAAGTAATCGTGTTTTTCAACGCAATCGGCATGACGGTGCTGGAGGGCTACGGGCTGACGGAAACGGCAGCACCGCTTACAGTCAATCGCAACAGCAAGATCAAACCGGGCACGGTCGGACCCGGATTGCCGTCTGTGCAGATGCGCATTGCCGAAGACGGCGAGATCATGGTCAAGGGGCCGACGGTATTCGAGGGTTATTTCCAAGATCCAGAGGCCACGGCAGAAGCATTCGATGACGGCTGGTTCCACACCGGTGACATTGGTATTATCGATGGTGACGGTCATTTGAAGATTACGGACCGCAAGAAAGACATTATCGTCAATTCTTCTGGCAAAAACATTGCACCGCAACGCATCGAAGCCATACTGAAGACCTTGCCGCTGGTTACGCAAGCCATCGTATTTGGTGACAAGAAGAAGTATCTCGTTGCTTTGCTCACTCTCGACGAGCAGGCTGCTTTAGAGATGGCTCGCGAACGGGGATGGACGGCCAGTGACTTCGCAGAGCTGGCTGAATCGCCGGAGCTCAAGCAGTTCTTGAAAAAAGAGCTCGAACTGCGATCCGGAACGCTAGCCGAATACGAACGCGTGCGCAACCTGGCCGTTTTGAAACGCGAGCTCTCCGTCGAGGCCGGCGAACTGACGGCTACGCTCAAGATCAAGCGCAACGTAGTTGCGGCTCGCTACAAGGATCTGGTCGCCGCGCTCTTTCGCGAAGACGAAGCGAAGCTCGTCAGCTCAACGCGGTAGCCGAAGCAGTTCGATCGGCCTTGTCGAGAGCGACCACCCTCAGCACGCGCGAGCGCCCGGCCTCTAGCACAAAGAGGCTGCCATCCGGGCTGAAGGCAATGCCGGTAGGATTGACAAGACCGGACAAGAACAGCTCGGTTTTCCCGTCGCGATTGACGCGGAAAACACAGCCGGCGCGCCCGGCCGTCACATATAGCCTGCCCAGGCTATCCATGGACAGATTGCCATCATAGCCGTCGGCGAAATTGAAGCTCTCCGGCTCAGCCACCGTAAGCCTCGCTACTTCCCGTCCGTCGAGCGTGCGCTTCACCGCCGAGCCAGTGGCGTGCTCGAGCCCCCACAGGAAGCCATCTTGATCCATCAACAGTCCTTGCGTGCCGTGTCCCGGTCCGCCAATCAGGACCTCATACTCGCCCAGGCGGTCGATTTTGAATACGCCGCCGGTATTGGACGGAAAGTTTGAAACATAAACCTCCTCGCGAGACCCGATGATGATGTCCGCCAGGAAGGTGCCGCCGCCGGTCAGGCTGCCGTCTAGCTGGGCCAATACTCTGCCGCTCTTGTTGGGATCAATCTTGTAGACCGTACCTTGAATGGTGGCGACGTACAGGACCCCCTTCCGGTCGAAGCAGAGCCCGGAGATCACGCTGTTGCCCCTGATGCGGGCATACTCGCTCAACTGTCCAGAATGGTCGACAAACCAAACGCTGCCATCGACAGAGAAATACATGCCGCCCGGTCCTCCGCTCATGCGGGAGAACCGGTTCGAGTAGGAGGCATTCAGCTGAGACAAAACTCTGACCGCATAACCGCGGGGCGCATCAGGCAGGTCGATTACCGAAAGCGGCGGCGGTGATAGCTTGTCTTCCCGGCGGTCGAGCGTGGCCAGTGTTTCATCGTCAACATCTTCAGTGTCGGCAGTAGTGATATCTATATGCAGGATCAGGTGCAGCGGCACGAGAATTCTACGGATGTGAATTTGCCCGTCGCTCTCGTGCGTGTACGCCTCCACGTCTATATGGTCGTGGTCGACGTTTAGCACCCGCCCGGTGACGGTATTGTGACAGCCCATCCCGTACCATATCTGAATCTTCTGACGACTTTCAACAAACGCTTGCAGTCTCGTTCTGAAGCTCATAGTTACCCGTTACCGCCTCCTGAAGTCGAGGAACCCCGCCTTGTCTTGCCCCTGATCTTCCAGCCACTCCCTTCGATCGACAACCAGAGCCTGATTCCAGAACTGCTCCAGCTTGTAGTAATTGCGTTCTCTCTCCTGCAGCACGTGGACGATCACATCCCCATAATCGAGTAATACCCAACGCGCTTCCTTCCCACCTTCTCTCGCGTACAGCTCGCAGCCCAGTTGTGCCAGTCTTGCATCGATGGCCTCTACGAGCGCTTTCAGCTGGGTTGACGTCTCACCTCCTACTATCACGAAGTAATCTGCTAACAGAGTTACCTCTTGCACGTCCAGCACTATCGTTCCAAAGCCCTTTTTGGCTTCCGCCGCATTTGCCGCCGCGAAGGCAGCATTACGGGAGTCGATAGTGGGGGTGAATCCGGCCCGTTTCTCCAATGAAGTCGTTTGCTCCAGTTTCAGTACTATAGTTGTGCCCAATTTGCCCTATATTTCACCCGATATGTGAAGGATTTCCCTGCGCAAATCACAGGCTCCCCAACGAGCAGATCTCAAGATGGGCTGGTCGAATTGTCGAGTAAGGGCCGGACCCTGTCGATTCATTTTCATCATAGATCCAATTATGTGGTGCCGGGAGAGGCCATGTCGTTAACGTTCAAAAGTGTCTCCAGTGCTTGAAATCAGACTCACCTTCTGAAATCCGCCCTGCGCCTTATTTCATTGACGTCATCAGTGCGGATTCGGCTGTCAGACTCAATTATCAAGGGATACATTTTTATGCTACGTCTCTTGTTTCACGCGCAACGGTGCTGTATCCTTCCGATTTACGTGGTTTACTAAGCCCTGACGGAGGAATCTCAGTGAACAAAGCAGAACTGGCTGCCGAAATAGCCGCGCGCACCAACAACACCAAGAAGTCCGTCGAAGAAATGCTCGCAGCTTTCGTCGACGTAGTCACCGATGTCGTCGCCAAGGGCGATCGCGTCACCCTGGTCGGTTTTGGCGCATTCGACCGCCGCGAGCGCAAAGCGCGTGAAACCAACAACCCGCAAAAGCCTGGACAAAAGATCAAAGTACCTGCCAAGAAAGTCCCCGGATTCTCTGCCGGCAAGGAATTCAAAGACAGAGTCGCAGGCAAGTAGCACTGCTTACATTTTCGTGAGCGATTGGAAGCGTGCTTCCAATCGCTTTTTCTTTGGCAGAACCAGCTCCGCAGCAGGCAGGACACCCGCGCCGGCCACAGCCTGCGAACGGCAGCTCCTACGGCAAACCTGGTGGTCCTTCGTCGAGCTCTTCCGGTCCCGTGGGCGTGAAATCGCCGGATGAAGCTTCCGATGCCTTCACCTCTGGCTCGGGACGGCGATTTATCGGTCGCGATTCCAGCAGGGCCCGGGAAGAGTCGCGCTCGGCCCGCGCCTCCGCCAGCTCACCCTGGTGCTCCAACAAAAGAGCCAGCAATAGATGCGCTTTCGGCGAGGCTGGATCCAACGCGATCGCCTGGCGCGCCGCGCTGGTTGCCTCGCGAACGTGACCGAGGCGGGCCAGCAGCCTGCCCAGCCGAATGTGGGCTTCCGACGAGCGGGGAGAGCGTTCCAGCAACTGACCATAAGCCTGGCGGGCTAGCGCAGGCAGACCAGCTTGCTCGGCACAGTCGGCCAGGTCGAGATACAGAAGCGACTCTGTGGCAGTAGGTCTGACGTGATATGCCGATGAGAGCTGGGTTGCCTCCATTAAATGTCGAAGTGCCGGGCCGTAGTCGCCGGCAAGCTGCTCGTTGAGACCCTGATCCCGCAAGGAGTAAATGCGGTTGAACAGTGTCTTCTGGTCCAGCTCCACCGGCGGCAGTATCCGCGCGCTATTCTGCGTCACTGCCTTTTTCTGGGAATCTTTCTGGAGAGCCGGCGTCTTTCCAGAGGCCTTCAGCAGCTTTTTCTGCGAGGGCTTGAGGACAGTTGTCTTCTTCAGAGAGGCCCTTTGCGCAGCCCTTCGGGGGTGCGACGCGACCCTCTTGCTGGTCCCCCGAGCGCGCCTGGTGGTGAGGGTGGTTCTTCTCACCGGGTGCCGGCGAGCCAGCGGCCTGCTGTGGGCGTGCCCGATTGTGCGGGCAGAGGCAGGTTGAAGGTCAACCGGCCAGCGGCAAGGCAGTCCGAATACAGCCACCAGCAGCACGATGGGCAAGATTAGCCGGCCGGCTGTGCGCCGGACCTCTGTCTCAATTAGCCTGAGGGGAATTGCCTCTCGCACTCGGCTCGCTCTTCCGGCGTGACACCCTTAATGGTCAGATTGACCCGTCCACGCTCGTCGATCTCTCTTACCTTAACAATAACCCGCTGGCCGACGGAAAGCACATCCTCAACTTTCTCAACGCGACGATTCTCGATTTGAGAGATGTGAACCATGCCTTCTTTGTTGGGCAAGACTTCGACAAAGGCGCCCATGGCGATTATGCGGGTCACCTTA
>Ga0066388_100001574_pt1 | contig 13004 bp, 10 predicted proteins | sample PanSoiMetaGPlot6_FD_64539 | JGI IMG/M metagenome (GOLD analysis project Ga0066388, IMG submission 64539) | Tropical forest soil microbial communities from Panama analyzed to predict greenhouse gas emissions - Panama Soil - Plot 6 (Hybrid Assembly) | ecosystem: Environmental > Terrestrial >... | reverse complement strand
AGCGGGGGACGAAGAGCTTGCTAGTGAACGGCGTGTATTTCTTGATCTCGTAGGGGGTGGTCTTCGCCTCCGTGGGCTGTGTTTCCGAGCCGGGCAGGCTTTCGGGCCCTGGAGAGGTTTTGGCCGCGCCCATCAAAGCCTTTCCCTCGGTGCCCGGAGCCGTTTCTTTTACCTTTACCCAGCGGACCTTTCCGTTGCGGACGACTTTTTTCTTTTTCCACACGGTCCGTATCTTTTCGGAAGGCGTGGCCTTCGCGGCAGGCTCGTCGAACTCCACCAGGTCATAGCCACGGCCGTAATAATGTTGCGCTACCAGCTTGGAGGAACCCGAGTGGGGTGCCGGATTAAAGAGGCCGGTCAAGACGTTCGAAAGGGGCTGCGCCTCGCCCCCTCCCGCGCTTTGGCGATAGATGTTCGAGATGCCGCTCCGGTCGGAGGTGAAATAGATGGATTTCCCATCGGCCGACCAGCGGGGCTCGTTGTCAATGGCCCTGTCGTTCGTGAGTTGCCGCTCCATCTTGCCGCTTAAGTCATAGAGGTAGATGTCGCGGTTTCCGTTCATCCAGGCCGAGACGGCGATCTTGCTTCCGTCGGGCGAGAAGCGGGGGTTCGAGAAACGGGTGTAGGCGGGGGCTTGGGTCAAGGCCTTTTCCTTCTTCGATTCCCGGTCGTAGAGCATGAGCTGGCTCCCCCCGAGCCTCGACTCCACGTAAACGATCGATTTTCCGTCGGGCGAATAGTCGGGATCGGAGGCCCGCTTTCCGCGGGTCAGAGAGGTCGTCTTTTGGGTTTCTAGATCAAACTCATAGAGGTCATAGAAGGTGTAGTAGCGCTTGTAGCCCCCGAGGGAGCCGTAGGCGATTTTCTTGCCGTCGGGCGAGACGCTGATCTGTCCTGTGCCCCGCCCGTTGACCAGGCGCATGTCCTTTTTGGTGGTCAGGTCGTAGCTTCGTATCTCGGGCGATTTGTGGACGTCGCTTTTCGAGTAAAAGAGGGTCTTTCCATCGGAAGAGAGCGTGGGGGCGCCCAAGACACCGTCGATGTGGACCAAGGTGTCCAGGTTTGTGGGCCCCTTGGCCTCCACCTCCGCTTTCGTCTTTCCGTATTTCTCCTTCAGGTGGTCTCTCCACTCCCGCCAGAGTCTCACAAAATGCTTGTCGTCGAAGGTCTTTCGCGCCTTGTTGTTCAGCGAGAAGAGCCACATGGAGTTGCCGTAGCGCTCGATGAACTCGGGGATCTTATCCGTTCCGTAAGTATCCGACAGATATTGCCAAAAGGCCCCGCCATAGATGTAGGCGGCGTTGGCCGAGGGCCAGTCGATTTTCAGGCCGCTCATCTCGTCAATGGCCAGGAACTGATCGTTCAAGATGTCGGTCCGAAGCATCATGTCGGTGAACGAATTGTTCACCCGGCCTTTGCCCTTTTGACTTTCCTCATAGACGGCGATGCCCTCGCGGACCCAGCCGGGGGTGAGTCCGTTGGGTGTGATGAGCTTCCCGAAGACCCAGCGGAAGGGTTTGGCGATGCCGCCGTATTTGTCGATGTGGAGGATGTGGGTGAATTCGTGTGTAAACAGATCCTCCAGCCAATCGTCATAGTAGTTGAGCGTCGAGTTGCCCTCCGGGGAGTTCAGGTAGAGGAGCATGTAATTGTAGGGGAGGGTGGTGGCGAAGGCATTGGAGACGTCGGTGTGGTCGGTCAAGATCACTTCGGTGCGGCCCCAGGGCTTCCAGCCGATTTTGGGGCTTAAGTTTGCATACACGCGCTCCGCGATGTCGGCCATGCGGACGGCCACCTCGTCGGCGTTGTCGTGAAAATGCATATTGAAGTGCTCAGTCTTGACCGTCTTCCAATTCAGCTTCGGATCGAAGAAGGCGGCCTTCGCCTCGCGGCAGAGGAGCGCCAATACGGCAAGGGTGAAGAGGATAAAAATTCGCCGTCGGCGGGGAGAGAATATGTAATTGTGCATAGATTTTCGTAAGATACATTGAGTGGGGGAAGAGGGCAAATAAAATAAGGTAACGGTATTGAGTTGAGGCTGGCGAGGGTGCGATCGAAGCCTGGGTGCAAATTTTTTCCTTTCCGAAGGTTTTTTAGCGGTGCACACGTTTATTTTGGCGTTCCCTTATTGTGATGATTCGGGCTGCCATAGGGGCCTTTCCTATTACGGCGGTTGAGAGTACAAGGAACTTGGAGGACCAATTTTCTATGTTGAAGAATAAGCTGGTTTTGGCGTTGGTCGGGGTTTTGGGCCTGATGGCCGTCGCCTTCGCCTCCCTGTTAGTCTATGTCTCCTACCAGCTTCGCGACGTCAAAACGCCGCTGATCAATTTTTTGAAAAGCCATATCGACGGCGATTTGCAAATCGGCGACGCCGACGTCGTCTTTTTTCCCACGGGGATGAATCTCAAAGACGTGAAACTCTTCGCCCCCGGCGAGACGGAACCCTCGGCAGTGGTCAAGCGAGCCAAGCTTCGCTTTGATCTCTTGCCCCTCATTCAGAAGAAAATCGAGACGCGGGTGACCGTGATCGAGCCGGACATCCGTCTTCATCGGGGCAAGGACGGAAAAAGCAACATGGAGAAGATCTTCACCCCCTTGATGAAGGGCGAAAAGACTCAGCCCGAGAAAGCGGTGGACACGCTTTGGTGGAAGCGTCTGGCGGTGAACAAGCTCCGCATCGAAAAGGCCCATTTCATCTCTACCCAGGAAGGGCACGGCGAGCCCTTGGAGCTGAAAAACTTGGACGTGGAGGCCGACGAGATCCGCTTCGAATCGTCGCGGGTCCCCGCCCGGATCAAGATCCGCTACGACCTGCCCCAGATCAGCAAAGAACCTATGGAGATTTCCACGAAGGCGACCTTCGAGGAGGCCGATCAGAGCTTAAAGCTTGACGAGGGAAAATTTAAGTGGGGGGCGGCGGCCATGAAGTTCGGGGGCGAGGCCTTGCTTCCCAGCGAAACGCGGAAGGATGTGGCTTTGAATTTGAATTTTCAATCCGAGCCGATCGATCTTAAGAAACTCTCCAAAGCGATGACCCAGCCGCTTCCGGCAACAGGGACCCTCCATTTCAAGGGGAGCGTCGTCGGGACGGCCTTCGAGCCCCTCCTCACCCTGGTCGTCGATTCGCCCTCCTTGACGGCGGCGGGAAAAAACTTAAGCAACCTCCACGGCGAGTTTGTGAAGAAAGGCGAGCCGGTGGAGATCAAAAATATGTCGTTCGGGGTCTTCGGTGGGAGCGTCGATCTTTCCGGCAAGGCGCTGATGAAAGATCAGACCAGCGTTCAGCTCAATACCAACCTGAAATCGATCAGCCTGGCGGCCGCCTCAGGCCAGAGCGGAAACCCGGCGCGGTTGTCGGGCAATCTGCAGGTTTCAAGTCCCCAAGTGACCAACCCCAATTCCTTTTCGGGCGGGGGCCATATTTCCGTCGGCCCCTTTCCCATTCCACCCGTGGATCTTAAGAATAAGGTCCGTGTCGGGGAGGTGCTTGCGGCGGGGACCGGTATGAACAGCATGGTCAACGTGGGAATGCTCTCGTCCAGCTCGAATCTGGTGGGGACCCAAATCCCCCAGATCAATGCCACCGTGAAATTCTCCGGAACCAACGTGACGATGAATCCTTTCTCCCTCGGAAACGATCATTTCAGCGCCGCCGGTTCCGGGAGCATCGTTCAGCAAAAGACGATCAACGCTTCAGGGACGGCGACCTTGACACCCGGGGTCACCGCCCAACTCTTCCCCGATGCCGCCTTTCGGGCCGCCGTGACGGGAGGGAAAGGAGCTCTTTCGGTTCCTTTTTCCCTCGCCGGCCCTTTGGATAATCCCAGTTTCAATATCGACAGCGGTTATCTCTCGAATCTCATCGCCAAGGCCGCCGCGGTCGCCCTGCCGAGGATGCTTATGGGCGGGGTGAAACCTGGCGAGATGGTGAACCAGGCCCTGAAAGGGACTCCCTTGGGAAATCCAAAGAATCCCTTGGGGCAGATCTTGGGCGGTGGTGGCCAGCAGTCCCAACAACCACAACCCTCCCAGCCCCCCGCGGCTTCCACCCAAACCAAGACGAGGAGCACCCAAACCACGACGGGGACCACGACCAACACCCAGCAGCAGCAAAAGCCCAAGAGTCTGGGCGATCTCTTGTTCGGACACTAAATCTTTTCGATGAAAAATCCTCCCCTTCGCATTGCGATCGTGGGCTTGGGCTCCGCGGGTCGGGCCCGGCAAAAGGCCTGCGCCGAGGTGGAGGGGATCGAGCTGGCCGCCATCGTTTCGCGACGGCCGGGGATCGGGACGCGGGGGCTCGAAGAAGTCCTTTCCGATCCGGCGATCGGGGCCGTCGCGATCTCCACGGAGAACGCCGACCATCCTGCGTCTGTCCGGCGCGCCTTGGAGGCGGGGAAGCACGTCCTCTGCGACTATCCTTTGGCCTTTTCGTCGGACGAAGCCAAAGATCTCTACCGGCTGGCGGAACATCGGGACAAAATCCTCCACGTGGAGCACCTTTCGATTTTAAGCGAGGCACACCGGATTTTCAAAACACAGGCCGCCGCCTTGGGACCGCTTCAGAAGGGCGAGTTCAAATTCCTGGGGGATTGGAGGGAGGCCCTGCGGGATGAGGAGCGGCAGGGCCCCTTTCCCTTCCTCGCCGAATCTCGCCTGGTCCAGCTTTGTGATCTCTTCGGCGATTTCGAGATGATCGAGTCCGATTGGGAGGCAACTTCGGAGAAGGCTCATCTTTTTGTCAGGATCAAATTTTTAAAAGGCGGCCTCGTGGATTTTTGGGAAAAAAGGTCTCCGGGCGCCCGCCGCGAGAGGATCTTCCGGGGCCGCTTCGAGCGGGGCGACTACGGCTGGCCCGGGGTCGTGGAACCGCCGGGTCTTTTTCGGAAGGACTTGGAGTTTTTTCGGCAGAGAATCTTGTCGGGATCGCCCAATTATTATGATGAAGGGCTGATGTTCAAGGTTATTGAGTATCTTGAGAAGATTTCAAAAGGTGAGATCCTCTAAAAGCTTCAGCACTTCTTCGTGCCGAGTCTTGTTGCTCGCGAGAGTCGGGCCCGTGTGGCGGTAGGGGGGCGTGAGGGGATAGGCCAGAGGCGTTCCATCCCACCGGGTGAAGAGGCCTCCCGCCTCTTCCAAAATCACCTGTGGTGCGCAGGTGTCCCAATAGCAGGTCGCGTGATGGTTCACATAGATGTCGGCCTCTTGGCGCACGAGGAGCCCCACTTTGATCCCAACACTGTTGATGGGGCGAAGGGTCGGTCCGGGAAGCCTTTGCTTAAGCTCTATCAAGGGGGCCGAGGGAAAATCCGTCGAGTAGACCAAGGGCATGCGGGCCAAATCGTTTCGGGACGAGACGCGGAGGGGACGTCGTTCCCGGCCTTGGGTGTGCCAGGCTCCCTCTCCTCGGAGAGCCTGGTAGAGGCGATCCTCCAGCGGATCCACCACGACGCCCAGGTAAGGTTGCCCTTCCTTTAAGAGTCCGACCATCACGCAGAAGCCGGAGATTCCTTTCGCATAGGCCTTGGTTCCGTCCAAAGGATCCACGACCCACATGAAACCTCCGTTCGGCGGACCTTGAAGGCCAGTCTCTTCCGTCAAGATTCCATGGTCGGGAAAGGCCTTCCGCAATCCGGTTCGGATCACCTCGTCCGAGCGAAGATCCGCCTCGGTTACGATGGAGTGGTCGGCCTTGCGTCCGGTGACGGTGGGGTTTTTCAAGAGATGGATGATCTCTTCGGAGGCCCTGAGGGCCAGGTCAGTGGCGGTTTTCAGGAACTGTTGTGAATCGGGGTTCGACATGATTTGTAGGGGCGCGGTTTTAAGCGCCCGCCCAATTGGATGGACCTTACGAGCGGGGAAACCCCGCCAATTTGTTACACCTCGTCCTTATGCTCCCGCGGCGCGTGGATGCCGCACTCCTTATCGTCGGGCTCCGTCGCGTTGAACCAGCGCCAGCGGCCGGCCCGGCGGGGTTCGTCGGGCCCGATCGGGGTGGTGCAGATGATGCAACCGAGGGATTCGTAGAACCAGCCGTTTTGATTCCACGTCAAGAGCTTGTGGACCGGCACCCCGTGCTCTTTGACGTAGGCCCAGAGATCTTTCTCCGTCCAATTCACCAGGGGGGCGACTTTTAAGATCGGCCGCTTTTCTTTTCCCTGAAACAAGATCTCGAAACGGGGAGTGGCCGCCCGCCCCTTGGATTGGTCGGCTCGAAGGCCCGTGAGCCAGACGTCTAAGGTCTCCAAGACCCGTTCATTGGGTTCAACCTTTCTCAAGTGGCAGCACAGCTCCTGCTTTTGCTTGCTGTCGAAGAAGAGGTATTCACCGTGTTCCTTCACCATGGCGTCGATCTTGGCGGGGTCCGGCTGGACCCGCTCCACCTTCAGGCCGTATTTTTTCTCCACCTCGTCGAAGAATTGATAGGTCTCGGGAAAAAGCCTCAAGGTGTCGATCGTGAAGATCCGGGGTTTTGTCCCTGCCCGGAAGGCCTGATCGATCATCACGGCTCCGGTCAGCTGCCCGCTGGTGCCGATGGCGGCCCGGTCGCCGAAACGGGTGAAGATCTCGCGGATTAAATCCTTCGATTCTTTGATTCGGTCGAGGTCTTCGACAAGGGTTTGATTGATTTCCAAGGTACTCATTTAAAGAACTTCCCTTTTATCATCCCCCTTTGAAAAAGGGGGATGGAGGGGGATTTCTATCACAAATCCCTCCCGGCCTCCCTTTTCCAAAGGGAGGTACCCTGATGGGACGCGTTCATTTAAATAATACGATGCTCCTGCAGCAAACTCAAAACCCGCTGGGTGCTTTCTTCCAGGCTCTCCTCCCCGGTCTTCAAGACAAGCTCGGCCTTTTCGGGGGCCTCGTAGGGGGCCGAGATGCCTGTGAACTCGGGGATCTCCCCCGCCTTGGCCTTCTTGTAGAGGCCCTTGGGGTCACGCTGCTCGCAGACCTCGACGGAGGCGTCACAGAAGATCTCGAAGAACTGCCCTTGGGGGACGAGCTTTCTCGCCAGGTCCCGGTCGGCCCGGTAGGGGGAGATGAAGGCGGTCAGGGTCACCACGTTGCCCTCGCAGAAGAGCTTGGCCACCTCGCCGATGCGGCGTATGTTTTCCTTACGGTCTTCGGGTGAGAAGCCCAAATTGGCGTTCAGGCCATGGCGGATGTTGTCGCCGTCCAAGACGTAGGCGTTGATGCCGTTTTCGATCAGGGCCAGCTCCACTTCGCGGGCCACGGTGGATTTGCCCGAGGCGGAGAGGCCCGTGAACCAGACCACGGCCCCCTTTTGGCCCAGTTTGGCCTCGCGCTCCTGAGGGGTCAGCTTACCGTGGTGCCAGGTTAAATTTTTCGATTTGGGATGGGTTACGCTCATGAAACGATTCTCCTTGAAGGTTTAAAGTGATTGAATCAAGGGGGAGCGATTACAATAAAACACTCCGGGGCACAAGGGGGGAAGGGCTGGGCCAAGATTTCAAATGGGCACGAATCTCTTAACACCCTTCGAGGAGAACATCTTCACTGTCCAAAGGCCTTACAGGGTCTTAGGCATGGAGCTGGGCGTCCGCATGACCGTCATCCGCCTTCAAGACGGCGGCCTTTTCCTCCATTCACCGGTGCGATTGGATCCTGAACTTAAGAAGGAGATGGATTCGTTGGGGCCGGTCCGATGTCTGGTCGGCCCCAATCTGTTTCATCACCTTTCTTTAAGGCCCTGGAGGGAAGACTATCCCGAGGCCCGCCTTTTCGGCGTCTCCGGCCTTCCGGAGAAGAGAAAAAATTTAAAGTTCGACGGCGTCTTGGGCGAGACCCCTCCGCCCGAATGGGCAGGCCAAATCGAACAAGTCGCCGTGAAGGGAATGCCGAAGGTGAACGAGGTCGTTTTTTTTCATCCTAAGAGCCGGACCCTCCTTTTGACCGACCTCGCCTTTCACATCCGAAACGACAGCCCGTTTTCGACCCGCCTCCTTTTTCGTTTGATCAACGGGGGCTATGGCCGGATGGCCCCGACGCGTCTGTTTAAGACCGTCATCAAAGATCGGAAGGCCTTTCGGAGCTCCCTCGATCGAATCTTGGAGTGGGATTTCGACAAGGTCATCCTTTCCCATGGCCATTTGGTGCACGACGACGGAAAGGAGGCCTTTCGCAAGGCCTTCGAGGGGATTTGAATCCATCCGGGGGGTCGGTTAAACTGCGTTTATGAGCAAGGCCTTCATCAACGAGGACAGCCAGGCGGACCTGGACGACGAGCTCCCGGAGCCCTCGGTTCCCGCCGGGCAAAAGAACTACATGACCCCGAAAGGCTTCGCCCGCCTACAGGACGAGCTTCAAGACCTCCTCTATAAAAAACGCCCCGAGCTTACCGCCGTCGTCTCCTGGGCCGCCGGCAACGGAGACCGTTCCGAGAACGGCGATTACATTTACGGAAAAAAGCGCCTGCGCGAGATGGACAAGCGGATCCGCTTCTTAACGAAGCGCCTCGAGTCGGCCGAGGTGGTTGATCCGGTGCAGGTGAAATCCGACCAAGTTTTTTTCGGCGCCACCGTTACGGTGAAGGATGAAGACGGCGAGCTTAAGACTTATTCCATCGTGGGGGTGGAGGAGGCGGACCCCGCGAAAGGCAAGATCAGCTGGATCTCGCCGCTCACAACGGCTCTTCTCAAAAAGAGAGCGGGAGATTGGATCAGCTTTCGATCGCCAAAGGGTCTTCGAGAGTTGGAAATTGTGAGAATAAGTTATCAAGAGATCGAGTAAGTTGAAGAATGATAAATTCTTTTTGTTTTTTCTCCGTATTTTACTTGCCCTCAATTTTTCTAAGTCCGAAAATCTAATAAACCAAAAATAGCAAAACCCATTTTTTTGGAAGGGAGGGTAGGGGAATGCGAAAGGGTCTTTTTTTTCTTTTTTTCTTGGCCGTTCTGGCTTTCTCTCAACAAGCCAAGGCCGATCCAGGCGATCTGGATACGTCGTTCGGAGGCGGAGACGGCATCGCCACGGTAAATTTGGGAGCGGGGGATCTGGCCAGATCGGTGATCATCCAGCCGGACGGAAAAATTCTTGTCTCCGGTTCTCATTCCAACATCGGTGTGGGGGATACCCCCGGAGTGGTTCGCTTCAATGCGGATGGCTCCCTGGATAATGGTTTCGGAGGAGGAGACGGAATCGCAAGCCCGGACCTTGGCGCTGCGACCGGCACCGTCATTGCGATGGACCTTTTAGATAATGGTCAAATTATCACTGGATTCGCGAAAGGCGACAATAACTACACCCTGGCGCTCTTCAATTCCGACGGCTCTCCGGACCTTAATTTTGGAACAGGGGGAGAGGCCAATTTTCCTTCCGTTTCGGGCAATGTGGCGCGCGTCGACCGGGTTTTCGCCCAACCGGATGGCAAGATCGTGGCGTCTGCCATTGTCGAGAATCTCTCTAATATTACGATCGGTTTGGCCCGCACGGATGGAGCCGGAAATCCGGATAGCACTTTCGGGGGGCCCACGGGGACCGTCATTGATATCTCCTTTCCCATTTTTCCCCATGGTCTTGCCGTTCTATCGGACGGCAAAATTCTCCTCTGCGCGGAGTCCGTCGATAACAATTTAAGTTTATTGAGGTTTAACAACGACGGCACCCGGGACGGTGGGTTTGGAAACAACGGCGCCGTGGGGGTGGATTTCGGCGCGACGGAGCTTTGCTTTGATTTCGCCTTGCAATCCGACGGAAAGATAGTCATGGGAGGGACGACCGGAGCCATCGATTCCGGAGGCACCTTCACCAGCGGAGCGGTCGCTTTGGCAAGAATCAACGGAGACGGCACTCCGGATACTAGTTTCGGAAACGGTGGAAAGATCACCCATAACTTGGGCACGCTCACCTCGGCCCAATCCTTGGCCATTCAAGCAAACGGAAAAATCGTTTCCTCGGGTACTTTAAGCAGCGACGCCGACCTTCTCTCGGATAATTTCATGGTCGCCCGGTACAATCCGGACGGCACTCTCGATACGACCTTCGGCAACAACGGCTCGACCGTCACCCCCGTTTCTAAGAACAGCTCGGGAGATGGGCTGGCCTTGGCTGCCAACGGTGATTTGGTCGTGGTGGGTTTTTTCGACAACGACGAGCTGGATAACGACGAGGACGATTTCGCGGTGGTGCGCTACCTGGGCGGCGAAGTGAGCACCGGAGGTGGCGGTGGTAGCGGAGGAGGCGGATGCCAAATGAGTCCGGTTCCTCCCCGCATCTTGACGGGCTTCTTGGGGTTCGTGGCGTCGCTCGCGATCTTCGGCTTCAGCCGCTTTCGGTCTAAGAAGAGTGAGCGTCTTCCGAAGTAGCGCGGACTTTAAAGGCAGGCTCTCAAAGGCCCGCCTTTTTTTAGGAAGGGGAGCCGGACAAGGATTTTTCGATCAGGCTCCGCGCTTGCTTTGAAAACGGAAGCTGAAGGGCGAAATCCCTCGCTCGGGGGCTCATTTTGTCCCATGACTTCTTGATGATTCCCGGCATTTTTTCGGGCGGTGTCTTTTTCAAAAAATCTGAAAGCTGGTATTCGAGAAAAACGAGGCAGAGGGCGTCCTCGATGGTCTGGGTGTCGGGGTCCTTCATCGATTTCTTGAGATTGATGTCTTGAACCTTCCGGATCGTCTCTTCCGGATATCCCACCTCCCTTAAAATCTCACCCGCCTTGTCGGCATGGTATTGATAGAGAAATTTTCTCCACTTCAAATAGCCGATGCGCCCCGGTTCATAGTTCGTCCGGGGGATCTCCCAGCGTCGGAGGTGCTGGCAGCGGGCCGCCAAGAGGAGGGCCTCGGAGGGATTCGGGTTCAATTTCCGCACCCATTCGGTCATCCAACGGGAATAGAGGAGTTCGTAGGGGGTTTCGACCCCCTCCCAGACCTCCTTTTTCGGATCCTGGGCGTTGGCCGCGTCGAAGGCTAAGAGGGCGGATTCGAATCGGGGGTTTAAGGCTTCCATGGATGGGTCACCTTCACCGGAAGTATCAGGAATTTCCAATTCTTGACAAGGGAAAGACCATTGGATAACACTGGTTTCCAGACATTTTAAGCTTATCCAGAGTGGGTGAGGGATTGGCCCGTTGACCCCACAGCAACCCCCTCCTCAAAAAAAGGAGGCCCGGTGCTAACTCCAACCCCGGCGCCGGAAAGGCCGGGGAAAGATAGGGAGAGAACCTAAAAACCTCTTCTTGTTCGAGAGTTTCTGTTTCGCGCAAGAAGGGGTTTTTTATTTTTATGGCTCTTCAAGACCCGTCCAAGGCGGCCTCTTCCGTTTTGGAGACAATCGGACACACCCCCCTGCTCAAGTTAAATCGGAGCGTGCCAAAGGATTCCGCTGAGATCTACGCCAAGATCGAGTTTTTCAACCCGGGCGGCTCCCTGAAAGACCGGGTGAGCCTGGGTTTGATCGAAGCAGCGGAGAGGGAAGGCCTGCTCAATCGGGGCTCGGTCGTCGTCGAGGCCACCAGCGGAAACACGGCGGTGGGCCTGGCCTTGGTCTGCGCGGTGAAAAAGTATCGTCTCGTTCTCGTGATGCCGGAGAATTATGGGCCGGAGTATCGAAAGGCTTTAAGCGCTTACGGGGCGGAGTTGGTGCTGACCCCCGTCGTCGAAGGAATGGAAGGGGCGATCCGGAAGGCGGAGGACCTGGTTCAAAAGACCCCGGGGGCCTTCGCGCCCCGGCAATTCAAGAGCCGCGTGAACCCCGAGATCCACCGCGACACCACCGCGAAGGAAATCTTGGCCGAAATCCCCGCCCCTCAGATCGCCGCCTTCGTGACCGGCATCGGAAGCGGGGGAACGATCACGGGCCTGGGCGGTACGCTGAAAAAGGAAAATCCGAAACTCCACGTGACGGCGGTGAGATTCCCCAATACCTGGATGGTGAAGGAAGGCGTCCTCCAGCTCGAAAAAGTGAAAAAGGGGGCCGCCACCGAGGTGCTCGATTCGGCGCTGATCGATGAGGTGGTGGATTTGAGCGACCGGGAGGCCTACCAGTTCAGCAAAAAGCTCGCCCGTGATGAAGGACTTCTCGTGGGGCTCGAATCGGGGGCGGCCTTCTACGGCGCGCTCAAGGCGGCCGAGCGCTTGGGAAAAGGCAAAAAAGTCGTGACAATCTTCCCCGACGCGGGAGGTCGGTATTTCAGTTTGGAGAAATATTTTCAGGAAAGGTGACAAGGAGTCGTCCATGTCTTTTGTAAAGGGTCTTAAGTGCCGCGAGTGCGGCCACGGTTATGCGGTGGCCCCCGTGCACGTCTGCGAATACTGCTTCGGCCCCCTCGAGGTCGATTACAATTACGAGGAGATCAAGGCGGCCTTGAGCCGCGAGGTGATCGAAAAACGCCCCCAGACCATGTGGCGCTACCGGGAGCTTTTGCCCATCGACGGGGAGCCCACGGTGGGGCGGCAGGTGGGTTTCACTCCTTTGGTCCGCGCGGACAGGCTGGCGAAGACCTTGGGTGTGAAAGAGCTCTATATCAAGAACGACGCGGTGACCTATCCCACCCTTTCCTTCAAAGACCGGGTGGTCTCGGTCGCCTTGTCAAAGGCCCGGGAGTTCGGATTCAAGACGGTCGCCTGCGCCTCGACAGGAAACCTCGCCAATTCGGTGGCGGCCAACGCGGCAGGGGCCGGCCTGGAGAGCTATGTTTTCATCCCCCACGACCTGGAGAGCGGCAAGGTCTTGGGCACCCTGGTCTTCGGCGGCCACGTCGTCGGGATCCGCGGGACCTACGACGAGGTGAACCGTCTCTGCAGCGAGATCGCCGCGAAATATAAATGGGCCTTCGTGAACATCAACATCCGACCTTATTATGCGGAAGGGTCCAAGAGCCTCTTCTACGAAGTGATGGAGCAGCTTAACTGGCGGGTGCCGAAGCACGTGGTGGTCCCCATGGCGAGCGGTTCTCTCCTCACCAAGATCCACAAGGCGATGAAGGAATTTCAGAAGATCGGGCTCTTGGATTCCATCGATTGCCGGGTCCACGGGGCCCA
>Ga0066388_100001573_pt1 | contig 13016 bp, 9 predicted proteins | sample PanSoiMetaGPlot6_FD_64539 | JGI IMG/M metagenome (GOLD analysis project Ga0066388, IMG submission 64539) | Tropical forest soil microbial communities from Panama analyzed to predict greenhouse gas emissions - Panama Soil - Plot 6 (Hybrid Assembly) | ecosystem: Environmental > Terrestrial > Soil... | reverse complement strand
GACGTCGAGCTCGATTTCAGGCCGCAGGACATGTTCCGCAGCGCCGCTGCATCTGCGCCGAAATTCTGAGGACTGTGTTGAGATGAATCAACGTTCGCCGGTCAGCTCCGGGCTGACAAGGCGCCTGCTCCTGCAGACGGGTGCCGCCGCGGGCGCGCTCGCGGGGCTTGCCCCGCGCCGTGCCAATGCCGTTGTGCGGTTGGACGTGACCCAAGGCAACGTCCAGCCGATGCCGATTGCCATCCCGGATTTCATTCCGGGCAGCGCGGCCGAGGGCGATACGCCGCGATCGATCACCCAGATCATCACCAACAATCTCAAGCGTAGCGGCCTGTTCGCGCCGATCGATCAGGCGGCCTACATCGAAAAGATCAGCACCATCGACGCCATTCCGCGCTTTCCGGACTGGCGCACGATTAACGCCCAGGCTCTGCTGGTCGGTAACGTCATGCGCCAGCCCAACGGGAGCATCAACGTCAAGTTCCGGCTGTGGGACGTCTACGGCGGAACTCAGCTCGTGGGGTCGCAATTTGCCACGCCCGGCGACAACTGGCGCCGCATCGGCCATATCATCTCGGACATGATTTACGAACGGTTGACCGGCGACAAGGGCTACTTTGACACCCGCATCGTCTTCGTCGACGAGACCGGCACCAAGGAGCAACGCATCAAGCGTCTCGCCATCATGGATCAGGACGGCGCGAATGTGCGTTACCTGACTCGCGGGCAGGACCTCGTGCTGACACCACGTTTTTCGCCGACCACCCAGGAAATCACCTACATGTCGTTTGGGCAGGGTGATCCGCGCGTCTATCTGCTCAACATCGAAACCGGACAGCGCGAGATCGTCGGCAATTTTCCCGGCATGACGTTCTCCCCGCGCTTCTCGCCCGATGGCCAGCGCGTGGTCATGAGCCTGCAGCAGGGCGGCAACTCCAACATTTTCGTCATGGATCTGCGTTCCAAGAGCACGACCCGGCTCACCGACGCGCCCGCAATCGACACTGCGCCGTCCTATGCGCCCGATGGCACGCGCATCTGCTTTGAATCGGATCGCGGCGGCAAGCAACAGATATATGTCATGGCCGCGGAGGGCGGACCGGCCCAGCGCATCAGCTTCGGCGACGGGGCCTACTCGACACCAGTCTGGTCGCCACGCGGCGACACGATCGCGTTCACCAAGCAGTTCCAGGGCCGCTTCGCGATCGGCGTCATCAATCCCGACGGTTCCGGCGAGCGCATCCTAACCGAAGGCTTTCACAACGAAGGGCCGACGTGGGCGCCGAATGGGCGTGTGCTGATGTTCTTCCGCGATCCGGGCGGCAGTGCCGGCCCGTCGCTGTTCACGGTCGATCTCACCGGCCGCAACGAGCTGCGGGTCCAGACCCCAGGCTATGCGTCCGATCCGGCCTGGTCGCCGCTCCTGTCTTAATCACAGCAACTCACAGGCCACACGCGCAGCAGTTAACACGTTGGGTTCCGGTAACATTTTGGGGTTGGGCAGGAGTCGATGCGCTGCCGCGATGTTGCCGCCTTCACAAGGCATTAACCATTGTTCATACTTTCCGTCGGATCTGGGGATCAGAAGGGGGGCATCGCCGCAAGATCATGGTTGACGGAACCTTCGCTTAACCACCGCCCTGGTAGACCTTAGGCAAGCGAGCGATCGGGGCGACCTCCGATCGAAAAATCCAATAGGAGTCGCTGGAAATGCCGATGCCTCTCATCCGGGCAACGCGATTTGTCGCCGCCCTCGTGGCGATGCTGGCGATGTCGGCCTGCGCCAACACGGCCAATCAGGTAGGCCTTGCGGGCGCGGCAATACCGGGCAGCCAACAGGATTTTGTCGTCAACGTCGGCGACCGCGTTTTCTTCGAGACCGATCAAACCGATCTGACGCCGCAGGCGCGCGCAACCCTCGACAAACAGGCGCAATGGCTCGCGCAATACAATCGTTACACGTTCACGATCGAAGGCCACGCGGACGAGCGTGGCACCCGCGAATACAACATCGCGCTCGGCGCCAAGCGCGCCCAGAATGTGCGTGAATATCTCGCCTCGCGCGGCATCGAATCCTCGCGCATGCGTACCATTTCCTACGGCAAGGAGCGTCCGGTCGCCGTGTGCGACGACATCTCGTGCTGGTCGCAGAACCGGCGCGCGGTCACGGTGCTCAACGCAAGTTCGTAATTCACGGTTGGGGTGGGGACGGCAGGCCGGCGCCCTTCGGGGCGCCGGTTGTCTTTTGCGCGTGCGCGTCGCCGCGGTGTCGAATCAACGCCGCGCCTGGCCGACAGAAAATTGCGCGCGCACGAAGTGGTTCCGTTCTCATTTCTGAAATGGTATCACCGCGAAAACGGGCCCGCGGGGAACGGAGTATGATTGACCTGTCGTTGTCAGTCGGGCACGGCGGCTTTTGTGTTGGGCGGCGCGCGCTGCGCGTCTGTCGCGTTCTCGGATCTTGCGCTACTGCACTGCTGGCGTTGACAGCGTGCGGTCGAGACAACGCCTACGTACCACCGCCCCCACCCAAGGTGGTGGTCGCTCAGCCGCTGCAGCAACAGATGCCGCTGTACGTCGAGCTCACCGGCAACCTGAAGGCCTTCAACGAGGTGAAGCTCGAAGCCCGCGTGCAAGGCTTCTTGGAGCAGCAGAAATACGTCGACGGCGCCAACGTTAAAAAAGGCGATCTGCTGTTCGTCATCCAGCAGAACACCTATCAGGCGCAGCTCGACCAGGCGAAGGCGTCACTGGAGGCCGACAAGGCGGCGCAGGCTAACGCCCAGGTCGAATATACGCGCCAGTCGACCCTAGGCCAGCAGCAGTTTGCATCCCAGTCCCGCGTCGACGATGCCCGGACCAAGCTCGCGCAAACCAGCGCCGCGGTTCTCGGCTCGCAAGCCAATCTCGAGGTCGCCACCATCAACCTCGGCTACACCGAGGTAACGGCGCCGTTTGACGGCGTTGCGACACGCCACCTTGTTAGCGTCGGCGCGCTTGTCGGCGTCGCCGGGCCGACCGAGCTCGCGAGCGTCGTACAGATCGATCCGATCTACGTTTACTTCGAGGTCGCCGAGACGGTGGTACAGCGGGTCAAGGAGGCACTGGCGCGCCAGGGCAAGACGCTGCGCGACGTGGGCGACGTCCCGGTCGAGATTGGCCTCCAGATCGAGCAGGGCTACCCGCACAAGGGCGTCATCGACTACATCGCGCCGCAGATCGACGCCTCGACCGGCACCTTGCAGGTGCGCGGTGTTTTCGAAAACAAAGACTCCGGATTGCTGCCCGGCATGTTCGCGCGAGTGCGGGTCCCGATCCGACGTCCACAGCCCGTGCTGCTCGTGCCCGACACGGCGCTCGGCACCAGCCAGCTCGGCCGCTACCTGCTCGTCGTCAACAAGGACAATGTCGTCGAGCAGCGCACCGTGACGATCGGGCAGGTCGACAATCAGCTTAGAGTGATTGAATCAGGCCTCAAGCCTGACGACCTGGTCGTTATCGACGGCATCCAACGGGCGATTCCGGGAAACAAAGTCGAACCCGACAAGCAGAAAATCACGGTTTCCGCCGCTGGAGGCTAACCGGGCACGGGCTGGAGCCTGATCCCGTAACGGGAAAGGATCACGCTCTCATAATCGAACTTTCGCTTCGCGAAACGGACCGACGGTAACCTCATGTTCTCGCGGTTTTTCATCGAGCGGCCGGTTCTTTCCAACGTCTTGGCCTTGGTATTTGTCCTCATCGGCCTCGTCTCCCTGATTCGGCTGCCGATCTCGCAGTATCCCAACGTGGTGCCGCCGACGATCTCGGTGACGACCAAATATCCGGGCGCGAGCGCCAAAACGGTGATGGACACTGTCGCGCTTCCGATCGAGCAGCAGGTCAATGGCGTCGCCGGCATGCTGTACATGCAGTCGACCAGCGCCAGCGACGGCACCTACCAGCTCATCGTGACCTTCGCGATCGGCACCGATCCGAACATGGCCCAGGTCCTGGTGCAGAACAGGGTCGCCTGGGCCCTCGCGCAGCTGCCGCAGGCCGTCAGTGCGCAAGGTATCATCACCCAGATGAAAGGGACGTCGGTGCTGCAATTCGTCACGCTGACGTCGCCGGATAAGCGCTTCGACAGTCTGTTTCTGACCAATTATGGCGTCATCAACATCGAAAACGAGCTCGCCCGTTTGCCGGGCGTCGGCAACGTCACGATCTTCGGCGCCGGCTCCTACGCCATGCGCGTTTGGATGGATGCAAATCAACTGCAGTCGCGCGAGCTGACGCCGACCGACGTGATCAACGCCATCAAGAATCAAAGCCAGGAAGTGTCCGCCGGCGTGATCGGCATGCCTCCGCAACCGAAGGGGCAGAATTTCCAATACACCATCGACGTCACGGGTCGGTTCAACGATCCGGATGACTTCGAGAACATCGTGGTGAAGATCGACAGTCAGACCGGTGCGCTGACACGCATCAAAGACGTCGGCCGGGTTGAGGTCGGGGCCCAGACATACAGCCAGACGTTCAACCTCAACAATGCGCCCGCCGCCGGAATCGGAATCTTTCTGTTGCCGGATGCCAATGCCATCAAGGTCGCCGGCCTCGTCCAGGGCAAGATGGAGGAGCTCAAGAAGGCCTTCCCGGCCGGCCTGACCTACACCGTCCCCTACGACACCACGATCTTCGTCCGGGCTTCGATCAACGAGGTCTGGGTGACGTTGTTCGAGGCCGGCATCCTGGTTCTTATCGTCATCTTGGTGTTCCTGCAGGACTGGAAGGCGATGCTGGTGCCGGCAACCACGGTGCCGGTCACCATCATCGGCTCGTTTGCCGCCATGGCTGCGCTCGGCTTCACGGTCAACCTCTCGACTCTATTCGCCATCGTGCTCGCGATCGGCATCGTGGTCGACGATGCGATCGTGATTGTCGAAGGCGTCGCCCGTCACATGGAGACTGGGCTGTCCGGACGGGAGGCCGCCGTCAAGGCGATGAGCGAGCTGTTCGGTCCCGTCGTCGGCATCACCCTGGTGCTGATGTCGGTGTTCTTGCCGGCGGCGTTCATGCCGGGCCTGACCGGGCAGATGTATCAGCAGTTCGCGCTGGTCATAGCCGCCACTGCGCTGATCAGTGCCATCAACGCCGCCACCCTGAAGCCGACGCAATGTGCGCTGTGGCTGCGCCCACCGGCGCCGCCCGAGCAGCGCAACTTCTTCTATCGTGGTTTCAACAGGGTCTATGACAAGGCCGAACACTGGTACGCAGCCCTCATTCGCCGGATGGTGAACGTAAGTCCGCTCATGGTTGCGGTGGCTCTCGGGCTGATCGGTGTCGCATTCTGGGGCATGACCCGGGTTCCAACCGCGTTCATTCCCAACGAGGACCAGGGTTACCTGATGGTCAACGTGCAGCTGCCCGATGGCGCATCGCTCGAACGCACCGATCGGGCGCTGGCGCAGGTCTCGGACATTGCCCGGGCAACGCCCGGCGTCGTGAACGTCATTACGATCAGCGGCATCTCGGTCCTCGACAACAACGCGTCGCTGCCCAGCGCCGGCGTTGCCTATGTGGTGCTGGCCGACTGGTCCATACGGGAGAAGGCGCAAGGTCAGGACCTGATCTCGCTGTTCAAGAGCTTGACCGCCAAGTTCGACGCGCAGGTGCTGGAGGCGGCGACCACCGTCATTCCGCCGCCGCCGATCCAGGGCATCGGCAATGCGGGCGGCTTCACCCTGATAATCCAGGTCAAGGACGGCAGCGTCGACTTCAACAAGCTCGCCAACGTCACTAATACCATCATCGCCGACGCGGCGTCGCAGTCGATGGTGCAACGGATATTCACCTCGTTCCGCGCGACGTCACCGCAAATCTATCTCAACGTCGATCGCTACAAGGCCGAGAAGCTCGGGGTCACCGTCGGGCAGGTGTTCAGCGCGCTCGAGGACTATATCGGATCGAGCTACGTGGCGCAGTTCAACAAGTTCGGGCAGGTGTTTCAGGTCTACGTGCAGGCCGAGTCGCGCTTCCGGACTCAGCCCAACGATCTTCTGAACCTCAAAATCAGAACACCTCAGGGGCAAATGGTCCCGCTGGGAACGTTGCTGGAGATCGAAAGGAGGCAGGGCCCCTCGCTTATCGGCCTCTACAATCTCTACCCTGCCGCGACAATCTCGGGTCAGCAGACACAAGCGTTCAGCTCCGGGCAGGTCATGGATTTGATGGAACAGATTTCCGGCCACACTCTGCCGCCCGGCATGGGCTACGAGTGGACCGCCATGTCGTATCAGGAGAAGATCGTCGGTAACCAGATCTACTACGTGTTCGCGCTCGCGGTCTTGTTGGTGTATTTCGTGCTGGCGGGCCAGTACGAAAGCTGGTTCCAGCCGGTCTCCGTGATCCTCGCGGTCCCGCTGGCGCTGCTCGGCACGGTCGGCGCCTTGACCGGACTCGGGATCGCCAACAACCTCTACACCCAGATCGGTCTCATCCTGCTGATTGCACTTGCGAGCAAGAACGCGATCCTGATCGTCGAATACGCGCGCGAGAAACGCGCTGAAGGAATGGAGATCATTGACGCGGCGGTTGAGGCGGCGCGCTTGCGGTTCCGGCCGATCCTGATGACGTCATTTGCATTCATTCTGGGCGTGGTACCGCTCGTGATCGCGACCGGTGCGGGTGCCAACGCACGCCGGTCGATCGGTATTGCGGTGTTCAGCGGCATGCTGGCGTCGACCTGCCTTGCGGTGCTGTTCGTGCCATCGTTCTATGTGGTGGTGCGCCGGTTCGAGGAGTGGCGGATGGCTCGGAGTGCGGCGAAGACGCCTAGGAGACCCGAGGCGACGGCCGCGTCCGCGTAGGAATCTTAGATCGCTCAAGCGACGGAGTTGCGCATGAATGAGCAACCTCGGATGTCGAAGTCGCACGTGGGGTTGCCACGCCCGCCGTTCGAGTGCGTTGCCTTGGTGCTGCAGGGCGGCGGCGCGCTCGGAGCCTATCAGGCCGGAGTCTATGAGGCTTTGGCCGAAGCCAAGCTCGAGCCCGACTGGATCGCCGGCATTTCGATCGGCGCGATCAATGCGGCCTTGATCGCCGGCAACCCGCCGGAAGCTCGTGTCGACAAGCTGCGGGCGTTTTGGGAAGGCGTCACCGCGCCAAGCGGGATCGGTGTGTTCGATCTGATGCAGCAATATTGGCGCGGCGATCAGGCCCGCAGTTTCTTCAACCAGCTCAAGGCCAGCGGGGCGCTGATCCAGGGCGCGCCCGGCTTCTTCACGGCGCGCGTCCCGCCGCCGTACTTCTATCCGGCCGGCACGATCGAGGCGACGAGCTACTATGACACCGGCCAGCTGCGCGGCACGCTGGAGGCGCTCGTTGATTTCGATTACCTCAACGCCGGCAAAATGCGCTTCAGCGTCGGCGCCGTGAATGTGCGCAGCGGCAACTTTGTCTATTTCGACACCACCACCCGCACCATCAAGGTCGAGCACGTGATGGCGAGCGGCGCGCTGCCGCCGGGCTTTCCCGCCGTCGAGGTGGACGGTGAGCTCTATTGGGATGGCGGCCTGATCTCCAACACGCCGCTGCAATGGGTCACGAGCGGCGGCGAAACGGGCGCGCGGCAAGACACACTCGCATTCCAGGTCGACCTGTGGAGCTCGCGCGGCGAAGCGCCGGCTGACCTGGCTGAAGTGATGATGCGGGAGAAGGAAATCCAGTATTCGAGCCGCACCCGCTACAACACCGACAATTTCAGGCGGCTGCAGACGGTGCGTCGCACCTTGGCGGAGGCGCTGGAGAAGGTGCCACCCGAGTGGCTCGACAATGAGGCCGGGAAACTCCTTCGCTCATTCGGCGATCGCAAGGTCTACAGCGTCGTTCATCTCATCTACCGGTCCAAGAACTACGAAAAGCAGTCGAAGGACTACGAGTTTTCCGCGCTCAGCATGCGCGATCACTGGCAAGCCGGCTATAACGATACAGTCCGCTCGTTGCGGCACCCCGAGGCGCTACAGCGCCCGACCGACATATCCGGCGTTGCGACGTTTGACCTCGGCGTCGGCGCGCGCGATTGAACGTAGCTTGCGGCTGCCACCGGCGTGACCAGTCACAATTTCGGCGGCTCGCGCCCCTAATTTCAACATGGCATGACCGGGCAACACTCAATGATGCATATGCTCCGCCTTTTAGGACTGATCGCTCTCTGCGGCGCGTTTGCGCAACCAGCAGCCGCGCAGTCCTCGGGTTCCGATGTTTACGTTCGTCTGGATCAGCTTGAAGGGCAGATTCGGGCGCTGACCGGCCAGATTGAGCAGCTGCAGTATCGGAATCAGCAACTCGAAAATCAGTTGCGGCGGTTGCAGGACGATGGCGGAGCGCGTCAGCAGGCAATGGCGCCGCCGCCGCGATCTCCCGGTGCGCTCCCGCCACCCGGCGGGGCTGGGGGAGGCGGACGCGGGGATGCGTTCGATCCGAGCCAGAATCCCGGTGCACCGGGAGCCCCCCGCGCGCTCGGCGCGACTGGAGACGCGAGCTATCCCGCGCGCGGGCCGCTGCCGCCGCCCGGCAGTCAGCCGTCCATTATGGCCAACGAGGACGTCGGCGTTCCCGGCGGCCGCCAGGCCGGGGCGCCGCTTGATCTTTCGACCATGTCGGGTGCGGCGGCGCGCGATCCGACGCTGGCGCCGCCCGGGCCCGCGATGGGCGCGCTGCCGCCCCCGTCGCAGCGCAATCCCGGCACGACCGGCGCGCCCGAAACCCAGCCCCCGGCGCAGACGCCGCGCGGCGTCTACGATCTTGGCTATGGCTATCTCCTGCACAAGGACTACGCGCTCGCTGAGGATACGCTGCGGGAGTTCCTCCAGCGGTACCCCAAGGACCGGATGGCGGCGGACGCGCAGTTCTGGCTTGGCGAAAGCATGTTCCAGCGTCAGAATTATCGCGACGCCGCGACCGCGTTTCTCGACATGTCGAAGAAATACGAAACCCACCCGAAAGCTCCCGATGCGCTGCTGCGCCTCGGTCAGTCGCTCGCGGCCCTGCACGAGCGCGACCTTGCCTGCGCGACGCTAAGCGAAGTCACCAGAAAATATCCGCGCGCGTCGAACAGCGTGAAGCAGGCCACCGAACGAGAACAAAAGCGTGCCGGCTGCTGAATACCCGCTATCTGACGCAGAAGCCGACGTCCTCTTTGCCGATCTTGCCGATGCGCGCGCACTGTTGCTCGCGGTTTCTGGGGGGCCCGACTCCACGGCATTGCTGGCGCTTGCCGCGCGCTGGCGTAAACGGCTGCGGCGCGGGCCGGAGCTGATCGCCGTCACCATCGATCACGGGTTGCGTCCGGAGGCCCGGCGCGAGGCGGCCGCGGTCAAGCGCCTGGCGCAAGGTCTTGGCGTGCCGCACCGAACACTACGCTGGGTCCATTCGGGGCCGCGTACCGGCATTCAGGAAAAGGCGCGCGAAGCACGTTATGATCTGCTGCGCCGCGAGGCGCGTCGCCACGGCGCCCGCCATGTGTTGACGGCCCACACCCTCGATGATCAGGCCGAGACCATCCTGTTCCGAATGGCGCGTGGCAGCGGGATCAGCGGTCTAGCCGGCATGACGCGGGCAACCACGCAGGTCGACGACATGATCCTGGTTCGACCGTTCTTGCGTGTCCCCAAGGCACGCCTATTGGCAACCCTGGCCGCGAAGTCGCTGCCGTTCATCGATGATCCGTCGAATCGAGATCCGCGATTCGCGCGCTCGCGCCTGCGGCCGCTGATCGAGCGGTTGGCGCAGGAAGGCCTCGACACGCAGCGGCTCTCGCTGCTTGCCTTGCGCATGCGCCGCGCCGACGCTGCGATCGAAGCCGTGGTCGATGCCGCCGCGCGGTTTGCCGCGCGCCCGGTGGGACCCCGCGCGGGCATTGTGATCGACGCGCCGAAGTTCAGCGCTCTGCCGGCTGAGGTCGCGCTGCGCCTCTTGGGTCGTGCCATTGCGCGTGTCGGGGACGAGGGGCCGGTGGAACTGGGTAAACTCGAGGCATTGATGGCGGCGCTGGCCGAAAGCGGTGATGGGCGCTTTCGACGCACGTTGGCCGGGGCCATGGTCACGCTGGCGCGCGATCAACTCGTGGTCGAGCGTGCTCCAGCCCGCAAAAAGCGGTAACAAACCCCGAAATCCGCCTCAAATGGCCGGGAAGATGCCTGACATGTGGTCGTGCCATTCACCAAATGGGCGCAAATCCTTTACAATTTTACGCTTTCGCTTGGCATAGTGCGGCGTGGTACCTACATAGACCAGACGACACCGCCTGTTGATCGCGCAACGCACGCAGCCCGGCCCATGAGCCGGACGCCTGAGAGACAGAGATGAACGCCAATCTGCGCAATTTCGCTTTGTGGGTGATCATCGTCCTGCTGCTGTTGGCGCTGTTTACCGTGTTCCAGAATCCGGGCCAGCGCTCGGTCTCCTCGGACATTTCGTTCTCGCAGTTGCTCACTGAGGTCGATCAGGGCCGCGTTCGCGACGTGGTCATCCAGGGCCCGGAAATCCACGGCACATTTTCCGACGGGCGCTCGTTTAACACTTATGCTCCCAACGACCCGACCCTGGTCCAGCGTCTCTATGGCAAGGGCGTGACCATCACGGCGCGTCCGCAGCAGGACAACGTGCCGTGGTTCGTGCAGCTCCTGGTGTCATGGCTGCCGTTCATTGCGCTCATCGGTGTGTGGATCTTCCTGTCGCGCCAGATGCAGGGCGCCGGCGGCAAGGCGCTCGGGTTCGGCAAGAGCCGCGCCAAGCTTCTGACCGAGGCGCACGGCCGCGTTACGTTCGAGGATGTCGCCGGCGTCGACGAGGCTAAGCTCGACCTGCAGGAGATCGTCGAGTTCCTGCGCGATCCTGGAAAGTTCCAGCGGCTAGGCGGACGCATTCCGCGCGGCGTGCTCCTGGTCGGCCCGCCTGGCACCGGCAAGACCCTGCTGGCGCGCGCGATCGCCGGCGAAGCCAACGTGCCGTTTTTCACCATTTCGGGTTCTGACTTCGTTGAGATGTTCGTCGGCGTCGGCGCGAGCCGCGTGCGCGACATGTTCGAGCAGGCGAAGAAGAATGCGCCCTGCATCATCTTCATCGACGAAATCGACGCGGTCGGCCGTCATCGCGGCGCCGGACTCGGCGGCGGCAACGACGAGCGCGAGCAGACGCTCAACCAGCTGCTGGTCGAGATGGACGGCTTCGAGGCCAACGAAGGCATCATTCTGATTGCCGCCACCAACCGCCCCGACGTGCTGGATCCGGCGCTGTTGCGGCCGGGCCGGTTCGATCGCCAGGTGGTCGTGCCCAACCCGGACGTGGTCGGCCGTGAGCAGATCCTCAAAGTGCACGTGCGCAAGGTGCCGCTGGCGCCCGACGTGAACCTCAAGATCACCGCGCGCGGCACGCCCGGCTTCTCCGGCGCAGACCTTGCCAACCTCGTCAACGAGGCGGCCCTGATGGCGGCGCGCCGCAACAAGCGCATGGTCACGCAGCAGGAGTTCGAAGACGCCAAGGACAAGGTCATGATGGGCGCAGAGCGCAAGTCGCTGGTCATGACCGAGGAGGAAAAGCTCCTCACCGCCTATCACGAGGGGGGGCACGCGATCGTCGCGCTCAACGTCAAGGCGACCGATCCGGTGCACAAGGCGACGATTATTCCGCGCGGCCGTGCGCTCGGCATGGTGATGCAGCTGCCGGAGCGCGACAAGCTCTCCATGAGCCGCGAGCAGATGACGTCGCGTCTTGCGATCATGATGGGTGGACGCGTCGCCGAGGAACTGGTTTTTGGCGAGGACAAGGTGACATCCGGTGCTGCCTCCGACATCGAGCAGGCAACCAAGCTTGCCCGCATGATGGTCACGCGTTGGGGACTGTCCTCCGAGCTCGGCGCCGTCGCCTACGGGGAGAACCAGGAAGAGGTCTTCCTCGGCTATTCGGTCGCACGCCAGCAGAACATCTCCGAGGCCACCGCGCAGAAGATCGACGCCGAGATTAGGAAGCTGGTTGAGGCGGGCTATGGCGAGGCGCAGCGCGTTCTGACCGAGAAGCGCGCGGATCTCGAGACCCTCGCCAAGGGCCTGCTGGAGTTCGAGACCCTGACCGGCGACGAGATCAAGGACCTGCTCGCGGGCCGTCGTCCGTCGCGCGAGTCGGTGATCGAGCCGACAACGCCACGCGGTTCGGCGGTTCCACCCGCCGGCCGTCCGCGCCCGCGGCCGGAGCCGGGCGGGCTTGAGCCGCAGCCGCAGGCGTAAGCGCTACACTGCTTGACGCGATGAGTTCGTGATGGCCGGGTCTGTCCCGGCCATTTCCTTGTTATGGCCACGTCGTCTCGTTGCGGAGGTCCTCATGCTCATTCTATCGATCATTTTGGAAGGTGCGGTCGCGGTTCTGGCCCTCATGGCGGCGCGCAAACGCAAGCCTTATCTCTATGGCTTTGCATTCACATTCGCTGTTTATGTCTTTTATGACGTCGCACGCGTCGCGAGCGCGAACGTGCAGGAGGGCTTTCTTTCTGTGCTCTTCCTGCTCGCATCGCTGAGTGCGTTGATCGCGGCTTGGGGGATCTACCGGGAAACGCAAGACTGACGCCATCAGCCGACGTTAAGTGCGGCTTTTGCCCGAGCCAGGGTCTCACCAGAGGTTCCCGACGCATCGATCTCGGCCCAATCGATTGCACCGAGCGCGTAACTCTCCTGCGTCCGCGCGACCGCGGCATCCGCGTCGGATGCGTCGTGAACCCGATTGCCGACGCGCGCGATCCGGATCGCGAGATCCGCGGTCAGGAACAGCCCTTTGAAGGCGACCTTGGTCTTGTTGGCTGCATCGGCAATCGCTGATCGTTCGCTGTCACGCGCGAACACCGCGTCGACGATCGCCGAATGGCCAGCTGCAAGCACCCTGTACGCTTTATCGGTCAGCGCTGCATAGATCCGCTCCCCAATCTCCGCCGTATAGGCCTCCGGCGGCAGCTTTTCGTTCTCCGCGACCCCGAACATCGCCTTGCG
>Ga0066388_100001572_pt1 | contig 13017 bp, 11 predicted proteins | sample PanSoiMetaGPlot6_FD_64539 | JGI IMG/M metagenome (GOLD analysis project Ga0066388, IMG submission 64539) | Tropical forest soil microbial communities from Panama analyzed to predict greenhouse gas emissions - Panama Soil - Plot 6 (Hybrid Assembly) | ecosystem: Environmental > Terrestrial >... | reverse complement strand
AAGGAAAGCTCGACACCATCAAACAATGATGCTAACATCCGCGCCGCCGAGTTGAAGATGAAGAGATTTCTCGGAACTCAGGTGCGAATTCATCTCGGTCATAACGGAGGCAGGATTGAGATTGATTTCGGTTCGACCAGTGAGCTAGACAGAATATATTCAATCATCATGCGGAAGTCAGATCCGTAATCCTTCCCCCGCATAAAACTATCTGAACTTTTTGATTACCACCGCTACTAGCAGATAGTCCATATTACACATTTCGACAGTTTCCAAAACAATCCTTATCAATGGAGGAGGCTTATTTATGAAGTTCGGCAGCAACAAACCGTCTTACGTCAGCAGCGTTGAGGCGCCAACGGATCTCCGCAGTTTTTTGGGCGAAGGCACTGAAATAACTGGTGAGATCAGGTTTTCGGAAATTATGCGTGTGGACGCCAATATATCCGGGACTATCGTTTCGGATTCGGGCAGCCTGCTCATAATGGAGAGAGGTCGCGTCAAAGCTACAGTTCAAGCCGGAATTGTTGAAGTCAGCGGAATCGTGGAAGGCACAATAACGGCCAAAAACAGCGTAAAGATTCACTCTACCGGACGAGTTTATGGTGACATCTACACCCCGGCTCTGATCATCGAACATGGCGCCGTGTTCGACGGAAAGTGTCATATGCTCGATAACAAAAACAATGTGACGAAGGATTACGCCAAGTTGGAGCAAAAGTCTTTGACCGAATCACACAATTTGAAGATGGCGGATGCGCTCTGATCGCTGACTCTTTTCATTTGCGTTCGTTGCTGCTGGGAGAGAGTCCCCCGAAATCATGTCGATAAGTGGTGAATGTTTTCCCTGCCTGGCAATTGCGGCTTATCTCCCATCAGCTTTCGACGCGGACTTGCAGACACGAGTAAAAACAAACCTTCCCTCAACTCCTACAGCTTACATTCACATCAATCGGTGGAGAATTTTGGCGAGGGCGTTCCCTGCGACAGTGCGGCGATAGTGTTCCGTGGAGCGGACATCGGTGATCGGCGCGATTTCCTGGGAGATAGTTCTTCTGGCTCGCTCGATGTTTGTCGGGTCGAGATTTTCGTTTGTCAGCAATGATTCAGTCTCAACAGCTCGCATCACAGTCGGAGCGACACTCCCTAAGGCTATGTTGATGGAATTGATCACGGCGCCAGTTGTACTGACGTTGACCGCCATTACAATTTTCGAGATCGCTTGCGCGCGGCGGGCGCCGACTTTCAGGAAGAAAGATCGCTCATTAGGCTTCAATTTCCGCGACCTCACCGCCAGCAGGATCTCATCAGGCTTCATCACTGTCTTACGGTAGCCCGTGTAGAAGCGATTGAATTCCACTCGCCTAACGCCTCGAACACTTCCTATCTCAAGCTCCGCGTCGAATGCCGCCAGCACGGGCAGGCTGTCACCGGCTGGAGAGGCGTTGACGATGTTGCCACCGAGAGTGCCACGGTTTTGAATCTGAATCGCCCCTATTGTTCTTGACGATTCGACGAGGGACGGGAGGTTCTGTTGAATCAGTGGAGACTTTATCAGTTGCGTGTAGGTTGTCAGCGAGCCTATTCGGACCGTTTCGCCCTCATCACTGACGCCACGAAGTTCATCCAAGCGCCAGATGTCAATGAACTCACCGGCGTCGAGAGACCTCGAGTTAAGCGCGACCATCAGATCCGTGCCACCGGCGATGATCGTCGCTTCTGAGCCGCGCTCGGCCAACAATTCATACGCTTCATCAAGGCTGGTTGGCGACCAGGCGGCAGGATCGTGAACCATAGGATTCGTCCCATCCACTTTCATACAAAGTGCTTTACACAAAAAAGGATCATCGCCGCGCGCCAGCCGCGAACTCGATCGCGTCAATGATCTTGATATAGCCGGTACAGCGGCACAAATTTCCGGCGATCGCCTCTTTGATCTCGTCACGTGTCGGACGCGGGTTGGCGTCGAGCAGAGAGCGAGCGGAGATAAGCATGCCTGGTGTGCAGATGCCGCACTGCGCCGCGCCGCATTCCAGAAACGCCTGTTGCAATGGGTCGAGCCGGCCGTCGCGCGACAGGCCTTCGGCAGTGAGCAGGTTGGCGCCCTGCATCTGGCAAATCGGCGCGAGACATGAGTTGATGACTTCGCCATCAACGATTACTGAGCAGGCCCCGCACTCTCCCTCGCCGCAGCCTTCTTTCGTACCGGTCAAACGCAGGTCCTCTCGCAATACATCGAGCAGCCGTTTCATCGGAGGCGAGTCGATCTCGCGTTCGACGCCATTGATTTGAAAAGTTATCTTCATCGCTGATCCGATCTTGCCTGTCTCGAATCGGTCGCGGGCATGTTTTCCAACGCGGCCAGCAATCTTTCGGGAGTGATCGGGATTTCATTTACGAGCGCGCCGGTCGCGTTGTAGATTGCGGCCGCGATTGCGGGAGCCGCTCCGTCCATAGGCAATTCTCCGACACCTTTCGCACCGAACGGGCCGTAGGGATATTCCTTCTCAACTATGATCGTCTCCATCTCAGGCGCGTCGAGCGATGTCGGGATGATGTAATTAGTCAGGCGGTTGTTCACGACGCGTCCGCGGTCCCAGACCAGCTCTTCGAACAGGCCATATCCGACGGCTTGCAAGGTTCCGCCTTCGATCTGTCCCGCCGCCAGTATCGGATGAATTGCGCGGCCGATGTCCTGCGCGGTCGTGATCTTGAGCGTTGTCACTTCGCAAGTGTCTAAGTCAACTTCGACCTCGGCTACATCGGCGCCATAAGAGAAGACTGGATATGCGTCACCCGAGTAAGTGTCATCGTCCCATTCGACGCCGGGCGGGCTGGCGTAACGCGCATAAGCCCGCAATTCGCCGCGCAGGTTGACATACTCTCGGGCGGTCTCGTCAAAGCGCACAAGCCGCTTGCCGTCGGCCGTGAACCAGCCTTCAATCAATTTCACCTCGGACTCTCCAAAACGTTCGGCGACAAATTGAAGCAGCCTGTCTTTCGATTCTCGCGCCGCAAGCTGAATGACTCGGCCGACGACCATGCAGGTTCGAGAAGCTACAGTCGGACCGCTGTCGGGCACGCGCGACGTGTCCGGGTCTTCGACCTCGACGTCGTCATAACTTATGCCCAATTCATCGGCCACGATCTGGCAGAAAATGGTGCGAGTTCCTTGTCCGATTTCCGTCGAGCCCGCGAGGACGCGAGCGCGCCCTTCCGGCGTGATCTCTACTCCGGCCTGGGCTTTCATTTTCGCCTCGCCGCTACCGGTGAAGCCAGCGCCGTGGAAGAAGAATGAAAGACCAATTCCCCGTCGCTTCGCGCCGCTGTTGTTTTGCGAAATTGTCCGCCTCTTCTCGACAAAACCGGAACGTTCGACCGCGGCGTCCAGTACGGCTTCCGAGCCCACGCTCCAGGTCAATCTCTGTCCCGTCGCCGTAATATCGCCCTCGCGCAGCATATTGACGCGGCGCAGTTCGAGCGGGTCAATGCCCAGTTCCGACGCGATCTTTTCCATCTGTAATTCATAAGCGAACGTGACCTGGGGCGCGCCGAAACCGCGGAACGCCCCATTGGGCGGGGTGTTCGTCGCGACAGCGCGGGCGGTGACGCGGAGGTTTTCACACTTGTACGGCCCTTGCGCGTGAATCGCGCCGCGCGAGAGCACCACGGAGGAGAGCGTGGCGTAGGCCCCGCCGTCGAACAATATTTCAATCTCGCTCGCTATGAGTCGGCCGTCGCTCATCACTCCCGTGCGATGGCGAATGATCCCGGGGTGGCGTTTCGGCGTCGAGGCGATGTCTTCCGAGCGGTCGTAGATCATTTTGACCGGACGTTGCGCCTTGTGCGCCAGCAACGCCGCGTGGGCCGCGATCATCGATGGATATTCTTCTTTGCCGCCGAAACCGCCGCCGGTGGTAGTCTGAATTACAATCGCCTGTTCGTCCTGCAGATTGAAGAGTTGTTTGATCGCTTTGTGGACGTAGTATGGGCATTGCATCGAGCCCATTACCGTCATCGAGTCTTTCGCCGGAATCGCGATCATTCCCTGGGTTTCGATATAGAGCTGCTCCTGATGCGGCACACGATATTCGCCGGTGATGATGTGATCGGCTTGTTTGAAACCTTCGTCGACATCCCCGCGCGCGATCAGAAACCGTTTGAAGATATTGTCCGAGCCGTAAATGGTCTCGTCACTGTTCAACGCCTGTTCGATCGTCAGCAACGGCGCCGACTCCTCATATTCAATGATGACGCGTCGCGCGGCGATCTCCGCTTCGCGCTTGCTTTCGGCGGCGACCAGAAGAATCGGTTCCTCGCAATGGCGGATCTCAGTCTCGGCGAGTAGCGGCTGGTCGTTTTCGATCAGCGCGACATAGTTGTCCCCGGGAATGTCGCGGTAATCGGCGATCACCACGCGCGACCAATCGTAACCTGGATCGAAGGTGATCGTCTTGACGCGTCCGCGAGGGATCGCGCTCCGAACAGTTTTGCCGTACAGCATGCCGTCGAGCGCGATGTCGTCGATATATCGCGCCGCGCCGGTCAGCTTTTCATATCCTTCTCTTCGTAAAACATTTTGCCCGACAGCCATCGCAATTCCTCTACGATTGTTATGCGCCAGCGAATCTCAGGGCGAGACCTCGCGATTGGTCAGACGCCTCAGCAATTACGTCCCGTTCATTTAACGTGAGCAATTCTCCGGCCCGCGCCACTGTCCGTCCATCTATAATCACCGCTTCCACGTCGCTTGCTTCCGCCGCGTAAACAATCGTCGAAATCGGGTCAGGATGAGGGGTAGTGTGCAACCGGTTTAGATTGATCAACTGAAGATCGGCGCGTTTGCCGACCTCGACGCTGCCGATTTGATCGGCCAACCCTAACGCTTGCGCGCCATTGATCGTCGCCAGTCGCAAGGCGGTCTCGGCAGGCAGCGCGCGAGAACCGCGCAGGACCTTCTGCAACAGCGCCGCCGTGCGCATCTCGGTGAACATATCGAGGCGGTTATTGCAAGGAGCGCCATCTGCGCCAAGCGAAACCGAGACGCCACGATCGAGCATCTCGGCGACGCGAGCGATGCCTGACGCGAGTTTCAAGTTTGATGAAGGGCAATGCGCGACGTGCGCGCCGGTCGAGCGCAAAATCTCCAGCTCGGCGTCATCGAGGTGGACGCAATGCGCCAGAACGACGTGCGGCGCGGTCAACCCGACATCGCGCAGATATTCGATATTGCGCTTCCCCGTCGCGAGTTCGACCATCGCGATCTCGTCGCGGTTTTCGGAAGCGTGCGTGTGAACCATTACGCCATGCTCGCGCGAAAGCTTCGCGACTCGTTCGAGCAATTCCCGCGTACAACTCACCGCGAATCTCGGAGCGAAGCAGTAACGAATGCGGCCGTCAGCCCGGCCATTCCACCGTTCCAACAGTTCAAGCGATTCTGAGATCGAAACTTCAGTTTCCTCGTTCAAGGCGGCGGGAACGCCGTTGCCCTGATCCATCATGCATTTTCCGATCGTCGCTCGAAAACCGGACTCCTCGACTGCGCGGAAGACGGTCTCGGTGTGATTGACCGTCTCCATCGTCAACGCGCAGGTGGTTCCGCCTTTGATCAACTCTGCGACGCCCAGCCTGGCCGAAGCGTAAAGCGATTCGGGCGTATGGGCGGCCTCCATCGGCCAGACGCGTTTTTTCAACCAGTCAATCAACTCCAGGTCATCAGCCGCGCCTCGAAACAACGTCTGGCAAAGATGGATGTGAGTTTGTACGAAGCCGGGCAGGAGCGCGTGTCCGCGTCCGTCAATCACATCGTCAAACACAATGTTAAAACTCGCGGCGCCTGAAGGCTCGACCGCCGCGATACGTCCATGATCTATCGCTACGCTGCCCTCGAAGATGCGATTGGCGCCGTCGAGGGTGATAATCGTCGCGTCTCTGATTAGCAATCTGCCGGCCATAAGTTTTCATTCGCTGACTTTGATCACCGTTTCGGCCACCGAGACCAACTGGACAGAAAAATGTCTGACAGAAAAATGAAGAAGACCGGACAGAAAAATGTGTGACAGAAAAATGAAGAATGAGACTGGTCTTCTCCATTTTTCTGTCTCACAATTTTCTCTCCGGTCTTCTTCATTTTTCTGTCCGGTTGGTTTCGGTGGCCGAATGGAGGGCCGAAGCCCATTCGATCGAAATAACTTGTCACTTCAATCTGCCTGGCGCTTTTACCTCGCTTGTCAGTCTATAAATCGGATAGGTCTTCCCTTTCTCCAGGTAGGGGTCGAGAAAATTCCATGTCACAAGTCCGTCGTCGCTCTCGGCTTCGAGCAGGTAAAAGATCAGCGACGCTGAAGGTTGAGAGGTTCGAATGAGTATCGAGCCGGCAGGGAATTGAACTGTCTCTTTTTGTGTATGGCCTTTGAGCTTGACCTCGGCGTGGCCTTGAAATTGGCGCGCGGCCTTCTTCACGTCATCGATTACGAAGCTTTCGACCTCGACGGTCAGAGGTTCGGTCAATTCTTCGACCGCAATCCCATGCGCGAGGAGTTTGGCGATCGCGGTCTTCATTCCGTCTTCGTTGCGGAAGATGTAAGCGCGCGGGCAGGCGACGCTCTTCGTCGCCGCGAATAGTCCGTAATCGGGCATGGGCGTCGGCGTGAACTTGTTTTCGACCATCCCCGTCATCATTTTGTCTGATCGGGGGTTTTTGACTTTCTCTACTTCGCCGACCAGTATGTCGACAGGTTTGTCCAGCGCCTTTAATTCAAACTCCACGCCCTGTTGCGCGACGCCTCCGCGAATCGCGTCATCGTCCAAGCGCTTGATCAAGGCCGTGATCTCGTCCGCGTGTAGGGCCGAGTATTTAAAGATCTCTTCGACGAAAGCTTCGGTCACCGCCACGCGGCCTTTGAAATCGAGGTAGCTGTAGGCTTCCGACAGAATCGTCAGACGGTTTCGAAGACCGCAATAGTTGTTACCGAACCTAGGGCGGTGATCGAACGTGCGCCAAATTTTTGTTTCAGGTTTTTCGGCCGGCTGAGCTTCAGTCCCGGATCGCTGCATCTCAAACGAGTTCATTTCGCGGTTCATCCGCTCCTTCGTCGCAAAATTGCCGTAATAGTAGATTCGGAACTTGTGGGTCTTGAGCATCGAGCGCGTGATGGCGGGTAGCATTTTGTTCCGCTCGAAGGCGATCAATCTGGCGTCGGCGTTCGGATTGAGCGTCGGCGCGTAAGTCAGGTGATAGCCGTGATACGAGCCGTTGGTCGTGTGCAGATCAACCGTCAGGCTCGGGTCCCAGCGGTTGAACAATCCGACGAGCGCGTTGGCTTCCGGCGTCTCGAGCTTCATGTAATCGCGGTTGAGATCGAAACCTTTCGCGTTTTCGCGCGTGCCGACGCCACCGATCGGACCATTCTGCGCAGTGCGGTTGTTCAAACTGATCTTCTCGTTGCCGTCGGCGTTGTAGATCGGGGCGATCAGGATGATCAGGTTGTTGAGCAGGGACCGCAGATCGCCGGTCGCAATGCGCCGGGCCAGATGCAGCGTCGCTTCCTTGCCTTCGACTTCACCGGCATGAATATTGGCCTGAATAAATATGACGGGCTTGCTCGAAGCGCGCGCCTCTCTTGGCTGTGAGACGGGCGGGTCGGCGAAGATCATCAGAGGCAGATCGCGCCCTTCTTCGGTTTTCCCGAAAGATTCGACGCGCAGTTTGTCAGTGCGCTTCTGCAACTCGCCGATGAATCGCATCACATCTTCGTAACGGCTGGTCTCTTCGTAATTTGTCTGTTCGGCTCGCGATTTCAATTGATCGTTCTGTGTGTGTGACATAATCGTCGAAACGCCGGCGCCCAATAGCAGCAGGCTCAGGGAGAAGTAGGCCAGCTTCATAGTTCGATTTCTCCGTTGTTAAGTTCGATCCTCCGGTTGGCGAAGGCGGATTGTAGAGGAAGGACTGCAAACTTGCTAGCCGTGCGCGAAGAGGCCTTTCATCGCCGCTATCTTGTAAAGCCAGCTAACGATGAAAAACGCGATCATCAGGTAGATCACCAGATTCCCACCACGCAAACGGTTAAGGTCCGAGCACGGGACGCGGCGGCTCATGAAATAAATAGAAAGCGGAATGCTCAGAACCGCGGAGATAAAAACAAGAAGGCCGAATGGTTGTGTGACGACCGATTCATAAAAATGGAGCCGCGCCGCGTGAGCGACGCTGGTCGTCAACCCGCAACTGGGACAGGGGAAACCGGTGAAGCTCAGAAACGCGCAGGACGGCAGCCCCAACTGTCGGTGTGTGCCGAACCCCTCCGGCGACGGCCGCAGGAGACGCGCGACCATCAATAACGCGGCCGCCGAACCGGATAGCAGTAAATATTGAATCCGGTCTCGGTGGCCAAATTGCGATCGACAAGCTTCGGGAGACTGCGGCGAAAATTGTAATGTCGTAGACCGCCACATAATTATCGGAAACCGCCGCCGGCAAGGCTCGCCAGAAAGCCTAAAAAGTAGAGGGCTGTTAACAGTAGGGAGATGGCTACGGCCGCGATCCCCAAATAGAATCCGACTTTCGCCAGTGTTTCGCCCGACTGCGGAGCGCGCCCTTCCTGTATCGCGTTCATTTCCATCTTCCCTAACACGATTCCGACAATACCAGCGGGCCAGCAACAAATCAAAAGCGAGATAATGCTCACAATCAATGCGGCGATGGCCCGTCCACTGGCGCCGCCTTGTTGCGCGGACATCTGATTGGCATAACCGTATTGTTGTTGTGGATAACCCTGATATCCGGGGTAGGGAGTGGAGCCCTGTGGCGGCGGTTGTTGCTCGCCGACGCCTGGCGTCGAATAGGGATAAGCCTGCTGACCTGACCCAGAAGTCTCGCCTTCGTCTCGCACGCCACCGGATTTTACCAGCGGCGCGCTGCAGGATCTGCAATACTGATCTGTATCAAGGTTGTTAGCTCCACAGCGAGTGCAGAACATAGACAGTGTCCTCCAGATTATTGTTTAGTAAGGTTGATTGTGGCGGATATCTTTTCAAGCTCTATCGGGGACTGTCGGATTTCAATTGGTATCCCGGGGCGAAGGTTCGGAAACTGGTTCGCGCAATTTCGTGGTCGTCGTTTCGGTAATACTGTAATTGGAGATCTGAGACCGCGATGGCTCGACCAAATGCGCGACCGGTGAAGTGTTCGGGGTTGAATATAGAGGCGGTTGTGGATCTCTCTGCTCCTGTTGTCGTTTTAGCTCAACGATCCGTTTGCTTATGAAAAGACCGTTGATGATGATGCCGGCGCCGATCATGAAGGGGAGTACACCAACTCCCCAGAGACTACGCAGGATGTTGGACGCCGGCCCTCCTACAGTGGAAGCGATGGCGTCGAAAAGAACGCTCAGAAAAATCATCAAGCCCAGGCCGACACTGCTGGTAATCACGCCGGCCTTGATCTCCTCGAGTCGTTTCTCTTCCGGTGATTTCTTTTTCTGCGCCCGGCGCGCGGCTCTCAAGTCTTCCAGTGTGGCGCTCTCGACGTCGACGCCTTCCCTTCCGGTTGCCCCTCCCTTGCCCAGCACGCCCTTCACCCGGCGGAGGTTGACTCCGCACTTGGTGCAGTACTTCGTCTGATCGCTGGCTTCCGTTCCGCATGATGGGCAGTACATGGATATTTTCTCCTCTAACTCGAAAACTCGTGCGGCGGCTTGCTGTGAGGCAAATGTCTGGTGTCGTCCTCTGTCACGCTCATTGAAGGTCGTCTAACCGGTTCAAGTTCGCTGGTTCGAGGCGCGGCTGGTTCGGCCACTGCCGGCGCGGAGAACACAGGATTCGGATTTGCCTGATTGACAGAATGCGTTTCGCGCGGCGCCGGGGCCGGCGCGCCGGCCGGACTCGGAGGGCGGGAGTTGATAATCTTGGAGATTCCTATGGCCAGCAGTATGAAGCCAATTAAAGTCCAGAACCCGAAAGGCGAGCCGCCTCGAAATGGTCCCGAGAAGATGAAGCTGAAGAACTTCAAAGCCACGATGCCGCCACCGATGATGCTTAACCGAACTCCTTTCGCCATGTCGCGCTGCCTTGCGATGTCCATTGGATGTGGCGCCGGCGGAGCGTAGTAATTCTGCTGTGGTATCTGCCCGGTTATGGCCTGCGAGACCGCAGCGAGATTCGTCCCGCAAACGGTGCAGAATCTTTTTGCTTCCCCCTGATTCGATCCGCATCTTGGACAAAACATCGTGTCTCCTAAGGTCGTCCGCTTCAATATCGCAGTCTAACACGCATACCGACCTAATTTCGCCTGAAGACCTGAATGGCTTTTCGCATGCCTCCCTGGAATAGCGACATGATCGCCATGTAACCATAACCAAGCAGGAATATGAGCAGGAAAGGGATCGTTGCGTAGATGTTGCTGCGGATCGCGTAATAGACCGCGAAGACGAAATAGAGCGCGAAGGCGAGCTCAATGTAAGGCAGCAATCCACGCTTGCGACGATACTTCATCGCGGCCCTCAACCAATTGTCCTTTCGGCTTTCGACGTTGTATTTCGGCGTGCGCACGAAGCTGGATCGGACTCCGAACAGCGCCTCCAGCACAGCGCGCGTATTTGAAAAGACGAGCCCGATGCCCATTGCCATGGCGAGAGGTATCAACCACAACCGCCACTTCTCATTCGGATAACGATAGAGTATCGCCGTGCCATAAAAGCTGACCACGGAGAAAGTCGCAAAGATCATCAGCGGCGTGTCGAGCAGCAGCATGTGGAACAGTCCCTGATTGAACCGCACTATCAGGACGGGAATGTGCAGGACGCTCAGCACGATCATCAACATGGCCGCGCAATTGCCGAAGAGCCGGAAGAACAATTCGATTTTTTGCTGAAAGCTGAGCAGCGGGTGCTTCCATAAACGCGGCATCAGCTTCAGCCCGACTTGCACCAAGCCCTTCGCCCATCTCCGCTGCTGAGTCTTGAAGGCGTTCATCTCGACCGGCAACTCAGCGGGCGCGTCTTCGTCGAGTAAGTAAACGAACTTCCAACCCATCAACTGCGCGCGGAAACTGAGGTCGGTGTCTTCAGTCAGCGTGTCGTGTTGCCAGCCGCCGCTCCATTCAATCGCTTCGCGCCGCCACATTCCGGCGGTGCCGTTGAAGTTGAAGAACGCGCCGGTGCGGTTGCGCGAAGCCTGTTCGACGACGAAGTGGCCGTCGAGCAGCACCTCCTGAATCCGCGTCAGCAGGGAATAATTCGAGTTGATGTGGCTCCAACGCATCTGAACCATTCCGATGCGTTCGTCAGTGAAGAAATCGACCATCTGTCGCAGACAATCCGGCTTGGGCAGGAAGTCCGCGTCGAAGATCGCGATGAGCTGACCGTTGGTCATTCTCATCCCGTTTTCGAGCGCGCCGGCTTTGAATCCGGTTCGGTCGGCGCGGTGAATGTATTGAATGTCGAATCCCTGCCGTTTGTATTTTTCGACGGCCGCTTCGGCGATCTTAACCGTCTCGTCGGTCGAATCGTCGAGCACCTGAATTTCGAGGAGATGGCGGGGATAATCGAGCCTGACCACCGATTCGAGCAATCGCTCGGCGACATACATCTCGTTGAAAAGCGGGAGCTGGACCGTGACGCGCGGCAATTCGCCTTCGGCGAAACGTCTTTTCGGCTGGTGTTTGATGTGGCGGTAACGCCAGAACTGATAAACCATCCTCACCCGATAAACTCCCAGAATCGCGAGCAATGTCAGGATGGTGAAATAGAGGATGACTATCGTCCAATCGAAAGCGTCGAGAGAATAGAGGTAACTGATGTTATCGCGGCCGTGCCGCAAAATAGGATGAATCAGGTATTTCACCTGTTCCGGACTCGGCGCCTGTTGCAGAAGCGTTAGAGCAAGGCTCATAAGATTCGTAATTAGTCCTCGTTCGGATGTCAAACGTCGCAAAATCAAGGGGCATGGTAGCCGTTCATCACGCCCTGTCAATCCAATGTACTGCCCGCAGGGACGTCAGGTTCCCTGTCTTAGAACGAAAAGAGGGAAGATTTTCTGGAACAGATAATCTTTGATCTCTCTATCGAGTCTTCTCGTGTCCTGGCTCGAATCTTTCTCGGTCGGCATGGCGTGGGTGTTGAAGGCGATGATATAAGCCGTTCGCGTATCAGGGCGGATGTAGAAGTGCGAAATGAAACCATTCTGGCTGCCGCTGTGCCCTATGAAATGCTGGCCGAAATTATCTTCCAGGAAAAAGATCAACCCCATGGCGTCTTTTCGGTTCTGTCCCTCCGGCTGTATGACCTCACCCGGGTCGATGGTGATCTGCGGCCGGAACATCTCTTCAAGTGAGGGGCGTCTCAACACCTGGTCGTAAATCGCTTGTCTCTTCACATCACCCGCCAGAAAGTTGATGTATTTGACCATGTCGGGCAGCGGCGCGTTCAAACCGCCGTTCGACACAGTAATACCGGTGTCGACATCAAACCTGCCCGGCGTCAGTTTGCCTTCTTTCAAATAATAACTGTGCGAGCGGTATTTGAGCAGGTGCTGCGGAGTCGTGTCGAAATAGGCGCGATACATTTCGAGCGGCTTGAAGATGTTCTTGTCAATATAAACTTCGTAATCGTCCTTGGTGATCTGCTCGATGACGCGCCCAAGGAAGATTATGCCCGGATTTGAATAGCTGAACTTCGATCCCGGCTTAAACAAGATTTCCGTGTAAGGCATCATCGCCACGAGCTGCGACCAATGTTGCGGCTCGTGAGGCTGCCAGTCTTTGTCGCCGCCCCAGGGCCAGGTCGGCGCGCGAAACCCGGCGGTGTGCGACATCAGTTGCTTGATCGTGATCTGGCTCATGTCGCCGAAGGGGTTGTGAACCGCGCTCAGCTCGGGCAGGTATTTGATTATCGGATCGTCGAGCTTCAACAGACCGCGATCGCGCAGTTGCATGATCGCGACGCCCGTGAAGGTCTTCGTGATCGAAGCCCAATGGTAAATCGTGTTTTCATCCACCGGCTGCTGTTTTTCCTGATTGGC
>Ga0066388_100001571_pt1 | contig 13018 bp, 8 predicted proteins | sample PanSoiMetaGPlot6_FD_64539 | JGI IMG/M metagenome (GOLD analysis project Ga0066388, IMG submission 64539) | Tropical forest soil microbial communities from Panama analyzed to predict greenhouse gas emissions - Panama Soil - Plot 6 (Hybrid Assembly) | ecosystem: Environmental > Terrestrial > Soil... | reverse complement strand
CGGCTCGAAGAAGATACGCCCCGACTCGCCGAGCGGCAGCTCGCGCCCGTCGTCGTCGAGAATGTGCACCGCGCCGGCGAGCGGGCGCCCGACCGCGCCCTTGTGCGCCAACCACTCCTCGCTGCTGATGATGGTCGCGCCGATGCCTTCGGTGGCGGAGTAGTACTCGTAGATGATCGAGCCCCACCAGGCGATCATCTGCTCTTTCACCGGAATCGGACACGGTGCGGCGGCGTGGATCGCAATCCGATGCGAGGAGAGGTCGTATCGACGTCGCTCCACTTCGGGCAGCTTGAGCATACGGATGAACATCGTCGGCACCCACTGGCTGTGGGTGACGCGATGGCGCTCGATCGCCGCCAGAGCCTCGGCCGCATCGAAGTGCTCCATGACCACCACCGTTCCGCCGGCGCGCGTCACCGTCAGACAGAAGACCAGCGGCGCGGCGTGATAGAGCGGTGCGGGTGAGAGATAGACGGTGTCGGCGCCGACTCCGTAGAGGCGTTCGAAGCCTTTCACCAGCGGCGATTCGGTGCCCATCGGGATGCGCGGGTGCGGCTGGGCGATGCCCTTCGGCCGGCCGGTGGTGCCCGACGAGTACATCATCGGGCAGCCCTCGAGCTCCTCGGCGAGGGCGGTGGCGGGGCAGGACGCGACCGCTTCCACGTACCGTTCATAGCCCGGCGCAGCCCCGCCGATCATGAGCCGGGTGTGCAGCGCGTTCGGAAGCTGATCGCGCAGTGCCGCTGCCACGGCGCCGTGCGCGGCGCTGGTGATGAACGCCTGGGCGTCGCAGTCGGCGACGATGTAGGCCATTTCCTCCGCCGTGAGGTGGAAGTTGATCGGCGTGTAGACGAGGCCCGAGCGCTGCGCCGCCCAGCACACTTCCAGGTAGCGCGGCGAGTTCTCCAGGCAGATGGCGATGTGATCGCCGAAGCGTAGCCCGCGGGCGTAGAGAAGCTGCGCCAGTCGATTCGAGGCGGCGTCGAGCGCCGCGTAGGTCACCCGTTCGCCGCTCGCCGCCATGATGCAGGCGGGCTTGTCCGGGATGCGAGGCGCATGGGCTCCGGGCCACATCGTGCGCGCTGTCTAGCGTCTTCGCAGCGGGACTGCCAGATTCAATCAATTGCTTGACTAGGGATCGACGATCGGTAGACAAAGGAGCGCAGCCAGGAGGGCGCAGCACCATGAGCAATCGAATCGTTTCCGCCGACTCACACGTGAACCCGCCCAAGGACCTGTGGGTTCGCAACGTTCCACAGAAGTTCAAGGACCGCGCTCCGCGCGTCGAATCCACCGATATGGGCGACTTCTGGATCGTCGATCAGCAGATCAGCGGCGCGATCGGGCTCGACTCGTCGGCGGGCCGCAAGCCGGAGGAGTTCAAACCGCACGGGCTGACCTACAAGGACATGCGGCCGGGCGCCTACGACCCGAAGGCGCGCCTCGAGGACATGGACCTCGATGGGGTGGACGCCGAGGTTCTGTACTTCGGCGGACCGGTGACGCAGTACGCCACCGACCCCGAGCTGCGCATGTACGTCGTGCGCACGTACAACGACTGGATGCTCGAGCTGTCGACAGCGGCGCCGACGCGCCTCATCGGCCTCGCGCACGTGCCGCTGGTCGATCTCGAAGAGGGCAAGCGCGAGCTCGAGCGCATCGCCAAGCTCGGCTTGCGCGGCTTTCACGTCGATCCGTTTCCGGACGAGCGCGGCGGCAAGCCGCTGTGGGATCCGGCCTACGAGTCGTTCTGGTCGCTGGTCGAGGAGACCGGCCTGCCGATGAGCTTTCACATCGTTGGACCGCGCAAGGCGAACGTCAGGGAAGTGTTCGCCAACCCGACGCCGGGCGTGAAGGAGACCTTCATTGCCATCGCCCCGATCTCGATCTGCGAGGTGGTGTCGACGCTCACCTTCACCGGCATTCTCGAACGCCACCCGAAGCTGCACTACGTGCTGGTGGAATGCGGCATCGGCTGGATCCCGTACTTCCTCGAGCGTATGGACCAGACCTTCAACAAGCACCGCTTCTGGACCAAATCGGTCATCACCGAGAAGCCGAGCTTCTACTGGTACCGCCAGGGGCACGCGACGTTCATCCAGGACCTCGCCGGGGTGGCCGAGCGCCATCGCGCCGGCCTGCGCAACATCATGTGGTCGACCGACTACCCGCACTCCGACAGCACCTGGCCGAAGTCGCGCCAGGCGTTGGCCGAGCACTTCAAGGACGTGCCCGATAGCGAGCGCGCGCTCATCGCCGGCGGCAACTGCGCCGCCCTGTACGGGCTCAACTGAGCGCGCGAGGGTTGTGCGGATCCACGGGTTGGGGCGGAACCAGGCCTTGCACCTCCCAACTCTTGGACCCGTGCACCCGTACCGCTAAGAGCGCCGCATGCAGTGTCCCGCCTGCGCGGCCGACAATCCCGCCGAGAACCGCTTCTGCGATTCGTGCGGTCAGCCGCTGGAGTCGCGCTGCGGTAGTTGCGGAGCGCGCGGTCGCCCCGGGGCGCGCTTTTGCGGACAGTGTGGCGCGGCGGTCCAGCCCGTGACGGCTGGGCACGTCGGCCTCCCGACCGACGCGCCGACCATGGCCGTGACGTCCAGCCCGGGGCGCGCCGCGCGCGCGGCGATCGACGGCGAACGCCGCCGCGTAACGGTGCTGTTTGCCGACATGGAGAGCTCCACGGCGCTCGCCGAACAGCTCGACCCCGAAGACGTGCACCGGATCATGAATCAGTGCTTCGGCTGCATCACCGATGCGGTGCATAATCTCGAGGGCACGATCAATCAATATACCGGCGACGGGGTCATGGCGCTGTTCGGCGCGCCGACGGCGCTCGAAGACGGCCCGCGTCGCGCCGTGCAGGCAGCGCTCGACATCCAGCGCAGCCTGCGCGACTACAACCGCACGCTCGAAGCGGAGCGCGGCTTGTCGGTGCAGATGCGCATCGGCGTGCACACCGGCGTCGTCGTCGTCGGCCGCAACGGCGACGACCCGCGCATGGACTATACCGCCATGGGCGACACCACGACACTCGCCGCGCGCCTGCAGCAGGTCGCCGAACCGGGCACCGTGCTGATCAGCGGCGCCACCCGCCACCTGGTCGCCGACCACTTCGAGACCGTCGACCTGGGCGAGGTGCAGCTGCAAGGACACCACGCGCCGGTGCACGCCTTCCACGTCGTGCGCCCGCGGCCGCGGCGCGCCCGCCTGCAAGCCGCCGCCGAACGCGGGCTCACCCCATCGGTCGGGCGGGAGCGCGAGCTGGCCACGCTGGTCGAGCTGTTCGATGAGGCCAAGCAGGGACGCGGACAGGTCGTCTTCGTCGCCGGCGATGCGGGCATCGGGAAGTCGCGGCTCGTCTACGAACTGCGCCGCGAGCTGGCGCTGGCGGGCGAGGATGCCAGCTGGCTCGAGGGCCGTTGCGTATCGTTCGCACAAACCATTCCGCTCCTGCCGGTGATCGAGCAGCTGCGCGAGTACTGCGACATCGAGGAGTCGGACGGCGAGGAGGACGTCGTCGGCAAGCTCGACGCCGCCGCGGAGCGACTCGGCGAGCTCGATGCGCAGCTGCCGTATCTGCGCTATCTGCTGGCCGTCGATCCGGGCGATCCGGCGGTGGCGGCGATGGATGCCGCGGCCCGGCGCGCCCGCGTGTTCGAGGCGCTGCGCAGCTTCAGCTTGCGCGTCGTGCAGCAGCGCCCGGCGGTGTTCGTGGTCGAGGATCTGCACTGGATCGACAGCAGCACCGCCGACTACCTGGCGGCGGCGCTGGCGATGGTAGCCAGCGCCCGCATCCTGGTGATCCTCACCTACCGGGTCGGCTATACGCCGCCGCTCGGCGCGCACAGCTACTTCACGACCCTGACCCTGCGCAGCCTGTCCGCCGCCGAGACCCTGGCGATGGCGGGTGGCGTGTTGGGCACCAGCGCGCTCCCCGCCGAGCTGCCGGCGGCCCTGATGGAGAAGGCGGAGGGGGTGCCGCTGTTCATCGAGGAGACGATCAAAGCGCTGCTCGACGTGGGCGTCCTGCAGCGACGCGCCGACGGGTACCAGCTGGTGAAGAGCGTCGCAGCGGTGGCCATTCCCGACACGATCGAGGGCGTCATCATGGCGCGCCTCGATCGCCTCGGCGACGCCGGCAAACGCACCGTGCAGCTGGCGGCCGTGATCGGCCGCCATTTTCTCAAGCGCCTGCTCGAGCGCATCGCCGAGCTGCCGACGCAGCTGGACGGGCTGCTGACCGAGCTCAAGCGGGTCGAGATCATCTTCGAGCAGGGGTTGCTGCCGGAGCCGGCATACGTCTTCAAGCATGCGATCCTTCAGGACGTCGCCTACCGGAGCCTCTCGGTGCAGCGCCGCCGGGAGCTGCATCGAGCCGTCGGCAACGCCATCGAGGAGCTGTATGCCGATCGCCTCGCCGAGCACTACGGCGAGCTCGCGCACCACTTTGTGCACGGCGAGCTGTGGGCGAAGGCCATGCACTACTCCGCGGAGGCGGGGCGCCGGGCCGCCGACGCATATGCCAACGCCGAAGCGGCCGATCATTTCGCCCGAGCGCTGCACGCGGCCGAGCACATGCAGCCGCCGCCGGACGGCGCGACGCTGGCCTCTCTACACGCGGAACGCGGCGCCTTGCTGAACATTCTGGCCGACTACGAGGCCGGAATTACGCACTACGAGCACGCCTTGGCGCTGCTCCGCGCCGGCAGCGATCGGCGCGCTGAGGTGGAAACCCTGCTGGCGGTCTCCGACTTGTATTTGAACTATCACCGTCCCGAGCCCGCGCAACGCTATTGCGACGAAGCCCTCGAGCTGGCGACCGCCCTCGACGATCGGGCCCTGCAAGCCGCTTGCCTGGCAACCCGGGCGCTGTACATCTCCGCCTGGCACGGGCCGATCGCCGCGGCGCGCAGCGCCGGACGGAGTGCCTTGGAATTCGCCCAGCAGCTTTCCGACGATTCGTTGCGCTCGCGCACCCTGATCCTTCTCGGCTCGGTGCTGCAGTGGCGTGCCGACTTCGACGCCTGTGTGCCGCACTTGATCGAGGGTGCCCATCTCGCCGAACACCTGCACGCTGGACATCTGCGCGGTCAGGCGCTGTTTCAACTCGGTAACGCCCACCTTTCGACTGGCCGCTACGATACGGCGCTGCGCTGGTACGCCGAGCTGCGGCGCTACGCAGCGAGCGCCAACGATAAGTTCTGGATCGTGCGCGCCCCCAACCTGGTCGGCGGAGTGCACCTCGAGCTGTACGACTTCGAGGCCGCCATCGAGCTCTGCCAGGAGGGCGACGAGATCGCGCAGCGCCTGTTTCCGTGGCCCGAGCCGCGCGGCCACTGCCTCGTCAAGCTCGGACAGGCGCAGTTGCTGCGCGGCGAGTACGGCGCTGCGGACGAGTTCCTGAGCCGCGCCTGGGAACTGCTCGATCTCGACAGCTGGGGGCGCTGGCGCTGGCACATCCCGCTGCTGCGCACGCGCGGCGAGCTGGCCCTTGCCACCGGCCGGCTGGAGGACGCGTGGAGCTTCGCATCGCAATCGCTCGAGCTCGCCGCGCAGACCGACTCCCGCAAGCACGTCGCGCACGCCAAGCTCGTGCTCGGCCAGATCGCCGACGCGCAGGATCGCCTGCCGGAGGCCGAGAAGCTGCTCCGCAACGCCGTGACGCTGGCCGATCACATTCACGCGGCGCGCGAGCTGTGGCTCGCCGACAGCGCGCTCGGCCGCACCCTCGCGCGGATGGGCCGCGACCGCGACGCCGAGACCTATCTGACCCAAGCGGCGCAGACGATCGAGGCCATTGCCGCGTCGGTGGGCGACCCGACGCTGCGGGCCTCGTTCGTCCGCAACGACATGGTCGCCGACGTCTATCGCCGGCTCGGCCATCGGCCGTTGCCATGACCGTTCGCTTTCACCACAGAGAACACAGTGCAGACTGCGCCCGCAACCGACCCGTACACGTACTCGTACACGTTTCGAGTACGAGTACGAGTACGTGTACGGAGACGAGAAATCGTCTCGCCGTGACGAGAATCTGAGCGCCGGTACTACAGAGGACACAGAGGATCGACGCCCTCTGCGAACCTCTGTGCCCTCTGTGGTGAAGCGGCCGTTGGCACCGAGATCGGCAGCGAACCTCATCCCACCGAACGACCGGTTTCCGCTCGCGGCGTCGTGTGCTAGCTGCGGCCAGGAGGAGGCGCGCGATGGGTCAGAATGGCTCGCTGTGGCAGTTGATCTACCCCGCGTTCCCGGGTGGGCGAGCCGCCGTCGGACTGCTGCTGCTGCGCGTGGTGGTGGGGTCGGCCTTCGTTCTGCACGGATCAGGCAAGATCCAGCACGCCTTCGCATGGATGCCGCCCGAAGCGCCGGTCCCGGCGCTGTTCCAGGCGCTGGCAGCGCTCTCCGAGTTCGGCGGCGGCTTGGCGTGGATCGTCGGGCTGCTGACGCCGCTCGCCTCACTCGGAATTCTCAGCACCATGACCGTGGCGTTGCTGTTTCACGTCTCGCGCGGCGACCCGTTCGTGAACGGCGCCGGCGGCGGGTCGTACGAGCTCGCCCTGGTCTACTGGACGGTGGCGTTTCTTCTGCTCATGGTCGGCCCGGGGCGGCTGTCGCTCGATGCGCTGCTGGTCCGCGCGCGGCGGCCGAGCTGGGAGGGCGTAGCGCCAGCGGCGTCGTAGGCACCTACGGCATCGACTGCAGCATCCCGAACAGTCCGTCCCGCTGCTGGTTGGGACCGGAGGTGAAGTACAGCGTCTCGTTGCTGCCGGCCGCACTGCCGTTGCCGAAGCCCAACCCCCAGAGGCCTGGAATCGCAATCGGATCGCCGTTCGGTCGGCTCAACTGGCCGAGGAACGTACCGCCAATCGGGTTGAAGGCGTTCACCGCCCCATCGCCGAAGTTGCCGATGATGATCGCCCCGCCGAAGCGGCCGAAAGAGATTGGGGCCTGGACGATACCCCACGGCGAGTTGAGCTGGCCCTGGGTGGCGAAGCGGCGCACGAACACACCGTCGGTGTCGAACACGTCGACGTAGCCGTTGCCCGGCCCGGGTACGTCGCTTTCCTGATCCGAGCTCACCTTCGCATAGGTGATGAACAGGTCGCCGCTGACGTTCTGGATGCCGAACGGGGCGTAGTTGGATGGAATCCCCGAATCCTCGAACTGGTCGCTGAGCGAATCGAGCGCGAACGTGCGGTCGTAGACATCGATAGAGTGCGAGCGGAAGTTCGTCGCGTAGAGGAACTGGCCGCGCGCGTTGCTGCCGGTCGCGAGGCCTTTATAGAGGGCCTCGCCCGATCGGTCGACGGTGAGGATCGCCGCCGTCGGGTCCACGGTCTCGTTCCATCCCGCGATGGTGCCGTCCTCGGTAGCGAAGATGTATTGTGCCGGCGCCGCGGCGGTACCGTTGCTGACGACGAAGGCCGCGGTGTCGTTGTATACGACGCCGGTGGGCAGTGAGGCGGTGTCCGGCGCGCTACCTGCCGGCGGCGGAATGCGCACGGCGAGCGGATCGCCGAGCGGCAGCCGGTTGCCGGCGCCGTCGTACTGCGTGCTGACGCCGGTTTGATTGTTCGCCACCCACCAGGGGCCAGTCGGACTGCGGGCCAGGCCCCATGGGTTGACCAGATTGGGATCCACGGTGGGCGCGTTGCCCGCGCTGTTGCTGACCAGATTGGTCTGCGAGAAGCCCGGACCACTCGGGTTGCTGCCGCAACCGACGACAGCGGCGCAGAGCATGAGCGCTGCGCCCACGATGGAACGATAGATTCCTACGCGCTGGCACAGCGGCACGCGGCAGCGCGTCGGGTGGCGCGCCGCGACGGAGTGATCAGCGATCATGAGCTCACGAATGCCATGTGTCGGCAGCGGCGGCAAAGCCGCTCACGGGAACAGTAGCCAACCGCGCGGCGCTTCGCTGTCGCGACTGGCGGCTGCGCCGTTCTTGGCGAAGAGCGCGGCGACCGCGTCGGCGTAGACCATCTGCCAGTCGGGCCGACTGTCGAGCGGCGTCGTGACGCCGCGTGGCACCAACACCAGTGTCGTATCGTAGTCATCGAGCAGGCGCGCGGCAGCGGGCGCGCCAGCGCCGCGAAAGAAGGCAAAGTTGTCCTCGACCACGCGCGGCGGATAGACGGTGGCGAAGCGGCCGTCGAGCGACACCTTCACCGCCGGCGTGGCGTGCCAGAGGACGTAGCCACCCCAGTCGAGCGGCAGGGCGAGGTTGCCGCGCACGCCCTGGGCGCGCATGAAGCGCACCGAACCGACCGGGTACTCTTCCGCCGCGTAGACGATCGCGCCGCGCCCCAGGTGCTCGACGAGCAACCCCACCTGCACGAGCGCCAACCCGGCCAATCCGAGCGCCACCGCGGTCCTCGCGCCGGCCGATGGTCGAGTCGCCGTAGCGGCGCGCAGTCGGGCCAACGCCGCATCGAGCTGATCGGCGAGCGGCGCGGCCGCACACAGCCCGAACAGCGGGATGTGGCGCTGCTGGCGGACCGCCATGATCGCGGTGATCGTCACCAGCGCCGCCCACCACGGCTGGCGGCGCAGCGTGCGCGCGAGGGGCAGGGTGGTGATCAGCAGCGCCAACAGCACGAGGAACGGCACGTGCGCCGGGTCGCCGAGCTGCACCGGTTGCCATTCGGTGAGCGGATGCGGCGCGCGCAGCTCGGCGAGAACGTAGCCGAACAGCGACGTGCCATACGGGGTGAGACACGCGGCCGCGATCGCCGCCACGAGCATCGCTGCGCGCACGCCGACCGCCGGTGGTTGCGCACGCGCTGCGGCGGTCGCGGGCGCGAGCGTGAAGAGGCCGAGAATGCCAATTCCCACCACCACGCCGCCGTGCGCATTCGCCCACAGGGCAAAGGCGGCGCCGGTGAGGGCGATCAGCTGCCAGGCCCGACGCCGAGCGGCGTCGGCGAGATGGTCGAGCGCGGCGAGCAGCGCCGCGACGCCGAGGTAGGTGACGATCTGCGGGCGGATCGCGTAGCCGCGCGCGGCGGCGGCGAGCACCAGGACCATGACCGGACCGCGTACCCACGGCGAGGCGCTGCGCCGTGCCACCATCAGCCACACCAGCCACGCGGTCAGCAGCGCGACGGACATCTTCACCAGCCAGAGCCCGGCCGGTCCGAGCCGATCGAACACGGCCGCGAACGCCGCCTGCGTCAGCCACTCGTGGTCGATCCAGGTCGCCCCGGAGACCGTGTACGAGAGCGTGTCGCGGTGCGGTGCCGACCCGCTGCTGAGAATGGCGCGGCCGCTCAGCAGGTGCACCCACAGGTCATTGTCCGCTTCGTTGTCGGAGAGGAAGTAGAGGGCGCTGGTGGCGACCAGCAGCGCCCAGGCGCGGGCGACCCAGTCGGCCGCGTGGCGGCCGTTCACGGCAACCAGAGGTAGAGGAAGTTCGGCGGATGGGGCAGCGCATCCAGGGTGATGTTGAACAGATTGACCTGGGGCGCGGAGAACGAGGAATGGGAGTAGAGGGTTTCGGCGTACTCCTCCGGCCGACGGTAGCGGATGACGGTGGCCTCGCGCACGCCGGCGCGCAGCCGCGCGCGCTCGATGGTGTCGTCGAGATAGCCGATGCCGTCGACTAGCCCGCCGGCGAGCGCTTGGTCGGCGCTGAAGACGCGGCCGTCGACCATTTGCGCCTTCATCTGCTCGGTGAGGTTGGGTCGCCGCTCGCGTACCACCTCGACGAAGCGCTGCTGCAGGTCGCCGATCAGCGACTCCAGGACGTGCCGCTCGGCCGGGGTCATCGTGCGCAACGGCGAGCCGATGTCCTTCATCTTGCCCGAGGCCACCGTTTGGTTGCGGACGCCGATCTTGTCCATCAGTCCTTCCAGGCTGACGCTGGTGAAGATGACGCCGATGCTGCCGGTGACCGTCGTCGGGCTGGCGATGATCTCGTCCGCGGCCACCGCCGCGTAGTAGCCGCCCGACGCCGTCACATCCATCATCTGCACCAGGATGGGCGTGCCGTTCTCCTCTCTGAAGCGCATCAGCCGCTGGAAAATGATGTCGCTGGCGGTGACGGTCCCGCCCGGACTGTTGATGCGGACGACGATGGCGACCAGGTCATCATCGTCGGCGGCCTGCTGGAGCTCGGCCTCGACGCGCGCCACGGTGCTTTCGCGCGTGCGCAGGCCGAAGGTGTCACTGCGCTCTTCGCTGGTGATCACGCCCGTGATGTCCATGAGGAGAATCTTCTTGCGACCCGAGCCGCTGACGGCGCGCTCTTCGAGCGCCGAGGGGCGGCGCGAGAACGGGTTGAGATCGCCGGTGATGAACACGCAGCCGCCGGTGCTGAGGACGAGGCAGAGCGCGAGCGCGCGTCCCATCAACGGATAGCTTGGCATCGACGGGCGCAGACTATACTCATGGGCCTTCCGGCGAGGCAAGATGAGCGTCAGCGGGGTGGTTCGATCTGCGGTGATCGCGGGCGCGGCGCTGGCGGTGGTCGGCGTGAGCGCGCCGCTGCCGGCCGCCGAGCGGGGCACGCGCATCGACAAGAGCAACGTCGAGACCTTCAAGACATTGCTGCCGGCGCCGGTCTACGACCGCGTGCGGGCCGGGGAATACGTGCTGAACGTCGTGCCGGTCGACGCGCAACGCTTTCGCGCCAACTACACCGAGCGCTTCTGGAAGGCGAGCGCCGCGAACCAGGGGAAGTTCGGCATCGACGCTGAGACCGGCGGGCTGACCGACGCGGCGACGAGAAAGATCCCGGAGCGCTTCTTCGGCTTGCCATTTCCGGCCGTGCAGGCGTCGGATCCGCAGGCCGGCGCCAAGATCGTGCACAACTACCGCGCCCGCCGCATGCAGATGGACGGCGATGTGCACACCTTCGATCTGAGCGATGTGACGCTCAGCGGGGAGGTCGTGCGCACGGTGAAGATCCTGCTGTCGCAGCGGTACTACGTCGGCACCAGCGCGGATCCGCCGGCCCCGCTGCCGGACAACACCGAATCACGCCAGCTGGGCGCCGCGTTGGCGCCGAAGGATCTCGAAGGCGTCGGCGTGCTCATCTGGCGCATCAACGACTGGACGACCTGGGATCAGGTCTGGGCCTTCCTGCCCACCATCCGCCGCGTCCGCCGCGTCCGCAGCTCGACGCGCGGCGACCGGGTTCCCGGCTTCGAGGTGCAGGGCGACGATGCCGATTGCTACGACAACAAGACCACCTACTTCACTTGGAAACTGGTCGGGGAGGGCGAGGTGATCGGGCCGATCGGCACCGACAACCCGTATCCGTTCCCGCTCCGAGACGAACCGCCGAGCAAACGGGTGATGGACGTTCCCTACAACAGGGCCGTATTCGAGACGCCGCGCGCAACCGGCGCGGGGTGGTGGACGCTCGATAACGCCTTCATCAAGCGGCCGGTATGGATCGTCGAGGGTACGCCCAAGGACCCGTACTACGAAGCCGGCAAGATCGTGATGTACATCGACCACGACCTCTACCACGGCTACTACAAGCTGACGTACAGCAAGGCCGGCGAGCTGTACCGCACCAACTTCTGCGGCCAGGCATGGGGGCGCACGAAGGACGGCTCATTCGCCGCGCCCTCGGCGTTACTGATGCTCGGCGTCAACGAAAAGGAGAACCGCGGCACGCCCGCCGGCCGCTTCACCCGCGAAACCTTCGACCACGGCTTTGCGGATACCTGGTTCACCACAGAGCATCTGGCGCAGCTGAGCGAGTAGCGCGGGACTCGGGACTCGTGAAGCGGGACTCGTCGGAGTTCGTGGTCCTACGAGTCGCCCTTCACGAGTCCCGAGTCCCGCATTACGCCGACCGGGGCTCCCCGGCGTCGCCGGGCGTGATGTGGTCCCAGGCGTTGCGGTAGGTGGCGAATTTGCCGGCGTAGGAGCGTCGCGAATCCGGCAGATAGAACGTCTTACCGCTGATCGCCTCCCAAGGAATCACGAACGATTGCGCCAGGTCCAGCTTCTGTCCCGGGACGAGAGGGACGCAGGCGAAGAAGTCGCTGTACCGCTCGCCCACCTTGCCGCGGTGGTGAAAGTTGAAGTTCCACGCCCGGTACACGTAGTTGTAGTGGCGTCCGCCGACGTGCACCCGACGCCGTGACGAGCTCGGATACGCGACCCGCAGGGCGAGGCGGATCCCACCATTGACCAGGAAGTCGTAACGCGCTTGCGGGGGCGCGTTTTCGACTCGATGCCCGAGGCTGGTGAGATGCGTGACGACCTCCTGCTTCGGTACATCGTGTATCTCGACTCGATTCATCGTCCGCTGTGAGGTCAACCGCCCGCCCATGAGTTGCGCCGAATCCGGCTGGAAGCGCCGGTAGCCGCCCTTGCCAGCCGGCCCCTAAATACCCTCCGGGGGTGGGGTTTGCCAAGCAAAAAAACCATAGAAGTATTGCCGCCATCTTCGACGGGTGACGGGCGGGCTTGCTGCGCGACAGACCGTGAATATCGATGAATTCTAGGACCTTTTGGGTATACCGTGAGGTGATTTCCGGGCTTTTTGACGCCCCTGGCTGGCCGAACCGGAGGATTGCCTATTTACCCAGCGCGAGCGCTGGGGCGGTGTCGCCGCGGGAGTGGGGAGTGTCTTGTCCGGATAGGGGCACAGGAGCAAGAGCACGCAGCTGGGACATGCCGGGTGGCGAGCCGTGCACACCCGGCGGCCGTGATACTGAAGTAGGTGGCAGAAGCGGATCTGATCGGAGGCGGGGACCACGGCGGTCAGATCGGCTTCGATCTTGTCGGGATCGGCCTGTGAGCTGAGGCCGAGGCGCTGGGCCAGGCGGCCGACATGCGTATCGACGCCGATAGCCGGCACTCCGAAGGCGTTGCCGAGGAGAATGTTCGCGGTCTTGCGGCCGACGCCCGACAGCGTCAGCAGCGCATCGCGGTCGCGCGGCACCTCACCGCCGAAACGCTCCACCAGTTGCTGACAGCAGGCGCGCAGGGCCTTGGCCTTTTGACGATAAAAGCCGGTCGGCCGCACCCACTCTTCGAGCTCGGCCTGCGG
>Ga0066388_100001570_pt1 | contig 13021 bp, 10 predicted proteins | sample PanSoiMetaGPlot6_FD_64539 | JGI IMG/M metagenome (GOLD analysis project Ga0066388, IMG submission 64539) | Tropical forest soil microbial communities from Panama analyzed to predict greenhouse gas emissions - Panama Soil - Plot 6 (Hybrid Assembly) | ecosystem: Environmental > Terrestrial >... | reverse complement strand
ACAGACCGCATCGCTTGACGATGGGAGGATCAAGACCCGTGCGGGTCCGCCGGAAACTTTTTTCACATTCACCCTTTCCTTCAAAATATTAATTCGGAACCCCTTCTCGAAACAAGATCCCTCAAGGGGATACGAGAACCCGAAGAAGCGTGAGATCGTCCGGAAAGGACGGGCTCCCATGTTCTTTGGCCAAAACCTCAAAAATCGACTCTTTCCAATCGCCCGCGAGAGGGGTTCTCAAAAGATTCATCAGGCGCTTGAGCCCGAAGCTCTTTTCACCCGCGGGAAATTCGAAACAACCATCGGTGAAGAAATAGACTGTATCGCCGGGATTCAATCCGAGACGGCCGACGGAAAATGATGGAGCCTCCGGTTTTGCCATCTGAGAAGTCAGAGCGGGACCGGCGGGAACCTCGATCACCTGGGAGCCACCCGACCGATCCACCCTCAGCGGAGACGGCGCATTGCCTCGAACGACTTCCAATGTTTTTTCTACGCGATGAAAACGAGCGACCTGGATTCCCGCGTCGTATTCGAGATGAAGGAGCGCATATTCCCTACAAACTTGCTCCATGAGCTCCGGCAAAGAAGGAATCTGGGGAGCCGGAAGCTGGGCCACGGCGCGGCGAAAAATCCCTTTCAAAAGATAAGTGACCTGTGCCGAGGCCGTGCCATGGCTCGTGACATCGGCCAGATAAAGATAGATCCAGTCTCCCCAAGGAAGGATGTCGCAGAAATCTCCCGAGAGCTCTTCCGAGGGGCGGTAAAGGAGATCCACCCGGATTCCGTCAAAACTCTGAGGGGTCTCAGGAAGAAGGGAGAGTTGAATTTCCCGGGCCGCCGCGAGCTCTTTTTTCAAGCGCAGTTGATTTTGTCGAAGTTGGATGAGATTGCCGACGCGGGCGAGAAGCTCTTCTTCGGAGAAAGGCTTGGTCAAATAATCATCGGCCCCCTGCTCCAACCCTTCGATCTTCGATTCGATCATGGCTTTGGCAGTGAGGAGCACAAAGGGAATGCCTTTCATGATCGGATCGTCCCGGAGGGCCTTGCAGAACTCAAGCCCAGACATCACCGGCATGATGAGGTCAGAAATAATGAGGTCGGGTTGAACGCTTTTCGCCTTTTCCAAACCCTCCCGCCCGTTGCGGGCCAAAAAAACATTGTAACGGGGTAGGAGAAGTTCGCGAACGTACAGGCAGATATTGGGATTGTCGTCCACAAACAAAACGGTGGGTTTGTTCTCCTCTCGAAGAGATTGGGCTTCCTGCTCGATCGCTTCGAATTCTCCGATTCTCTCATCGGGCTCCGTGCCGAAAGAGGATAAACTCGAAGATGGCTCGCTCCTTTCGTCAACATGTTCCTCCATGATGAGTTGGGACGAAAGGTGGGCTCGACCGAGGGGGATCGTCAGCCGAACGGAGGTTCCTTTCCCCCATTCACTGTTCACGGCCACATGGCCGCCGTGAAGTTTCACGAATTCCCTCACCAGGTGAAGACCGATTCCGCTTCCCGCTTGACGCGACGCAGGGCTCTCCCCGGCCTGCCGGAACCTCTCGAAAATAAAGGGGAGCCGATCTTGTTGAATCCCCGCGCCCGTGTCTTCGACCTTGAGCTGAAAACGGCCTCCTTGAATTTCCGTGGCGATTTGGATGGATCCTTTGTCGGTGAATTTAAGGGCGTTAGAAAGAAGATTGAAGATGATTTTGTCGAACTTCTCCCGGTCGATATAGATTTCGACTCCCTCCGCCAGAGGGTCAAGAATGATCTTTAAATCCAACCCCTTCTCCAAGGCCATCGGGCGAAATTGTTCGGCCCGCTCTTCCACGAATCGGTTCACATCTTTGATGCGGGCCGCCTTGAGCTCCGCCATGCCCGCTTCCGTCTTGGCCGCGTCGAGAATCTGGTTGATGAGCCCTAAAAGCCGCCGTTGATTGCGAATCACGATTTCAATCTGGTTTCGGATTTCTGGGGTCGTCACACCATGCCGACCTTTCAGAATTCCCTCGAGGGGCCCCAAGGTGAGGGTGATGGGGGTTCGAAACTCATGGGAGACATTGGCGAAAAAATCGCTCCTCAAACGGGTGAGCTCTTGAAGCTCTTCCTTGGCCTGCCTGAATTTCAGCGATCGCTCATAGACCTTGGAAAGACTTAAAGAGAGAATCGACATGATTTGCGCCAGCATGAGGCCGACGACGGCGAGCATCCCGGCCAGAACTAAAAAGTGATGGAGAGGGAGGGGCTGATGACTTCCCCAATTCGCCAAAAACATCCCTACCAGATAATAAAGGACCACCAGGCGACCCCAATTGAGATTCTCCGTGGCGAGTCCCACGAGGATGACGCCGGATAAACACATCACCGCGTACCCGGGCCACCAAGGAGCCAGGATCCCGTCTACAAAAAGATAGGCGAGAGGGCAGAGGATTCCCCCCAAAACGGGCTGAATCAAGACGAAATGCAACCGCTCGGCGTATCGGAAGGCCAGATGCAAGAAGAATATATTGGCCGCCGCGAAAATTGAGATGACCAAAACACTGATCCAAGACGTAAGTTCTTGAATCCAACTTCCCAGGGAGACACTCCACAAAAAAACGCAAAGCCCGCCGAAAAATAATTCAACAAAACGTAAAATCTCCTGGTTCACCGTGGTCAGCCGGGCCTTTTCTTTTGCTCGAGCCGGTGAGGGAGAGGCCATCCAAACGGTGGCCGCGGGAGCCATTTGTTTGCGCTCTAATTTCTTAAGCCATTGCAGCATTGGAATCATTTCAGAAAATGGGAACGAGCGGAAAATCGGCAGGCAGGATGACATCGTCAGGAATGACCGGGTTTATGAATTGCTCGCCGGTGACATCGATGCCTAAGTCTTCGCAGTTGGAGGAAGAAGCGGCGTTTCCCGTTGAAATACGGGCACACACGTTTTCAAAGCTCACCGTCTTGGGTTGACCGTTCTCCAACCCTTTCACCAACACCGTTCCGCTCCAGAAATCAAAATCATCTCGAAAACGCCCGATGTAACGGACGGTGCCGGGATTCTCATCCGTCTGAGGAAAACTCCTCATATCCAACTTGACGGTCTTCTCCAAAGCGCGGGGGTCTCCTTTCCCCAGCGCATCTTGCTGGTTCACCAGGGCATGGACGTCGTTGGCCTCGACCCGATTCTCCGCGGAGTCGAACCGATGATCCTGAACAAACATCTCGGTAATTTTGTCGAGCGGTTTGGAAAAATCTTGATGATTGTAAATGACTCCGAAAAAGAGATCTTGATTCCCCTCTTCCACCGGCTCGTTTTCTATTCCCAACCGAAAGCGTCCTTTTCCGGGATTTTCTTCATTGACCTGTGTCTCAGGATTGTCCCGCGTGGGCATCACGTCAAAGAAACCGGCCATAAATCGTTCGAAAAGACCTGAAGAAGGGTCTTGGATCCAAACACGATAACAGACCCGCTTCAGTGCGGACACGGGCGCCTCCAAAGGGCATGAGGATTCGGAACAACCGAGAGGGCAGCTGCAACCCGTGCATCCTTCGGGTTGACCGTCTCCATCCAGATCAAAATCGGCCAAATCGACCTTCACCCGTTGGGGAAGGATACCGGGAATATTAATCACTCCTTCAAAGGTCGTCCGCGGGGGGCTTGTAGGGATTTCGACGCTCTGGAGCGGAAGGAGCAGGTCATCGAGGAATTGATTAAAGACAGAAAACGTCGTCCCTCCCAGCGCGATCAAGTTTGAAAATTCTCCTCCGGCCCCTACCTGAAGACGGACAGAAGATCGCAAGGCCGAGGAGGCGGCAGGAGCGGAGGCTCCACTGATGGCGCTGACATCAATCCCAACGGTGGCCGGGAACGAGAGAATCGGAGGAATCTCGACCGGTGGGGCCGGACTGCCCGGGCATCCCGAAATAAAGCAGAAGAATAAAAGAAGTCCTAAATTCTTAATCCAGTTCGCTTTCAGCATCGCCCTTCTCAAAAAAGAGAGGCTTTGGAAAGCCCCTCTCTTGCTGCGCCCAATTTTTTGAAATAGTGTATCATAAATTCCTTAACTCCTTCAAAGGAGCCATATGAAAAGACCGGCCGTAAGTCTGGCGATACGGGGAATAGCCCTGATCGCCTTTCTCTCTGTTCTCAGCATCCAAGTGGGGTGTTCCGGATCTCCCCCCGACTCCGATCACGACGGTGTCTCCGATTCATCGGACAATTGTCCCGAGGTCTCCAATCCACAGCAGGCCGATGAAGACGGGAACGGGGTCGGTGATCTTTGCGAACCCGTCGCCTGCGGGGACGGGGTCTGCGACCCGGCGGGAGGAGAATGCAATTTTGATAAGTATTGCTTAAAGGATTGCACCCGTGAAAAATGTCTGGGAGCGATCGGATCCGGCCTCTGCGGGGACGGAGCCTGCGATCCATTGAACGGCGAATGCTCCAATTCCAACCCCTGCCTCGATGACTGTCCCTCCCCTGATTTTTGTTTTTCTCCCACGTGTGGAAATTTCGTCTGCGAGCCTTGGGAAAATGACCCGGCATCGACCGGCTTCTGTCCGCAAGATTGCATTTGCCTTGTCAACCATGTGCAGGGCGATTGCGAAGACAATCTGTCCTGTGTCGATACCCCTGGATCCATCTGCCGGCCGGAGAGGTTTCCCCAGCACTCCGGGACATTTGAGGATTTCGTCAACCAGCTTTTGGAGATCCCTTGCGCCTGCTCCCGATGCGGAAACGGTATTTTCGATAAGGACCAGGGCGAAGGATGCGATCCGAGCGCCGGGGTTGAGGATGGCGTCCAAGCCTGTCTTAAAAAGGAAGGCAGCTGTGTTACAGACACCTGTGTCTGCAATACCTGCGGAAACGGAGTGGTAGAACCGGAGTCGGGAGAAGAGTGCGATACGCGGCTCGCGTTTCCCTTGGAGCAGGGAACCTGTTCGGCAGGTTCTGTCTGCCTCGACCAATGCCTCTGCTCTCAATGCGGAAACAGCCTCGTTGACACCGGCGAACAATGCGATACGGGAGGAATGATCGCACCCTCTTCCGAGTGCGACCTTCTGGGACCCAATCTCATTTGCCGCGGGGTCGAATGCATTTGTTCGAGCTGCGGAAATGGCCAGGTGGATGCGGGCGAAGGATGTGATGTGAATTCTTTCCCCGAAACGTGGACCGATCCGGTCTGCGTGGAACTCGGCTTTTGCCCGAACGATTGCACCTGCGACGGAGGAGGTTGAGATTTCGCAGGGCACGTCATTAAAACGTCGGCAATTCGGGAAAATCGGCCGGAAAGAGCACATCGGTGAAATTAGCGGGAGGAAGGAAATCTTCCTGGGTGGTGTCAATCCCCGCATCGATGCAGATATCATTCGCAACCCCGTTGCCTGTGGAGATTCGGGCGCAGACGTCGTTGATGTTTTCAAGGAAACTCTCTCCGGCCTTCGAAACGAAGGACCCGCTCCAAAAATCGAGATCTTCTCGATAGCGGCCGATATATTGGCTGCTCTCGACGGGCGACGTCTCCGATTCTTGGCTTGCCATGCTCACCTTCACCGTTTTCTTCACCTCTTGCGGATTCAGCGAGGCACCCAAGGCCACTTGATCGACCAACGCGTGGAGATTCGCGGAGAAGGCCAGACCCCCTTGATCGATGGCGAATGTCTCCGTGAACTTATTCAGGGGATGAGCAGGGTCGCGGTGGTCGTACACCGCTCCGAGGAAAAGACCGCTTGTCTGGGCGGGCCCGGTTCCGGGGGTGTTCCGTCCGACTCGAAACCGCCCTTTTCCATGATTTTCTTCGTTCGTGGGAGTCGCGGGGTCGTCCAAGACAGGAAGGCGCTCAAAGAACCCGGCCATCACTCTCTCGAAGGGCTGGTCTAAGTCCCGCTTGATCCAGATGCGAAAGCAAACCTTTTTGAGATCGGCCACGGGAGCCTCCGAGGGGCAAGAGGCAAGATTGCAGCCGACCGGACAGGTGCATCCCGTGCAGGCTTCCAGCGATCCGTCCCCGTCGAAATCAAAATCGGCGAAATCAAACTTTATTTCGCCGGGAAAAACGGTTGGATCCGGGTCCTGACGGACGCCATCAAAGTTTCTCACCGTGGGACTCACGGGAATTTTAAATTCATTGAACACATCCAAAAAACCGTCAAGGATGTCGTTGGTCCCCCGGATTTGATCGGGGCCTTGGGCAATGGCCTCGGAAAATTGCCCATTGGGGCCGACGAGGAAGGAAGACAAGGAGGCCATCCCCCCTCCTCCTCCGCTGATCGTCGTAAGGTCGATGGCCGGCGTTGCGAAGCTCACCAGCTCGGGAATCTGGGCAGGTGGCGCCGGAGCGGCGGGTCCCCCTTGACACCCGGCCACCGATACCAGAAGAAGGAGCGAGATAGATCGAATCCACCCCAGGCGCTTAAGAAATAAACGCAATTCTTAACTCCCGTTTCATTGAGAATTTCCTACGTTGTCATCGCCGGATTTTGATTCTAAAATCTAGCAAAAAAACGGCGGAGATTCGATGAAAAACCGATTTTTCCTGATCTTGATTTTATCAACCATTATCAGCGGCCACCATTTCCTTGGACTCTTTTCGAAAAATTCCTTCCGCATTCTTCTTTCTTTTTCCGGAATGGCGTGCAGCAAAGATGGCCGACCATCCGATTCGGATGGAGACGGCATCGCCGATCAATCCGACAACTGCCCGAACCACTTCAATCCCAGACAGACAGACGAGGATCAAAACAATATCGGAGATCTCTGTGAGGGGCTTCCGACCGTCCTCACCTGCGACGAGCTTCTTCAGTGCGAATCGGTCGATGATTGCACTCCGTTCATCGACGCGATCATCGCCACCTGCCCGAACGGACAAGAGTTCCAAGGAGATGTTTTTGTCGATTGCTGCGATCAGCGCTGCACCCCCGCCGACCCTATGACCGGCACTTGCCCTGCGGGGACCTGCGCCAGTCCCGGGGTCCATTGCACCGTCGAAGGAGATTGCCCGGCGGAGGCTCCGACCTGCCTCGAGGGGTGTTGCGTCCTTCACCTGTGTCCTAACGGAGAAAGCCCGCCCCAATGCTGTCCCCCTGGAGACGTCTGCGACCCACCGACCTTCCCTCCCTGTCCCGATGGGGAAATCTGCGATGTCGACAGATGCTGCATCATCCCGTGAGGGTGATGGGGCGAGCGACCCGCACAAATCATGAATTTTTAAAAAGTGGGAAGCTCGGGAAAATCGGCCGGAAAAAGCACATCGGATTCCTTGGTTTCCGAGATGACCTGACCTTTCGTAACATCCTCGCCGGAGGTATCGATGCCCAGATCCTGACAGACCTCTAAGGGGACCTCGCTTCCGAGGGAGATCCGGGCACAGGTGGTGGGAAGGTCGATCAGCGGCGTTTCCGGGTTTGTATTGATCAAAGAGCCGCTCCAGAAGTCGGCGTCGTCACGGAACCGGCCGGTGTAGAGCAGCTGGGAATTAATTTCTTCCGGGCCTATGACGCCGGCGGGTATATGTCCTTGAGAATTCACTTTCGCCGTCTTCTCAAGATAATGGGTCGAGGCCGGATCGATTTTTCCTACCTGGGCGACGAAATCGTGAATTGTTATATCTTGCAAAACCACACCCCCCACCTTGGTGATATCGTTCAAAAAAAACATCTCCGTCGATTTATCTTCGGGTTTTGTCGGATTCTTATGATCATAAACGACCCCGAACAACATTCTTTCTGTGCAATCCCCCGTACAATTGGCAAAGCCGGTCGTCCCCGATTCTGTCCGTCCAATGCGCATTTGTCCCTTTCCATGGTTTTCCTCGTTTCCCGGAGTTACAGGGTCATCTTTGAGAGGGAGGATGTCGAAGAACCCCGCCATCCTCCGCTCAAACGGACTTTCGGGAGAGTCCTTGACCCAGATTCGAAAACAGACTCTTTTGAGCTGATCAAAGGGTGCCTCGGAGGGACATGCGGCCAGATCACAGCCGACCGGACAGGTGCATCCCGTACACCCTTCCGTGAGCCCATTTCCATCAAAGTCATAATCGGCGAAATCGAATTTAAACTCCTGAGGGAGGGCCCCCGGTGCCTGACGGTCCCCTTGAAAGGTCTTGACCTGGGGGCTGACAGGGATCTCAAACACCTCGAATGAGCTCAAGAATGTGTCGAGCGCATCATTGACGATTCGAATCGTTTCGGGGCCTTCCTGGATCACCGCGGAGAGATCCACCAACGATCCCGTCTGGGCGAGCCCAAGGAGAGCAGAGGAAGAGAGCGTCCCTCCCCCGATAGCGCTCAGATCGATCTCCGGGGTGGCGAAACTCACCAACTCCGGAATTTGTATGGGAGGGGCCGGCGCGGCAGGGGTTGGGCTTCCCACGCAACCTTTCATCCCGAAAAGCAGGCAGATAAAAAGCATCCCCGGCAGATTTAACCTTTTGACAGCTATTAACACCGCTCACACCCTTAAAAATTTCCATTTAGCGCGTTGTCATGTCTTCTTTTTTAAAATATTATCAGAAAAAAATGGATAGGATTCTTCATGAAAAAATGGTTTTCCTTTCTATTTCTCTTATCAAGTCTCATCATCTTTCCCAATTTTTTCGGTAATTTTCTAGAAGGCGCCGATGAATCTTCCTCCTCTCTCTCCGGAGGGGCCTGCGGTCGACACGAAGAGCCGCTCCCCCTCGATGTCGACGGAGACCTGGTGGCCGATCAAATCGACAACTGCCCAACGCAATATAACCCTCATCAAACCGATTTGAATGGAAACGGGGTGGGGGACATCTGTGAACCTTTTGAGCTCTTCGATGGGCGCATCCAATGCGATTTGCCACCGTGTGACTTAAACGAAGATTGCATCGCCCAACTGGAGGAAAGCTGTCCGGTGGCAAAACGGGAATTGGATTTTACCGGGCAATTTATTGTCTGCTGCGATCACGCCTGTGTGGTCCTCTCCGAAAACGACTTAGGGACCGCGGCGGGATCTTGTCCGGCCGGGACCTGTCAGAATTCCACCCCTCACTGCCAAAGTGACGGCGATTGCGAGGGGCAAGGCCTGGGGCCTTGCGTGGAAGGCTGTTGTTCTCCCGGTCCTATCATCCCTCCACCGATATGCCCCAACAAAGAACCTCAATGCACCCCCGTAAGCCCGCCTTCCCCTTGCCCCCCTGGAGCGCCTTGTCCGGTGACGGGAATTGTCGTACCACCGGGTTGTCCCGCGGGGGAGATCTGCGATCCTTCGGGATGCTGTGTCCCGGAAGGAGACGGAGGGGGATCCTGTGGGAACGGAACCTGCGAACCTGATCTGGGAGAGTGCGGAGGTTGCCCGGATTGTACGGAGAGCGATTGTCCGGCTCCTCCGGTTCCTCCTCCATGATGTGGAAAATCACCTCAGGGAGGCTGTGATCATCCGCTCTTTGGAGGGGTGAGAATAAGATTCAAATTAGGTGATATTTCTTGAGGCGGTAAAAGAGTGTGCTGCGGGCGATGCCTAAAATTCGGGCCGCCTCGGAGAGGTTTCCGTTCGCCTTTTTTAAGGCCTCCGAAAACCGATGCATCTCTTCCTTCTGGATCTGAGAACGAAGAGACTCGGTCGATTCCAACCTGTTCAGATCGACGTGTTCCGTTTCGAACATCTCCTTGATGTTGAGATTCAGCTCCTCGGGTTCGATCTCCGGCCCGGGGCTTAGGATGACGGCGCGTTCCAAGATGTTTTTAAGCTCGCGGATATTCCCGGGCCAATCGTAGCGCGTGAGGAGATCCATTGCCTTTTGGGAGAGGGCGATGTTCGGGTCGGCCCTTTCCGTCTTAAGTTTCTCCAAAAAATAATTGGCCAAAATCGGAATATCCTGCTTTCGCTCACGAAGGGATGGAAGGGCGATCTCAATGACATTGAGACGATAATAAAGATCTTCCCGAAACCTTCCCTTAGCCACCTCCTGCTTCAGATCTTTATTCGTGGCCCCGATCAGCCTCACATCGACCGGCATAAATGAGTTTCCCCCCAATCTCTGAATCTCCTTTTCTTGGATCACTCGAAGGAGCTTGACCTGGATCTCAAGAGGGATCTCGCTGATTTCATCGAGAAAGAGGGAGCCTCCCTGGGCCATTTCAAAGTATCCCCGATGGGTCCGGTCGGCCCCCGTGAAGGCCCCTTTCTCATGGCCGAAGAACTCGCTTTCCATCAAGGTGACCGGGATCGCCGCACAATGGACCGGCTCGAAGGGTCCATGCTTTCTCTTACTTTCGGCATGAATCATTCGGGCCAAGAGCTCCTTCCCGGAGCCCGTTTCCCCGAAAAGCAAGACGGTTGAGTCCGTCGGGGCCACCTTGCGGACCACCTCGATCACCTCCTTCAATCCCGACGAAGTCCCGATGATTTGTTCGTAGTTGTAAATTTGCTTGATCTCTTCTTTTAATCTCCCCGCCTGGGCGGCCCTCTCCTCAAGCTCCTTCAGCTTCCTCGTTCGCTCTTTGTATTGATCGAAGGCCCTCTCCAACACCGGTTTCAACTCGCTCTTCCGCCACGGTTTCACGACATAGTCATGAACATGCCCGCGGTTGATCGCATCGAGAAGCATTTGGGTCTCGGTAAAGGCGGTTAAAATCATCCGGACCGTCTGAGGTTTGGCGACCATCAATCTTTCGCAGAGCTCGATCCCCGTCATCCCCGGCATCCGCTGATCGGCGATGACCAAGGGAAAATCCTCCTTATTCAAAACCTCGAGGGCCTCCTTTCCGGAAAGGGCGGTCTTCACCGCGTAATCGGCCCCGAAGGCCCTCTTGAAGGTGTCGAGATTGGCCTGTTCATCGTCCACGTAAAGAATGGCCGGTCGGAATGTGTCGTCCATCGATTTTCCTAAGACAAAGAAACGGGAAGGGTGACGATGAATTCGGTTCCTTGACCCGTCTCCGATTTGACTTCGATCTTCCCCTTATGGCTTTCCACGATTTGAACGGCGATGGAAAGGCCCAGGCCTGTTCCTTCTCCTTGATCCTTTGTGGTGTAAAAGGGATCAAAGATTTTGGAAATAAAATGGCTCCGGATTCCCGGACCGCTGTCCCGGATGCGGACTTGCACTTTCGAATTCAAATGTTCGGTGACGATCTCAATCGTCCCGTCCAGGCCGACCACATCACAGGCATTGGCGAGAATGTTCACAAAGACCTGACTGATCTCTCCCGGGGAGCCTTGAATCTTCGGAACGGGCCCGTAGTCTTGAACGATCCGGACCCGATTTTTCCACTTGGGGGTTAAAAGGGCAAGGCTCTGATTCAAAACCTGATGAAGATCGACCGCTTGGGGTTCCGGACGGTCCGGGTACGAAAAATACCGGAAGTTGTGAATGATGGACCGGACACGGTCGGCCCCTTCCTCCATGTTCTTGACGAGCAGATCGAGATCGTCCAGCACGACTTTCGTTTTTTCATCCGGGGCTGTAAGGATTTTTTTTATGTAATCGACCGTTTCCTTGAGCGGCTCGATATTCGAGTAGAGAAAGGTGATGGGATTGTTGAGTTCGTGGGCAAGCCCCGCCAAGAGATTCCCGAGGGCCGCCCTTTTCTTCGATTGAAAGAGCTGGATCTGACTCTGGCGGAGCCGGGCGATCAGAATCCCGATCAGAAGCGTCACGGGAAAAAGAAGGGTCAGGGGAGCCGTCAGGTTCGAGGGGATGGCGATCCGGCCGAAAAAAAGAGGGATTCCGGCCGCGAAAGGAATGATGAGACCAATCTGGCCGATCAGGAGATATCGAGCGATGATGCGATTAAACTCAAGAACCTTTCCCCTTAAGGAGGCGATCAGCCGACCCATCCAAAAGAGAGAGCCGGCTAGGAGATACAAATAAACCAGGAATTCGAGCCTGACCCAGACCAGCGGCGAATGGATGAAAAAGTAGACATAAGGAATCAAGACGAGACCGCTGAGGCCGTAGGGAACAAAATTGAGGAAAGATTTCGCCCCCGCTTCCTCTCTCTCGGGAAACAGCAAGGCCAATTGGATCACGGGGGCCGGCAGAAAGACAAAGAAGGCCAATTGAAAAAGATAAAGCTGGTAGGTCATTTGAGCCTCAGGGCTCACGATCAAATAATTGCCGATGAGGAAATGAATAAGGAAGAGAGGCGTCCGCCATGTCTCGGGGGAGAGAAAACGGCATAAAACGGTCCCGAGAAGCAAAAGCAAAAGCCCAGAGAGAGCCGGGACCAAGACCACGAAGAAATAATCCCGCTCCGTGAAGACCTTCCCTTCTTCTCTCGTCATTTCCGGCCCTAGAACCTTGAGGTCACGGAAAATCCCGTCCGCGGACCCATGCCAAGCTGGGGAGAAATAGACCCCCCTCACCCCGTTCTTGAAGCTTAAAGAGCCGGGGAACGTTCGGCCGACCTCTCGATGAGTGTTTTGAAGAGTGAGGACGAGAAAGATGAGAGAGACGAAAAGCAGAAGAAAATAAGGCAGGTTCACGCCCCATTTACTCGGAAGAGAATTCACGATTCCCTTTCTTTAGGAACTCTCGATTTAATTATTGTAAACAATTTTATCAAAAATCTTCCAATCTTTTCGGGGCGTTGGCGAACCTGCGATAATTTTCGATAAAATTCGATACATCATCGTCTCAAACCCAACCCTTTAACCCCCCTCGACGCCGCTAACTGTCGGAAAGTAATGAGTCTTGGCCGCATCATCTCTTCAGGCCCGGATTTTGCTTTTAAAAACCAATAGGAAATTCACAAAAAAGGAGGATTTATGAACACCAGGCAATTGACTCATCACTTCTCGTTTCATTTCCCCATTCACTTAAGCGACCTCCGTGACCTCTTCCGATTCTCCCATAAGCCCTCTTACGAGGCGAGCCGAGAGGTTGAGAGGGAAAATTCTGGCCTGGAGGAGATTTGCTTCTTCAAAAATTCGGACGAAATGGAAGAATACCTCATCAGCCTCCAAAATTAAAGGTCAGACTCTCTTCAATCCCGACTCTGCGAAAGATCGAGGCTGATGGAACCATGGCGTGGATGCTTCCAGGCCTATGCTCTTTGACGAAACAAATGGATGGGGGGG
>Ga0066388_100001569_pt1 | contig 13023 bp, 11 predicted proteins | sample PanSoiMetaGPlot6_FD_64539 | JGI IMG/M metagenome (GOLD analysis project Ga0066388, IMG submission 64539) | Tropical forest soil microbial communities from Panama analyzed to predict greenhouse gas emissions - Panama Soil - Plot 6 (Hybrid Assembly) | ecosystem: Environmental > Terrestrial >... | reverse complement strand
GGGACAGGAACCGGATTCCAACTGCGTTGCTGGGTTTCCTGGAGAAGTTGATAACCGACCCACGCAAGACCGCGACCCGCGCCGACCTTCTGCGCGGCTGCGTCGCGAGCGGGGACCTGTGCTTTCAGTGGACGTTACGGTGCCTCACGGATCGTCGCGGATGAGATCGCCTCAGTCCCCACGAGCGAGCAATCTTCGGTCCTGCTGTATAGCCACCGCAACGCCCGCGAGCGCTCCGACGGGTCCGAATACGAACGCTCCCGATAACCCACCTAATGCTGCTCGCCGACCCGCTCACCGGCGAGTGCGGCCGGTATGCACGAAACTGCGATCATCGCAGCAGCAACGATCTTTTTCGTGTTGTGCTCCCCCTGCAAACCAGCCGATCATGATGAGATGATCTGATTACGGAGGTACTAAACGCATTCGGTAGTAACGTAGTTTGAAGGTTCAGCTACTTGCCGCTGGATTCCGCCAATTGCCTGACAGTGCCACGTCACTGGCGTCAGTCCACTGCATTGCTCCGCGTGAGGCGTTTGTCGCCCGGTGAACTCGGGCCTATCAGCACCGAGAAGGCACTCACGCACCTTCGAGCGAATGCCATTGGCTCCGAACGAACGAGACTTCGCGGATCTCGAACCTGTCCTCCACTTGCTTGCCGGATCGGTTACGGCGACGCACCTGTGATCGCGTTCGCCTTCACGCCTGCCTCATTTAAAGCTGCTTTACCCGACATGCTCGACAACGACCATTGCTCGACTTGCACTCGTGCAGGAGGTTGTCACGGCTTTCGCCACCGGAGCTGAGGTGGTCGCGTTGAGGCCCTTGGTGCGTGGACCGCGGTCTATGGATTCGTCACAGGGCTGACCGAGTGCCACGCTAGTAGCGTACCCGTTGCGTAAATGAGTAGGGGGCGAACATGCGCTCCAATCGGTCGAATACTTCTCATCCCCAATTCGCCCGCGCGGAAGAGTTCGATCCATATCACGAGGGTCAGCACGATGAGGAGATGTACGATGACGACCCGCCGCGCAGGAGCTGGGGCAGGCGCCTTACCGCGCTCACCCTGATATGTTGCTCCTCGGTCTACGCTTACAGGACCTATATTGTCGAACCGGGTTCCACGCAGACGCGACCCGTCATCACTGCGGAGGAGACGCCAAGCAACGTGAGCCCAGCCATCCGCGATCCGGAATCGCGCAAGATGATTCAGGATCGGGTCGGTACCCTGGGATCGGGCGAACGAATGGTGTCGCGGGAGGAGCAGCCAGTCGATGCGAGGGGCACTGGCTCAACGCCGGGTAACGCGTGGCCTTGGCCGCCTACGCCATCGCAGCCGCCGCCGCAAGGTGCGGCTTCCGCGACGGACACCGCATCAAGCGGCCCGAAGAGAATAGCCACCGTCGAGATTCGACCGGACGGAACCGAAGCGAGCGGGCGGCGCGTCACCAGTCCGCCCCCCGGCACATCAACTCCGGTCACGCCGTCTCAGGCCAAGCCGGTGCAGCGAACTGCGCGTGGCGCCCCGCTCTCGCTTGATCCGCGGGCACTGACCAGCGATGACGCGGCCGCGCCGCCAACGCAACGTGCGCTCACATCGCCGGCGCCGCAGATGGCGGCAACGCCTGCGCGTGCAGCCGCGGTGAATGATGCGGTCGAGGGGTATGTCGTGCAGGTTTCTTCGCTCCGGAGCGAAGCCGACGCGCGGGCGTCCTTCCGCTCACTACAAGAGAAGTTCCCCAATCTACTCGGCGACCGCACCGCCATCGTTCGACGCGCCGATCTTGGCGCCAAAGGGATTTATTACCGTGCCATGACGGGGCCGTTCGCAACGGCCGGTGAGGCCGACCAGCTCTGCAGCAGCCTCAAGGCCGCAGGCGGTCAGTGCATTATCCAGCGTAACTGAGTCAGCTTACCCCTGAAAGCTGACATGCGGACATCCGTTGACTTCGCCTTTGGGCCGATTTTGTTGAAAAAGTCCGAAGTCGAAACAAAGCGCAAATCAGCTCAAATCGCGTCGATATCTGAAATCGACCGTCAATGGCCTCGCAATTCGATTTATAACGATCCACATCGCTCCGGCGCTGTGCGATGAGGTCCCCCGCATCCTTCCCCAGAAATCGCATCAGTGACGCTGGAAAAATTGGGATGACTGCATCGACGGACTTTTTCAACAGAATCGGCCAGAAGGAGACATCGCGCCAACAGGCCAGCGCGCTCTGGCGACTGAGAACCTGACCAACCTCGGCGCAGTCTCCGCTTCTTCGGCAACGAACTTTTCGAAAATCCGCGGGCGAGTCGCCAACCATGCTTTGGTGCGTTCGCGCCTGGAGCCCGTGCAAATGAAGCCAGCGATTAGATAGTATCCTAGGCGCGTACTTGGTACCCAACGATGCTCATTGGGGTCACCGTCCGCAGATCGAAAAGGTTACGATTTCATGGAACCTCACTACGCGGAATTCGTCGGCGTTGCGGCCGCGGTTGCAAGCCTCTATGCGGCGCACGCAAAGACGATCATTCCGCTGCGTGTAGCGGCGATTGTCGCGAACCTGCTGGCGATGGTGTACAGTCACATGCACGGAACATACCCCACGTTCGTGCTCAATGCCTTGCTTCTTCCGTTGAACGCTTGGCGGCTGCACCAGATGCTGAAACTCATCCGCGACATCGGTATTGCGATCGAGCGAGATATGAACGTTGACTGGCTGCTGAGATACATGCGCCCGAAACGCTACAAGGCGAACGATCTCATGATGGAGCGCGGCGAATACGCGACCGAAGCGTTCTATGTAGTTTCCGGCGAAATCGAGGTCGTCGAAATCAACCAGATCCGTGGCCCCGGCACTTTGCTGGGCGAAATCGGATTGTTCACACCCAATGGCAGGCGCACCATGACTGTCCGCTGCAAGACCGACGTACAGGCGGCCACAATCGGCTACGATCAAGTCAAGGAGCTTTATTTTCAGAACCCGCAATTCGGATTCCGTCTGCTGCACCTTATCGTGGCTCGACTGGTGAGCAGCAGCGAAGCAATCGGCCTGACCCTTATTGACAAGTCAGCTCCCTAGCGTCAGCGGCCAAGCGACTGCCTGGGGGGTCGCACACCTCACTGGAGGCTCGGCAAGCGCGCTCGATGATGGCGGTCCCCTTGTCCTTGGGACGCCACGGCGCTCTCAGCATACAAACCCAACCTATTGTGCGACCAAAGCCGATGTTCCACAGTGGATTAATACAGTCACGCGCGATCGCTAGTGGGCGACGGACAATCAATTGGGGTTATTGCTTGCTCGTCAAAAGGGCGTCGATTCCTGGTGCGGTCGCTCCGTCGCGCATCGCGGGGCGGGCGGAATGTGCGTTGCTCCAAGACATCCGCCGCATTCTGTCGCATAGCCAAATATCTGCACCTGCACTTCAGTGCGTAGAGATGGGCGAATGGAACCGGCCAGTGTTACCGCCGCTGTGTTTCTCAGGATGAGTTCTCACACCGTAACATGACGCGAGAGCCGTTACCATCATTCGGACGCCTCAGCGGCGTTCGCAAAGTGTTCGATCGACGCAATGACAGTCCATTAGTGGCAATCGAGGACGTGTCGTTTGACATCGCGCAAGGACAATTGATTTCGCTGTTGGGACCTTCGGGCTGCGGCAAGACTACCGTCTTGCGCATCCTTGCCGGGCTCACAGAAGCAACCAGCGGCACGGTCGAAATCCGGGGGCGGCCGGTTACGGGAGCACAGCGCGACTTCGGCGTCGCGTTTCAAGCACCCACCTTGATGCCGTGGCGATCAATCATCGAAAACGTCCTGTTTCCAATGGAGGTGCAAGGCCGCAAGGATGGAGCTGCGCGCGACCGCGCGCGCGAGCTGTTAAAATTGGTGGGGCTCGAAGGTTTCGAGCAGGTCTACCCAAAGCAGCTTTCCGGTGGAATGCAGCAGCGTGCTGCGCTCTGTCGAGCCCTGATTCATGAGCCCACGCTCCTGCTGATGGACGAACCGTTTGGTGCACTCGACGAACTCACACGCATGGAGATGAACGATCTTCTCCTGGATATCCGCCGCCTGACCAAGGCAACCGTGCTGTTCGTGACCCATTCGATCTCCGAAGCCGTCTACCTTTCCGATGTTGTGCTCGTGTTCTCGAAGCGACCAGCGCGAATTGCGCTTAGACTCGAGATCGACATTCCGTATCCGCGTTCGATCAACGTTCGCTATTCAGAACACTTTAACCGGCTGGAGCAGCAAGCCAGCATTGCGCTTGGGGTGAACCGATGAGCGGGCAGAATATATCCCGAATCGTGTATCCGGCGATCGGCATTCTGCTGATTGTACTTGCTTGGCAAGCTTACATCGTCGCTTTCAGGGTACCGGTCGTGGTCATGCCCCCGCCCACGAAGGTGATGAGTGCTCTTGCCGCAGATTGGAGGCTCCTGCTCGTTGAAAGCTGGACTACCTTCGTGGAATGCGTCTACGGGTTTGCGCTTGCGGTCATCGTCGGCATCCTGATCGCCGTCATGGTGACTGCGTCACGCGGCCTGAGCCTCATGTTCTACCCAATCTTGATCGCAACACAATCAATTCCCAAGGTCGCGATCGCCCCGCTCGTCCTCGTGTGGTTTGGAACCGGCATCGAATCCAAGATCGCAATCGCTTTCATCGTCGCGTTTTTTCCGATGGTGGTCGATACCGCCACAGGTCTGCGCGCGACGCCGGAGGACCTGCTCGATCTTGCCCGCTCCCTGAAGTGCACGCGTTGGCAGATCTTCTGGAAGATTCAGGTCCCGTCGGCACTGCCGTTCATCTTCTCCGGTGCCAAAGTCGCTGTGACACTGGCCGTGATCGGCGCGGTGATCGGCGAATTCGTGGGCTCGGATTCCGGACTCGGAAATCTCGTGCTGTCCGCAAACGCGCAAGTCAACCTGCCCCTGGTGTGGGCCGCACTAGTCTTCCTAAGCATTCTCGGCATGATGTTGTACGCTGCCACTGTCGTCGCCGAGCGAATCCTCACGCCCTGGGTCGAAAGTGCAAGCCAATAGAGCCGCAACCATGGACATTGTTCACTACGGAATGAGGATAGAGGCTCCAGTCGTCAGACGGCTTTCGAGGTCGCGCTGTGCCGCCGCCGCATCGCGCAACGCATAGCGCCGCACCATCTCTACCTTGAGCACGCCAGCCTTGATCGCGAGGAACAGATCGCCTGACGCGCCCAGGAGCGCCTCACGTGTCGGTACGAAGTCGGGTAGACCGGGCCGCGTAAGATAGAGCGAGCCTTTGCGCGACAGCGCAATGACGTCGACGGGAGCCACCGGTCCTGATGCCTGGCCGATACTGACAATCAAGCCGCGCCGCCGGATGCAATCGAGCGAACGCACGAAAACGTCCTTTCCGACCATGTCGTAGACCACCTCGACCCCCTTGCCTCCTGTCAGTTCGCGGACGGCGCCGACGAAATCCTGATCGCGGTAAAGAATCGGATGATCACAGCCATGGGCAGCCGCAAAGACGGCCTTTTCGGCGCTACCGACCGTACCGATGACTGTTGCGCCGAGGTGCTTCGCCCACTGGCACACAAGCGTGCCTACGCCGCCCGCTGCCGCATGCACAAGAATCGTTTGGTCCTTGCCGACTGCATGGACGTCGCGCACGAGGATGCGCGCCATCAGGCCCTTGAGCATCACCGCCGCTGCCTGCTCGTCAGTGATCCAGTCCGGGATCGGCACCGCATTGCGGGCCGGGAGATTGCGCAGCTCGGAATAAGCGCCATGGACCGGCGCGTATGCAACGCGATCGCCCTCTTGAATCCCTTGCACCTCGGGCCCGACGGCCTCGACGATCCCGGCGCCCTCGGCACCAAGGATCATGGGCAGGGGCGCGGTGTAGAACCCGATGCGATAATAGATATCGCTGTAGTTGAGCCCTATCGCGTTGTGTCGGATCTGCACTTCGCCCGCCGCAGGCGGCGCGACATCGACATTCTCCCACCGCAGGACCTCTGGCCCACCGAGCGCATGAATGCGTATCGCCATCGGCATGGGAAAGGAATATCGCGGATCGACCGCGTTCTCAGGGGTGACCGGGCACAATCATGGCGTCCGCATCAAGGCATGATCGGCGTCTGTGGGAGGTATCCAAGTGCGTAAAGGTCCTCTGCATTCGGCACTGTCCCACTGCCGACACCAACGGCTGCCACCATGAAATCGAGGGTGCGCTTCATCAGGGCCGGGGTGAACCAGCCATAGCCATGGGCCTGTGTATCCGGGACCACCACCAAGTCGCGAACAAGTCGAAGCTCGTCAAGGATGATCTCCCTATCAAGCGACGGCACGGCCTGCTTCTCGATTTCGGCCGCCTCATTGGGATTGCGCATGGCGTCCTGCCAACCACGAAGCGATGCCCTCACGAAGCCGCGAACCAGCTCGGGATTCTTTTGCACGAACTCGTCGGTCACGCCAATCCCGAGCGAATACATCTCGAGGCCGTCGTCACCGGGCACGTACATTTTCACGGTGGCGTCGGTTGCGGCCTTTTTGATTCCAGGCTCGCTCAACGTGAAGAGATGAATCGCCGGGACCTTGCCCGCAACGAGCATGGGAATACGAGCGGCCGGCGAAATATTGGTGAACTTCACCGACCGTGGGTCTAGCCCCTTAAGTTTCATGAAGGCCTGAATGACCTGTGGCACGAATGTCTCCGGTCCCGATCCGAGTTCGAGTCCGACGAGATCCTTAGCGCTCGCCACGTTGGCTCCGGGACTGAGACTAAAGATCGCATACGGGCTTTTCTGGTAGACGACTGCAACGATCTTTACCTTCGTGTCCTTCGCACGGGCGAGCGCGAGACCAGGCACATCCGGGAGGCCGAATTGCGCGACACCGCTTTCAAGCGAGGACAGCACGTGACCTGTACCGCGGCCGGCAATGAACTTGGCGTTGATGCCTTCCTCTCTGTAGTAGCCCTTCGCCTGCGCGACGTACCAGGGCGCGTGACGCCCGAGGATGACGAAGTCGAGCGCCATCGTGATGTCGGTAAGTGGTCTGGCTGACGTTTGGGTCTGGCCAACGCGTGTGCCCGACAGAATCACCGCCACTGCAATAACGACCCCCGCAAATGACCTGAGCATCCCGCCTCCGCCTATTTGGCCTAATCCAGCCCTTGGATCGGGCCTATTTTGACGTCGATCTTTACACGTTTGCAATGTGCGAAGATCACAGCGACAATTTGCGCGGCGGGAAGATGCCGCGCGGAATCCGCGCATGAATGCCTTGCCGGCCATCGACGACCTGCGTCACCACGAAATCGGCAGCAATGCTCATCAACGAATAGGCGTCGTTGCGCGACAGCCGCTGATGCTCGGTCAACAGCCTCAGCATCTCCAGCGACGCCTGCCGCATGGCGACGTTCAGATCGGGATCGAACCCGTGTACAATCCACTCGGCCGGTGTTTCGAGCAACGGCGAGGGAAACGCGAAGTCCTTGCGCAACACAACTTGAAACAAGACATTGAGCGAAGATTCGATTGCTGTTCCGCTGATTTCGCCATCACCCTGCGAAATATGCGGATCGCCAACTGAGAACAGGGCCCCGTCTACGGCCACTGGATAATACATTGTCGCGCCTGCGCCGATGCGCCAATTGTCGATATTCCCGCCATGGGCTCCAGGTGGAATCGTGCTTACCCGCCCACGCACGTCGGGTGCCACGCCCGCCGTGCCAAGGTGGGGCCGAATCGGCACGCGGACACCCTCGAGCGCGGGCTCTCGACAGCAATCCTTCGGTTGAGTGATCGTCCCCGGGATCGTGTACTTGCCAGGAAAGTCGTAGGCGAACAGCGCTTCGGCCTGATTGCTGTTGATGTCGACCGAATAAATGGTCACGCGTTCCTTTTCGTCGAACTCCTTGTACAAATGCCCCCAATTCGCTGCGAGATTGGAACCGTAGGGAAGCCGAACGGCCATTTGCAGGTAGCGCACTTCGAGCGTGTCGCCCGGGCGTGCATCTTCGATGTAGATCGGACCTGTCATGATGTGAACGCCGGGATTTCGGTCTGACTCCGGAATCTCGCGGTAGAGCCGTTCGATGTCTTTGTCCATCAGCAGGTCCGGCGCGTCGCCGGCGTGATGGGTCACGGCTTCGATTTGAACCAGATCGCCGCTCTTCACCCTGAGGACCGGCGCAAGAGATGCATCGAAATAGCCCCAATGCACGGTTTTGGGTGTGGCGTGCAGTGTATGCAGCATGACCGAAGCCGCCTCCGCTGCGTCACGCGACCCGCCCGCCGGGGGTCTCAGTGAACGCGTGTTAGTGATGCTGATTGGAGTTGGACATTTTCTTCCAGGCCGCGCGATAGCGCGGGACCAGCCAGTTGTTGAGGTCCTGCTGGGCACGTTCCTGCCAGGAATAGCGGCCTCGGTTGGCGAATCTCGAGCGCAAACCGATCTGCACGGCCGCGTCGACGTGCCGGTCCTGCGCACCAATGGTCGCGGAGGTGGCGAAATAGATGTTCAGCCGCTCTTGGAAAAGCGGCTCCTTCGATGCTCCCGGCGCCACCATCCAGCTCCGCTCGAACGACATCTCCTCCGGCCCCTCGGCATGAAAGATTGTGAAAGTTGCCCAGTCGGGTCGCGCGAAGACCTGAAAAGAAGGAGGGATGTTGCCGAAGAGGAAGCGGTGCCGGTCTTCCGGCGTCAGGCGCGGGAACAGCGGCAGAATTGCCTTGCGGGTCGGATTGAAGCCGACGTCGATATCGACGGTCCCGTTGTGGCGGAAGTATCCGGCGGTGTCCGGCGGCAACTCCGGAAAGCTGGCCATCGAGCTCGGGCAAAGATCGTGCACCGGTCCTTTGTGCAGCCGGTTGGCGTGATAGCCGTCGTTGCTGTTTTCGACATGAACCTTCCAGTTCCATGGGCATTTGGTCCAGTTCTCACCATGCGGCGGTTCATCGCAATTGGCGATGTCGTAACGCTCGAGTGCTTTGGTCAGCGCCGTGAGCCGCGGAGCCAGCGGAGCTGCGTCGAGATCGAAATTCACGAATACGAATCCGAGCCAGCACTCAAGCTTCAATTGGCCAAGCCGCACCTTCTTGAGATCGAAGCCGCAAGTCTTGTCCATCGCGGGCGCCCCGATCAGGTCGCCATCCAGCGAGTAAGACCAGTGGTGGTACGGACAGAGAAAGGCCTTGGCGTTGCCACGGCCTTCGATCACCAGCATCGCGCGATGCTGGCAGACCGTGGACATAGCCTTGAGCACGCCCTCGCGGTTGCGCACGACAACGATGGGCTCGCCCATGTGTGCCGACGTGAAGTAATCGCCCGGATTCTTAGCCCACGCTTCGCGGCCCACGCACAACCATTCGTGGCTGAAAATTGCCTCTTTCTCGAACTCCCAGAAATCGCGATCCGTGTAGCATGCAGGGGGCAACATTTCGGCCGCTTCAACCTCACGCGCCGAGCTCTCCAGGCTGTTGAAGAACTCATCGGTCAGAAGCGAGTTTCGCATGATCACGCTCCATGATGTCCAATGCCGTGTTCGGCCTTACCCACACGATACCGTCCCACTAATGCCCCAGCAATGCCAACGATTGCCGCCGGCTCCGCGGTCGCCGGCCTCGTCCATTTATCAATCAGTCTGCAGCGCGGCTGGGGCTGACGCTATGGCAAGAGCTACTGGCCGATTTTCACGTTCGCATCACGAACGACCTTAGTCCATTTCTGTGCGTCGGCCTTCAAGTACTCGGCGAACTGTTCGGGGGAGCTGACGATCGATTGGTAGCCCTGGGGGTCGAGGTATCGCGCACGAAACGCGGGATCTGCATAAATCCTCTGCACCTCCGCGTTGAGCTTGAGAATGATCGCACGCGGAGTCGCGGCGGGAGCATGCAAGCCGAACCACCCGCTGCCCTCAAAGCCTGGCAGACCAGCTTCGGAGATCGTCGGCACATCGGGATACTGCGCCAAGCGCTTTGCGCTAGTCACTGCGAGCATCCTGACTTCACCGGCTTGCCACAGCGGCAACACGAGGCCCACGGCTCCGAACAGCATCTGCGTATGGCCGGCGACCAAATCGGAGAGCGCCGGGGCACCGCCCTTGTATGGGATATGGATCAGCTTGATGCCAGCTTGCGTCTGGAACATCTCGGTGATCAGGTGACCCGATGTGCCAACGCCGAACGAGCCATAGTTAAGTTCGCCAGGTTTGGCTTTGGCAAGCGCGATCAGTTCTTCGGTGGTCGTCGCGGGGAAGGAGCAATTCACCACCAGCCCCAGAATAGTGGCGACGAGGCCGGTGATTGGCGCGAAGTCCCGGTCGGGATCGTAGGGCAGCTGGCTGCTGACAATCGAATTTGTGACTTGGGAAGGTCCCGAGCACAGAACCGTGTACCCGTCTGGCGCAGCCTTGGCGACGTACTCGTAGCCGATGATGCTCGCGCCCCCGGCGCGGTTTTCGACAACCACCGGCTGTCCCCACGCTTCCGATAGCCTCTGAGACGTTGCCCGACAGAGGGTATCCAGCCCACCACCCGCGGCCGTAGTCACCACGACGTGGATAGGTTTGACCGGATACTGTTGGGCCTGAACCGGGCCGCAGAGCAAAGCGAAAACGGAAGCTGTCAGCAGGCGCATGACGTAAATGTATTGCACGACTGTGTTTGCGCCGCCAAGATGATTTGCGCCAAGGAAATGGGTATGCCGCTGTACTTAAACAATGACGATCAGGAGCGTACGACCAGCATCTCCGAAGCTATCGAGGCGATGGAGCGCATGCTGCGGCAGTTCACGCGAGGTGATGCAATACGACGCCCGCGTATCGACAATTACTTACCCAGCACGCGCGAAGGGGAGTTTTTCTGCTTCAGCTCAATGGAAGGCGGCTCGCGCGCCCCCGGCTACTACGCGTTGCGGATCAAGCCGGACATTGTTTCCTGGCCGAGGGTGGATGGCCGGGTGCGACGACAGAACTACGCGGTTCAGCCTGGCCTCTACGGCGGCCTTGTGCTCCTCTACGATACCGATAACGCCGAATTCCTTGCACTCCTCAACGACGGTCATGTTCAGCACGTGCGAGTCGCAGCCACCGCAGCACTTGGAGTCAGGTACATGGCGAAGGCCGGCTCGAGGGTGCTGGGTATGATCGGTTCGGGCGGCATGGCCCGCTACTTCGCCATGGCGATAAAGGCAGTGCGTCCAATCGAACGGGTGCAGGCGTACGGCCTCCACCGCGTCCGTCTCGAGAAGTACTGTGGGGAAATGGCGGCGCGGCTGGGCTGCGAGGTGGTACCTTGCTCATCCCCTGCAGAAGCTGCCAATCATGCTGACATCATTTCGCTCTGCACCAACTCGCAGGAACCGGTGATCGAGCCCGAGTACATTCGACCGGGCATCCACATTACGAACGTGCTCACCACCGAACTTTCGGCCAAGGCGTTCGCGCGCATCGAAGTCGTCGGCCTGCTGGCAAGGCGCACGCCGATGTCCACCGCAGGTTACGTGGACGACGACTATGCTGGCATTCGCGGCAGCGCCATGTCCTACGTGGGGGGACAACCCGCTGAGCGCGACAAGGTACCACTCTATCCAAGAAACGCTGATCGCTATCCAAACGCCAAATACGTGGATTGCGTGAACGCAATTACGGGAGAGCCCTATCGCCGTGAACGGGCGGAGGAAATCACCACTCTTGCCACCAACTCGAACGGGGTGCTTGAGGGCGAAACCGGACCAAGCTCCGGCTTCCAGGGCCTGCAGTTCGCCGCAGTCGCCGGAGCCATGTATGAGAGCGCGCGGCGCATGGGAATCGGCACAAAGCTACCGAGCGAGATGTTCCTGCAGGACATTCCTACCTGACGTGAAGTCAAGCTGGCTACGGATGCGGTCAACTGACTACACTCACGCGTTGCCCGCCAAATCGGTTTTGAGCGCCCGCCGCCGACGTAACATGGATGGGCGAAAGAACCTCGGCCGCGCCCCGATGTCATCGGGGACGCTAAAGCAGGTTTGCAATTCAGCATGTAATTGACGACGGTACATCGATCCAGCCTTCCGCGGATTTTTGCCAGTTGAACAGTAGACGCGTGCTCTCCTCGCGATTTTTATCTCCTTCCGTACGTGCCGAGTCTCGTCGCGACGTAGTTCCCACACCGTACTGGTCACACGACTTACGTCTAATACATTGCATTCGTCGGGCACGGATGATCTCGATGCGATCGTCGTCTATCTAGGCACACACTCCCCCGGCTAGGCAAGCCGCGATGCGGATTGCCGATGACTACGAGCGTCTCGCGTAACGAGCCGAGCAACGGTCAAGCAAACCGCCGGAAAACGGTTGATGCATGGATACTGCCTCAACACGGCACATCCGTCGGGACAGATTTTGCTCATTGAGCATCGAGCCCAGCGCGGCCACTCCAGCGGTTGTATCTAGCGGCGCTTCCAAACCACCGACAGTCATTTCTGCAATTCAGAAATGAGCTGCAGCATCTGCTCCAGCTGTTTACGCGCATCCACGAGCTTCTTTGCTGTCAGAAGATCTTTGCGACCCGCCAAGATCAAAATTGCTTCCAGCACCTCATTTGAGTGGCGCATTAGCATGACAATGTGGGGGCCATCTGGACCATTCTTCGCGAGAAACCAGTTCTTGACGGCTCGCTCATTGGCCTGGGTGAGACCCACCACCATCTTGACCGCCGCGTGCGTCCCACCGAACTCGCGATGCAGCGCGTCCGCAACAATTCGGGCGAGCCTGCCGCTGCCCAAGACCGCGTCGGCATTGTTGTCCGGAAAGTTATTTCCAGACTCGTACTGAATCTTTCGGTCCTTGGGCGGCCGATCGACCAGCACCTGTCCAATACCGAGCCGCTTCGTCGTGTAGCCGGACGGCGGCGACTGAACGAAACCGTCGATCTGGCCGGCCTGCGTCCCAGTCCTTCGTGGTAAGTCGGTGTTGGCAGCCGCGCCGCCGCGAGAAATTTTTTAGAAGCCCCGCTTTGACCAAATTGATAGCATTGCTCCGATGCAATTGATGGAGGGGGCAC
>Ga0066388_100001568_pt1 | contig 13026 bp, 10 predicted proteins | sample PanSoiMetaGPlot6_FD_64539 | JGI IMG/M metagenome (GOLD analysis project Ga0066388, IMG submission 64539) | Tropical forest soil microbial communities from Panama analyzed to predict greenhouse gas emissions - Panama Soil - Plot 6 (Hybrid Assembly) | ecosystem: Environmental > Terrestrial >... | reverse complement strand
GCTCGCCGTCAGTGGACGGCGAGCGGCGCTGGCTGCCGACGTCGATCCGATCCTCGCCGGGAGACCGATCGCGCGGTTTCCCGAGAAGACCGATCTGATCGTCCTGACCACCCGCCCACCGCAGCTCGAGACGCCGGCGGCGTACTTCGATCGCGCCATCACCCCGAACGACGCGTTCTTCGTCCGCTATCACGTCTTTCCGATCCCAACCTCGATCGATCTCGACCGGTGGCGGCTCGAAATCAAGGGCGAAGTCGACCGACCGCTCGCGCTGTCGATGAACGATTTGCGGACGAAGTTTCCGAAGGGGTCCGTGACCGCGGTCAACCAGTGCTCCGGAAACAGCCGCGGGCGGTTCGCGCCCCGCGTCCTCGGCGGACAGTGGGGCGACGGCGCGATGGGCAACGCCGTGTGGAGCGGCGTGCGGCTGGTCGACCTGCTCAAGGCCGCAGGCGCCCGGTCGACCGGCGTCGACGTCACCTTCGACGGGCTCGACCGTCCCGCGTTCCCGCAGGTGCCGGACTTCGTCAAGTCGCTCGCGCTGAGTCGAATCATGAACGATCCCGACGTGCTGGTCGCCTACGAGATGAACGGCGCCCGGCTCCCGCTGCTCAACGGGTTTCCCGCGCGCCTCATCGTCCCCGGGTGGTTCGGCGTGTACTGGGTGAAGAATCTGTCGGAGATCACCGTGGTGTCGACGCCGTACGACGGCTACTGGATGAAGACGGCCTATCGGGTTCCCGACACGCCGTGCGGCTGCGTGGAGGCCGGCAGCACGCCGAAGACCACGGTGCCGATCACGCGGATGCCCGTCCGGTCGTTCATCGCCGCGCCCGCGACCGGCCGCCGCGTCGGCGTGGGACAGGACGTCGCGCTGAAGGGCATCGCCTTTGACGGCGGATACGGCATCCGCGAGGTGCTCATCTCGGACGACGGCGGCGAGGTGTGGCGGCGCGCGGCGCTCGGGACCGATCTCGGCCCATACTCGTTCCGCGAGTGGTCGGCAACGTGGAAGCCGCGGAGCGCGGGGAGGGCGCGGCTGATGGTGCGCGCGATCAACGGGATCGGCCAGTCCCAGGGCACGACGCCCTTGTGGAACCCCGCGGGCTACCTGCGCAACGTGGTCGAGCACATCGATCTGGTCGTCAGCTGAGGATGCGCTCGATGAGAGCGCTGCTCGCGGTGCTCCTCGTGATCGGCACGGCCGCTGCCGCGGCGGGCGAGACGGTCTCGATCACGCTGCCCGCGGACGCGATCACGCTGCCCGCCGGCCCGGGCGCGGAGATCACGCAGACGCAATGCGCCTTCTGCCACTCGCTCGATTACATCACCACCCAGCCGCGCGGCCCGGCGGCCCAGTGGCAGGGCGTGGTGACGAAGATGATGAAGGTCTACGGCGCGCCGATCAGCGAGGAGTCGGCCCGGACCATCGCCGAGTATCTGGCCGCGCACTACGGCCGGTGAGCCGCGCCTACCACTCGTACTTGTAGCCCACGCCGTACACCGAGTGAACGATCTCCCGCTCGGGCAGCACGGCGGCGATCTTCCGGCGGATCTTCTTGATGTGGCTGTCGACGGTGCGGTCGGCAACCACGCGCTCGTCCCGGTACATCGCGTCCATGAGCTGATCGCGCGTGTAGATGCGCCCGGGGTGGTCGGCCAGGACCTTCAACAGCTGGAATTCCACCGCCGTGAGGCCGAGGTCGCGACCCGCGATGGTCGCCCGGTAGCCCGCCTCGTCGAGTTTCACGCCGCCCTCGGGAGCCCGCTCGCCGCGCCGGGACCGTCGCAGCACGGCCTTCACCCGGGCGACGACCTCGCGCGGGCTGAAGGGCTTGCAGATGTAATCGTCGGCGCCGAGCTCGAGGCCGAGGAGCCGGTCGATCTCGTCGACCCGCGCGGTGACCATGATGATCGCCACGTCGCCGGTTGCTCGCAGCGCCTTGCACACGTCCAGCCCGTTCTTGCCCGGCAGCATGAGGTCGAGGAGGACGAGGTCGACCTCGTGGCCGCCCACCCACGGCTCCACCTCGTCGCCGCGATGCAAGACGGTCACCTCGTAGCCTTCCTGTACCAGATAGTCGCGGAGCAGGGCGGCGAGCTTGGTCTCGTCCTCGACGATCAGCACGCGTTCAACCACGCGGCGTCTCCGTCCGACGCGGGAACGTGAGCGTGATCGCCACACCACCGAGCGGGCTCGCCGTTGCGGTGAGCGTGCCGCCGTGCCCCTCAACGATGGCGCTGGCGATGGCCAAACCGAGCCCCGAACCGCCGCCCGCGCGACTGCGCGAGCTCTCCACGCGGTAGAGACGCTCGGTCAGCCGCGGCAGCTCCTCGGCGGGAACGCCGGGAGCGCTGTCGTGCCACTCCACGACCGCGCGATCGCCTGCCCGCTTCAGCGCAATCGCGATCCGGCCCGGCGTGTCGGTGTAGCGCAGGCTGTTCTGCATGAGGTTGGCGAAGACCTGGCCGAGCCGCGTCTCGTCGGCGAGCACGATCGTGTTGTCCTCCAGCTCCAGCGTGAGCGTGAGGCCTCGCGCCTCCGCCTCGCGGAGGCGCGGGGTGACCGTGTCGCGGAGCACCTCGGCGAGGTCCACCGGCTCACGATGATACGTGAGCGCACCGACGTCGGAGAGCGACAGCGTCTGCAGATCCTCGACGAGGCGGCCCAGCCGCGCGGTCTCGTGAGCGAGGGAGGCGACGTTGTCCTGATTGAGCGGCCGCACGCCATCCTGGAGCGACTCGATCTCGGCGCGCAGCACCGCCAGCGGTGTTCGCAGCTCGTGGGCGATGTCGGCGATCCATCGCCGCCGCGCCGCCTGTGTGGCCGCCAGCGTCTCGGCCAACGTGTTGAAGTCGCGGCCGAGCTGGGCCAGCTCGTCGTGACCGCGCGGAGTCACCCGCGCGCTGTAGTCACCGCGGATCAAGGCGTTCGTCGTCTGCACGACGGCGCGCACACGCCGCGTCAGCCAGTAGGCCAGGCCGCCGGCCAGGAGCACCGCCGCGAGCAGCATCCCGGCCGCCACGGACGCGAACGCCAGCCGCTGGCGGGAGAGATAGACGCGCTCCAACGACTGCAGTCGCTCGATCCGCGGGACGTAGCCGAGATAGCCGACCACGCGGCCGTCGGCCGTGATCGGCTTCAGCAGCGCGCGGCTGGCCGTTTCCGGGCGACCGATGAGCACGGCGCGATCGGCATCGAGCAGGAGGAGTCGTGGATCGACGGTCAGGGGCAGGTCGCGTCGCTCTCCTGACTCCCCCGAGGCCGGGATGCCCAGCGCGTCGCGGGACATCGTCGTCCACCGCTCCCGGTCGGAAGCGATCCAGGCCCAGCCGCGCTCGCGCGCATAGCCTTCCTCGAGCCGGTCGATCATGAGCTCGAGCCGCGCTTCGTCGGCGCGGTTGACGTACTGGACGAACCCGCGCTCGAAGGTCCACGTGAAGATGAGGTAGCTCGCGAGCGTGAGGGCGGCGGTCGCGCCCGCGATCGCCAGGAAGAGCTTCACGTGCAGCCGGTCGAGCCGTTTCACATCCACAGTCGAATCGTAGCGGCTGATTGGGGAAGAATTGTGCACGACAGCCGGTGCCCAGACTTCCTCGATTCCTCCACATTCCGTGCGCGTTGGGACGCCACACTCCAGACCGTGAAGACCAACGCGGCAGTCACGGAGACCGACATGACCCACGAATCGTCGACCATGGCCGACCGACTGCGACGCCTCTTTCCAGGGCGCCGACGGACACGCCTCCTCGCGGCCGCGGCACTCCTGGGGGTGGCCGCCGGCGGGGCTTACGCCGCCCACGCGTGGACGCGCGACGGCGACACGACAGCCCAGCTCACCCTCGCCACCGTGCAGCGGGGCGACCTCGAAGACACCGTGACGGCGACGGGCATCCTCCAGCCGCGCGAGTACGTCGACGTCGGCACTCAGGTGTCGGGGCAACTCAAGGCTCTGCACGTCGAGGTCGGCGCGCATGTGAAGGCCGGGCAGCTCATCGCCGAGATCGACCCGACCCTGTACCAGTCGCGCGTGGAGGCCGATCAGGCCCAGCTGCGGACCCAGCAGGCGCAGCTCCAGGATCGTCAGGCCCAGCTGGTGCTCGCCGAGCAGCAGCATCAGCGCCAGGTCAACATGATGAAGGAGGACGCGACCACGCAGGACGCGCTCCAGACGGCCGAGGCCGCGCTCGGCTCGGCCCAGGCGCAGATCAAGGTGCTCCAGGCGCAGATCGAGCAGACGCAGTCGACGCTGCGCGGGGATCAGGCCAACCTGAACTACACCAAGATCTACGCGCCGATGTCCGGGACGGTCGTCGCCCAGAGCGCGAAGCAGGGCCAGACGCTGAACGCGAACCAGCAGGCGCCGGTCATCGTCCGCATCGCCGATCTCTCGATCATGACCGTGCAGTCCCAGGTGTCCGAGGCCGACGTCCCGAGCCTCCGTCCCGGCATGCGGGTCTACTTCACCACGCTCGGCAACGCGAGCCAACGGTGGTACGGAACGCTCCGGCAGATCAATCCCACGCCGGAGACCGTCAACAACGTGGTGCTCTACGATGCGCTCTTCGACGTCAACAACCCGGACGGCGCGCTGATGACCCAGATGACGGCCCAGGTGTTCTTCGTCACCGCCGAGGCGAAGGACGCGACGTTGGTCCCGGTCGGCGCGCTGCGACCAGCCGGCAACGGCGAGGGTCGCCGTGGCGGCGAGCGTCGCTCACCCTCGAAGAACGCCGACCCCGGCGTCGCGGTCGACGCGCGGGCCCAGCTGGCCAACGGCCCCGCCGTCGTCCGCGTCGTGAAGCCGGGCGGCGCCATCGAGACGCGCGACGTGCACGTGGGTGTGGTGAGCCGCGTGTCCGCCCAGGTCGTCTCGGGCCTCGAGCCCGGCGAGCAGGTGGTCGTCGGCCAGCGCGTCACCGCGCCGGCGTCGCCCGCGAAGCCGTCCCCGAACAGCCGGCCGATGATGGGGCCACGCGTATGACGCCGCTCATCGAGCTGACCGGCATCACCAAGACGTACCGTACGGGCGAGCTCGCGGTCGAGGTGCTGCACGGGATCGATCTCGTGATCTATCCCGGCGAGTTCGTCGCAATCGTCGGCGCCTCCGGCTCGGGCAAGTCGACGCTGATGAACATCCTCGGCTGTCTCGATCGCCCGACGAGCGGCACGTACCGCTTCCTGGGCGAGGACGTGTCGAGCTTCGGGCGCGACGAGCTGGCGCGCCTTCGCCGCGAGGCCTTCGGCTTCGTGTTCCAGAGCTACAACCTCATCGCTGCCGCCAGCGCCACCGAAAACGTCGAGGTGCCCGCGGTCTACGCCGGCGCGCCTCCCCGCACGCGGCACGAGCGGGCGCGCGCGCTCCTGGCCACGCTCGGGCTCGGCGATCGCATGGAGCACCGGCCGACCCAGCTCTCGGGTGGGCAGCAGCAGCGCGTCTCCATCGCCCGGGCACTCATGAACGGCGGACAGATCATCCTCGCCGACGAGCCCACCGGGGCGCTCGACAGCGCGAGCGGCGCGGAGGTGCTGGCGCTGCTCGAGGAGCTCTCGCGTCGGGGCCACACTGTCATCGTGATCACACATTCGGCCGAGGTCGCCGCACATGCCCGGCGGACGATCGAGATCGGCGACGGCCGTATCCTGCGCGATCAGGGCCCGCAGCCGACGACCGCCGCTCCCTGGCGCGCGACCGCGACGCGGCCGCGCGCGACGCTGCTCGCGTGGCTCGAGGCGACACAAGCGGCCGGCCACGCGCTGCGCGCGAACCTCTTCCGCACCGCGCTCACCCTGCTCGGCATCGTGATCGGCGTCGGCTCCGTCATCGCGATGCTCGCTGTCGGCAACGGCGCCCGGCAGGCCGTGCTCGACCGCATCGGCGGAATGGGGACCAACCTCCTGCTCGTGCGCCCGGCGACGTCGAACCGCGGCCTCGGCGGCGGGAGCACCGCGACCATGACGCCCGAGGACGCTGAGGCGATCGCCGCCCTGCCCAACGTGCTGGCTGCGGTGCCCGAGCTGGGCGGCGGCGTCACCGCCCGGTACGGCAACCTCGACTACCAGACCCAGGCGACCGCGACCGGCGCGGACTTCACGCTCGCCCGTCGCTGGCCCACGGCACGCGGCACGTTTTTCTCGCGCGGCGACGTGCGTAGTTACGCGCCGGTGGTCGTGCTCGGGCAGACCGTCGTGCGGAACGTGTTTCCCGAGGGCACCGACCCCATCGGGCAGCACCTCGTGCTGAACAACGTGCTCTTCCAGGTGATCGGGGTCATGACCGAGCGCGGGGCGTCGCCGACCGGCCAGGACCAGGACGACACCGTGTTCGTGCCGTACACGACCGGAAGCCTGCGGCTCTTCGGCCAGCGCTACCTGCGGAACATCACCGTGGCGGTGGACGACGTGGCGCGGATCGATGAAACCGAGGACGCGGTGACGCGACTCCTGACGAGCCGCCACGGCAAGCCGGACGTCCAGATCCGCAACATGGCCTCGCTGATCGACACCGCGACCGAGACGCAGAACACGCTCACCATCCTGCTGGGATCGATCGCGGCCATCTCCCTGCTCGTGGGCGGGATCGGCGTGATGAACATCATGCTCGTCAACGTGACCGAGCGCACCCGGGAGATCGGTGTGCGCATGGCGACCGGCGCCCGCATGCGCGACATCATGCAGCAGTTCCTCACCGAGGCCCTCGCGGTCTCCGGTCTCGGGGGGCTCATCGGCGTGGTGGGCGGTCTCGGGACGGCGCTGTTGATCGGCGCGCTCGGCACCCCCGTGAAGATTTCCCTGGGGCCGGTCGCGCTCGCCTTCGGCTGCGCGTTCCTCACCGGTCTCGTGTTCGGTTACATGCCCGCGCGCAAGGCCGCGGCCCTCGATCCGGTCGTGGCCCTCGCTTCGGAGTGACCTCATGACCAGGAGCCATCACATGACCACCAATCTCTTCCGTCGATCGATCGCCGTCGCCGTGGCGCTGTCGCTCACCGGCTGCGCCGTGACGAGCCCGCAGATCAAGCCGTACGTCCCCGTCGCGGGGGCCTGGAACGAGGGTGGACCCGCCGGCGCTGCCGTCGTGTCTCCGACGTGGTGGCAGAGCTTCGGGTCGCCCGAGCTGCAGTCGCTCGTCGACGAGGCGCTCGCCGGCAGCCCCGATCTGGCCATCGCCACCGAGCGCGTGAACCAGGCAGAGGCCCAGGTGCGGGTGGCCGGCGCATCGCTCTTCCCGATGCTGACCGCTGGGACCGACACGTCGACCCGCCGCACGAGCGGCGGCGGCGGCGCCACCACGAACAGCTCCACCGGCCTCACCCTTACGGCGAGCTATGAGCTCGACCTCTGGGGAAAGAACCGGGCGGGCGTCCGCTCCGCCGAATCCTCGCTGGCCGCGAAGGAGTTCGATCGCGACGCGGCACAGCTCACGCTGATCTCCGGTGTCGCCACGAGCTACTTCGACGTGCTCGCGCTGCGCACGCGTCTGGGCATCGCGCGCGAGAACCTGGCCAGCGCCGAGCGTGTGAACGAGCTGGTCGCCGCGCGAGCACGCAACGGGGCCGCCTCGGCGCTCGACGTGTCGCGCCAGGAGGCGACCGTGCTGTCGCAGCGCGCCGCAATCCTTCCCCTCGAGCAGCTCGAGCGCCAGACGCTCGCCGCGCTCGCGGTCCTGGTCGGCCGGCCGCCGGAAGGCTTCGACGTGAAGGGGACGAGCGTCGTCGATCTCTCCGTGCCGGCGATCGATCCCGGCCTGCCCGCGGACCTCCTCGTACGCCGTCCTGACCTGGCCAGCGCCGAGGCCCAGCTCGCCGCGGCCAACGCCGACGTCGCCGCCGCGCGCGCGGCGCTGCTGCCGACCATCCAGCTCACGGGAACGGCCGGCCTGGCCAGCAGCGCGCTGCTCTCGCTCGTCTCGAGCGGCACGACCACCGCGATCGGGATCGCCGCGTCGCTGCTGCAGCCGATCTTCGACGGCGGTCGCCTGCGCGGTCAGAAGACCATCGCCGAGTCGCGCGAGCGCGAGCTCGTGGAGACCTATCGCAAGGCGATCCTCTCCGGCTTCGAGGACGTGGAGAAGGCGCTCGTCGCCGCCTCGCGGCTCGCCGAGCAGGAGCAAGTGCAGACCGACGTTCAGACCCGCGCCGGCGAGTCGTTGCGGCTCGCGGAGGTACGCTACCGGCAGGGCGCCGACGATCTCCTGACCGTGCTGGACGCCCAGCGCACGCTCTTCGCAGCCCAGGATCAGCTCGCCGAGCTGCGTCAGAGCCGCCTCGACGCGGCCGTCAGCCTCTACAAGGCGCTCGGCGGCGGGTGGAGCGAGGCTCAGGCCGCCGCGGGCGCGGCCACCGCGGCGGCGCCGTCAGCAGTCGATCGGGTCGTAGAGAGCGTCGCCGGGCGCTGAGACGTCGAAGGTCTGGACGTCGAACGCCGGAAACATGATGGCGCGGGCCGCGCTCGCGCACTGAGGGCACGCCACCGGCGCAGCCGCATCGAGCGGCGGCCGGTCGTCAGGTCGCTCGAAGACGTCCTTGCTCGTGAACCCGCACGTCGCACACCTCGTCCACGCGATCCACTCAGCCATGCGACGACGATATACCGAGGCGGTCGCGCGCGGCAAGAACCGGGCGAGCGCCGCCCGGTCCGGGCTCAGGCGGCCTCGCTCCGGCCGCCGCGCAGCGCCGTGCCCCGCGGAACCGGTGACCGTACCGCGCCGGATGAATCGGGCGCCGGCGGCGACTGCTCGATCTGCGTGCGATGGATCTGCCCGGCGGCCATCTTCTCCTGCAGCCCTGGCAGGAGGTTCTTCATCAGGATCTTCACCACGCCGTCGGCGCCGACGATCTCCTTGTCCTTCGGGTTGTCGACGAGGCGCGCAAGCGTCTCCACCACGTTCTGCGGATCGTGCAGCGGCTTCGGAGCCTGGACCTCGTGCCCCGTGTAGTTGGCGACGTGGTCGAAGAACGGCGTGTCATGCGCGGTCGGCATCACGACGCAGACGTGCACGTCCGTCAGGCCGTTCTCGTCGATCTCCTGACGAAGGGCGTCGGACAGCCCGACGACGCCATGCTTGGCCGCCGCGTACGAGGTGTAGTAGGGGACCGTGTGCCGAGCGAGCTCGGAGGCGACGTTGATCAGGATGCCGGAGCCCTGGGCGACGAACTGGCGGTAGGCGACGTAGCTGCCGTAGAGCGTGCCCAGCAGATCCGTGGCGACGACCTGCACGTGGTCCGCGAGTGGAACGCGCTCGAACGGGCCCAGCGCGCCGACGCCGGCGTTGTTGATCCACACGTCGATGCGCTGGAACTCCGCGAGCGCCCGCTCGGCGAGGGCCTCGACGGCCTCCGGCCGGCTGACGTCCGTGGGCACGGCCACGGCCCGCGCGCCCGCGCCCCGACACGCATCGGCGACGTCCTCGAGCACCGCGCCGCGACGCGCGGCGAGCACGAGCGACGCGTCCCGACGTGCAAGCTCGACGGCCGTACCTCTGCCGAATCCGCTGGATGCGCCCGTGACGACGACGACCTTCTTGTTCGCCCTTGTTCGTGTGGCCATGGCGGCCGGTCGTGCAAGCGGGGTGCCCGGGCGGTCGCCTCAGGCGCGCACGCCGTTGATGTAGGTCCAACAACAGCGGAAGGCGGACCGTCCGCCGAAGAGCGTCTCCATGGCGTGACGGATGAGCGCGAGACGATCCCGCACCGCCTCCGGCGACGGCGTCACGCCCTCGACCTTCGGCGTGCCGCCGATCCATCCGAGCACGGCGTCGTGGTACGCGCTGAGAAACTCGAACCAGTCGTCCACTCGCGCCTCGATCCCGCGCGCGGTCGCCGTCTCGAGGGTGAAGCCCGCGTCGTTCAGGCAGCGGAGGTAGTACTCGAGCGGTCGCACAGGAAGGAAGACGCGATCGCGATAGGCCACGTACGCCGCCATCCGTGCCTCGTCCTCGACGGCGGCTCGATACGCGGCGTAGCGCTGATCGTTGCGCACGAGGCCAACGGCCACCTCGTGAATCGCCCACACCGTCTCGTCGAGGACCCACTCGGCCGGCTTCGCCTCCGGATTGCGAATGTTCCCGGACTGCACGAAGACCCGTCCGCCGGACCGGAGCGTCCGCGCCCACGACGCCAGCGTGTCGGGCAGATCGAGATAGAGATGGATGGCGTTCGTCGACGCGATTGCGTCGACGCCCCGCGCGAGCAGCGCGTCGCCCAGCACCTCTTCGAGGCGCTCGAGACGTTTGTCCGTCTTGAGCCAGCGCAGGCACCGGAACGCGACGCGATCGTCGGCGTGGAACTTGTCCAGCGCGACCCGCAGGAACTTCGGCGAGCTGTCGACGATCACGACGCCGAACCGGCGGTCGAACACGCGCAGCTCCAGGCGATCGAGCAGGATACCGGTACCCCCCGAGTAGTCGATGAGCACCTGTCCGCTGATGAGATGGCGGGCGAGGTCTTCGACGGTCGGATCGAGGTTCCGGTACCAGCCGTGATTCTCCACCGTGTCGTAGTGGAGGCCGAAGGTGTCGACCGGCTGGCGCGTCCACGCCTCGTCGGGAATCCGCGCGAAGGCCGCCGGCCACTCGAAGCGGTGCGGGGCCACGCTCGCGTCGTGAATGGGAAGGCTCAGCTCGCGGTGGATCCGCAGCAGCTCGGCGAGCGTGGACGGCGCCCGACGGCCCCAGCCGCACTCGGTGGCGATGCCGAACCCCGAGATGAAGCGCCGGGCCGCCTCGATGCGTCGCGCGGTCCCCTCGACGCCGTCGGTGTAGTGAACGACACCGAGGTAGACCTCCGTCTCCGGACGCAGCCGCAGCTCGCGAAGCGGCGCGTAGTAGCCCTCGTCGGTGCGCCCCCGCGGCACCGGGACGTGGAGCCAGTTGAGCGGGCGGCCCAGGCTCGCCGACAGGGCGTTGCCGATCTCCACGAGCTTCGTCGCATCGGCCGGCTCGGTGAAGTGACGATGCTGCACGTCGCCGTAGCAGAAGTGATAGCCGAGCTCGACGTCGTGGGGCACGTGGCGTGAGAGCCTCAGCAGACGCTCGAGGATGCCGCCCTTCACGTCGTCGAACCACACAGGGAACACGCCCTCCAGCATCCCGAACTCGAAGTTCGTGTCCCACTGGATGGCGAGCTGGTCGTGGGGCACCTCGCCGAGAATCGCCTCGAGCTCGGCCAGCAAGCGCGCTTCGTAGAGCGGCTCGAGCGCCGGCTGGTGCTCGGGGACGACGAAGGCGAAGACCGGCGCCAGCGGCGTGGGCAGGCAGCACTGAAAGCGGCAGGCCACCGGAATCACCCCGTCGCGCTTGAGCCTCGCAAACGTCCGGTACGAGGCGATTGCCGCTTCGGCGTAGCCCAGCGCGTCGAACCGTACGTGGTCCGCGCGGCCCGTGTCGGCGAGCCGCACGCGAGGAAGCGGACGCCAGCTGTCCGGCGCGGGCGGTACGATCTCGAGGTCGGACTGCGCGGTGAAGACCGGCAGCTGCCAGACGATCCAGTCCGAGCGCGGTCCTGTCTCGCCGTCGGGAATGCGCCGCAGCCGATCGCCGATCGCCCCGGCGACCTCGCGAAAGACGGCGTCGGCGCTGGCCAGCGGGACGCTGCCGACGAGATGAACGCCGTGCGCGGACACGTCGCTGGGCATCGGGCGTCCTCGTTCGCATTCTATCGTGGGCGACGGTCCGGTTCTTGCTCCCATGTAACCGATACGGGCCATGCGGGCGTCCGACGCGATCGCATACCCGGGACACCGAGATGGCCATCCGGACCATCGCGCTGATCGCCTTCGCTCTGCTCGTCGTCGGCCTCGCATCGCTCCGCGGCAGCGTGCAGACCGCGGCGGCGAAGGGCGACGCCAAGCGCGGCGCGGATCTCTTCGGCAAGCTGCCGTGCGCCTCGTGCCACGACCTCAGCCGGCCCTGGCCGGGCGGGGACGTCTGTCCGAACCTCGGCAACATCGCGACCGAGGCGGCGCGGATCGTCCGCCTGCGGGAGTACCGCGGCAAGGCGAAGGACGCGGCCGGCTACATCCGGGAGTCGATCCTCGATCCGAACGCCTACATCGTCCCCGGCGCGAGCTATCGCACGGCGGACGGGCAGAGCGTGATGCCGAAGGACTTCGCGCGCACGCTACCGGCACGAGATGTGGATGACCTCGTGGCGTACCTGCTCACGCGCAAGTGAGGGCGGCGCGCGGAACGGAGGGCTCGCACGAATTGTTACGAAGTGTGAGGAAGTCCGCCAAGGATGACCACGATCCGACGCGCCGCGTCGGAATTTTCACCCTCGGGAGGAAATCATGCGACTCATGGGTAAGCGCACCTTCGCCGTGATCGGCGTCGTCGGGGTTCTCGGGTTCGCTGCGGCCGCGCCGGCCGCCGACTCGGTGGACGTGACGATGGCGCCGCAGTCGGGCTCGGCCGAGTCGGGAACGGCGACGCTCACGAAGCAAGGGAACGACACGAAGGTCGTCGTCAGCCTGCCCAGCGCCACCGGCCAGCAACCGGCGCACATCCACAAGGGCTCCTGCAGCAACCTCGATCCCAAGCCGAGCTACCCGCTCTCGCCGGTCGCCAACGGCAAGTCGGAGACGGTCGTGAAGGCTCCGCTCGACGATCTCTCGAAGGGCGGCTACGCGATCAACGTCCACAAGTCGGCGCAGGACCTGAAGACCTACGTCTCCTGCGGCGAGATCGCCGCGAAGTAATCGGGCCTCGCTCATGCGCACCAAAGCTTGAGGAGCTCGGCTCCCCAAGCTTTGCGTGCGAGAGTGTCGCCGGCTCGTCGATTGCGGCCGTTATCTGCCGTGATCGTACGTCAGGTCGCACTCCTGCTCGCTGTCGCCGCCTCACGGGGCGCGATCGCTCGCCGCGCTCATCGGCGCGCCACGCCGCGGACACCGCGCCATCGGAGTGGGCGGCGCAGTACCACGCACAGCCGGACAAGCCCAGCGCCTCCGTCGATTCGCACAACGACATGGACGGCGAATAACGGTCAGAACGTCAGCACCCGATCGGCATCGGCGATGTCCTCCAGGAG
>Ga0066388_100001567_pt1 | contig 13029 bp, 15 predicted proteins | sample PanSoiMetaGPlot6_FD_64539 | JGI IMG/M metagenome (GOLD analysis project Ga0066388, IMG submission 64539) | Tropical forest soil microbial communities from Panama analyzed to predict greenhouse gas emissions - Panama Soil - Plot 6 (Hybrid Assembly) | ecosystem: Environmental > Terrestrial >... | reverse complement strand
AACCCGGCTCGGGCTGGATGTCGAAGGTGGCGGTCGGCGCCTTCAGCTCGTCACCGAGCACCCCCACCCGGAAGAACCCCCACGCGAGCATGCAGAAGACGCCCGCCATGAACGCATAGGTCGGGATCGAGAAGGCGGTTCCTGATTCGCGGACGCCTCGCAAGTTCATGAACGTCAAGATCGCCACAATGAGCAGGGCGGCCGGCACCTGATGCTGGGCGAAGAAGCCGACCCGCGACCCGAGGTAGTCGACTCCTGAGGACACGGACACCGCGACGGTCAGCACGTAGTCCACGGACAGAGCACTCGCGACGGTCAGCCCGGCATTCTGGCCGAGGTTGACCGAGGCGATCTCATAGTCGCCGCCCCCGCTGGGATAGGCATGGACGTTCTGCCGGTAGGAGGCGACCACCACCAGCATCAGCAACACGACCGCCCCCGCGATCCATGGGCTGTAGTGATAGAACGACAGGCCGGCCACGGATAGGACTAGCAAGATCTCCTGCGGTGCATACGCGACTGACGAGAGTGCGTCGCTGGCGAAGACTGGCAGCGCGATCCGCTTGGGCAGCAGAGTCTCGTGCAGCCGGTCGCTGCGCAGTGCCTGACCGACGAGGATCCGCTTGGGGAGCTCGGTCAACTTCGACACGAATGGATCGTATTGGCAGCAGGCGGAATTCTCGCGTCCGGCGGCTCCACGACGGCTTTCCGCGGCGCAAGTCGGGAAACATCCACAAGGGGCTGGGACGTGTACCGTCGTGCCGGGCCAGTTTGAGAACCTCTCAGTAGTGCCGCGACACCAGTAGGACGCGTGGGCGATTTGGACGGAAGGACTGCCGTGCACATCGTGATCATGGGATGCGGTCGGGTGGGTTCGACGCTCGCCCACATCCTCGAGGATCGGGGCCACTCAGTCGCGATCATCGATCAAAACCCGGAGGCGTTCCGGCGTCTCGGCGGCCACTTCAACGGCCGCCGCGTGACCGGTGTCGGCTTCGATCGGTCCACGTTGCTTGAGTCCGGTATCGAGCAGGCGGCCGCGCTTGCCGCGGTAAGCAGCGGCGACAACTCCAACATCATCACTGCACGGGTGGCCAGAGAGACCTTCGGAGTTGAGAACGTCGTTGCCCGCATCAAGGACCCGCGCCGCGCCGAGGTCTACCAGCGTCTCGGAATTCCCACTGTGGCGACTGTTCCGTGGACTGCCGACCAGATGGTGCGACGGCTGCTGCCCGAGGGCGCAGAACCCCTGTGGCGCGATGCGACGGGGACGATCAGGCTCGCTGAGGTCCATGTCGCCGAAGGATGGATCGGCCACGCGCTGCGCGACCTCGAGGAGGCGGCTGATTGCCGGGTGGCGTTCGTGAGCCGTCTCGGGGCCGGCTTCGTGCCTGGTGAAGACACCGTGATTCAGGAGGGCGATCTCATCCACGTCGTCATGCGGGAGTCTGATACTTCGCGGGTAGAGACCGTGTTCGGCAAGGGCCCGGAGGAGCGTTGATGCGCGTCGCCATCGCCGGAGCGGGCAACGTCGGCCGCTCGATCGCCACTGAACTGCTGGAAGACAACCACGAGGTGCTGCTCATCGACCGCGATCCACACGCGATCAAGGTGGATAGCGTCCCCACCGCCGAGTGGCTGCTCGCGGATGCGTGTGAGATCGCGTCACTGGAGGAGGCAGCTCTGCAGCGCTGCCAGGTGGTCATCGCGGCGACCGGTGACGACAAGGTCAATCTCGTCGTGTCATTGCTCGCCAAGACCGAGTTCGGGGTGCCTCGGGTGGTCGCCAGAGTCAACAATCCCAGTAACGAATGGCTCTTCAGCGAGGCCTGGGGCGTCGACGTCGCTGTGTCGACGCCGCGGCTGCTCTCCGCTCTCGTCGAAGAAGCGGTCAGCGTCGGAGACTTGGTGCGACTGCTGCGCTTCAGCCAGGGCGAAGCCAACCTGGTCGAACTCACCCTCCCGGCAGGCGCGCCGATCGTCGGCACCCGGGTCGGCAACGTCGATTGGCCGACCGACACCGCGCTCGTGACGATCATCCGCGAGGGTCAGGTGCTCGTACCAGACAAGGACCACCCGCTCGAAGCCGGGGACGAGCTGCTCTTCGTCGCCGCGCCCGACCGCGAGGAGCAACTCGAAAGCCTGCTGGCCCCGCACTGAGGCTCGCAGGCGCGTCGAACCCGCGCCCGATCGCCTAGACGCCCGAGCAGCCGGCTCAGACTTGCTTCGGCGCGTCGACAGGAGTGTGCCCGCGGGCGAGGACCGCGAGCATGAGGGCGAGCGCCCCCACGAAGAGTGGCCAGCCGAGCGCAATCTTGGCCGCGGCGAGCAGACCGACATTCCCGGTCAGATAGATCGGCCACTGCACGGCGACCCTGATCACGTTCGGGAGCACGAACAGCCAGGTCAGCCTCGTGCAGAGCCGGACGATGCCGGGATCCTTTCGCCATCCGGTGGGATCGCCGGTGACCGACCCGATCAGAAAGCCGATGAAGGGCCAGCGGACGATGATCGAGAAGATGACCGCAGCCGCGACGACCGCGTTGTACATGATCCCCGGCAGAAACGCGTCCTCCGCCTTGCCCGAGCGCAGCGCGAAGAATGCAGCAACCGCAATGCCGATCATGCTGCTCAGGACGAACTGCAGCGTCTGCCGCTGGACGAGCCTGGCAACGAGCAGCACAACTGCGGCGCCGATGCTCACACCGAGCGCCAGCTCGAGCTGACGGGTGGCCATCCAGACGATCGCGAAGGCAGCGGTAGGCACAGCGGCCTCCACCGTCCCGCGTATGCCACCGAGCGACTTGGCCAGCTGCCGTCGGACGACCGCCTCGACGGTATCCGCGCCGAGCGGGGCGCGCACCGCAGCCTCCTGGCCGCTGGTCTGTGCCGCAGCCGTCACCTCGGTCATGCCGCCCCGACCGGGCGCAGTTCGTACCGCGGGTTGTAGATCACAGGTCCCCCTTGGCGATAGGCAATCCGGCCGTCGGCGACAATGACACGGCCGGGCTCGATGCCAGGCACTCGCCGCCGCCCCAACCAGACCAGCGCGACGGTGCCAGAGCCGTCGTACAGCTCGGCTTCGAGCGCAGGCACGCCCGCACGCGGGCGCAGCGTCACGGTGCGCAACGTACCCGACACCGTCACCCGCTCGCGGTCGCCGCAACGGCTGATCGGTGTCGCACCCCGCTCCTGCGTACCTTCGAGCAACTCGTCCGCCTCGAGCTGGTCTTGGCTGGAGGTGAGCCGCTTGAAGATCCTCTGCAGCGGTCTGCCGCGCCGTTCCATACCAAGAGATTACCGGCCGAAGCGACCGCGTGAGCAAGATCGATAGTTAGCGGACTTCGGTGATCTCGGGACCCCGCCGGAACGGGTCGAGCGGGGGACGCCCCTGACTACCCTCGACGGGAGCATCCGCCGTCCCCGGCTCGGCTGTGCCGTCCTCTGGGAGGCGCAACGGGATCGGATCCCGCGGTGCCATCGGGGAGCCGCCGCGGACAACCACGACCCCACGGAGCAGGTCCTCGACTCGGCGGGCATGTGCAGCGTTATCCGCGGCTCGGCCCGTGATCACCGCTCTCAGGAACCAGCGCGGCCCGTCGATGCCGAGGAAGCGGGCGAGCTGGTTGCCGGTCTTGCCAGCCGGCGCATTCACCGACACCCGGGCCTTGAGCTCGGGGCCAAACGGCCCGACGCTCTCGTCCACCGTGCCGCCCTGCTTGGTGACTGTCGCGGCAAGCTCGCCTCGTACCTCATCCCAGATGCCCTCATGCCGGGGCGCAGCGAAGGGCTGCAGCTGGACGGCACTGTCCGCAAGAACCACGGTCGCTGCGATGACCCGATCATCGGCGATCTCAGCGCGGAGCTCCATGCCTTGCACGGCCGGGATCAGCAGGCCGCCGAGGTCGACACGACCCGCTGAAGGGTCGTCGAGATCGGCCTCATCCCAGGGTCCGTGACTGGGCATGCTCGCCTCGTCTGACGTGGCGCTGACCTGCTCCTGCTCGGTCTCCGCCTCGGTGTCGTACGCCTCCGCAAGCACGTCGTCGGTGTCCTGCTGTCGGCGGCGACGGAAGACCACGTCGTTTCACTCCCTCGGTTCGGTCCTTCTCACATAGCGCTCATCCAGTGACCTCGGCGGGCGAGTTCTCCGTTTGGGCGCCAAATCCGCCGGTGGAACCGTACCCGCCCGCGCCGCGGTCAGACCCGGGCAGGATGGCGACCTCGTGAAAAACGGCGCGCTCCACCCGTTGCACAACCAGTTGCGCGATGCGGTCGCCGCGCGTGAAGGCCGCAGCCTCGCGAAGATCGTGGTTGACGAGAATCACCTTTATCTCTCCGCGGTAGCCGGCGTCGATGGTGCCCGGGGTGTTGACGATGCTCACGCCAAGCCGGTGGCCGAGTCCGGACCGCGGGTGGACGAAGGCCGCGTACCCGGCTGGCAGTGCGATAGACAGCCCGGTCGGGACCAGTGCCCGCTCACCCGGCTTCAGCTCGACATCAACCGTCGTGCAGAGGTCCGCGCCGGCGTCGCCCGGGTGAGCGTACGCCGGCAACGGGATCCCAGGGTCGAGCCGCTGGATGAGCACATCGACATCGGCTTCGCTCCCCACTCTTTCGGCGGGCGGGTCGGTCGGCCTAGTCGCGGTCACAGCGTCACCTCGCGGGTGGTGTCTAACCAGAGCACGGGATCTTGCGGGGTCTCGTGCGTTCGGCAACAGGATGGCCTGTCAGGGATTGACGTCGAATGCCCGCCGGGCCACGGCCCGCGGGTCGTCCCGTTTGAACGCGGCTTCGACGTCCACGCTGCGCCCGTGGGTCTTGAAATGCTCCATGCCAACCGTGACAAAGACGGCCGCCGCGCGTACCGCCGGCTGACCATCTTGCCCGCCAATGCGGCCCTCCGCACTCGTATAGATCTTCCGTCCGACCGCTCGGTCGACACGCGCGGCAATGGACAGTGTGGTGCCGACGGGCACCGGACGCCGGAACTCGGTCTCGAGCCTGACGGTCACCATTGGCTTGCGCAGCAACCATGCCAGGGAGCCGAGTGCCTCGTCGAAGGCGGCCGTGAGCAACCCGCCATGAGCGAGCCCCGGCGCGCCCTGGTGATCTTCCGTAACGGTGAATATTGCGCTGATCGTGAGCCCCTCTCCCGCCATCACATGCATGTGCAACCCGGTCGGATGATCGTCACCACAGCCGAAGCACCGGTTGTAATGCGAGCTGATCCGGTCTCCCGGCGCCGGTGCCTCCGGGTGGCGCTCAGGCAGGCTCACTTCGGACCGCTCAACCGGCGGCCTCGAAGCGATCATGGGCTGGTTGGCATTAGGCCTTGCTGGACTCACGGTCGCCGACACTACCGTCCGCCGCCGGCCGTCAGATTCTCAGGTGCACCGTCGAAGCGCTCGGGGTCAGCCCTCCCTCGGCGCAGTCTCCGCGAGGTAGGTGTTGACGAGTGAGATAGGCAACCGGCCGGTTCCCGCCAGAAGGTCGTGAAAGTCGCGCAGGCTGCCGCGGGCCTGGTGGAGCCACTCGTCGCGCAGGCGCTGGATCTCCAAGGCGCCGGTGAGGTACGACGCGGCCTGCGTGGGCCAGGCGCAATAGCGCAGCACTTCGGCCCGCGCCGTGTCCGGTGACAGGGATGCTTTCGTCGACATGTGCTCCGTTGCCTCGTCAATGGTCATCTCGCCAAGATGCAGGGAGGTATCGACCACGATGCGGGCCGCGCGGAAGAGCCGCATATCGACCTGGCGAAGCTCCGCCCGCGGATCGGTGAAGAAGCCCTGCTCCTTCATCATCTCTTCGGAGTAGAGCCCCCACCCCTCAGTGAAATAGGCCGAGCTGAAGACGTAGCGCAGCGGACGGCGCTGGTGAGCGGCCAGGTGAGCCATGTGCCAGTGGTGGCCTGGGTACGCCTCGTGCGCGGTGATCGTCCATTGCGACGAGTACGCGTTGGTGGCCATCCGCTGCGCAATCTGCTCGCCAGTAGCACCATCCGGCGGGTAGGGGACGTAGAACGTCCCACGACGAGGACGGTGAGCGAACGGCGGCGGCGCCATGTAATGCGCAACGGCGATCACCGGTCGGGTGAAGGGCTCAGACGGCAGGACCTGGCATGACTCCCCATCGGGGAGGGTCACCAGCCCGTTCTCGCGGCAGAACGCCCGAGCGGCCGCGGTGGCCTCCTGGTAGCCGGCGAGCATCGCCTCAGGCGTAGGCGGGTGGTCCCGGTCGAGCTCGTCGAGCAGTGCGCGCCAGTCATCGTCGCCGCGCAGCTCCCTCGTCCTCCGCCGGAGATCGTCGGCAAGGTCCTGCCACACCGCACGGCCACGCTGCCGCATCTCGCGAGCACCGTAGTTGAGGCCCTCGGCGTAGCGGAGCAGCCCGTCGTAGCGTGCTTCACCGATCGCCCAGTCGCCCTTCGCCCTCTCCGCCAAGCCTTCGAGGAACTCGGCGAAGCCATCAAAGGCGGCGCCGGCGGAGTCGCCAGCCTCGGCGACCATCGCACGGTCGCCCTCTGGGACCAGTCCCACGATCGATCGTGCGTACCCAGCACCCGCTCGTGCCATGCCGACGCCCCGCTCGACGAGCTCGGGCGCGGCCAGCTCGGCCTCGAGGTTCGTTCGGCCCTGTGCCAGCAGTTCTGGGGCGCCACGGAGCCGGCCCGCGAGAGCGGCCGCACGGCCGGAATCGTCGGCGTCGCGGTTGAGCAGGAGCAGCTGCAGCCCGGTCAGCACACTGCCGGCATAGTCGTCGGGGCTGCGCCGCCAGCCCTCCCAATCGCGCATGACCTGGCGGCCACGCAGGACCATCACCACCAGGTCGCGGTCGATACGTTCATCCAGCTCGAGTTCGTCGTCGAGCGCCTCGAAGCGCTGGAGCCAGACGTCTTCGCGCCGCTGCCGCTCTGCGATCGCTGTGGCGCTCTTGTCAGCTACCCGGTCGTCATGGTCGGTGATGCCGAGGAAGGTTCCGAGATTCGGCTCCGCCGCCAGCTGGTCCTCGAGGAGCTCAATGGCGAGGCGGTCGAAGGGGCGGGTTCCAGTCGGAATCGGCATGGGCGCGAACCTACCCGACGGGTTGGTCGGGTGATCCGCCCGAGACGCTGGAGCGGCGAAGCTCGTCCCGCAGCTGCGTGCCGATGCGTGTCGTCTCCCGGTAGTTCACCAAGCTCCCTGCGATCGCTCCAGTCAGCAAAGGGCCGAGCATGGTGAGATTCCTTGCGGCGCGACCGACCAGGCGACGGCGTACCTGCAGCTTGGCGGCCGTACTCAGACCGACGGTGAGAATCGCCGGGTCAAGCGGGTCGACGCCACGCCGGCTGGCCCACGACGAGGTGTAAGCCAAGATCGGGGAGCCACCGCCCTGCGGTCGTCGTCCGTACAACTCGTGCAGTTCGGCGATCAGCTTCACCTCTACGGCGGCCACTACCAGCGTCTCAATCGCGACTTGGACCGGCAGCGACAGCAGGGTCGGAGGGGCGGCGAACTCGACGGCAGTCAGCGCACCCCAGCCGGCGCCGACTGCCGCGGCCGACTTGGCGGAAGTACGGATCAGGGAGTCGGCGATCTCCTCATCGGTCTGGTCTGGATGGTGTTTCAGAAGCGTTGCGCGGTCGCGGATCCGGAGCCTGGGGACTGTCTCGATCAGGACGTCAGTCAGCCATCGGCCGCTCGCAACGGCCCCAGCGCCAGCAGCGCGGGCACTCGAGACCAGTGCCTTGGCAAGTGCCGCATTCGAGCGGGTGCGTCCCGACGGAGAAGACTCTTGATCATCAGAGACCCTCGCCACCAGGTCAGCTGCCTGCTGGCGAGGGCCTTCGTCAGGTGACTCGATCTCATTGGGAGAGGGCATAAGAGGTTGTACCCGTCGTGTGACGGACGCCAATCCATTCGGCAGTCGGCGCGACGGCTCGCTCAGGCTGCGCAATCCATGCAGATCTGCTGCCCGTTTCGCTCGCCGGCGAGCTGGCTGCGGTGGTGGACGAGGAAGCACCTGGAACAGGTGAACTCATCGGCCTGCCGCGGCAGGACCCGGACGCTGAGCTCCTCGTTGGACAGGTCAGCACCCGGCAGCTCAAAAGTCTCAGCAAGCTCGTTCTCGTCAGTGTCAACGGCACTGGCGGTCTTGTCCGAACGCGTCCGCGCCTTCAGTTCCTCGATGCTGTCTTCAGTGAGATCGTCGTCGGTCTTACGTGGGGTGTCGTAATCAGTTGCCATTTCCCTCTCCCCCTTCGGGTGTTCAGTGTGCGCGTGCCCGAGCACGCCCCCCGGCGGGAGCGATCGCCGTCGCCGGAAGTGCTAACTCCGACAGGCCGGGGTTTGTGCCCGCCGAATGCCCCTGGGCCGGAGATTGTGCCCCATCGATCACGTTGAAACACGCCCAGGTGGAAGATCCCTACGTCGTGTCGCGCTTCGCCGCCTCCGACCAGGAGTTTCGCTGGAACACCAGCCACCGGCCTAACATTCCCAATCCCGCCCAAATTTCCCGCAAATCCCGCTCCGAGTTCCGGGGCGGTGACTCCGTGCGCTCGCTTCGGTTTCCGTCAGGGAGGCGCTACCACCGATCGGGGCGCCTCGACGCAGCGGACGCCTTGGTCGCCGACGGTTGCGGCGTGGCGAGTCCCCGGCGGCAGGTCCAAGCGGTCGCCGACGGCCAGCTGAAGATCACCCTCGTCCGTGTGAAAGATGATCGACCCGCGCACGCAGTAAAGCACCTTGTGGTAAGCGTGGTCGTGCCAGTCGTACCGATCACCGGGCGCGTTCCCCCAGCCATGCGGCGTCAGGCCCTCGGAACGCATCGAGGCGACGATCTCTTTCTCGGTGCGCGGCACGCCAGACGTGGCTTGCGTGACGCGACTTCTGTCCATGCGCACGAGATCTCCTAGCCTGTCAGTCACGGTCCGCGTCGAGGCCGACGAGAAGATCATGGATAGTCTCGAAGAGGCCAGGTGGCGCCGCCAGAACCATGTCGGCGGATGGCGGCGAGCCGCGAAGCCCCGCCACCCGCGCTCCTGCCTCGCGGGCGATCAGCACACCGGCGGCGAGATCCCAGGGCTGTGTGCCGCGCTCGTAGTAGGCGTCCAGCCTGCCGCCCGCCACCGCGCACAGGTCGGCGGCGCACGAACCGAACCGTCGTATGTCCCGCACTCGCGGCAACAGCCCCAGCACCACCTCGGCCTGATGTGCACGTCTTGGCACCTCATAACCAAAGCCGGTTCCGACGAGGGCATAGCCGAGGTCCGGCGCCGGGTTGCACCGGATGCGCTCGTCATCCCGGTAGGCGCCCTCGCCAAGCACGGCCGTGTAGGTCTCACCGAAGGTGGGCACCGCCACCACCCCGACTGCCAGGTCGCCGTCAACCTCGACGCCGATGCTCACCGACCAGCCAGGCAGCCCGTAAAGGTAATTGACGGTGCCATCGATCGGGTCGACCAGCCACCGTACCCTGGTCGTCCCGGTGTCGGCGGACCCCTCCTCGGCGAGCACGCTGTCGTCCGGTCGCCTTTCCCTGATCAGGCTGACGATCAGCCGCTCGGCTGACCGGTCCATCTCGGTGACGACATCCGTCGGACTCGACTTCGTAGCCGCCACGTCCACCCGGTCCGGGCGCTTGTCGACGAGAAGGACCGCCGCCTGGCCCGCTGCCTCCAGGGCGAGCTCGCGCAGGCTGTGCAGGTCGAGCGGCGGTCCCATCGATCAGTCCTCTCCATCCGTCTCGGTGCCGGATACGGCTGGTCGCCGGCCATGTGGGTTCGGGCAGCATCCCGCTGGGCAGAGATCGTGACTCGGCCCCAACCCGCCAAGCGCTTGACGCTCTGACGGTGGCGTGTCCCTCAGCCGCTCGACCACAAGGTCGCGGACCAGCGCGACGAAACGCGGATCGGTGCCTGGCGTCGCCGCCCGCGCCAGTGGCAGGCCCACCTCTTCAGCAGCCTCACGCGCCTCTACGTCCAGGTCGTACGCCACCTCCAAGTGATCGGACACGAATCCGATCGGCACCAGAACCGCGCCGGGCGTGCCTGCTTTCGCCAGCCGCCGCAGGTGATCCACGACATCCGGTTCGAGCCACGGCTGCCCTGGCGGACCGGATCGGGATTGAAACACCAGATCCCACTCATGGTCCGTTCCGGTCTTTTCCGCGACGCCGGCGACGACGAGATCCGCTGCCTCCTGATGCTGGGCGAGATAGGCACCTCCGGTCGGACCGCTCGATGCCGCCCAGGCCTCGGGGATGGAGTGAGTGGTGAAAACGAGCCTGGCACCGTCCGGCATGCCCGCGAGCGCGGTGACCGTCGCATCGACGAACGGCTCGATGAAGCCGGGGTGGTTGAAATAGTGGCGTAGCCGTGCCAGCTCGGGAGCGTTGTCACCGACTGCCGATCGGGCCTCGGCCATGTTCTCGCGGTATTGGCGGCAGCCGGGGTAGGAGGCGTACGCCGCGGTGACGAAGACCAGCGCGCGCGTGACCCCGTCGGCTGCCATCATGCGCAGGGTGTCGGTGAGCATGGGATGCCAGTTGCGGTTGCCCCAGTAGACCGGCAGCCGGACATCGTTGGCGGCAAAGTCGGCACGAATAGCGGCGAGCAGCTCCCGGCATTGGTCGTTGATCGGGCTCCTGCCACCGAAGCGGTAATAGTGCTCCCCTACCTCCGCGAGCCGTTCGGGTGGGATGCCGCGGCCGCCGGTGACGTTCTCCAGGAACGGGATCACGTCGTCCGAGCCCTCAGGCCCGCCAAACGACAGGAGCAACAGCGCGTCGTAGGTCATCCCGTCCACCTCCACCCATCCTGGCACCCTCCAACGCCCGCTCCCGCGACGAACCTCCCATGCCGGGCCCGTTATGCCTTCCGCCTCGACCCAGCCGGTCAGGCCAACCGGGCGGCCGCGGCCGAGTGCCGGCACCTCGATCGGCGGGCCTTCAGCCTGCGGTGCGGCGGGCCAGCTCCACCACGGTGTTCCAGTTCCGTGCGGTGGCGGCGACCTTTAGCCGCTCCCACACTGAAGGGGTCAATTTGCTGCGACCCTGACCGTTCGCATATCTGACGTAGATGGCGCGGTCACCGAACCGAATCTCGTCCGGGGCGTACGCCACAGGGTCGATCTTCTTCCTCGCGTCCGCAGCGGGCTCGGCCGCTAGGAAGACCACGTGCAGGAACTTGGGCTCGGCGACGGGGCCCGGGAATGGATTCGCCTCGATCAATGCCCTGAGTTCGTCGTGGGTGCGGACGAGGACATGTGTATCGACGCCGAGGTCCGTCAAGAGCGCCTTCTCGATCCGGCGCTCCAGACTCGCTGGATCGGACTCATCAGTGGTCACGATCGCGTTGCCGCTCTGCAGGTAGGTGGCCACGTCCGTGTGCCCGAGCGACTCGAGGACGCGACGCAGGTCGGGCATGGCCACCCTGCGGTTGCCGCCGACGTTGACGCCGCGCAGCAGTACGGCGTAGATCATCGCGGTCCTATCATCTGGAATGGATCTGCCATGGTGCCCGCATCGATCCTCCCCCGACTGGTCGGCCGGGTCGACCCCGGGCAGTCGCCGGACCCGTGACACCACGGCAGCCACGCCCGTCGGCTACCGCCGATGCCGTCGGCGATCGGCTGTAGCGTCCGAGTCGTGCTGGCGCCATACCGCGATCTGTTCACCGTCCCCGGAACGTTCAAGTTCGCAGTCGCCGGCTTCGTCGCGCGGCTGCCGATCTCGATGATCGGCATTGGGATCGTCTTGCTGATCTCGTCAACGACTGGGTCGTACGCCATCGCCGGTGTGGTCGCGGCCTTGTACTCGCTTGCCGCGTCGCTGGTCGGCCCGCAGGTGGCACGCCTCTTCGACAAGTACGGCCAGGCGACGGTGTTGGTCCCGGTTCTCGTCGTCCAGGTGATCGCCACCATCGCTTTGATGGCGGCCGCCGTGAACGAGGCACCGCACTGGACGCTCTTCGTCACCGGTGTGATCGCCGGGGGCGCGACGCCGAGCATCGGTTCGCTGGTCCGGGCGCGATGGGCGAGCACGCTCGCGGGTACGGGCCGGAGCTTGCAAACCGCTTATGCTCTGGAGTCTTCGATCGATGAGCTGATCTTTGTGATCGGCCCGGTGCTGGTGACTGTGCTCGCGACCAGTGTCCATCGGTTGGCGGGGCTGACGGCCGTCCTCGTCCTCACCCTCAGTGGTGGACTCGCTCTCGCTGCGCAGCGCTCAACCCAGCCGTTGCCGCGGCGCTCGGCTCCAGAAGGCACTCCTCGCGGGTCCGCCATCCGCTCATCCGCATTGCGGATCATCATCCTGATCATGATTGGACTGGGTGGCGTTTTCGGCTCGGTTGAGGTGATCGTGGTCGCCTTCGCGGACGAACATGGCAGGAAGGCAGCTGCCGGGTTTGTCCTGGCCAGCTGGGCGCTCGGCAGCCTGATCTCAGGTGTGCTGTACGGCGCGGTGCGCTGGCGGGCCTCCCTCGGGCGGCGGCTGCTCATCGCCTGTCCCGTGTTCGCGCTGTCGATCGTGCCGCTGCCGTTCGTACCGAGCCTGCCAGTGTTGGCCGCCGTCATCTTCGTCGCCGGATTCACGATCTCGCCGACACTGATCGCCCTCTTCGGGCTCGTCGAAGACCGGGTCCCTGCGGCGCAGCTCACCGAGGGTCTGACCTGGTCGACGACCGGAATCGGGCTGGGGATCACGGTGGCGTCGGCCCTGGCCGGGCAGGTGATCGATGACCGCGGGGCCAGCGACGCGTTCTTTGTCTCCGTCGTGTCCGGCATATGCGCCGCTGCCGTCGCCCTGCTGGCGGCTCGCACTCTCACCCGTTCGCCGCGCGGCGCTCGTGATCTCACGGCGATCGAGGTGTGACACCGCCCGCCAACCCCACAGCGCCTGCGCAGGTGTGGATTGTTCCGCATTCTCTTTGCGCGAACAGGCGAAAGGCGACGCGCCGGGCGACCCGGCGGTCCCGGAGTTGGAGCGTCCGAGGGGCCAGACTTGATGCCTGCCGCCAAGCCTTCGGGGAGGGGTGTGATGCAAGAGCTGCGT
>Ga0066388_100001566_pt1 | contig 13030 bp, 11 predicted proteins | sample PanSoiMetaGPlot6_FD_64539 | JGI IMG/M metagenome (GOLD analysis project Ga0066388, IMG submission 64539) | Tropical forest soil microbial communities from Panama analyzed to predict greenhouse gas emissions - Panama Soil - Plot 6 (Hybrid Assembly) | ecosystem: Environmental > Terrestrial >... | reverse complement strand
CGAGCAACCGGTGCCACCATTGAGCGCCTGGGTTTTGTCGAGGGTCGACCGTCTGGGGAAGGACGGCTGGGCGGAGTTTGCCGAGAGCAAGCCGGATCTTGCCCTGGCAATCGCTCGCTATCTCTGGAAACAGCGCCTGCCAATGCCAGCCAGACTGGAGGCAACCGAGGCTATCAGGCAGTCTCCCTTCATCGACGACTGGATGCTGCTGCTCGAGGACTACGCTCTGCAATACCTCAAGACCAGCCCGCGTGAGGATGACCACAAAGTTTATGCACAGATTAAGGATGCTGTCCGCAAGCTGGGCTATGGGCTCACTGAGCAGGGCTTGCGCCGGCAGGCCTCACCTGTAGACCGGGTCCTTGCTTACAGCAACAACAAGCCTCAAGCCGTGGCCCAGGTCCTAGACCTGGAGTATAGAAGCCTGGGGGACGGGCTGAGAGCGGTGATTGTGACCGACTTCGAGCGCATGTCAGCAACCACGGTGCGGACCCTGAAAGGGGTTCTCGACACGGACTCAGGTGGGGCCGTCGCTGCTCTTCGGGAACTGCTTGCGGCACCGATCAGCCAGCTGGTCAATCCATGTCTGGTCACCGGCTCGCTCCTACTTGTCGACAGGCGCATCTGCTCTCAATTTGTGGAAGCGGCACGCAGCTACATTCGGGAGGAGGGGTTCAAGTTCGAGCTGGTGGTGGACGAACCTGAGGGCGAGCCATACAGCGAGGTGACTGCCGGCAGCTCTGACTGGGAGACGCGCCTCTATGTAGGAATGGCAACTAACATTTTTGAGCGTGGTATCACCAAGTGCTTGATCGGCACTCGCGGAATCTTTGGCGAGGGCTGGGACAGCCAGTCGCTTAACACGCTCATAGATCTGACCACGACAACCTCGCCCGTTTCCGTCAAGCAACTGCGCGGGCGCTCGATCAGGCTCAACACCAACGATCCGCTCGGAGCAAGAAAGGTAGCGAACAACTGGGATGTGGTCTGCATCGCTCCGGAGCTGGAGAAGGGGCTCAATGACTATCACCGCTTTGTACGCAAACATGATGGGTATTTCGGCATTTGCGACGATGGTCAGATCGAGTGTGGCGTCGGTCATGTGCATGCGGCGTTCTCGGATCTGACGCCGGCGGATGTCTTCGCATCTTCGGAAGAATTCAACAAGGAGATGATGGAGAGGGCGCTGGTCAGAGACAAGATTTACGATCTTTGGAAAGTCGGCGAGCCATACGGCAACCGCTCACTTGGCTGCGTGGAGGTTTCAGCCTTGCGCAAGCTGGCGCTCACGCCGCCGCACATTCGCAGGGACATGAAGTACAAAGCACACGCCCAACAGATGCGGTCCGCCCTCGCCGGCATCTGGTGGGAGTATGGCGGCCTGGGAGCGGTATCATCGGCAGTGCTTGCCTACTTTTTGTCCAGCTGGGGCGTTACCGCCTTTGCAGCCGTGCTGCCGATTATCATTGCCTTCGTGCTGGCACGAAACAAGTACGGGTGTCTATACAGCCGGATGAAGAAAGAGATCTGCCAGCCGAATACGCAGGAGTCTTCCCTTCTTGATATAGGTCTGGCTGTGCTGTCCGCGCTCCAGCAGATCAGGATGTTGCCCCAGCACATCACCAGAGATCATGTCAGTGTTGGCATGCGCGCCGATGGCTCGTTCCGAGTCTTTCTCGATGAGGTAGAGCCCGAGCAATCGCAATATTTCGCCCGCTGCTTTAAGGAGGTGATGGCACCGATCACCAATCAGCCCTTTCTCATTCCGAAGTATGAATACTCGCTGCCGCGCGCGGAAAATGGCGATGCCAGTGAAAATGCCTTCTTCAAATCTTATTTGAGCGGGAAGGCCGAGCCCAGAATAGCCAGCTATCATGCGGTGCCAAAGTTGCTGGCCAGGTCGGAGAAGGGACGAGAGGCCTTTCAGTCAGCCTGGAATAAGTACGTCAGCCCAGGCTTCATAGTCTCGACCGACGTAAAGCCGGAGCTGCTGCAAAAATACTTTGGTATGGGGCCAAGCCTGGCTCAGCGCCTGCTCTGGGAGTAAAGATCCGCCAGACCGGTGCTTACTTCATCTCCGCCCGCTTCAGGAGGTCTGACAGAATTCTAAAGGCTTCCTCATCGAGGTGGCCCTTCTCAAGCGCCTGGTGAAGAAAGCGCTTTTCGTCCTCGCTGACTTTGCCATCGGCCAGGATCAGTTCACGGAGCACACGGGCCTCATATTTTGAGACCTTGTCGTCGTCCTTGAGGACCTCTTTGAGAGCTTCCTGGAGAGATTTTGTTGTGGTCACGGTGCTGCCTCCTCAATCGTCTTGCCAGTTGGTCGAAACCATTCGGATCATCCAGGCGGTTTTGGCGCGGATATCGAATCAGATCCCCGGCCGGAGCCACCAGGTGCTCGAGTAGTACCACCGGTAGTACCATTCTAACTGCCCATCCGAAACCGAATAGGAGCGAATATGAACCCTGATTGCAGATTATACTTAAGGGGGGCAAGATTTGGGGTAGAAATCATGGAATTTGAAACCGCAGTAGCCGAGATAAGCGCGACCGAGCTCAAGAAGCGGCTGGATACAGGTGAAGACATCGTGCTTCTTGACGTCCGTGAGCCTCACGAGCTGGCCATCTGCAAGCTCGCCAGCGCCGTCCATATCCCTCTGGGCTCGCTCCTTGATCGCCTGGACGAGATGAAGTCTTGTCAAGAAAAGGAGATTGTCGTTTTCTGCCGGTCCGGCAAGCGTAGCGAACGTGCTGCCCAGTTCATGCAAGAGAAGGGCTACCGAAAAGTCAAGAACCTCGCGGGTGGAATCCTCGCCTGGGCCAAGGACGTGGACCCGAAGATGTCCCGATACTAACTGCCCAAACTGCCTTTTTCCATGCGCCTTGCTACGGCGGCAGCAATCCAAGCCGCGCGTCGCGAAAGGACTCCATTGATGCCATGGCCTGCTGCATGTAGGTCAGGTACGGAATTTCCAGTCCCTCGTAGCTCAGGATCTGGACTTCTCCCTGCACCTCCCCAGTAGGAGCGTAGAGTATGTGTCCTGCCCAGCCGGACTCTGAGGAAAGGTAGGTGATGGCAAGGACTGTTCCCATGCCGCGGTGCTTCTTGACCCGAGCTTCAGTGATGTTCTCCAGGGCAATGCGAATCAAGTCCGGATAGAGCGGCTCCAGCTGTTCCCGAAAGAGCTCACGCGGAATATCCAGCAAGAAAGTGAATTGCTGGCTGGACGGCTTACCGACCAGCCAGGTTGCAGCTCTCCAGAGGATCGACACTTGTGAGCCGTCATTCGGAGCGATCACCACCCGACTGCCCGGCTGTACCCTGAGCGGATCTTCGGCCACCCGTCCTGACACTATCCAGCCCTGCGGAGGTCGGATCGACCGGCCGCCACCAAGGTCTAAAGGCTCGCCGAGAAGCTTTGAGTTCATTGGTCTGTTCCTCACAGGGCTTTAGTCATGCTGCCCGATCCCGGCCATCGTTTCAGGGTCGGCGCCGTGAAAACCCCTAAAAATATACAGGCACACCCGAATCGCCGAGTATTTTTTGCCTGCGGCTGGTATATGAGTCTTGTTAGATCGGGAGACTCGGAAGGTGAAATCTGACGAACACACGCAGGCGGCTGATGTTCAGAAGGAGCATAGTCAAGCTTCTGATGAACAGGGAATTTCGTCTTTCGTAGAGGATCTGTACAAGGGCGTTGATGGGCTCCGGACAGGGGACAAGGATGCGGTTAATGGGCCGAGCAAGGGTCAGCATTTGCCAGCGTTGGAGCTTTCGGACAAAACCGGTACAGGCCTTTCGGAGAAACTGGACGCATCAATCCAGCGTGCCCCTGGCAATAGTTTGCCGGAAAGCGAAGCAATAAGAGCTGCAGAGGCCAAAATTCTCAGTCCGGAGACCTCCCAGGAAGACAAGCTCAGGGCCGCTGCCGAGATGGCTAAGGAAGGACAAGAAACCTTTGTCGGACCGGACGGGCGGAGATACGATATCAGCGTTGAAGCCGCCGGGCACGGATCGCTAGTCAGCATCCACACCAACGACAAGGAAGGCAAATCGCAGGCCGTGATAAGGGGTATCGTTGACCAGGATGGCAGCGTTACTCATCAACTCGACGCCGACGGCAAGGAAGTTCCCTACCAGACCCGGTGGGCCGAGAAAGGCCTCACAGACAGCCCGGTTCCGAGCTCAAAGGAAAGGTCGGATGCTCCTCCCCCGAGCGAGCAGCAACAGAAGCTACACGAAACTCTGAAGGAAAAGGGCCTTGAGCCTCCAAATCAGACGGAAGCTGACCGACTGAAACTAGCTGAAGAGCATGGAAAGTTAGAGAGCAAGCTTGCTGCGGAGCAGAAGGAGTACGAGGCACTCAAAAAACACATCGAGGCAATGAACAAGCCCGTGGAGGCAGAACAGGCCAAGCTGAAAGCCAAGATTGACGAGCTCGAGGCCAGGCAGTTCCCGCTTCTAAAAGAAGTAGGTAGCAAAAATCAGCAACTGGCCCAGGACCTGAAGTCCGCCGGGATTGGTGACGGCAAGCCGATGAATATGGATCACCCACAGTCGTTTAGAAAAGCTCGTGAGGAGATCGACAGCAAGATCCCAGATCCCGAAAAGAGGGCCCAGCTTAAGAAGCAAGTAGACGACTTGGAAAAGGCTAACGTCGAGCCCACCAGGCTTGACAAAGAGCTAGAGAAGATCGACCAGCAGAAGCAGAAACTCGGCGAGAAAATAGATCACAACAACCAGCTCTTGTCTGATAAGCAGACTGAGGTTTGGCGTGCAGCCAAGGAGTTGCGGCTGAACGAGGAGAAGATTAAGGAGTCAAAGTTCGGCGACGACCTGAAGGAGATCGACAAGCTACCAGAAGCCAAGCGCGAAGCTGTTTACAAGGCACTCGATCAAATAGCCCGAGATGGCGGCGGTATGCCCAATCAGCTGAGTTCAGAAGAGCGGAAGCAACTCGTCGAACAGGTCGCTCATCAGATTGCACACCCCGAAAGCATCCACCAGGGCAACAAGGGAACATGTGGACTGGCCGCAACCGAGTTCGATATGGCAGGCCGCTATCCCGAAAAGTACGCTCAATACATGGCAAATCTGGCCACGAAGGGAGAATCTACAACCGCTGACGGTGGCAAGCTAAGAATCTCGCCGGAGATGATCAACATCAAAGACAAGGATGGACATCTCGTTCCGCACGATGATGCTAATCCATCGCGCAGTCTCGCCAGCAAGATCTTTCAGACCGCTGCTGCCAATCGGGTGCTTGAAGAGCGGGCGAAGTCCGCCAATCCACCCGAGCAGCCATCCACTTACGACACTCAAAGACCAGGCAGCAAATACCCAATCGAGCTCGGAGGGGTGGACAAGAAAAAGATGCGCGATTTTCGTCCAAGCGAAGACACCGGGGAGCGCATCGTAAAACCGGACGGTAAGGCGCAGCCGTGGGATGGCGTAGATGTACAGGACCTGGAAAAGCTCACCAGTGGGCTCACCGGCGAGCAGTATGAAGCACAGCCAGTGGTGAAGCGTCGCGATCTGTCGAAACCAGATCAAGCGGCTGCCGCTCGACAGGATTTTATCGACCAGGCCGAGAAGAACGGCCTGCCAATGAACTTGAATATCACCCTGCTCAAAGGGGATTTCACAGGCATGAATTCGGAAGGTGGACACGAGCTAGTAATCACCAAGATCGACAAAGGACCACCTGCAATGGTCTACTACGACAACACCGCCAGCGGTACCGATCACAGTTATCCAACAGGCAAGCCGGTGCCGCTGGACACCTTAATCAAGTCCATGCAACAGACCCAAATGTCTGACGGAAACACCCACATCGAAGGCTACGTAATCGCGAAGAAGAAGTAAAGCTGGACTGACAAAGGTCACCCCAGCTGGCGACAAAGCTGCTGTGAGCCGTAGTGGGTTTTCAATGCACCGAAACGCTTCCACCCCCACCGTCACCGCCACCTCCAACACTAACAACCGACACCTGTTGAGTGCCAGTGGATTGGTATTCTTGCCAGCTCACTGCAGCCAGGCTTGCCGTTGCGGAAGCGGTTGACTTGTTGTAATTCAGGCCAAAGGAACTTGCATTCTTTTGGAGGTTCAGGTCGAAGACAAAGGACGGGCTGCCCGACACCGAGAGAGTGTTTCCAACAAGTGCACCGAAGTATGTGCCGGCACCGCCAACACTGACGCCCGCGTTGGGGGCATATAAAACTCCATAAAGCGAACTTGAGCTGGACAGCGACATCGACACTGACTTGGAGCCGTTGTACCAGAGTTGAAGATTGCCCGGCACGTTAGACTGATTGTTGATGCCGGTACCGCTCATCTGGATAGCTGTCGACCCGGGAGAGGTGCCATCGACAAATATCCTGACCGGTGCAAACGATCCGTCATTGTTTGGCTCAATGACCACTGAAGCATCGCTGGGAATAGACAACGAATTCGCTTGATAATCCCCGGGCTGCAGGTGGATTGTCTTACCGCTTGGAGCCGCAAAAGCGCCCAGACTTACGACCGTGCCACCATTTCCCGACATGTCAGCCGGTACCGGTTGAGTCACGTAACCGTCGTTACCGGACCAGGTCATCATCCCAGTCTGCATCTGCTTGGTGGACGGGGGAGTCAGCGCCGGATAGGTGTCCTGCTGGCTCTGCGACAAGGAGGAATCAATCGGGGTGGCGTAGTCGCCAGACCTCGGTGTTCCTCCAGCAGCGCCCTGGACGTTATCTCCTGGTTGGGGAGTGGGACCCGGTGTCCCAGTAAGGCCGGACGTAATGCCATTTACCTTCACCTGGTCCAGAACCTGAGCACTACCGGAAGCACTGGCAACAACGGCGCTGCTGCTGCCCATAGGCATAGAAGTGACAAACAGATCACCACCGATGCTCGCGCTGTTTCTCAGATTTACAGAGCCATTGCTAGCCACATTACCTCCAAACTGATTGATTCCAGCGCCCACATTGGACGAGTCGTAACCAGCGGTGGTAGCAGTCCCAGCCATGGTGAGACCGGACTTGGCAAACATAGCGAACTGAAAGAACGGGTTCCTGTTTGATGCGGCGCCAGGACCGATCGTCGGATAAAGAACAACCCTCAGCTTTCTAGTCAGTCCTGCATAACTAGCCGTGACAGTCACCACTCGCCAGCTGTTCTGGGTAACGCCGGATGTCTGGTTGGGCGCAGCCGGATCGAGAAGCGGATTATAGAGCGTAGACCATGCCGGCGCCGGCACGTTGTTAACATCAACTGTCACCGTGGCCGCACTGCCCCCAAGCGCCTGGGGAGGAATGGAGGATGTCTGCGGTATGCCGTCGCCCGCATTTGTGTCATCCATTGCGCAGGGTACACCTGATGTATATGCTTGATTGAGCGCCGCCAGTGTGTAATCCAGACCGGCTTCTGCTGCGCTTCTCAGTACAGTGTAATATCGTCCTTGGAAGGCTCGCTGGTACATAGGCCACACCGTGGCCGTAATAGCAAACAGCCAGAGCGTGCTTACCGCCCCCAGGGTCAGGGCAGTGATAAGCGAAAAGCCGGATCGGCGTGCATTCCAGACCCGACGGCCTTTGCTCAGTCGCTCAACCAAACGTTCAAAAACAGTCTTCATTTCGGGTTGCTGAATCATAGATCGCTCGCTTTGCACTAGCCGCTCGTAGTGCCGACTCTGTTATTCCGCAGGAAGATCTCGCTCTTGAGCCCGACCGTAGCAGAGGAATTTGCCCCCGCTTGATCGCGCTTGACCTCCAGGTTGACAATTACACCGGTAACATTTGTGATGGCGGTGTTGGTGGGGCTACCTGGTCCGACGGTATCTCTGGGCGTGCCTGTCGGATCTGTCTTGTCCAGGTATTGAAATACTTTTGGCACCCCTGTGTTCGGGTCCTTTGGTCCAACAATGCCAGAAAGAATGGTCTCCGGCGGACTGGAGCGCATGGTCATCCAGCTTGGCTTGTTGGGGTTCGTAGAATTCAGGCTGGCGAAACCAGCTACTTGCAAAATGTACTCACCGGAGCCGGTGGGATACTCGAGAACCTGGTACACGTACGTGTCTACATTATCCTGAGTTGCTCCTGGAGGATCAACTGCGGCCGAGCTCGGATCGCCCTGTGCCGCGCCGACCGCAGTCGGAAAGCCATTCTGAGGGTCCTGGATCGCCCCTGGATTATAAGCGCCGCTGGTCGGATCGTTCTGCGGCGCCAGGTAAAAGACCGGAACCTGAACGATCAGAGTCTGTGGAGAAAGGCGGTATGGTCTGGCTGGCCATGCCGGCAATTGTGGAGTAGCGGATACCTGAACCGGCCAGCCATCAGATGGCGCCTGGCCATTGCCGTAATGCGGATTTCTGCCGTTGTTCCCTTCCTGCACCGGAAATTGGTCTGAGCCCTCTACCAGGCCGGTGAGGGGATTCTTCACCCCATAGCCATCACCGACATTGCGAGCCATCCTCACATCGTGGCCAATTCGCTCCATCGCCTGTCTGGCCGCATTTAGATCATCCACCTTGTTCAGCACCTGCATATTGGCCATGTTGTTGAGCATGATCAAGCCCGAAGTGCCAGCTGCAACGATGCCCATGACCAGGGTGGTCATAAGCAGCTCAACCAGACTCATTCCGTGCTGATTACTGCGTGTTCTTTTCTGCCGCCTTATCATCTGCTGATCACCAAATATCAGTTGTGAATGCCGTTTGGTGCGATTAACGTGGACTGAGAATACGTCCTGGTGTTGCCTCCCTCCTTCCAGCTCACGGTCACAGTCACTTTGAGCATCGCCGCAGGCAGCCCTGGAACATTGGCAATGTCCACTGTCTCCGTTGCTGTTCCCTGGAATTCGTTGGTAATAGCAGCCGGTGTCCAGACAAGGTTCATCTGATCCATGAGTAACGGCCGCGGGTTCAGTGAGGGACCGCTGGTCGTATCGATCTTGTTTACCTGCAGCGTCTGGGTGCTGCCCACGAGCGCTGCCAGGTCAGCGTAGCTGGAGTTCCTGGCGTTATCGATCTGCTCCTGTGCCATGGCCGCCGCCAGAATCTGGCACTGGCCCTGGCTGGATATGCGCTCACAGTCAGCCAGCCCCTCCACCAGCGCAGCCGACACCAATGCCGCCACCGCGATGGAAACGAGCAGCTCGATCAGGTATAGAGCCAGCTCATTCCGTCCCGAGCCAGGCGCGGGACGCTTCTCCGTCCGGACGGTCTTCTTCGCCTTCATTTCTTTCGCTGAGGCTTGGTAATCGCAAGGCAGGACTTACGCTGCTGTACTGCTTATGCCCTGGCTGGCCAGGAAAATCTACGTGACCTAGATGAATTCCTTGTATCTACTACAAGGTTAATAGCTTAAATCACGAATTAACTGCACTTAATAACGGCAACTGCCGGCATCAGGGGATGGACACCTCCCCCTTAGAATTGACCACCACGGTCAGTGAATCCCGACCGCGGCGAAAGAAAAAAGAAGCCGGGGCAGCCGGAACGCCCTGTGGATCGAAGGTGACCTCGCCGACGACCGCAATACCTTTCGGAAAATCATGCTCGTCAATCGCCGCCGATTCCTGCTCAACCACATAACCGGTAGGGCGGTGCAGCGTAGGCGGCCTCACCCTTACGGTCAGGAAAGCATTGCGGTCGCGGGCCGTTGTTTCAATCCGCCTCAGGGCAACGGCAAAGTCAGTTGCAGTATCGTGAATCTTGAGGCCGGAGGTAAGCGCATCGAAAGCGGTCCAGGCTATCAGCCCGAGAGCAATCAGAGCGCAGGCGGCAACCACCAGCTCGAATGTGGAGAGGCGCCGGAGAGTTTTCGCTGGCGTCTGGCGACTAGCCCTGGGCATTTCCGGCTTTGGCAATTTCTCTTGCTGAACGCAACCAACTAAGCTGTCTGGATTTTAGCAAGCGCCTCCAGCCCCAGTTCACGAATCATCTCCTCCCGCATGGCAAATTTCTGGACCTTGCCTGTCACGGTCATCGGGTATTCAGTGACAATCTTCACGTACCGGGGTACCTTGAAGTGGGCAACCCGGGCTCTCAGCCAGGCCCTGATCTCTTCCGGATCGGTTGCTGCGTCCTGCTTGAGCTGGAGCCAGAGGGCAACCTCCTCTCCCAGGCGATCATCAGGCACCCCAAACACCTGAGCTTGCGCAACTGCCGGATGGCCGTGCAGGACCTCTTCAACTTCGCGTGGGTAGATGTTCTCACCACCGCGGATGATCATGTCCTTCTTGCGGCCCGTGATGTTCACATAACCGTCGGCGTTGACCGTGCCCAGGTCGCCAGTATGTAGCCAACCAGCCGGATCGATTGATTCCTTTGTGGCGGCAGGATTTTGCCAGTAGCCGAGCATGACGGCGTATCCACGGGCACAGATCTCCCCCTGGGACCCCAGCGGCACAACCTGGCCGTTGACCGGGTCGACCACTTTCAGCTCCAGGTGCGGGATCACTCTGCCGACCGTCGTCGCCCGCAGCTCCAGACTGTCGTTGGTGGTGGTTGTGGTTATGACCGGTGAGGCCTCAGTCTGGCCATAAATAATCACGATGTTGCGAGCGTTCAGGCGGTCCGCCACCTGCCGCATCAGCTGCACCGGGCAGGGCGCACCAGCCATGAAGCCACCGGAAAGCGATGAGAGGTCGAACTCGCTGAGTCTGGGGTGCTCGAGCTCAGCTATGAACATGGTCGGCACACCGGCAAGATGCGTGCACCGCTCACGATCGATGGCGTCCAGCACGGTCTCAGCATCGAAAGAGGCGCTCGGTATGACCAGAGTACCCCCAGAGAGGAGTGTTGCCAGAGTGCACAGCACCATGCCACCGCAGTGGTAGAACGGCATCGGCACGCAGAACCTGGATGAAGGGGAGATGCCCATAGCCTGCGCCGCACAAAGCGAGTTGTTGAGCAGGTTGTGATGGCTGAGTGTGACGCCTTTTGGAAATCCAGTCGTACCGGAGGTGTACTGAATATTGATTGGATCGTCAAACTGCAAGCACTGCGAGCGTTGCTCGAGCAAGGAGGGCGGTACTTCCACTCCTAGAGACTCGACTGCTTCGAAGTTGATCGCCTCACCCTCGAGCTTCCGGTGGCTCGCGTCGATGACCACCAGAGAACGCAGGTCGGGCAGGCGCGGAGCAGGGTTTTTCAGCTCCCGATGTATGAGCTCGGGCGCCAGCTCATGAATCATTGCCAGGTACTCGCCGCCCTTGAAGCCGCTGGTCAACACGAGCAGCTGGACCCCTGACTGGCGCAGGGCGTATTCCAGCTCGCTTGTGCGGTACGCTGGATTGATATTGACCAGGATGGCGCCTATCTTTGCCGTGGCTAGCTGGGTTATCACCCACTCAATATTGTTTGCAGACCATATGCCTACCCGATCGCCAGCCTCGATCCCCAACTTCAGCAAACCACGCGCAAACAGGTCCACACGCTCGCCAAGTTGAGCGTAAGTCAGGCGCACCCGCTGATGGCAGCTGACCAGGGCCTCACGGCCCCGGTCCTGAGCGACAACCAGATCAAAATGGCAGCCAAGCGTACGCCCGATCAGGCGCTCCGAACCAGTTCCGTGGTCATAGCTCAAGGAAAGTTGGCAGGGAGGCAGGGCAGACAACTCAGTTTCCGAAACTACATGGGGAAAGCTTCAGCGCCGCCCAGGATGCGCACCCCGTCTCTGACAACGTGCCGGGCGTGGCTGTGTGGGGAGCCGGTGTTGAGGAGCGGCTGACCTGCCTGGATAGTTTCCCTGCCGGTCGCTGCCATGACCTTTACAGCCTGCTCAAGAACCCGGTCAGCACAAGCGCCGCCAGCGGTTCGGGCAGCCACAAGCAGCTGTCCATCGGAACTGCTCGAATCGGCTAGAGCCCTACTCGCGGCTCCCAGAGCCACCACAGCCACAACCGCCAATACTAGTGATTGCTTGAGCATAGCGAGAAAATCCTGGTTTCCTGAAAATCTTTGTCTAGCAGGAGTATAGGTGTAAGCCGTTTAAAAGCAAAGGCTCCTTGGAATGGTTTAAGATTTCCCTTAAGGGGCTTTTGATTTGGCCCTCTCAGCATCGGGTAAAGAGCATAGGAGCCCGTGGGCTAAAGACTGGAATCACTTGCCGAAGTTCCTGCCAAGAATCTCCGAAAAACTCAGAGCAGCAATGATCAATCAAGCTGGGGGATAGACAGCCAATGCGCGACATGAAATTTCGAGGGCAAGCTTTCGGCACCCTGGCAGCAATGCTGGCTCTGGTCTCAATCCTCATGGCTCCGTCAACTTCGGAGGCACAGACAGCTCGCTCCAACCAGATGGCCGGGCGGGAGCACGAGCAGAAGGGCAATTACTACCTCGGGCGCAACATGTTTGAGGAAGCGATCCAGGAGTATGAGAAGGCGCTCGACCTGGATCCAGGCAATACCGTAGCCAGAGACAATATCGTCCTCACCCACAATAACAAGGGCGCCCTCTTTTTCCGGCAGAAGAAGTACGATGAGGCAATGGGGGAGTGGCAGAAGGCGCTACAGCTTGATCCTTATTGCAAGCTTGCCAAGAACAACATAGCAATTTTGAAGGCGACCATGGCCCGCCAGGGAATCCAGCCTGCGAGTAAGGAAGGCGGCGATGACAAGAAGGCAAGCGCTGAGAAGTCCGGAAAGCCAGGCTCACCCCCGCCTTCAGCAGTGATGATCTTGACCCCTGGTGTCAAGTCGTCGGGTGGCTCCAGCTCAGCAGGCTCAGAATCAGCAAGCGAAGAAAGCAGCTCCGAGACCGCAGCAGGCTCGCAGCCGGAGGCACCGGCCGAAACCGCCCCCGCTGCCCCGGCCACCCCCCCACCGCTTCCCCAGACCGCCCCGGGTGGCTCTCTGGAGGATCAAATATCCGCGCTGGAGATCAAAATTTACGGGCACAAAGAGGCGGGCATGACGGTGCTCAAGCGCCTCGAGAAGATGGAAACCGACACCGCGGGACAGGTGCGGCTCGGGACAATTAAGGACAGGATTGAGTACCTGAAGAAGAACTACGGGCTCTAGCGGCGCTAGCTGGATCGCTGCACT
>Ga0066388_100001565_pt1 | contig 13033 bp, 12 predicted proteins | sample PanSoiMetaGPlot6_FD_64539 | JGI IMG/M metagenome (GOLD analysis project Ga0066388, IMG submission 64539) | Tropical forest soil microbial communities from Panama analyzed to predict greenhouse gas emissions - Panama Soil - Plot 6 (Hybrid Assembly) | ecosystem: Environmental > Terrestrial >... | reverse complement strand
CTGGGAGCTGGTCGACCCGGAGAAGTGGGTGCCGGACGGCTATGCCTGCGTGCGCGTCGATTCGCGCGGCGCCGGCCGCTCGCCCGGCGTCATCGACATCTGGTCGCCGCGCGAGGCGCAAGACCTCTACTCCTGCATCGAATGGGCCGGCACGCGACCGTGGTCGACCGGCAAGGTCGGCCTCAACGGCATCTCCTATTTCGCCACCAATCAGTGGCAGGTCGCTGCGCTGCGGCCGCCGCACCTCGCGGCGCTCTGCATCTGGGAGGGGTTCGCCGACTACTACCGCGAGTTCGCGCGTCATGGCGGCATCCTGAGCGGCTTCGCCGCCAGCTGGTATCCGCGCCAGGTGCTGCGCGTGCAGCATGGCGTTGGAGCAAACGGGCCGTTGAGCCGGGTGACCGGCGAACCGGTTGCCGGACCCGGGACGCTGCCGCCGCACGAGCTGGCCAGGAACGCAACGGACGCGCCGGGCGAGATCGCACGACGGCGCCTCATCGACGACTTCTATCGCGAGCGCATGGTGGCATTCGAGCAGATCGACGTGCCGCTCCTCTCGGCCGCCAATTGGGGCGGCCAGGGACTGCATCCGCGCGGCAATTTCGAGGGCTTCCTGCGCGCCGGCTCCAAGCAGAAATGGCTCGAAGTGCACGGCGACACGCACTTCACGCATTTCTACAGCAATTACGGGATGGGGCTGCAGAAGCGTTTCTTCGGTCACTTTCTCAAGGGCGAGAACACCGGCTGGGACAAGCAGCCGCGTGTCTCGCTCAACATCCGAAGGCCCGGCGAGACGTTCACGCTGCGTGCCGAAGCCGAATGGCCGCTCGCGCGCACGCAATGGACCAGATACTACCTGTGGCCAAGCGGCCGGCTCGGCACCGACCTGCCAACGCACGAGCGGGCGCTGAGCTACGAGACCACCGGCGAAGGGTTGACCTTCCATACGCCGCCGATGACGCAGGAGCTCGAAATCACCGGCCCGGTCGCGGCCAAGCTCTGGCTGTCGTCCGATAGCAGCGACGCCGACGTCTTTCTGGTGCTGCGCGTATTCGATCCGGCCGGCCGCGAGGTCACCTTCATCGGCTCGAACGACCCGCGCACGCCGGTCGGCCTCGGCTGGCTGCGCGCCTCGCACCGCAAGCTCGACCCGCAGCAGACCCTGCCCTACCGGCCCCGGCACACTCATGACGAGGAACGCCCGCTCACGCCCGCCGAACCGGTCGAACTCGACATCGAGATCTGGCCGACCTCGATCGTGGTGCCGGAAGGCTATCGGATCGGCCTCACGGTGCGCGGCAAGGACTACGAGGTCGACGGCAGCGACGCCGGAATCGCCAACGCGCCTTACCCGATGAAGGGGGTTGGTCCATTCACGCATGCCGACCGGCGCGACCGCCCGCCTGAGATTTTCGGCGGCCGCAACACGCTTCATTTCGCCGCAGGCAAGATGCCCTACCTGTTGCTGCCGATTATTCCGCAGGGGTAGGCTCGAACGAAAGCAGAGGAGGAGAGCTCCATGGTCCGCTTGCTGCGTCTTTGCCTTGCCGGTCTCGCGGCTCTCTGCGTTGCCTGCGCCGCTTCCGCCCAGGACTATCCGAGCCACACCGTCACCATGATCGTGCCCTACCCGGCCGGCGGTCCGACCGACCAGCTCGCGCGCGTGCTGGCGCCGAAATTCACCGAGAAGCTCGGACAGAACGTCATCGTCGAGAACCTCTCAGGTGGCGGCACCACGATCGCGACCGGACGCGTCGCGCGGTCTGCGCCGGACGGGCACACGCTGCTTCTCCACAACCTGCAGATCTCCGCCAACGTCGCGCTTTATCCGCGGCTTCCGTTCGACACCGAGAAGGACCTCACGCCGGTCGCTTTCATCAATCAGAACCCGCTGGTGCTGGTCGGGCGCAAGTCGCTCGCGCCCAACACCCTCGGCGAGCTCATCGCGCTGATGAAGACGACGCCGGTCAAGATGGCGCACCCCGGGACCGGCAGCACCGGCCACCTCGCGACATCGCTGATGGCGCAGGAGGCGAAGGTCGAGGTCGTTCACGTTCCCTACCGTGGCGCAGCGCCGGCGCTGCAGGACATCGCCGGTGGTCACGTCGACCTGTTCTTTGCGACGCCGCAGTCGGTGGTGCAGAGCGTCGCCACCGGACAGGTGAAGGCCTACGGCATCACCGCGAAGGAGCAGTCGCCGCTGTTTCCGAACGTAACGAGCTTCGTTCAGGAGCTCGGCCCCAAGCTCGAGATCCTGTACTGGCACGCGCTGTTCGTGCCGAACGGAACCCCCAAGGCGATCGTCGACAAGCTTAACGCCGCGCTGCAGTCCCTCATGGATGATCCCGCGATCGTCAAGGCCTGGGCCGAGACCGGGGTCGCCCCCTATCCGAAGGACCAGCGGTCGCCGCAGGCCGCGCAGGCGCTGCTGCACAGCGAGATCGTGCGCTGGAGCCAGGTCGTGCGCGACAACAACATCCAGCCGACCGAGTAAAACGATCAGGCTGTTTGTCAGTCATCGAATATCGGTCGCCGCCGCGGCTCGGCCGGCGGCAGAACGCGACGGCGCGCCAGGCGACGCGCGGCGAGCGCAACCGTGAATGTTACGATCAGGAAGCGCGTAAGATGGTGCGCGCCGACATAGACCGGATCGAGCCGCAGGGCGAGCGCAAGTACCATCATCGTGTCCTGTGCGCCCGGCGCAAAGGCGATCACCACGTCGGAAGCGCGGAACGGAAGGAAGTTCACCACCAGCAGCACGAAGACCGAGGAGACCGCGATCGCAACCGCCGCTGAGCCGAGCCCGGCCCAGAAATAGTCCAGCAGCATCGCCGGCGCGGTATTGGCGAAGCGCGCGCCGACGACTGCCCCGAGCACGACGACGGCCGAACTGCCGACCCACCACGGCAGCGACGCGTGCAGGAAATCACCGCCGTGCAGCACGGCCGACGCCGCCATGGCTCCGAACATGAGGCCGCCCGGAAACCTGATCCAGTGCACGATCATCGCCGTAACGGTCGCCGCTGCCGCGAGCAGCGCGATCTCTGTCAGCGATCCGGTCGATGCCGGGCTCGGCGGAATCCCGCTCGCCGCGAGGCCGAACAATGCCAGCCCGCCTGGGAGCCCGATGGTGACGAGCAGCACGCGCATCGTCTGCACGATCGCGATGCCGCGCATATTGGAGCCAAACTCGGCCGAGAGCGCCATCGCCTGCGCCATCGAGCCCGGGCTCGCGCCGAGCAGCGCCGAGAGGCGATCCCATCCGTGCACGCGGCGGAGATAGGCGCTGGTCGCGACGATCATGAGCGCGGCCGATACCGCGAGCAGCGCGATGCTGAGCGGCCAGGTCGCTAAGCCGCGCAGGGTCGCCGGCGTCACCACCGCGCCGAGCAGCGTGCCGATCACCACGAAGCACACGCGCGCGAGCGGCAGCGGCACCTTCATGGGCCGTCCCATGAGCGCGGCTGCCGCCGTCACCAGCATCGAGCCGGAAATGAGCCCGGCCGGAAAGCCGATCAGCGTGAAGATGATGCCGCCCGTGGCGGCGATCAGCAGGGTCTCCCCATAGGGAAGGAGCGCGCGCAGCGGGGAATGGGACGGCAGCATCAGGATGTCCGGGCCTCGGATAGGCGCGTATGTCCCGCCGTCCGCGATGGCGGTGATCAATGCCGTGGTGGCGCCGCGCCGTCAAATGTCAGCGCCGCAGGCCCTATATCGGCGCCGGTCATGGCCGCCGCGCCGGCGGCCAAGGCCGCTGCCGGCAAACCCCCATGACGCCTCGCCTTTCCGGCCGGGCGTGCGGTAGACTGGGCGGCCGACTGCCCAACAGGGCGCGCGCCCTATGAGGTGACGGTTATGCTGCAAGGTTGGGTCGTTATCGCCGCTGCGCTCGGCTATATCGGCCTCCTGTTCGTTATTGCGAGCTATGGCGACCGCACGCGCAGGTTCGGCCGCGAGCGCGGTTGGCGGAACCTCATCTATCCGCTGTCGCTCGCGATCTATTGCACGAGCTGGACGTTCTTCGGCTCGGTCGGCCTCGCCTCGCGTACCGGCTACGACTTCCTGCCGATTTATATCGGCCCGATCCTTATGATCGGTCTGTGCTGGCCGCTCATCATGCGGATCGTGCGGTTGGCCAAGGCGCAGAATATCACCTCGATCGCCGATTTCATCGCTGCGCGCTACGGCAAGGCGCAGACCGTGGCCGCCACCGTGGCGTTGATCGCCATCATCGGGACCATTCCCTATATCGCGCTTCAGCTCAAAGCTGTGTCGTCATCGCTAAGCACGATCCTGGTGCACATCCAGCCCGAGATCGGCGTGACACAGCCGGTGCTTGGCGACATCTCGCTCTTCGTCGCGCTTTCGATGGCAACCTTCGCGGTCCTGTTCGGGACCCGTCATATCGACGCCACCGAGCATCAGGACGGCCTGATGCTCGCGATCGCAACCGAGTCGATCGTCAAGCTCGTCGCCTTCCTCTCAGTCGGCGTCTTTGTGACGTTCTGGCTGTTCGACGGACCATCGGCTTTGTTTGCGCGCGCATTCGAGAAGCCTGAGACGGCTTCGGTGCTTATCCGCGACCCGGCCATCGGCACGCTGACCGCGATGACGCTATTGTCACTGTTCGCCATCGTCCTCCTGCCGCGGCAATTTCACGTGACGGTGGTGGAAAACAACGGCGAGCGCGAGGTCAAGCGCGCGGCCTGGCTGTTTCCGCTCTACCTGGTGTTGATCAATCTGTTCGTCGTGCCGATCGCGCTCGCTGGCCTCATCACGTTCCAACCAGGCCAGGTCGACAGCGACATGTTCGTTCTGGCGCTGCCGCTGGCGGCCCGCTCGAACCTGTTCACGATCGCGGCGTTCGTCGGCGGTCTGTCGGCGGCAACCGCGATGGTGATTGTCGAGTCGGTTGCGCTTGCCATCATGGTCTCGAACGACATCGTAATGCCGCTCGTCCTCAAACAACGGGACGCATTCATCGGCGGCCGGCACAGCGTCGGCGGACTGCTCTTGTCGGTCCGCCGGGTCGCGATCTTCGTCATTCTGTTCCTTGCCTACGTCTATTACCGAGTAGCGGGCGACGCCCAGCTCGCTTCGATCGGACTGTTGTCGTTCGCGGCGATCGCACAACTCGCGCCGGCGTTCTTCGGCGGACTCCTCTGGCGCCGCGCCAACGCCCGCGGCGCAATGGCCGGGATGGCGGTCGGCATCCTGGTTTGGGCCTATACGCTTCTACTGCCGAGCTTCGCGGACGCCGGCCTCGTCGGCACGGCGATCATTAAAGACGGCCCCTGGGGCATCGCCTTGCTGCGGCCCCAGGCTCTGATGGGGCTCGACCTGCCGCCGCTCCTTCACGGCGTGATCTGGAGTCTCCTTCTCAACATCGTCGCCTATGTGACGTTGTCGCTCACGCGCCCTCCGGCCTCGATCGAGCGCCTGCAAGCCGACTTGTTCGTTCCCTCCGCGCTTGCCCCGATCACGCCGAGCTTCCGGCTGTGGCGCTCCTCGGTGACGATCGAGGAACTCATGACCACGGTCGCGCGCTATCTCGGCGAGGAACGCACCCGCACCTCGTTCGACAGCTACGCCTCGACCCGCGGAATGAACCTCGATCCCAGGGGCGAGGCCGACTTCCAGCTGCTGCGCTATGCCGAGCATCTGCTGGCGTCGGCGATCGGGACCGCATCCTCGCGCCTGGTGCTGTCGCTGTTGCTGCGCAAGCGCACGGTCTCCACCAAGGCTGCGCTGAAGCTGCTCGACGACGCCAATGCGGCGATCCACTACAACCGCGAAATCCTGCAGACCGCGCTCGATCATGTGCGCCAGGGCATCGCGGTCTTCAACAAGGACCTGCAGCTGATCTGCTGGAATCGACAGTTCGGCGATATGCTCGACTTGCCGCCGCAGTTCACCCGGATCGGCACCCCGCTCGAGGAGATTCTGCGTTACTATGCGGCGCGCAGCACGCCGGACGCCGACGCACAGGTCCGCGACCGCCTCGCCCGTTACGTCGTGGCCAGCGAACCGTTCCTCGAACGCTTCGAGGACCGCGACCTGGTGATGGAGGTGCGCGCCAACCAGATGCCCGACGGCGGCATCGTCACGACATTCACTGACATCACGCCGAGCGTGAAGGCGGCCGAGGATCTCGAACGGGCAAACGAATCGCTGGAGCGCCGGGTCCAGGAGCGTACCGAAGAGCTCACGCGCCTCAACACCGAGCTTGGCCGCGCCAAGGCTGAAGCCGAACAGGCCAACATATCGAAGACACGTTTCCTTGCCGCCGCGAGTCACGACATCCTGCAGCCGCTCAACGCCGCGCGCCTCTACGTCACCAGCCTGGTTGAGCGGCAGCGCAGCGGCGATGACGCCCAACTCGTCGGCAACATCGACGCCTCCCTCGACGCGGTCGAGGAAATCCTCGGCGCGCTGCTCGACATTTCCCGGCTCGACGCCGGCGCTATGCGGCCCGAGATCGTCGCTTTCCGCATCGACGAGCTGCTGCGCCAGCTCGAGGTCGAATTCAAGCCGCTCGCACAGGAGAAAGGATTGCAGCTCGACTTCGTATCCTGCTCGCTTGCAGTCAAGTCCGACCGCCGCCTGCTTCGGCGCCTGCTGCAGAACCTCGTTTCGAACGCCATCAAGTACACCCCGAACGGGCGCGTGCTGGTCGGATGCCGACGCTGCCGGGACCAGGTGCGCATTGAAGTCCTCGATACCGGTCTCGGCATTCCGTCCTCGAAACAGCAGGCGATCTTCAAGGAATTCCATCGCCTCGATCAGGGCGCCAAGGTTGCGCGCGGGCTCGGGCTCGGCCTTTCGATCGTGGAACGCATCGCGCGCGTGCTCGACCATCGGATCGAAGTCACCTCGACGGTCGGACGCGGTTCGCAATTCTCCGTCGAAGTGCCGATGTCGACCGCGACGCCGGCGCGCACGCCGCTGCGCGATATGGGAGAGGTCGATCGCGGCCAGCTTTTCGGCATCCGCGTCCTGTGCATCGATAACGAGCCAACTATCCTGGATGGCATGGAGATGCTGCTCGGGGGCTGGGGCTGCCGCGTCGTCAAGGCGGTCGATCTCAAGTCGGCGCTATCGGCGCTCGCCGACAACAGGTTCGTCCCCGACGCGCTGCTCGTCGACTATCACCTCGGCGAGGGTAACGGCGTCGAAGTCGTCGCCGAACTGCGCTGCCGCTTCGCCGAAGCGATCGCGATCCTGATTACCGCCGACCGTGATGCAAGCGTGCGCGAGGAGGCCCACGCACACGACATTCAGGTGCTCAACAAACCGATCAAGCCGGCGGCGTTGCGGGCGCTGCTCGCGCAGTGCCGCATCCATCATCGCGTGGCAGCGGCGGAGTAAAAAAACGACCAATCGGGAGGGATCGAATATGCAGATCAGAACCATGGTGTCCCATGCTGCAGTCGCAGCTGCAGTCTGCGCGGCGACGCTCGCCGCCACCGGCCATCTCGGATTTCTCGTGCCCGCTTTGGCGCAGCCGCCCGGGGGACAGACAAGCATCGAGGTCTTCAAGCAGGCGATGACCGACGTGCTTGGCCGTCATCTGATCGTACGCCTTACCGAGCGCGATCCCGGCAACGGCAGCGCCGCGCATCGACATCCAGGCAGCCACACGGTCGGTTATATCCTCGAAGGCACCTATGAGGTGAAGATCGATGACGGCCCGGTCCGCACCTTGAAGGCGGGTGAGGTTTTCTACGAGCCGCCCAATGCGCTGCACGCGATCTCACGAAATCCGAGCGCGACCCAGAAGCTGAAATACTTGGTGATCCAGGTTTACGATCCATCCAAGCCGGCGACCGTGCCCGAGTGATGCGGCGCGCAGCGTGCTTCTCAATCTCGACCATATCGGCCAGATCGCACTCGCGGTTGCCGACGTCGACCGCGCCGAGGCCTTCTACCTGAATACGCTGGGACTGCGGAGGCTCTATCGCTTCGGCGACCTCACCTTCTTCGACTGCGCCGGCGTGCGGCTGATGCTCGAGAAGGCGCCTACGCCCGGCGACCTCGTCAAAAGCTCCGTCATCTATTTCCGCTGCGCCGACATCGCGCTCGCCGTTCGGGAACTCGAGCGGCGGGGCGTGGCGTTTATGAGCACGCCCCATCTGATCGCCGAGATGGACGACCACGACCTGTGGATGGCATTCTTCACCGATCCCGACGGCCACACGCTGGCGCTGATGCAGGAGGCGCCCAAGGGTTACACGCCACCATAAACGACAATGCAACCGGAATATTCGTAAACCGAATGAGAGCGACCCGATGAATGTGCCAAAGATCCGAGCGCGCGCTTCGCTCGATGACAGTCTCTACGCTTACATGCAGGCAAATCAGCCTCCGGAACACCCTGAACTGCGCAAGCTGCGCGAGGTGACCAGCCCCATGCCCCGCGGTCGGATGCAGATCGCGCCTGAGCAGGGGCACTTTCTGGGGTTTCTGGTGCGCCTGATCGGGGCGCGCCGCACCCTCGAGATCGGCACCTTCACGGGCTACAGCGCGTTGGCGGTCGCCTTGGCGCTGCCGGCGGACGGACGAGTCCTCGGCTGCGACATCAGCGAGGAGTGGGTCAGCGTCGGGCGCCCGTTCTGGGAACGCGCCGGCGTCACGAATAAGATCGAGATCAGGATCGGACCTGCGCTCGATACATTGTGCAAGCTCGAACAAGACGGCGCCAACGGCAGCTTCGATCTGGCGTTCATCGACGCTGACAAGGAGAACATGGACGCCTACTACGAGAGCTCGCTGCGGTTGGTGCGGCCTGGCGGCCTGATCGTGCTCGACAACATGTTCCAGGGCGGGAGGATCATCGATCCGAGCAACACCGAATTGCGCACCGATATCGTGCGCCGGCTCAATGTGAAGATCGCCGGCGACAATCGTGTCGACCGGGTTCTCCTTCCGGTTGGCGACGGCATGACCTTGGTGCGCAGGCTATCGTGACGCCGCCATTCCGGCCGGGAGCCGCCGCGCCTGCGGTCACTCCCCTGCCGGCGTGACTTGGCTCCACTGCCCGACCTCGATCTTGGCAGCCGCGATCACCGCCTGGGTGCGGCTTTCGACGCCAAGCTTCTGCAGGATCGCGGAGACGTGGGCCTTGACCGTCGCCTCGGACACGCCGAGCTCGTAGGCGATCTGCTTGTTGAGAAGCCCCTCGGAGAGCATCATCAGCACACGCACCTGTTGCGGCGTGAGCGAGGTGAGCCGCGCCAGCAGGTTCGACGCCTCGGCATCGGCGCCGGCGCCAAGATCGACGTCGGGCGGTGTCCACACCCCGCCGTCAAGGACGCGCTTGATCGCGGCGCGCATGTCCTCGATGCCGAGAGTCTTGGGAATGAAGCCCGAGGTGCCGAGGTCCATGCAGCGTCGGATCACCGACGGGTCGTCGTTCGCCGATACGACCACGATCGGGATACTCGGATACTGCGCGCGCAGATACATAAGTCCTGAGAAACCACGAACCCCCGGCATAGTCAGATCGAGCAGGATGAGATCGATCTCGCCGCCACGTTCGAGCAGCCTCGCCACCTCGTCGAAGGAGCCGGCCTCGCCGATGTCGGCGAGCGCGAACAGGCCGCTCACCGCCTCCCGCAATGCCCCGCGGAACAGCGGATGATCGTCGGCGATGATCAGCCGATATGGCGCCGTGTTGGCCAACCTTGTGAGCCCTCACTCCGACCTTTTGCGGCCGCTGGGAGAGCGCCTCCCTCGGCTCATAGTATCGCCTCGCTGCCGGCTTTGAAATGCCGCCAAGTACCGATCCCGAAGTTTGCACATACTTCCGCCGCCGGCGCGCGACCCTTCGACTTCGAGCACTAGCGATGACTGCCGATGAACTGCAGAACGACCTCGCGCCGGTGCGGCCTATTGCGATGCTCGGCGAGATAGATGCCCTGCCAGGTGCCGAGCGCAAGCGTGCCGTCGATCACCGGTACATGCAGCGATACTCCGGTTACCATTGTCTTAACGTGCGCCGGCATGTCGTCCGCCCCTTCGACTGTGTGCACCCAGCCGGCTCCGGCAGGTGCGATGCGGTCGAGCGCCGTCACCAGATCGGTCCGCACATCGGAATCGGCGTTCTCCTGGATGACGAGCGACGCCGAGGTATGGCGCAGAAAGAGCGCAAGGATGCCCTCCTTCGCCCCGGCCTCGGCGATGAAGCGGATGGCCTCACCGGTGAATTCAACGAACCCCAGACCGTTGGTCTCGATAACGAGCGTGGCAGTTGCGAGGAGGTCGGGGCTCACGCTGGTGATCGCCGACCGCCCGGCGATGCGGCCCCCGCGCGCGATCCCGCTGGGCTGCCGGAGAGTCACGGCTGCTTCGTCATGTCCCTTTGGGTCGCCACGATCATTTCGACCATCCGCCTCCAGACTTTCTCCATGAAGGTCATGACCCGGTTCAGTTCGGCGTCGCTCGGCAGCTGAAGATGCGGCTCATCGTCTCGCGCGGCCGGCGGTTCGGCCCGCACGGCGCCGGGCAGCGGCAGGTTGTGCGCGAGCAGCTCCCGCTTAAGGGCGACGTTGTCCCCCTGCAGACGCACGATCTCAGCCTCGAGCGCGGCGCGTTCGTCGGGCACCGCTTGGCACGCCCATCCGGCCGATCGCCGGACGCAGATCGACACCTGGCCCGAGCGGCCGTCGAGCCGCAGATACCCGTCATCGGTGCGGTGGAAGGTGAAACGCCTGTCCTCATTTTCGGAGCCATCTTGCGCCCGCGCCGATAACGCAACGAGCGCCGGAATGAACACCAAGGCGACCAAGGCTATGCGGGTCATTTGCTCCCTCCTTGCGCTCTCGGCACCCCGGCACTCCCGGCGCCCTCAGCGTCGCGGCGTTGCGGGGTCACCGAAGAATTGAGCGCTCGACTCGGCTCAGACTAGCACTGGCCAGACCTACAAAGAACCCGCTGGCAGGGCGTTCAGCGGCACCGTGGCGGCGCCGCCGCGACGAGAATTCAAATTCGTTTTTAGACACTTAAGCCACAATGCCCGATTCTTGACTCACTTCGACCCAGCCCCTATGGTCCGCCCGCCTCGAGGGCGGCGGTAAAGCCGCGATCGCCGGAAACATCGCGGGTGTCGAAAGCATGGCCGACGACGCGCGCGACAAGTCCGGCCGCGACAAGCCACAAGCCGACGAGGCCGTGCTCTCCGCCAGGTTGCGGGATCTCGGCGAACGGCTCGGCCGGCATCATCCCGACCGTCCTTCCGACAGTGAAACCGGCCAGGGTCCGGCCGCCGATGCCTCGGCGATCGCCCGCGGGTTCAGGTTGTCAGCCGAGCTCGTCGCAGGTGTCCTGGTTGGCGCCGGTATTGGCTGGCTTCTCGACCGCTGGCTCGGATCGTCGCCGTTGGGGATGATCGTATTTCTGCTGCTCGGCTTCTCCGCGGGCGTTCTCAACGTGATGCGGGCAGCGGGCGTGGTCCGGCCCAATACGCTGGATCCGTCGGACAACTAGCGGCCGCCTGGGCGGCACAGGACGAAAGCAGGACCGATCCGCTTATGGATCCCATCCACCAATTCGAGATCAAGACTCTTTTCACGTTCGGCAAGATTGGCGGTGCGGAAATCGCCTTTACCAATTCAGCGCTTTATATGCTGATCGCGGTGGGGTTGATCGGGCTGCTGATGATCGGCGCGACCGCTTCGCGCGCGCTCATTCCCGGCCGGTTACAGTCGGTCGCCGAGATTTCCTACGAGTTCGTATCGAACACGCTGCGGTCGACTGCCGGCACCGAGGGCATGAAATTCTTTCCGCTCGTGTTCTCGCTGTTCATGTTCATTCTGGCGGTGAACGTTATTGGCCTGATCCCCTATGCCTTCACAGTGACGAGCCACATCATCATCACGGTGTCGCTCGCGCTACTCGTGTTCCTGACCGTCATCGTCTACGGCTTCTGGAAGAACGGGCTGCACTTCCTCAAGAGCTTCGTTCCGAGCGGAATCCCGATCTACATCCTGCCGTTCGTCGTCTTCATAGAGGTGTTCTCGTTCTTCGTGCAGCCGGTCTCGCACAGCGTGCGGTTGTTCGCGAATATGCTGGCCGGCCATATCACGCTCAAGGTGTTCGCCGGCTTCGTCGTGTTGCTTGGCGCTGCGGGCTGGCTCGGCTGGCTCGGCGCCGTGCTTCCGCTGGGGATGACGGTCGCGCTGACCGCGCTTGAACTCCTGGTAGCCTTCCTGCAAGCCTACGTGTTTGCCATCCTCACCTGCATCTATCTCAGCCGTGCAATCCACCCGGGCCATTGAAGCCCGACCTTCTCAAACAAACAGGAGCTTCTTCATGGACCCGCAAGCCGCAAAGTATATTGGCGCCGGCATCGCCTGCATCGGAATGGGGGGCGCCGGCGTCGGCGTCGGCACCATCTTCGGTTATTACCTGGCCGCGGCGCTGCGCAATCCGTCGGCCGCGCAGGGCCAGTTCGGCAACCTGATCTTCGGCTTCGCCGTGACCGAGGCGCTCGGCATCTTCTCGCTGCTGATCGCGCTGTTGCTGATGTTCACATGATCTGAGCGGACCGACTGCATGCGCGGCCGGCGCCGCGCGAGCCGGAGCAGCCGATGGCGCAGAAAAACGCAACACAGATCGAGGCGACCGAGCACATTCCGCAGTCCGAGCACGGCGGCGGCTTTCCGCCGTTCCAGAAGGATACCTTCCCCTCTCAGATCTTGTGGCTCGCGTTTTTCTTCATCGCGCTCTATCTGCTGATGTCACGGATCGGGCTGCCGCGCGTCGGCGGCATCCTAGAAAATCGGCAGCGACACATTGACGATGACATTTCCGAGGCGGAGCGCCTGAAGAAGGAATCGGACGAGGCCTTGGCGGGCTACGAGAAGTCGCTCGCCGACGCCCGCAACCGCGCCCAGACGCTGGCCAACGAGACTCGCCAACGGCAGGCCGCCGAGGCGGAAGCCACCCGCAAGGTGCTCGATGCGAAGCTCCAGACCCAGATTGCCGACGCCGAGAAGGCGATCGCCGCACGCAAATCGGCCGCCATGGCCAATGT
>Ga0066388_100001564_pt1 | contig 13037 bp, 12 predicted proteins | sample PanSoiMetaGPlot6_FD_64539 | JGI IMG/M metagenome (GOLD analysis project Ga0066388, IMG submission 64539) | Tropical forest soil microbial communities from Panama analyzed to predict greenhouse gas emissions - Panama Soil - Plot 6 (Hybrid Assembly) | ecosystem: Environmental > Terrestrial >... | reverse complement strand
TCGTCGACCTGCGCGGTCACGGGCGTTCCAGCGCGCCGGACTGCGACTGGACCGTCGGCGACATGGCGCTCGACATCGTGCGCCTGCTGCGTCATCTCGGCGCCGAACGCGCTCATCTGATCGGGCTGTCGCTCGGCGGCATGGTCGCGCAACAGGTGGCGCTGGACTACCCGTATGCGGCCGCCTCGCTGGTTTTGGTCGACACCGTCTGCGGCGTTCCCGAGGACGGCCGCACGGCCGCCGCCGACGCGCTGCGCTTCATCGAGACGCACTCGATGGCGGAGGTGGCGAAGGCGCGCATCACCACGGCGTTCACCGACGCGGTGGATCCGGTCATGCGCCTCCACCTGATCGAGGCGGTGGCGCTGAACGACAAGGTCGCCTACGAGCGCGCCGCGCGCGCCGCCTTCTCGTTCTCGGTGTGCGAGCGGCTGGAGGAGATCGAGGTGCCGGCGCTGGTGGTGGTGGGTGAGGGCGACCGCACGTTGCCGCTCGCGTGGATGGAGCGGCTGGCGACGCAGATCCGCGGCGCCCGTCTTGCGCGCCTCGCGGGTGCGGGCCACATCAGCAACATGGAGCGTCCGCACGAGTTCAACCGCGTCGTGCTCGACTTCCTCGGTGTGTGACCCGATCCGATGAACGAGCTCGGCCCGCTGCTCAGCGGCCCAGTCGGGGAGCTGGGCTTCGGCGGTGTCGCCGGGGCAATCGTCGGCTACACGGCCAAGAAGCTCACCAAGTTGGTCGCGCTTGCCGTGGGGTTGGTGTTCCTGCTCATTCAGACCTTGGTCTACTTCAAGTTCGTCTCGGTCGACTGGGGAGCCGTTCAGCACACGGCCGAGCACGTGTGGAAAAACCCGCAGGGTGTCACCCTCGCCCAGCGGGCCTGGGAGGTGATCAGCGCGAACCTGCCGTTCGGCGGCGGCTTCGTGGCGGGGTTCGCGCTCGGGTTCAAATTCGGATGAGGGTTCAACACCAAGGCACAAAGACACCACGTCTTGGCCATACAAGGATCTCTTGGTGTCGTCGTCTTGGTGTTGAATCCCTTCCGGTTCGGGAGACGACATGACGACGATCGACCTCGGTGTCACCGGCGTGACGTGGAACCTGGCGGACCTCTACGCCGGGCCGGACGACCCGGCCTTGGAGCGCGATCTCACTACCGCGCTGGAGCGTGCACAGGCGTTCGCCGCGCGCTACCGGGGGACGATCAACGTGCCCGGTGGACCGACGGCGCAATGGATGGCCGATGCGGTGGCCGAGCTCGAATCGATCCTTGAGCAGGCGGACCTGCCCGGCGCGTACGCCGGTCTGCTGCATGCCGCCGATTCACGGCCGCCGGCACACGGCGCGTTGGTTGCGATGACGCAGGAGCGCGACACCGAGATCCGCAACCAGCTGCTGTTCTTCGACCTCGAATGGATCGCGCTCCACGAGGCGCTGGCGGCTCCGATCATGGATGCTCCGGCCTGCGAGCGCTACCGCCATTTCCTCGCCTCGATGCGCCGCTATCGGCCGCACACGCTGAGCGAGCCGGAGGAGAAGCTGCTGGAGGAAACCGCCAACACCGGCCGGCGTGCGTTCAGTCGCTTGTTCGACGAGGTGCTGGCGAAGATGACGTTCGAGGTCGAGGTCGACGCCGAACGCCGGACACTCAACGAGAGCGCCGTGCTCGCGCTGCTCTATGAGCCGGATCGCGCGCTGCGCCAGCGCGCGGCGCGCGCCTTGACGGATGGACTGCGCGCGCAGTCGCTGCTGCTCACGTTCATCTTCAACGTCATCGCGCAGGATCACGCGCAGAGCGATCGCCTGCGCCACTATCCCGACGCCATGGCGGCCCGCCATCTTGCCAACGACATCGAGCCGGCGACCGTCGAGGTGCTGATGACGACGTGCGAGGACCACGCCGACATCGTGCGCAACTACTACCATCTCAAGCGGCGGCTGCTCGGGCTGGACGCGCTCTATGACTATGACCGCTACGCGCCGATCGACGACGACGCCGAGACGGTGACGTGGCCTGCCGCCCGCGAGTTGGTGCTGGAGGCGTACGGTGACTTCTCGCCGCGCCTGCGCGCGATCGCGGCGCAGTTCTTCGACCAACGCTGGATCGACGCCGAGGTCCGCGACGGCAAGCGCGGTGGAGCGTTCAGCGCCAGCACGGTGCCGCGCGTGCATCCGTACGTACTGCTCAACTACCTTGGCCATCCGCGCGACGTGCAGACCTTGGCGCACGAGCTCGGGCACGGTGCGCACCAGTACCTGGCGCGCCCGCGCGGCTACCTGCAATCCGATACCGCGCTGACGATGGCCGAGACGGCCAGCGTCTTCGGGGAGATGCTGGTGTTCGATCGCCTGCGCCGACAGGGCGGCGCACCGCGTGCGCGCCTGGCGCTGCTCTGCGGGTTCATCGAGGAGGCGTTCGGCACGGCCTTCCGGCAGATCGCGCTCACCCGCTTCGAGCAACGCCTGCACGACGCGCGGCGGGGCGAGGGTGAGCTGTCGAGCGAGCGCATCGGCGAGCTCTGGCAGGCGGTGAACGCCGCACTCTACGGCAATTCCGTCACTCTCACCGACGACTACCGCTGGTGGTGGTCGTACATCCCGCACTTCATCCACTCGCCGTTCTATTGCTACGCCTACGGGTTCGGCGAGTTGTTGGTGCTGGCGCTGTACGAGCTCTATCGCGAGCGCGGCGACGCCTTCGTCCCCCAATACTTGGATCTGCTGGCCGCCGGTGGCAGCGAGGCGCCGTCGGCGCTCGTCGCCCGCCTTGGGATCGACATCCGCGACCCGACGTTCTGGCAGCGCGGCCTCGGGGTCCTTCGCCGCCTGGTCGAGGAGGCCACCGCACTGGCCGACGAAGCGTAATTTCGGGGGTGCGACAGCTTTGGAGTGCGGCAGCTTGCTGCCGCTTTGGGGTGGGAGTGGTGGGGCGGTCCAATCAATCTCACCACCGTACCCCGCCCACCCCAAAGCGGGAGCAAGCTCCCGCACTCCAAAGCCATTTGAAACGCCTTGCCGAACAGGCTACGAAACCTTCGTTTGACCCCGAAACAGAGGGAGACGTTGATCGATGGCGACGATGATCACTGCCGAGTGCATCAACTGCGGCGCGTGCGAGCCTGAGTGCCCGAACACGGCCATCTACCAGGGCGGCGTCGAGTGGGAGCAGAACGGCGTCAAGCACGCCCCGCTCTCTAATGATGTCTTCTACATCGTCCCGCAGAAGTGCACCGAGTGCGTCGGCTTCTTCGATCAGGAGGCGTGCGCGGCCGTCTGCCCGGTCGACGTCTGCATTCCCAATCCGGAAATTCCGGAGACCGAGGAGGTCCTGATCGCGCGCGCCAAAGAGCTGCATCCAGACGTGCAGTTCGCGCCCGATTTCGCGTCGCGATTTCACCCCGGCCGCGGCGGCGCAGCTGCCCCCGCCGGTGGAAACGGCAGCGCCGCTGCCGCGCCTGCGCCCGCTGCAGCGGCGGCGCCCGCAGCGGCACCGGCCGCCGCCGCGCCTGCGGCCAAGGCAGCGGCGCCCGGGGGTCGGGTCGAACGGCCGCTGTCAGCGCCGCAAGCGGTGCCGCGCCCGCCGCGGCAGGAGAAGCAGTTCAACGGCGAGCTGCCGATGAGCTTCGAGCAAGCCGCGGCCCTGCTGCAGACGGGGCATGGCGGCAAGGCCTCGCTGTCGAAGTTCCTCGTCGCTCTGGCCCAGCCGCTGCTCGGCGCGTTGCCGCACCGACAGAAGTGGGCCATCGAGCAGGCGGTCGCCGACCGCCGCTTCTTCACCACGTCGGGCGCAACCGGCCTCAATGCGCTGCACAACTTCATCATCTACCCCATCGTGTTGATGGTCGTCGGTGCGGTCCTGCTCGATCACTCGGTGTTCACCGAGCACTTGAAGTACATGATCGCGCTCGGCGTCGTGCTGGCCAGCGTGGAGACCATCTGGCGCATGCGCGAGGGCTTCAAGGCGCAGCCGCCCGACCGGATCGTGTATCGCGCCGCGGTCTACGGCTTGCCGCTCGGCCCGCTCGCTTCGCCGGTGGTGCGGCTGGTCGAGACGCGCCAGCAACAGGGCAGCGTCGGACATGACGGGTTCACCGACAAGCGCTTCGAGGACAAGCTCGAGCGCGAACGGCGCTACGGCGAGGTCTATCGGTTGCGCGAAGAGAGCAACGGCTACCTGCTGCAGCTCGAGTTTCCGCGCACCGTGCCGCCGTCGGGCATCAAGAACGAGCTCGGGATCGGCGACGAGATGCCCGACTACGACTACGACATCGCCCTGCAGAACGGGTTCCTCGTGGTGAAGGGAAAGGTTACCGACCCGAACGTCCGCAAGGTGGCGGCGGTGTCGCCGGCGTTCCCGCCCGACTTCACACAGAACATCAAGCTGCCCGGGCGAGTGGCGGGGTTCCGCCATCGTTTCGTCGACAAGACGCTCGAGGTGGCGCTGCCGCGCAAGCTCTGAGCCGAGGCGCGGCCCGCCGTTGCGCCGATCGCCGATCGCTTCGCCCCCGCCCTCTCGCTTCGACCAGCGATAGGCGATAAGCGATACGCGGTACGCGATTACGCAAGATGCCAACCGCTCTCCTCGGTCTTGCCCATCACCTGCCCGCGCCGCAGCGCGTGGGCTCCGTGCAGCGCCCCATCTTCGCCGAACCCGGCGGGCCCTCGGACCTCGCCGTGCCGGCGGCTGGCCAGGCGCTGCGCGAGGCGGCGATCGCCGCGCCGGACGTCGAGTTCCTCATCTTCGCGACCATGACGCCCGACGTCACCTTCCCGGGCGCGGCGTGTTACTTCCAGGACAAGTTCGGCCTCGGCACGGTCGGCGCGTTGGACGTGCGCGGCCAGTGCGCCGGGTTTCTGATGGGTCTGATGATCGCCGACGACTACCTGCGTGCCGGGATCTATCGCAACGTCCTGCTCGCGGCTGGCGAAGTGCACTCGGCGGGGCTCGACTACTCGGAAGCCGGCGAACCGATCGCGCGCCTGTTCGGCGACGGCGCCGCCGTGGCGGTGCTCGGGGTACGCTCCGACGGCAACGGCCTCGAATCGGTGGTCTGCCACAGCGATGGACGACACTACGAGCGCTTCTGGATCGAGTATCCATCCAGCCGCCAGCATCCGCTGCGCCTCACGGTCGACGATCTGCGTGCCGGCAAGCACTTCCCGCGCATCGACCGCGAGCACGTCGAGCGCTTCGGGGTCGACCACCTGCCCGAGGTTGTGCGCGAGGCCCTGCACGCCGCCGGCGTCACGGCGCAGCAGATCGATTGCTTCCTGCTCAGTCACGTCCTGCCGAGCGTCGTCGAACGCAGTGCAGCGGCGCTGGCCCTCTCACCGTCGCGCTGGGTAGCCGCCGGCGCGACGCACGGGCATCTGACCGCCGCCGCGCTGCCGGTGGCGCTGAGCGAGGCGCGCGCGGCCGGCCGCATCGGCCATGGCGCGCGCGTTTGCCTCGCCGCGTGCGGCGCCGGCTATGCCTGGGGCGCGGCCGTGCTGACGATCTGAGGAGGTGGGCCGATGCGCAACGCTCACATCACCGGCATCGGCCGCTTCGTGCCGCCCAAGGTGGTGACGAACGAGGATCTCACGGCGCGCATGGATACCAGCGACGACTGGATCCAGCAGCGCACCGGCATCCAGCAGCGCTACTACAGCGAGGGATCGGTCGGTGCCGCCGACATGGGAGCGATCGCCGCGCGCGAGGCGCTCGAGCGCGCCGGTGTGCGGGCCGAGGACGTCGACTGCGTGATCTTCGCGACGTTGAGTCCCGACGTCGACATGCCGTCCAGCGCCTGCCTGTTGCAGGCGCGCCTGAACATCGGCGGCATCCCGGCATTCGACGTGCGCAACCAGTGCTCGGGGTTTCTCTATGGCCTGGCCACCGCCAACGCCTTCATCAAAGCCGGCCGCTTCGCACGCGTCCTGGTGGTCGGCGGCGAGGTCCATTCGACCGGCATCGACATCACCACGCGCGGGCGCGACGTCGCCGTCATCTTCGGCGACGGGGCAGCCGCAGTCGTCGTCGAGCCGGTCGACGATCCGCACAAGGGGATTCTGACCACGCACCTGCACGCCGAGGGGAAGTACGCCGAGAAGCTGTGGCTCGAATGCGCCGCGGCGCGCGAACGGCCGCGGCTGACGGAAGCGATGGTGGAAGGGGACCCGCCGCGCGTCTTTCCGCGCATGGAGGGCCGCTACGTCTTCAAACACGCGGTGCAGCGCTTCACTGAAGTGATCAACGAGGCGCTCGAAGCCGGCGGCTACACAGCCGCGGACCTCGATTTGCTGATTCCGCACCAGGCCAATCTCCGCATCAGTCAGATGGTCGCGCTCGGGTTCGAGCTTCCGGAGGAGAAGGTGCTCAACAACATTCAGCGTTACGGCAACACCACCGCGGCGTCGATCGGCCTGGCGCTGTACGAGGCGGTTGAGACCGGGCGGCTGCGCGACGGCAACCTGCTGTGCCTGGCGGCATTCGGGGCGGGCTTCACATGGGCCTCGGCGCTGATTCGCTGGTGAACACCCGCTTGTCATCGCGCTTCGCCTTCGCGCAGATGGTGGCGGCCGATCTGCCCGAGGTGATGGAGCTGGAGCGCCTGTCGTTCGACAAGCCGTGGACGCCCGGGCTCTTTCTGCACGAGCTCAAGCTGTCGTTCTCGCGCCTGCACCTGGTGCGCGATCACACCCGCGAGCTGCTCGGTTACGTTTGCTGGTGGCTGGTCGGGGAGGAGATCCACATCCTCAACCTGGCGGTCCATCCCGGCGGACGCCGCAGCGGGATCGGCCGCGCCCTGGTGCAGCGGGTGCTCGACGACGCCGCCGACCATCGCGTCGCCAGCATCACCCTCGAGGTTCGCCACGACAACGCCGCGGCGCTGGCGCTCTACGGTTCGATGGGGTTCAGCCGCTCCGGCATGCGGCGCAACTACTACGGGCAGGGCGAGAACGCGGTGATCATGGAACGCCGGCTGTGACGCCGGCTATTGTGTGCGCGAGAGTGAGCGCAGACGCTCAAACATCTCGAGCAACGTCTGGCAGTTGGCCTCGATTCGGCTGAGAAATTCGAGTTGCTCGTCGGTGAACGCCGTATCGCCGCCGTCGCGCAACAGGTCGACGAAGCCGAGGATGTTGGCGACCGGAATGCGCAGATCGTGCTCGACCGCATCGACGATCTCGTCGCGCAGTTGCGGTGTGATGCGATTCTGTCGAGCCATCGTCCTTGTGGTGGTGTAGGCATGACTGCGGGCGGTAAGCAACTGTTGGTAACGCAGCTTCATTGCCGAGTCGTCCTCCGCGGCAAAAGAGACCGTCATCACTGACCTTGATCAGCACGCAGCGCCATCAACGGACGTGTGCGCGGCGCGCCTTGACCCACTAGGGGGGGCGGGCTATAGCCCGAGCGGCGTGCGTAATGACTGAACAGCCGACAACTCCGCAGTTCCGAACACTGGTCGAGATCGGGTGGCGCTGGCGGGCGGGGGATGAAACGTCGGCTTGAGGGCCTGCTTCAGCACGCGTTGAACCGAGCCAAGAAGGGGGGAGCGCTGAAGTTGGAGGGCCTCCCCCCTTTGCTTTTTGAGGTGCCGAGGGATCGCTCCTTCGGCGATCTCGCCTCGACGGTCGCACTCGGTCTCGCACGCGCCGAGCGCACATCGCCGCAGCTGATCGCCAAGACGATCGTCGATCACCTCGAGGATCCCGACGGCCTACTGGCCGGCGTGGACATCGCCGGACCCGGCTATCTGAACTTCCGCTTCTCGCCGCGGTTCTGGCAGGCCTGTCTGGCCGACGTCGAACGCGCCGACTATGGGTCGACGGCGCTCGGCGGCGCCAAGCGCGTGCTGATCGAGTTCGTCAGCGCCAATCCGACCGGTCCCTTGCACGTCGGCCACGGGCGCGGGGCAGTGCTGGGCGATGCAGTTGCGCGAGTGCTGCGCGCCGCCGGCTTCGACGTCACACGCGAGTACTACGTGAACGACACCGGCAAACAGGTGGCGACCCTCGGGCGCTCGTCCTACGCGCGCCTCCTCCAGGTGTGTGGCGTCGATGCTGCGGTGCCGGAGGACGGCTACCCGGGCGAGTATCTGCTCGATCTGATGCGCGAGCACCGCGACGAGCTGGTGCATGAGATCGCCGATGCACTCGGCCGGCCGCGGCCGGCGCCGGAGGCGGCAGCCGAGCTGCTGCGCGGCGCCGGTGACATCGCGTGCGAGATCTGCGGCCGCCGCGCCGCCAACTGGCTGCTCGAGCAGATCAAGGGTGACATGCGCGCGCTCGGCGTCGGGTTCGACAGCTTCGTGAGCGAGCGCGCGTTGCACGACGAAGGGGTGGTGGGCTCGGCGCTGGCGGCGCTGCGCGCCGCCGGCCATCTCTACGAGGACGAGGGCGCCACGTGGTTTCGCTCGGAAGCCTTCCACGATGACAAGAACCGCGTGGTGACGCGCAGCAACGGCGAGCTGACGTACTTTGCCGCGGACATCGGCTACCACCGCCAGAAGCTGCAGCGCGGCTACGATCAGCTCATCGACGTCTGGGGCGCCGACCACCACGGCCATATCAAGCGCGTCGCGGCCGCGATCGAAGCGCTGGGCGGTGATCCGTCGAAGTTTCACGTCATCATCGTCCAGCTCGTGCGCCTGGCACGCGGCGGCGAACCCGTGCGTATGGGGAAGCGCACCGGCGAGTTTGTCACCCTGCGCGAGGTCTTCGACGAGGTCGGGCGCGACGCGACGCGCTTCTTCTTCCTGATGCGCAAGGGCGACAGCCAGCTGGAGTTCGACCTCGACCTCGCCAAGAAGCAGTCCTCCGAGAACCCGGTCTTCTACGTCCAGTATGCGCACGCGCGCATCTGCACGCTGTTCAAGAAGGCGGCGGAGGAGGGCCTGGAGGTCCCGCGTGCAGCGGCCGCGCAGCTCGAAGCGCTGGTCGAGCCGGAGGAGGTGGAGGTGGTGAAGCTGTTGGCGCAGTTTCCGGACGTGGTCGAAGACGCCGCGCGTGAGCTCGAGCCGCATCGCATCGTCTTCCACCTCATCGAGCTGGCGGGCGCGTTCCACCGCTTCTACAACCGGCACCGCATCATCGGCGTCGAGCCGCACCTGAGCGCGGCCCGCCTCTATCTGGCCTGGGCCGTCCAGCGCGTCCTGCAGATCGGCCTCGACCTGCTCGGCGTGCGCGCGCCGGAATCGATGTGATGGGGCGGCGCATGGCTGACCGGCGCAGCCCCGGGCTCACGTTCGGGCAGCTCATCACGCTCACGTTCGGATTCTTGCTCGCCTCGCTGGTGATCTTCGTGTTCGGCTTCTGGGTGGGCCGCGATCTCGCTGAACACGAAGCCGCCAAGCAGCGCGAGATCGCCCGCGTGCCCATCGCGCCGCCCCAGCAGGAGCCCGCCAAGCCGGCCGCCGCCCGGCCCCCTGCGGTCGTCACCCCCCGCGCGCCGGTCGCCGTCGCGGTGGCGCCGAGCAGCACCCCGGTCCCGGCGGCAACCGCCACGGCGGTGATGATCGTCCGCGTTGCGGCGCCGCCGACGGGTGCGCGGATGGCGGCGGGGACGCCGGCCGCCGGCAGCGGCGGCTTTACGGTGCAGGCGTATGCGACCAACGACATGATGCGGGCGGTGATGTTGTCCAAGACGCTGCAGGGCAAGGGGTACGCTGCCGCGACCGCGACCAAGGAGATCGGCGGCGTGACCTGGTACGTGGTCCGCGTCGGTCGCTACCGCGACCGTGCGTCCGCCAAGGCAATGGAGGCCAAGCTGCGGTCGGAGGAGGGGTTGGAAGCGGCGTCGGTGACCGCGCAGTGAGCGCGCCGCGATGACGCCGCACTACGTCCCCGAGTTCGATGAGTTCTGCGCGCTGGCCGCGCAGGGCAACCTGGTGCCGGTCTACCGCGAGATTCTCGCCGATCTCGAGACGCCGGTGTCGGCCTTTCTGAAGGTCGACCGCGGCGGCGATGCCTTCCTGCTGGAAAGCGTGGAAGGCGGCGAGAAATGGGCCCGCTACAGCTTCCTCGGCGGCGCGCCCGACCGCGTGCTGTGGAGCAAGGATGGGGTGCTGCACGACGGCCCGCCGCGCGGCCCGTTTGCCACCCGCGCGATCGACGACCCGCTGAGCGCCGTCCGCGACATCTTACAGCGCTATCGACCGGTGCCGGTACGCGGCCTACCGCGTTTCGCCGGCGGGTTCGTCGGCTATCTCAGCTACGATGCCGTGCGCGCGTTCGAGCGCCTGCCGACCACGGCCCGCGACGACCTCCAACAACCCGACTGCTACCTCATGCTGGTGGACACGTTGGTCGTCTTCGACAACGTGGCGATGTCGATGAAGGTGGTCTCGCACGCCGCGGTGGACGGGCAGACCGATCTGCGGCGCGCCTACGACGCGGCCTGCGGACGCATCGACGAGCTGGTCGACCGGCTCCAGCGCCCGGCGCATCTCCCGCCAAGCGTCACCGTCGACGGGCCGCCGGCGGTGCGCTCGAACTTTCAGCCGGCGGCGTACGAAGCCATCGTCGATCGCGCCAAGGAGTACATCCGCGCCGGCGACGTCATTCAGGTGGTCTTGGCGCAGCGCTTCGAGTGTCCTCTGCGCGCCGACCCGTTCAACATCTACCGCTGTCTGCGGACGTTCAATCCGTCTCCGTACATGTTTTTTCTGCGCGTCGGGCCGCGCACGATCCTCGGCGCATCTCCCGAAGTCATGGTGCGGCTCGAAGACCGCGAGCTGACCGTCCGCCCGATCGCCGGCACCCGGCCGCGCGGCACCGACGAGCGGCAGGACCACGAGCTGGAGCGCGAGCTCAGCGCCGACCCGAAGGAAATCGCCGAGCACATCATGCTGGTCGATCTCGGGCGCAACGACGTCGGCCGGGTGTCGCGCATCGGCAGCGTCGAGGTGACCGAGCGCATGGTGATCGAGCGCTATTCGCATGTGATGCATCTGGTCTCGAACGTGCGCGGCGAGCTGCAACCGGGGCTCGATTGCTTCGACGCCTTCCGCGCGACGTTCCCAGCCGGCACGCTGTCCGGCGCGCCGAAGATCCGGGCGATGGAGATCATCGAGCAGCTCGAGCCGGTGCGACGCGGCGTGTACGGCGGCGCGATCGGCTACTTCGGGTTCTCCGGCAACATGGATACGGCGATCGGGATCCGCACCATGGTGATCGACCGCGGTACGATCTACGCGCCGGCCGGCGCCGGCATCGTGGCCGACTCGGATCCCGAGCGCGAGCACGCCGAGTGCGTCAACAAGGCGCGGGCGTTGTTTCAGGCCGTCAAGCTGGCGGAGTCGATGTAGTCATGCTGCTGATGATCGACAATTACGACTCGTTCACCTACAACCTCGTGCAGTACCTCGGCGAGCTCGGCGAGGACGTGCGCGTCTACCGCAACGACGCGATCACCGCAGAGCAGATCGCGGCGCTGCGCCCACAGCGCATCGTCATCTCGCCCGGCCCGTGCAGCCCCAACGAAGCGGGCATCTCCGTCGCCGTCATTCAGCAATTCGTCGGTCGCATTCCGATCCTCGGCGTCTGCCTGGGACATCAGTGCATCGGCGCGGCGCTGGGCGGCGTGGTGGTGCGCGCCGATCGCATCATGCACGGGAAGACGTCGCCGATCCGGCACGACGGCCGCACCATCTTCCGCGGGTTGTCGAACCCGTTCGACGCGACGCGCTATCACTCGCTGGTCATCGAGCGGCCGACGATCCCCGCATGCCTGGAAATCTCGGCATGGACGGACGAGGGCGAGATCATGGGCGTACGTCATCGCGAGCACCTGCTCGAAGGCGTGCAGTTCCACCCGGAATCGATTCTGACTCTGGAAGGAAAACATCTGCTGAAGAACTTCCTGGAGGTTGCAAGGGAATAGGTGCGCTGACCGAACCCGATCCCGATCCCGAACCCGAAGGATCCGAATCGTTGTGTCGAATGTTGGGGACCAATCTCATCTGGCATTGGGTTCGGGATCGGGTTCGGGTGGGCGCTACGGGAAGTGCGACGATTGGGCCTATGGACATCAAGACCGCCATTGCCGTTGTTGCCGACCGCCGCGACCTCTCCGAAGCGGACATGGAAGCGGTCGTGCGCGACATCATGTCCGGCGCTGCCGCCCCGGCGCAGATCGGCGCGTTTCTGGTCGCGCTGAAGATGAAGGGCGAGCGCGTGGACGAGATCGTCGGCGCGGCGCGGGCGATGCGCCGCTACGCCGTGCAGGTGTCGGTGCGGCGCGACGTGGTCGATACGTGCGGCACCGGCGGCGACGGCGGCCGCACGTTCAACGTCTCGACCGCGGCGGCGTTCATCGCTGCCGGCGCCGGGCTGACGATCGCCAAGCATGGCAATCGCGCCATGTCCGGTGCGGTCGGCGGCGCCGATGTCCTGGAGACGCTGGGCGTTCGCATCGAGCTCACGCCGGAGCACGTGGCCGCGTGCCTCGAAGAGGTGGGCATCGGCTTCCTGTTCGCGCAGCGCTTTCATCCCGCCATGCGCCATGTGGCCGCGCCGCGGCGCGAGGTCGGCGTGCGCACCCTGTTCAATCTGCTCGGCCCGCTCACCAATCCGGCCGGCGCCACGGCGCAGTTGCTCGGCGTCTTCGCCCGCGAGTGGGTCGAGCCGCTCGCGCATGCGCTCGGGCGGCTGGGCAGCCGCCGCGCGCTGGTCGTGCACGGCGAGGACGGCCTCGATGAGCTCTCGCTCACCGGGCCGAGCCTGGTGGCGGAGCTGCGCGACGGGGCCGTGCACACCTATCGCTTCGATCCCGCCAGCCTCGATCTGTGCGCGTGCCGGCCGGCCGATCTGGTTGGCGGCGACGCCGCCCACAACGCCGGTATCATCCGCGACGTGCTGGCCGGGCGTGGCACCACCGCGCACATGGACATCGCCCTGCTCAACGCCGCGGCGGCGCTGTACGTGGGCGGCCTCGCGGACGACATCGCAGCCGGCCTGGCGCGTGCCCGCGCCGCCGTGACCAGCGGCGCGGCGGCTGCCAAGCTCGCGGCGTTGGTGGAGTGTTCGAACCGATGATCCTCGACGACATC
>Ga0066388_100001563_pt1 | contig 13041 bp, 10 predicted proteins | sample PanSoiMetaGPlot6_FD_64539 | JGI IMG/M metagenome (GOLD analysis project Ga0066388, IMG submission 64539) | Tropical forest soil microbial communities from Panama analyzed to predict greenhouse gas emissions - Panama Soil - Plot 6 (Hybrid Assembly) | ecosystem: Environmental > Terrestrial >... | reverse complement strand
CTTAGCCCACCTGAAGCAGCAGTGCCGCGACCAGAAGCTTTTGATACCACAAGCGGTGTATGGCTATTTCCCGTGTCAGTCACAGGGCAATTGTCTGATCGTCTACCAGCTCGACCGCAAAACCGAGTGGCTGCGGTTCCACTTTCCCAGACAACGTCATGGCCGGCAGCTCTGTATCGCGGACTTTTTCGCCTCCCCCGAAGAAGGGCAGATGGATGTCTTGCCGGTGCAGATTGTCACCATGGGCGATATCGCAACCACCCACAGCCAGGAGCTGTTCCAGTCGAACAAATACACGGAATACCTGTACTTTCACGGTCTTTCCGTCGAGTGCGCCGAGGCCCTGTCGGAGGTGGTGCACAAAAGAATCCGGGCAGAACTCGGCTATGCCGCCGAAGATTCTCCCGATCTGGGTAAACTGCTCAACCAGGGCTTCCGTGGCACACGGTACAGCTTCGGCTATCCGGCTTGTCCCAACCTCGAGGACCAGACCCTGCTGTTCGAGCTGCTGGTGCCGGCACGCATAGGCGTCACGCTGACCGAAGAATACCAACTTGTTCCCGAGCAAAGCACGTCGGCAATCGTCGTCGTGCACCCGGAAGCGAAGTATTTCAATATCACCCGCCTCGGCAACTAGCAGCTTTTCCTTAAATATGCCGGCCAGCAAGCTGGAGTCTTCGAGTCAGCGCCGCCAGCTCAGTGTCCTGAAGTTTGCTGCCGGACAGTCTGCTGCATCATGGACACAACGGTACGGGCCATCAGTTGCATCTCCTTGAGTGCGCTTTTCGCCTGTCGCTCCGCTTGCTCGGCATGCTGGAGGGCCTCTGCCGCCAGTTGCTGCGCCTCACGCGCTCGCCGATGCGCGTCGGCTGCCTGGCGCTCGGCTTCCAGCGCCCGACGTTCTGCCTCCTGGGCCCGGCGCTCGGCCTCCTGCGCACGCCGCCTTGATTCCTCTTCCTGCTGCTGCCGTTCTTCCTCTGCCAGCCGCTGCGCCTTTTCAACCGGCGTCTGCGAGCGCAACAGTTGACCTGGCGTCCCGTCTTGATTGACGACAAGTACTAGCTGCCCAAACTCGCTGGGCAGGCTGGCTTCGCGCAGATCTGACCGCTGGCGACCGGCTGCATCCAGCATGCCTGCCCGCGCTTCCTGAAACAAGACGCTGCTGCCGTCCTGTCCGGCAGGTAGCGAATTCTCCACCGCACTATCAGACTGGTAACTGTCTAAACTCATGGTAATGGCTCTCCTGATGACGATCTCCTGGTTACCCGCCCGGCGGCCCTCACCGCTCTTTCATGCTAGGGCTCGCTCGCACGCTCAAACAGGTACGTCTGAACAGAACCAACCTGTGCAATTGCGCAGAAGGTGGGCAACCGGCGCCGGCGCACCGCTTTGTCGTACTCTCGTCTGGATAAGCAGCGCTTTACTTCAAAGACACGAGCCTTTGATGCAACTCAGGAGGCATCACGGCGATGAACTTGCGCCCGTCGGCCAGCTCGCATGTAACGCTGACTGCCGGTCCGTCCTTGGTGAGCATGTGCCCGGCCATCGCCCCGGCAGCCGCACCGAGCACGCCAAACAGTCGAAAGCCGAGCAAAGCTCCAATGCCTGCACCGACAAAAGGCTCGAAGTCATCTTTGTTCACCAGATCCTTTACGTCCAGGCGGCGGATGTTGCCGGCGACAACAATCGATTCGCCAACCACATTCGGCGCCACCGGCGACTGCACAAGTCGTGAGCCTTTAAGCTCCCAGGTGCCGGACGGCACGTCGCCGGCTATGATCTTGAGCGTCGTCTTCGGCCCCGCATCAAAAAGACATTTAATATCCACGGCCTATTCTCCACGACAAAAAGCTCTGACCGCTTACGTGATACCGGAGGCATAGATAAACACGCTAATCCCCTCAGATCAATGTAGCATCTTTTGAAGATAACTGAAGTTTGCCGGCCGGCCGGAGGCAATCGAAAAGTTCCTCACGTACAATGAGGCGTCGCCCGCAAAGCGCCGTCGGCATGCGGGAGCAGATTCACCAGGGAGCACCACCGATGACAAACGATCTTTCACCTGCGAGCGCACCGCACCTGTTCTCGCCGCTCACCATCCGTGGTGTCACATTCCGCAATCGCATTGTCGTCTCGCCGATGTGCCAGTACTCTGCCGTCGACGGCATGGCGACGGACTGGCATCTGGTTCACCTGGGCAGCCGCGCCGTCGGGCAGGCGGCCGCCGTCCTTGTCGAAGCCACTGCTGTGCAAGCGATTGGGCGCATCAGCCCCGAGGACATGGGCATCTGGGACGATCGCCATGTGGAGCCGCTGGCTCGCTGCGCGCGCTTCATCGCCGAGCAAGGTGTGATCGCCGGCATTCAACTGGCTCACGCCGGGCGCAAAGCCTGCACACGTAGGCCGTGGGATGGCGGCAAGCCGCTCACTGAGGCAGAAGGAGCCTGGACGCCGGTCGGACCCAGCCGCCTGGCTTTTGCCCCCGGCTATCCGCTGCCGCAGGAGCTGGACGCAGAAGGAATACGCACAGTGGTAAATTGCTTTGTCGAGGGAGCTCGGCGAGCAATTCATGCCGGATTCAGGCTGATCGAGATTCATTCGGCGCACGGATACCTGCTGCACTCTTTCCTGTCACCGCTGAGCAATGAGCGCACCGACGAGTATGGTGGCTCGTTGGCCAATCGCATGCGCCTTCTGCTGGAGACAGTCGAAGCGGTGCGCCGGCAAATTCCGGACAGCACACCGCTGTTTGTGCGCATTTCAGCAACCGACTGGGCGGACGACGGCTGGGACCTGGAGCAGTCGGTAGCCCTCGCGCGCGCATTGTCCACCCGCGGTGTGGACTTGATCGATTGCTCGTCGGGAGCGCTGGTTGCCTACGCCAAAGTCCCGGTCGGCAAAAACTATCAAGTGCCATTTGCAGAACGGATCAGGGCCGAGGTTGGCATTATGACCGGCGCCGTCGGCATGATCACAGAACCGCGGCAGGCCGACGAGATCATCAGCTCGGGCAGAGCTGACATAGTTCTTTTGGCCAGAGAGATGTTGCGCGATCCTTACTGGCCGTTGCATGCGGCAAAAGCTCTCGGCCATGAAATTGCTTGGCCGGTTCAATACGCACGCGCTCGCAATTAGAGCGACCGTGTTGAGTTTGTAAGGACTAGCTTAGCCTGGCTGAGCGACCGAATCACGCTGCCTGCGCAAGCCAACAGACGCGCACGCGGCCGAGTCGCCTGCTCGTCCTAATTTCGATCGTCGAGCAGTGATTACTTAAGACGCTGACGAAATTGGCATAACTAACTCCGAGGTAACACGCCGTGGCATCTTTTGAGAAGACTCAACCGGTGGGCGACTCCCCTCAGCTTACGTCTAACGAAACGGCTGGCGACAAGGCGCTTCAACAAGCGGCTCTCTATTCGCTTGGCGACCTGCGCGCAGCCGAAGCTGCCGCACGCAAGGCCGCTGAAGGGGTCCTGAAGCATCTACCTGGTTTTCCCATTATCCCTGGCGACAAGCCACAGCCGGCACGGCCGGCACCAACGCCCAAGCCTGAACAGCCAGTCAAGCCGGCAGATCCACCACCGGGGCCGCCTCGGTCCGGCGACCAGCCCCCTCAAAAGCCAGTCGAGTCGGTCAAGCCAGTCGTAAACAAGATTGCCTCCTCTGATCTGCAGGCGCTGTTCGACAAGAATTTCGACCGGCTGGACACCGACAAAGATGGCTTTGTAAGCGGAAAAGAAATAGACAATGCCATGGCCAGCTCAGAATTCCATGGCAAAGATGCACTTTTGCTTGATGTTCTTAAGAAGCACAAAGGCGACCTCGAGTCTCTCAGCAACGATGAATGGGGTCCGGAAACCAATGGTGTTTCGCGCGCTGACATGGCCGCCTTTGAAGAACTGCGGAAATCAGACAGCGCAAGCGAACTGGCAACCGGTGTCGACAAGACACTCACGCGCGCCGAAGAGGCTCTCGACCGGGCCAGGTGCCGCGAGCCATTCGCCGATCCGGCAAATCCAGTCGCCAGCATCAAGCCGGAGTCCATCGTTCAGGGCCGCATTCAAGACAGCTGCTTCCTGGCTGCACTCGGATCATTGGCCAAGAACAACCCACAGGCCGTAGCCAGTATGATTCACGACAACGGCGACAGGACTTACACAGTCACTTTTCCTGGCGATCCTGATAATCCGGTCACGGTTGCCGCACCTACGGACGCCGAGCTGGCTCGCTATGCCGGCGGGACGCAATTGGGCACCTGGCCGGCGATACTCGAGAAAGCGTATGGCGCAAAAAGGGGAGACAATACCGTTTTGCAAGATGGGGCAGACGTCGATGCCAGCTTAAAGCCGATGCGACTTCTCAACACGGGTGGTGTCGACACCGACTTCATAGCCATGACCGACAGCGACGAGCTGAACAGCAAGATGACGCAAGCCTTTCAGGACAAGGTGCCGGTGACAGCCCGGGCCGCCAAAGGCTGGTCGGGACTGGGATTGGGAGACACGCGCACGGATGACGGCGTTCCCCGCGGTCAGGACTACGCGGTTGTCGGCTACGATGCCAAATCCCAAACGGTGACCCTCTACAATCCTCGCGGCTTTGGCGAGCCCATGAACAGCGACGGCACGGCAAAAGACGGCAAAAACGACGGCACTTTCACGATGACGTTGGCCGAGTTTCAGCGCAACTTCAGCGAAGTGTCATACGGGCAAGTATAAGCAGGTCGAGCTATACCGGCGCTTCAGCCGCCGTTTTCTTCTTGAGCCGCTCAACCAACGTGCACATATCGTCATATCGTCCAAACGATGGCACCAGGTAGACCCCGGCTGCGATCTTGCGCACTTCCTCAAGCAGTTCTTCGGCAAGCTCGAGGCCGACGCGCGCTCCCTCCTCGCCCGCCTTTTCCATGGCGCTGCGGATGTGATCGGGAATCGTAATGCCAGGCACCTCGTTGTGCAGGTACTCCGAATGTTTGAAGCTGTGCAACGGCATGATACCAACCAGGATGGGCACCGGGCAGCCCCCGAATTGATCGAGAAAATTTGTGAGATCGGAGATCTGGTAGATCGGCTGCGTCATCGTGAAGTGCGCGCCTGCCTCCAGTTTGCGCCGGAAGCGGTCCATCTCCTCGCCCCTGTTGTCGGCAGTTGGATTCAACGCGCAGCCGATCGACAATCGCGTCGGCGACCCGATGGAGTTGCCGGCAATATCCACACCGCGATTGAGTTCGCTGATGATGCGAATCAGTCCAATCGAGTCGACATCATAGACGGCCGTTGCGTGCGCGTATGTGCCCACACTGGGCGGATCACCGGTCAGCGCCAGAATCGTGTGGATGCCCAGCGCCTGGCAGCCGAGAATATCTGCCTGAATGCCCATCAGGTTGCGATCACGTGTCGTGAAGTGAATGATGGTCTGGGTGCCGACCTTTTCCTGGATGAGCAGACAGGTGGCCATCGAGCTCATACGCACGCGGGCCATCGGGCTGTCACCGACATTGATGGAGTCGGCACCAACCTTCGATAGCTTCTCTGCCGCCTGCAAGATTTTACGGGCGACCGCCCCTTTGGGCGGATCGAGCTCGACGCTGACGAAGAAGGATTTTCCGGGCTCCAGGCTCAGTTGAGAAGAAATGCCCAGCAAACCCGGGCTCTCCACTGCAGCCTTTTCCGGCGGAACGCTGGGCTCGACGCACAATCCGGCGTCACCCTTGCGTCCGCTCACAACTTGGATTGCCCGCCTGTCGCCTGCAGCCGGCTCTTCAGCCAGGTCGCCCCCTTGGCAAGTCTTTATATACTCGGTCAGTGCCTGCCGCATGTGACGGATGTGTTCAGGCGTCGTCCCGCAGCAGCCGCCGATCAGCCGCGCCCCCAGCCTTACATACTTCTCTACAAAAGATGCGCAATAATCTGGACGGCTCATGTACATGTAGCGTCCACCGATCAAGCTGGGCATGCCGGCATTGGGCAGGCATGAGAAACTGAGCCCGTCGGCATTGACACCGCTGGAGCTGACGGCAGCAGCCATGCGCTCCAGGTATTCGAGAACCGGACCCGGTCCAGCACCGCAGTTGATACCAATCACATCCGGCCCCTGATCGCCCAGCTCGCTCAGGAGCGCAGCCGCATCTTCCGGCGTAGCACCCATGAGAGTGTGTCCTTCCACCGAGAAACTGAGCTGAGCGACAACCGGCAGCCCGCAGACCTTGCGAGCTGCGCGCACGGCCAGCACGGTTTCTTCGACGCTGGGCATCGTCTCGATCATGAAGAGGTCGACACCGCCTGCTAGCAGGCCGTCCATTTGCTCGCGAAATGCGATTTCGATGTCCGATTTCTTGGTATCTCCATACGGCTCCCAGATCTTGCCGGTGGGACCGACGGAGCCGGCAACGAATACCGGCTGCCCGGCCACCTCGCGCGCGTTACGCGCCACCTTAGCTGCCCAGACGTTCACCTGCCAGACCTGATCCTCGAGCCCGAACTGGGCAAGCCTGAAACGATTGCCGGAAAATGAGTTGGTCTCCACTACTTCGGCGCCGGCGTTTATGTAGTCTATGTGAGCCTGCTGAACCAGCTCCTGCCGAGAGAGGTTGAGCTGCTCGAAGCTCGTCTCCGGCGACGCCCCGCGAGCATAAAGCAGGGTGCCCATAGCACCGTCACAAAGTAGTGGTCTCTGTCTGAGGGCAATCAAAAACGGGTGATTCTTGTCCAGGTTGGCCATCTGTCAGTCTCGCGAAGTCTCAGTCGAGGGGCATCTTGCCCAGCACAATTGTATCCCGCCTCCCGGGCAGTGATAACCATTCCCTTTGCAGGCAGGCAGCCTCGATAAGCCTGCCCAGCATGACGCTAACAGGACAAGGCTAAGTTGCTTGAAGAAGATGCCCCAATCGCTGGCTGCCGCGGCGTGCCGGCTGTCCATAACTGATAAGATAGCCAAATGCGCTCGACAGCGCGCCGGTCCGTCCCGTCTATGAAACCTCGCTCACCTCTCCGTGGCAACCGACCCGACCCTGATCCGAAATTTCTCCATAATCGCCCACATCGACCACGGCAAGTCGACGTTGGCGGACAGATTGCTGGAGACGACCGGCACCATCACCAAGCGAGAGATGCAAGATCAGGTGCTGGACACGATGGACATCGAGCGGGAGCGCGGCATCACCATCAAGGCTCAGCCGGCACGCATGGAGTACAGAGCCGGCGACGGCCAGACCTACATCCTCAATCTCATCGATACGCCCGGGCACGTTGACTTCGGCTATGAAGTGTCACGCAGCCTGGCGGCTTGCGAGGGGGCCTTGCTGGTAATCGACGCGTCGCAGGGCGTCGAGGCGCAGACGCTTGCCAACGTGCACCTGGCTGTCGAAAGCAACCTGGAGATCGTCCCTGTTATCAACAAGATCGACCTGCCGAGCGCTGATCCGGATCGAATCAAGCACGAGCTCGAGGAGGTTGTCGGACTGCCTTCTGCCAACGCGGTTCTCACCAGCGCCAAAAACAATATTGGCATCACCGAGGTCCTCGAGGCCCTGGTCCACTATTTGCCTTCACCGGCAAATACGGTCGACAAGCCTCTCAGGGCGCTCGTTTTCGACAGCTACTACGAGAGTTATCGAGGCATAATCGCTTACTTCCGCATCAAGGATGGCAGCATCAAGGTTGGCGACCGCATCAGGTTCATGGCCAACGAGAAAAATTTTGAGATCACCGAGCTCGGCATCCTGCGCCCGCATCAAGTGAAAGTCGACAACCTCGGGCCCGGCGAGGTGGGCTACCTGGCCGCGTCAATCAAAGACGTCGCCAATCTGGTGGGCGATACGATTACCCATGTGGAGAATCCCGCACCGGAACCGCTTCCCGGCTACCGCCCGGCAAAACCGATGGTGTTTGCCGGCATCTATCCCGTCGACAACGATCAATACCCGGACCTGCGTGAGGCGCTCGAACGTTTGAAGCTCAACGACTCCTCGCTGTTTTTCGAGCCTGAGACCTCGGAGGCGCTTGGATTCGGCTTCCGCTGCGGCTTCCTCGGACTGCTGCACATGGAGATCATCCAGGAGCGCCTCGAGCGGGAGTACGGTCTGGTTCTCATTACCACGGCTCCTTCAGTGGTTTACCGTGTGACCAAGACCGATCACACCGTGGTCATGGTCGACAACCCGGCTCTGCTCCCGCACCCGAATTACCGCGAGATGATCGAAGAGCCGTTCGTTACCGCCAGCATCATGGTGCCCAACGAATTCGTCGGCCCGATCATGGAGCTGTGCCAGGGACGGCGCGGCGTCTTTATCGACATGAAGTACCTGGACACGCGCCGTATCATGCTTCATTACGAGCTGCCTCTCGCTGAAATCATCACCGACTTTTTCGACCAGCTGAAATCGAGATCCAGGGGCTATGCCAGTCTCGACTATCACTTCCACGAATACAGAGAATCGAGGCTGGTAAAGCTGGACATTTTGCTGGGCGGCGAGCCGGTAGATGCGCTGTCGGCGATCGTCCACCATGAACGCGCTCAGGCGTACGGTCGACACCTGGCGGAGAAACTCAAGAAGCTCATCCCGCGGCAAATGTTCGAAGTACCGATTCAAGCGGCGATCGGCGGCAAGATCATCGCCCGGGAGACAATTTCCGCCCAGCGCAAAGACGTGTTGTCGAAATGCTACGGTGGCGACATCAGCCGCAAACGAAAGCTTCTGGAAAAGCAAAAGGAAGGCAAGAAGCGCATGAAGGCCGTCGGGAAAATTGACATTCCCCAGGAAGCCTTCATGGCCCTTCTCAAGCTCGAGGAATAGGTCTAACTGTGCCCGACGAGGATCGTCAGCTTTGGACCGCTGCCTGGCAGGCGAGAGACGACCTGTACAAGACTCTGTTTGGTGAATACACTTCGGTTTCGCCTGCCGACTACCAGCTTCCCGACTCGCTGCCAACTATTCCCAGACCGGTCATCGATGAAGGCGGCAGCGGCGATCCCGGTGTCCCGGATGACACCCTGACGGTGATTGCCTACGGGCCGGATCCGCTGCGCCCTTACTGGACCTACATCACAGCTGGATTGAGCAGTCCCTGGTATCAGGAAGAGCCGCAAGAGGTTTCCGGATTCGGTTGCGAACTGATGATCAAGTGCCCGCTCGAGGCGACCTGGCCTGCGCAAATACTTCGCAGCATGGCTCTCTATATCTTCAACTACACAGGCACCTTCAGCCCCGGGTCACTGATCGCACTTGATTCTTCTATCTTTCCCGAAGCCGATTCACAGCTTAAAAACATATTTGTCTGGTACGCTGACGAAGCCCCGGACTGCTGGTATCAGCTGCCCGCGGGCGGCTTCGGAATCTTTGCCGCCGTCGGCATTACCGACGATGAACTGAAGTTCGCAGAGTCAGTCGAAAACTACGGAGCCTGGTGCATACAAGAGGTTTTGCGCCGGGCGGATATCGGACAGCTCACCGATCCAGCCCGCCAGTCCGTGATGAAGCGCCCAGACATTCAAGCGATCATCGGCTCTGTCAAGACCTTTGCGCAAAACTTCCAAGAATTCGGGGGCTGCTCCCCGGACTTGGAAGTGACCGATACTTCTTGACCCTCCAGCCAGGCCGCTCCAAGAGGCGTATCTGGCAGTACTGCTCGGGCGGCTTCTGCGCCGACCAGAGCAAATCCTACGACCAGTAGTGCTGCTTGTGGGCGCGATAGTACTCAAAAGTCTGTGCCAACCCGCTTTCAAAGTCGGTTTTCGGACGCCAGCCGACCACTCGCGCAATCTTGTCGATGTTCGAGTAAAAGTCACCAGGTTCTTGTGCTTTGCGTTCGGGTGAGAACTCCGCGAACTCCCACGAGCCCTGCTTTGCCACCGCGATGATTTTCTTGACGGCCTCGATGAAGCTAATCGGAATATCGGAGCCTACATTGAATACTTCACCGCAGGCTTCCGGCGTCAGTGCCGAGGCGATTATTGCCTCCACGCAATCGTCCACGTATACGAAATCGCGCAAGATGCTGCCGTCACCAAAAACCTGAATCTTCTCGTTGTCCATGGCTAGACGGATGAACCAGTTGCAAACACCGAAGCGCGAGTGCCTCATCTGAGAGCGTGGCCCGTAGATGTTACTCAGTCGAAGCAGGACGGAGCGCACCTTATGAACGTCGTTGTAGACCTTCATGATCTTCTCGGCCGTCAGGTTTGAGATCTCGTAAATCCCCTTCGGATTGGTAGGCGCTTCTTCATTTACCGGCAGTGAAACGGACTCGCCGTACTGTCCGCGCGTGCCCGTGTTGACGACAATGGCATCCGGATTGAATTTGCGGCATGCCTCCATGAGAATGGCAGTGCCGGTGATATTGATCTCGATATCCGGGAAGGGATTGGACAGGCTCATTACGTGACAGACCTGCCCGGCGAGATGGAAGATATAGTTCTGCCCGCGCACAAGGTAGTTGACCGCAGACTCATCGCGAATGTCACAGAAGTTGATTTTGATCCGGTTTTTAACCGGCTCGACGTTGAACTCATTGCCGCCATAATCAGCGATCATGGCGTCGAGAACAGTGACCTTGGCACCGAGGTTGGCCAGGCGAATGGCCAGGTTCGAGCCAATGAAGCCCAGGCCACCGGTTATCAGCACGTTCTTGTTCGTGAAGGTGTCGAACCCGAGACGGTTCACGCGATTAACCCTCGCTTATGTAACCGGGTGTAAAACCGGGCACCACTCGCGCAGATCGGCAAGAGCCTTGGACAACACAAGATCCGGGGCCGCTATTGCCGGTTACCTGTCCGCCGGAGGTGGCAAGTTCACGGGCGCGAGCGTAGATACTATCATGTCGGGCGCGAAATTTAGCTCAATTTAAGCCGCCTTAATTTACTACAGGCCTGCTTCTTTTACCATTGTTCGTGGTCAAACGGCTCCAAACAAGACGAGGTGACGAGCTTTGCAGGTTCCCTTCGGCGATCTGAGGACCCATTACCAGGTCTACAAAAAGGACATCGACGCCGCTGTCCAGCGCGTGCTTGCCAGCGGACACTTCATCCTCGGTCCGGAGCTGGAGCGCTTCGAGCGTGATTTCGAGGCATTTTTGGGTTCACCTTACGTCATTGGTTGCGCCTCCGGTACCGAGGCGATCTATCTCGCCCTGGCAGCAGCCGGAGTGGGAGTGGGCGACGAAGTGCTGGTGGTTGCCCATACTGCAGTTCCCACCATCTCGGCAATCTCGATGACAGGGGCAACTCCAGTATTCGTGGACGTAGACGGTTCCACCTACCTGATGGACGTCGAAGAGCTGGAAGCTCGAATTACACCGAAAACCAAAGCAGTAATCCCCGTGCACCTCTACGGGCAGACAGTGGACATGACACCACTGCTGGAGATAGCCGCCCGTCACAAGCTCACCATAATCGAAGATGTTGCCCAGGCGACCGGCGCCACCTGTCGCGGTGCCATAGCGGGAACGATCGGTGATTACGGGGCATTCAGTTTCTACCCGAGCAAGAACCTTGGTGCCTTTGGTGATGGCGGCGCGGTGTGCACCAACTCGCGAGAAAACTACGACCGCCTCGTCATGCTGCGCAACTATGGGCAGTCCAAGCGCTATCATCACGACATCATCGGCATCAACAGCCGCCTAGACGAGGTGCAAGCGGCTATTCTTTCCGCGCAGATGCCATACGTGGCAGAGTGGAATGAGCGAAGGCGAGCGATCGCTCAACGCTACAGCCAGGGACTGAAAGACGTGGTGGTGACACCGGCGCAAGCAGACTATAACCACCATGTCTACCATCTTTACGTCATACAATCCAGTGAGCGCGACAGGCTGCAAGCATTCTTGCAGGAGCGCGAGATACAAACGCTCATCCACTACCCGACACCGGCCCATCTTCAGAAGGCATACAGCTATCTCAACTACAAGCCAGGCTCGCTGCCGACCACTGAGTACGTAGCTCGACGAATCCTCAGCTTGCCGATGTTCCCCGAGCTCAGCGAAGAGCAGATCGATCGTGTGGTAGACGGCATCCGCGAGTTTCATCGGCACGGCAGCAAAGCGGGAATAGAAAGCCAGCAAGAAAAAGGTAAGAAAGCGTCCGAACTTGCACGCCAATCACGATGACCAGCCCGCATCCACAAATCTCGTCAATTTCCATTGTCATTCCTGCATACAACGATGAGACCACGGTCGGTCGTTTGATTCGCGACACCGATCGTCTGGTCCGCGACCTCTGCGAGGACTATGAGATCATCTGCACCAATGACGGCAGCAGGGACACCACGCTTGCGCTTCTTAGAGATCTGGCGGGCGGTTTACCAAAACTGAAGATCATCAATCACGAAGTCAATCAAGGTTTCGGCAAGACGATCCGCGAGCTCTATATGTCAGGCACCAGGGACGTCATTCTTTCGCTGCCTGGCGACTATCAGTATGCGCCCAAAGAGTTGCTGACGATGGCACAGGGTTTGAAGGACAACGATCTGGTCATCGGTCTACGGGTAAAACGGAACGACCCGCCGCGGCGCAAGCTGCAATCTCATGTCTACAACCTGATGCTGCGCACCATATATGGCAGCAGGCTGAAGGACGTCAATTCGATCAAACTCTTCAAGCGGGCGATTCTAGACAAGATAAGCCTGGAGTCTCAGACCGCCTTTGTCGATGCTGAATTGTGCATCAGAGCCCAACAAGCCGGTTTCAAGGTCATTGAAATACCGATCGAGCATCTGCCCCGCCTCTCGCAAGGCGCTTCCGGCGGCAAATTCTCGGTCATCTGGGAGACGTTCTCCGATCTGGTCAGAATGAAGTCCACTTTCTGACGTTACGACATCTACACAGCCAATCGGCGGTCGGCGGTTATGCGGGGGCAAGCGGCATGCCCGGCGCGTTGTCGGATATCTGTGCATCCAGTTTCTGATTCGCTGCACGTAACTTTTGCCAATCAGCTACCAGGTTGGCATAAACATCGAGGCTGTGAAAGTGAGAGTGAGCCCTGCCGACGCTTCTCGCAAAGGTGTCCGACCAGGTCTGCTCATCCCAACTGGTCGTCTGCCCAATTACTTGG
>Ga0066388_100001561_pt1 | contig 13044 bp, 10 predicted proteins | sample PanSoiMetaGPlot6_FD_64539 | JGI IMG/M metagenome (GOLD analysis project Ga0066388, IMG submission 64539) | Tropical forest soil microbial communities from Panama analyzed to predict greenhouse gas emissions - Panama Soil - Plot 6 (Hybrid Assembly) | ecosystem: Environmental > Terrestrial >... | reverse complement strand
TCTGCGCTCGGTGATCGACGACTCACGAGGCGTTCGGTAGCGGCGTTCTGTGCGCGGGAGCTCGAGCGCAGATCGGCAGATATGAGTGCTTCGCTGACGTTCTGCTGTGCGTCCCCTACGACTCGACAATCGCGCTAATCGGTCGAGCGGTCATGATGGAGTCGGCGTGGCGGTGCGCGACCTTCCAGTTGTCCTCCTCGCGGCGGAAGATCATGGTGACCCGTAGCGACACCGGAGCCGTCTCGCCGCTGACAGCCAACTGCACCTCCGCCCGTTCAAGCCGGACGACGTACGCGAGGTCAGGCGTGGCGAATCTCGACACGTCTTCTACGCGGCACGAGCCGCCCTTGAAATTCGCGGCCGCGTCCTTGATCGCCCTCTCAACGTCCCCCCATCCGCGCTGAGGCGGGCCAAGCGGATTGGCGAGGGTGACGTCGTCGCGCCGAGAGAACAGCTCCGATACTGGTCCTGGGTCGCCGTTCAGAAACGCCTGCAGCGCCTCGTCGTATGCGTCGATAAGGCCGTCAACGTCATGCAGAGACACAGTCGCCTCCTAGAAACCCGTGTGAGCAATGTGCGCACATAGTGCCCGTTCTGTTGCGGAACTGCTGGTGCACCCCGCTCTCGCCTCGCGGCCAATAACACTTTCGGGCGTAACGCCGCCGGCCGCAGGATCGTTGCCACTGAAGGAAGAGAGGCGTCCCGGGGCTGTGTCCGCGGGGTTTCTCTTGTCCGAGCCAGCGCGGCGTGGGGGCCTGTCCCTGCCCCAGGCTCCCCTGCCGTGTGCTCCCCCTGGTCTCGCGAGAGGGTCGGAGGAGCAACACCAGCGTGGAAGGCGGGAAGCCCGCGACCGTGTCTCGCCTGGAGCGTCGTCGACGGAGGGCACGCCGACACCGGGCGATGGCGGCAGTCTCAGCAGTAGCGCTGTGCGTGGTCGTGGCTGCCGCGGGTGCGACCTGGTGGACGACGAGCGGGAGCCACGCGCCCACCGGACGGGTCGTGACGCGATCTCGTTCGACCCGCCGCCGGACGCCAGCCAGCCCTGCGGCGACCACGACCGTGCCAACAACCACGACGCTCCCGCTAGCTCCAGCGGTCGCGCCCCGCGTCGACCACATCTCGACCAACGATCCCGTCGTGTTCGTCACGATCGACGATGGTTGGCATCCCCTCCCGGACGTGTTCGCCTTCCTCCAAGCCCGCCATGCCCCGGTCACCGCGTTCTTGATCGCACCCATCGCCCAACGTGACGCCGATTTCTATCGACAGATCGAGACGCTGGGCGGAACTGTCGAGGACCACACGATGCATCATCCGGACCTCGGCCGGCTGTCGCTCGACCAGCAAAAGGCTGAGTTCTGCCCAGCGGCCGACCTCATCGGAGCCACATTTGGTCGCCGGTCGCTCCTCGCCCGCCCTCCGGAAGGGAGCGAGAACCAGTTCACCGATCAGGCCGTCGGCTCCTGTGGCATGTATGCGACCGTGCTGTGGAGCGCCAGGTACACCGGCCACCGGTTCGAGCTCGGGCACCCCGGCGGGTTGAGACCCGGAGACATCATCCTGATGCATTGGGGTCCCGGCCTCATGCAAGACCTCCAAGACCTCTTCCCGAAGCTGGACGCCGCCGGGTTGCGCCCAGCACCGCTCCAGGACTACCTGGGACCCACCTCGACGCACCCAACATCAGCCTGATACCGGCTTCGGTCCGGTCGACATCGTCACCGCAGACTTGCCGTGTCCAAACGAATACTTGCGGCGGCACGGGTCGATTCGTGACGAGTTCCCACAACTCATGACGCGATTCAGTATCGGTGCGAACACACGTGCACGACGATCCGTAGGGCCGCTCGTAGCACAGAAGATCAGGCACAGAATCCACGACGGAACAGCGACCTCGCGGGCCGCCGTTCCGCGCGTCAATTACCCGAACGCCATATGTGCCGATCTGGCGCGCTTGGCAGCGCTCATCTGCCGACGTTCTGTACGCGCGTCGGTGCGAGGAGGTGAGGCGCAGATTGGCAATGAGTCTGAGCCTCGAGCACAGCTAGCTGAGCCTTCTTTCTGCGGTGGTCACCCGAAAGTGCTTGATCACACCCAGCGCGCGTTGGCAGTGCGCCCGCGGTCGGCGACCGGCACGGATCGCGTAAACGGGTTCAGGAGCGGTGCGCCGGACGTTGCCGTGACGCGATTCAAAGTTCAGTGTCGCTTGGTGTCGGGTCGGTCGAGCTGGTGGAGGGCGTAGTCGACGAGGTCGTCGTAGGTCATCGCAGCTCCTCGGCTGGCCAGTTCGTCGGTCTTGGCCTCGCCGAGGGTGCTGCGAACGCGTTCGAGCGTTCGCGCTCTCGCCGCGTCGACGCCGGGGAAGTTGCCCACACCGGCCAGCGCGCCGTTGGTGAGCGCGCCCAGAAACGTCGCGGCGACATCGGGCTGTCCGGTCCTTAGGAGCGGGCTCAGGGCCCAATCGAACGCGGCGGCGAGTTGGGGTCTGGTGCCCTGGTCGCGGTCGAGGACGACCGCCTCGCCGAGGATTTCGAGCGCGCCGGTGTCGTCTCGGAGCCGGGCGCGAAGGCCCCCCGCCAGCGCGAGAAGGGAACCGGCTGACCGCGGATCGGCGTCGAACTCCTCGTGGAAGTGGAGGAACTGCTCGCTGGCGGCGAGGGCGGCGGCTGGGTCGTCGCGTTCGTGCGCCCAGGCGGCGCTGTGGTAGGCGATGAGCAGCAGGTACCGGTTCTGGAGCCGGCGTGCGAGTTCGAGGGCGCGTTCGGCGTCGGCGCGTGCGTGCTCAATCCGCCCAGCCATGGCCGCAAAGGTCGCCATCGAGCCAAGGAAGAGGGTTTGGGCAAAAAGGTTGTCGACGGTGTCGAGAGCGGCGCGGGCTTCGTCGAGGATCTCCAGCGCACGGGCATGGTTGCCGGCGGCCATCTCGAAGATCACGCCAGCTTCATGGGCCTCGAAGGGGTTCAGGGTCTCGGCGACGATGCCGTCACGCATCGCAGCCTGTGCGAGTGACCGAGCGTGCTCACCGCGGCCTTGGTTCCAGTGGTGGTAGCCGGCCAGCGTTAAGACCGGCGCGCGCAGCTCAGGGCGAGACGCTTCGGCCGCACGGACGGCCTGGGCGGCCAGCTGTTCGACGGTTGCGTCGCCAGTGGCACGTCCCACTGTCTCGAGCGGGGCGAGGATGCGCAGCGCAAGTTCTTGTTCCTGCGGCAGGTCGCGGTCGAGGGCCCACGCGACCGCGGCGCGGATGTTGTCAACCTCGGCGCGCAGCCGCGCCATCCAGAGCACGTCGTCGGGGCCGGTGAGGCCATAACCGGCGTCGTGGGCCCAGCTGGCGTAGTACTGGGCGTGGGCACGTCGCCACCGGTCGATCTCATCGACGTCGTCGAGTCGTTCTCGGGCGTACTGGCGGAGCGTTTCGTTCATCGCATACCGGCTCGTGGCGTCGGGACCGGTCTCAGCACCAAGCATCGACTTAGCTACCAGGCTCGACAGCGCTTCGCTCACCTCCCACGTGTCGAGGTCGACACCGCCCACGACCGCGACCGCGGCGGGGGTGGCGAAGGAACCGGCGAACACACCGAGCCGGTCGAACACCGCCCGCTCATCGTCATCGAGGAGCTGGTAGGACCACTCGACCGTCGCTCGCAACGTCTGATGGCGTTCCATCCGGCCACGACGCTTGCCGGTCAAGAGCCGGAACCGTTCATCCAGGTGCGAGGCGACATCGGCCGGACTCATGGACGGAACCCGCGCCGCCGCAAGCTCGATCGCCAGCGGGATCCCGTCGACGCGGCGGCAGATCTCACCCACCGCTGCCCACTGCACACCGTCCCACGCCGTCTCCGCGCCGGCGTCCGCGGCCCGATCAGTGAAGAGCCGCACCGCCGCGCTCGCCGTGACATCGTCCAGGCTGGCCGACGGGTCGGGCGCGTCAAGGGACCGCACTCGCAGCACCCGCTCGCCCGCCACATCGAGGGCCTCCCGGCTCGTCGCCAGGATCCTCACCGTCGGACAACGGCGCAGCACCGCGTCCGCGAACGCACCCGCGTCATCGAGGAGATGCTCACAGTTGTCCAACACCAACACCAGCTCGCGGACCTTCACGTACTCCACGATGCTGTCCCGCAACGACAGTCCCTGTCGTTGCAGACAGCCCAACGTGCTCGCGATCAGCTGTGCCATCGCGTCGCCGTCGTCAACCGCGGCCAGCTCACAGAACCAGGCCCCGTCCCCGAAGGCCGGCACCACCTCCGCTGCCACCTGCACCGCCAGGCGCGTCTTTCCCACACCCCCTGTCCCCGTCAGCGTCACCAGCGACGCCTCGTCGAGCATCCCCACGATCCGCGCCACCTCCTCATGGCGGCCCACGAACGACGTGACCTGCACCGGCAGGTTCCCCCCAAAGGCATCCAACGACGCCAACGGTGGGAACTCGCGTTCCAGCTCAGGATGCGCGACCTGGAACACGCGCTCGGGCCGCGACAGGTCACGCAGCGAGTGCTCACCGAGATCGATCAGCTCGACGTCCCCATCGCGGACCAGTTCCTCGGTCGTGAGCGACACCACGATCTGGCCGCCATGCGCCACGGCCATCAGCCGCGCCGCCCGGTTCACCGCCGAACCGAAATAGTCCCCCTCACGAGCGTCGGCATCACCCGTGTGGATACCCATGCGCACCCGCAGCGGGTCGATCTCATCCCATGTCTGCTCGCTGAAGGCGCGCTGCGCATCGAGTGCTGCGTGCAGCGCGCTTGGCGCATCGGAGAAAGCAGCATGCACACCGTCGCCCGTCATCTTCACGGTGTGCCCGCCGTGGTCGGCGACCGCGTCACGCAGGATCTCGTCGTGCCGCGCCGACGCGTTCTTCATTGCCTGCGGGTATTGCTCCCACAGGCGCGTCGAACCCTCCAGATCGGTGAAGAGGAAGGTCACCGTCCCTGTCGGCAACGCGGCACCCATCGGCCTCACCCGGTTCCCGCCCCACCCAGGCTGCTCGATCCGGCCTGACAGAGTCTCCCACAACACACAATGCCGCCATCTCCTTGGCCAGACCCGATCATCCCCGAGGCACGCGGCGCAAGGCTCGAACTAGACGACGAGCGGCACCGAGAGTCAAGGCCACCACGTCACCGCACAGAACGACCCTCTCCCACGGGCGTCCAGCGCGCACAGAACCGGCGTTCTGTGTCGAGCAGCAAGAGCACAGAAGTGCCGACATGGCACGCCTCATGGCGTTCGGTGCGCGCGTTCGGTGCGCAGAGGGCAAGCGCAGATCTGCAGATCAGGCTGGGTCACCTGAGGCGAGTGAGGCGACTTGCTCGACTCTCAAATTAGAGGCGTGCCGTTGATGCTTGCCTCGATATGCCACGGGCCCTCGTGAACTTCGACACCGTTGACGCCGGCGAGCGCGCCAGGGTCGGGGGTCGAGATAGACAGACTCGTGATGCGACCGCCGTCGGGTAGGGAGGTTGGCTGCGGCGAGTCTTTCCAGTCGATGAAGAATACGGGAGTGCTCGTGAACTCAACCGACCATTCGAGCAGGACGCCATCGGAGCGCACGCGTGACATCGGTACCGGCTTGTCGAGGTTCCGTTTCGCGATGGCGACGGTCACCACGCGAGGCTCGATGAGATCCTTGAGCAGCTCGCGCAGTGGAAACCGTGTCTCGGGTTGGTCAGGGTCGACAGCGAGAACCTCAAGGTATTGCTGACCGAGGCCGAGCAGGGCGTTGCGTGTGCCGCGCCCATCGTGAACACCGCCAAACACCGGTGTCGCGCTCAGTCTCTCCGCGATCCAACGGACCCCCGCGTCGAGATCAGCGCAACCCACGACGAGATGATCGACCGAGCCCACGCGGGATTCCACCCGCCCAGAATGCCCATTCCGGAGCTGTCGTGCTCGGGCCGGAGCCGCACGGAACAGCTTGGGCGGCGGTCGAAGCTGTCGCGTAGCAGGCGCTACGAAAGGGTGATCCGAGGCGTCGGCGCAGCGAACGGCTTGCGGTGTCATATGTGCCGATCGGGCGCGCTTGGTGCCGGTCATTGGTTCACGTTCTGTGCGCAGGTCGGTGCCCGAGGTTGAGTGCGGGTCGGCGTCATGGTCTTTACTCGTAGATCAGGTACCTACCCGGTGGGGAGGTTTGTGAGGCAGTCGCCTTCGAGATCGCCGAGAACCGCAAGCGCGGCCGCCGAGGTCACCAACGGCGTTTCACCCACGCACGCTGACGTGGTTGGTGGGTGCCGGACCGCCTTTCGGGTCGTCGGGACTGCCTGTTGGGGGCGGGGGCGGGGCGAAGCTGGTTTACTGAGATGGGCGTCGTGGGGGTAGGGATGGCCAAGCTCCCGACAGGAACGGTCACGTTCCTCTTCAGCGACTTGGAGGGTTCCACACGCTTGTGGGAGGACCACCCCGAGGCGATGAAGGAGGCGTTGGCCCGCCACGACCGAATCTTGCGCGACGCGGTCGAGACGTACAGCGGTGATGTCGTAAAGAGCACGGGTGACGGGATGCACGCGGTGTTCGAGACGGCGCACGCGGCGGCAGCGGCAGCGGTCGAGGCGCAGGCTGGGTTGGGAAAGGAGTCGTGGTCCGGCACGGGCCCATTGAAGGTGCGTATGGGCCTGCACACCGGCGAGGCGGAGGTCCGGGCTGGTGATTACTACGGTCCCGTGCTGAATCGCGCCGCTCGGCTCACGGCCGCCGCCCATGGCGGCCAGGTCCTGGTGACTCAGGCGACTGAGGCTGTGGTGCGCGACCACCTGTGTGAGGACTTTTCCCTGATAGATCTGGGTGAGCACCGGCTGCGTGACCTGTCGCGTCCGGAGCACGTTTTCCAACTGCGCGCCGCGGGGATCGGGGAGGATTTCCCGCCTCTGCGTTCCCTGGAGGCATTTCCGGGAAATCTGCCCCTCCAGCTCACGAGCTTTGTGGGACGGGACGAGGAACTGACACAGCTGCGTGAGGTCGTCGCGGGGACCCGGTTGCTGACTTTGAACGGGGCGGGGGGATGCGGAAAGACGCGCTTGGGCCTCCAGCTGGCGGCGGACGTATTGGATCGATATCCGGGCGGGGCATGGCTGGTCGAGCTGGCCTCGGTTGTCGATCCCGATCGGGTCGCGGCCATGGTGGCGTCGTCCCTGGGCGAGCGTGACTTGGCCGGCGATCTGCTCGAGGTGATCGTCAGTCGATTGGGCGAGCGCGACACGTTGGTGGTGCTCGACAACTGCGAGCATCTGCTTGATCCAGTCGCCGTGTTGGTCGATACGTTGTTGCGGCGATGCCCCGGCCTCACGGTCGTGGCGACCAGCCGCGAACCACTCGGCGTTCCCGGCGAAACCGCCTGGCGGGTGCCCTCCTTGTCGGCACCGGCGCGCGGGACTGAGTCGGAGCCCGAGGTGTTGGCGAGCTTCGACGCGGTGCGTCTGTTCCTTGAACGGGCGAGTAAAGCCCGACCGACGTTTCAGTTGACTGCCGAGAACGCGCCAGCAATCGCCCGGGTCTGCCTCCGGCTCGATGGTGTTCCCCTCGCGATCGAGCTCGCGGCGGCACGAGTACGGGGGCTGACGGTTGAACAGGTTGCCTCCGGGCTCGATCACCGGTTCCGGCTGCTCACCGGTGGGGCTCGCACCGTGCTGCCGCGCCAACAGACGCTGCAGGCGTCGGTCGACTGGAGTTACGGTCTGTTGTCAGACGCCGAACGTGGGGTCTTTCGCCGGCTGGCGGTGTTCGCCGGCGGGTTCACCCTCGACGCCGCCGAGCAGGTGGTCGCCGGTGACGCCGTCGAACCAGTCGAGGTCCTCGACCTGCTGTGTGCGCTGGTCGACAAGTCCATGGTCATCACCGACGATGACACTGACCGCTACCGCATGCTCGAGACGCTGCGCCAATACGGCGCGGCACGCCTCCTCGACGCCGGCGAGACGACCGCCGCCCGCGACCGGCATCTACGGTGGGCGATGACCCTCTTCGACCCCGTCGAGCTGCAGCTCGTGGGTGACTACCACGACGTCTTCCGGATCGGCATCGAGGTCGACAACCTGCGCGCTGCCTACGAATGGGCAAGCCTGGGCTCAAACGCCGACGCTGCGCGATGGCTCGCCGCCACCCTTATTCTCTGGGAAGCCCGCCAGGGTGACGCCTCCGAGGCGGTTAGCCTCGGCGAGCGCGCCTTGGCCATCGACGGCGGGGAACTCCGGCTCCAAGTCCTGGTCCGAGCCGCCCTGCTAATGGGCCAATTCGAAGCGGGACAACAAAACGTCGCAACGTCGAGTCAGGACACGCTGCTCGATGAAATCCGCGAGCTCGACGACGACGCCGTCGTGCACCTCGGCCTCCGCGCCGCCACGTTTGCTTGGTCTGGAGGACTCGCCAGCGGCGCGGACTTCCTAGCGGGCGCCATGGAAGCCGCAGAGCGGACCGGCAAACCCGAAGCGGTGCAGTGGTGCACTTCGATCCTCGCGCTCCGCCACGCTTCCCGCGGCGAGTGGCGCCAAGCCGAAGAGCTCGCCGCCACGGTCGAAGGAGACCCCAGCACTTCGGTCGCCGCGGCCAACGCCAACATGGCGAGACAAACCGCCGCCCACCTCACCGGTCGCTTCGATGATGCTCGCCGCTACCTCGATCAATTCCACCACAGCAAAGCTGCCCGAACCCATCCTCGATTGGCAGCCGGACAGGAGGCCCAACTCGTCTCCCTCGACCTCGACCAGGGCCGCGACTCAGGAGCTGCAGCGCGGCTCGAGCCACTCCTCGAAGAAGCCCGGCGACGCGGCTTCGCCACCGGCGTCGCCATGGCGGGGTGGGCACCTGGCGCCTGGGCGCTTGTGCACGGCAACCTCGCCGTCGGGGTACGCGAGCTGCTCGCATGGCGCGATGAGGTCCAGCACGCGAACGTCGCCAGCTGGTGGCTGCGATGGCCGGTGATCGTTCAGGCACTGCTCGCCACCGGTCGCCTCGACGAGGCACACGCCCAGCTTGAGAGCCTCCGAGAACTGCTCCGAAAGACCAATGCTCCCGTCCAGGACGCCCGGCTCGCCACCGTCGAGGGCCTGGTCGATCGGGCACAAGGTGACTTGAGCGGCGCCGAACGCTGTCACCACCACGCACTCGCGGCTCAATACGCCGGCGGATGGCGACCCGACCTCGTGCACTCGCTCGAAGCCCTCGCCGGCATAGCCGCCCTTCACGAGTCCAACATCGAATGCGCCCGCCTCGCCGGCGCGGCGCAGGCGTTGCGCGATGAGATGGGATACGTGCTGCGCTGGCCATTCGAAAAGCAATGCCTCGATGATGACCTTGCGGCGGCACGTACCGCCCTCGGCGACGACGGCTTCGCTCGCGCCTTCACCGACGGCCACGCCTTGGACACCGACGGCGCCGTCGCCTACGCGAAAGAGCAGGCGGCGACACCGTTCAACGTCAACTCGTCGCCCAAGCTCATAGGACCAACAAACAGATCGGCCAAGAACTCCTCATAGGCGCCGCGACCGTAAAGACACACTTCCCCCACGTATACAAAGTCGGCATCCGCAGCGGTGCGGCGCTCATCACCGAGCCCGGCACCTCCCGTTTTTCGCGCAGAACCATCACCACCCGGACCCGTCGCGCCGATGCCGGAGCTGCACTGGCCAGCACTACGCCGACGCCCGCGGGTGCCTCCGCACTCATGGCGCTCGCCGCACATAACAACGCAACGATCGGCGATGAAAACCGCGCCAGAAGCGGCAAATCTGTGCTTTTTGGCAGCGGCTCCGACATCGGCGGAACCTTTGGGAAGGTGAGGTCGGAGGTCGAGTCGAGGACGGCGGATTCTGCTTTCGGGTCTGATGGTTCGCCGAGCCGCCTGCTCTGGGCTTCGGAGTGCGGCTGGTGTCATTCGACGGGGGTGCTCGACGCGGCCCGGATGAGGTGAGTTGCCGCAGACGGTCAGCCTGTGAAGGAGCGAAGCGCTTTCAGGTCGATGACGGTGACCCTGCGGCGCCCGGTGGTCACCAGATGCTGGTCTCGCAGCGTGGCGAGAGCGCGTGCGACTGATTCACGGGAGGCGCCGGTGAGCTCGCCGATCTCTTGTTGCGACAGTTGCACCTGGGCCGAGCCGGGTCCGGGCGGCTGGTGTTCGGCGGCGAGTTCAGCGAGGAGGTGAGCAACGCGGCGCGCCGTGTCGTGGACTCCGAACTCGACGCGCCGGCGGTCAGCCTCGCGTAGGCGACCGATCAGCATCCGCATGAGCTCGAGAGCCGCGGCGGGACGTTCAGCAATGAACGCTCGAAACTCCTCAGCGGCCAGAAGCTGCGCGGTCAGCGGCTCGATGGCGATCGCGGTGGCCAGTCGGTTCTTGCTGTCCAGCGCGGCGAGCTCGCCCACCAGTTCCCCCGGGCCGCGGACAGCGAGCAGCGACTCGGCGCCATCTTCGGTGGTCACGGCGAGCTTCACGCGGCCTTCCAGAATCACGAGCACGAAATCGCCGGAATCTCCCTCGCGGAACAGACGGGTATCGCGCACGTAGCGGCGACGACGCCCGCAAGTCGACAAGGCAGCACGGTCAGCCTCCGAGAGCGCGTCCGCGAACCCTTCCGTCACGCCTGTGGTCGAAACCACCACAATCCGTGACCGTAGCTCGGTCGCTCTCGTCGCCGGAGACACAATTTCGCGCCGCGCACACGCAACCGTCCTGCCGATCGGGATAGCGCGAACTAGGCCGCCGCATCGACCACTCGTTGCGAAGCCCGACTGAGCCGTCCCTGAGCCTCCGATATGGCGCTTGTCACTCCCCGTGTGTGGCACATGGCGCAGACGACAGACACCCCTTCGCCTGACGATGAAATAGCCGGCGAAACGGCACCGCTCAGCACATCTTCTGGGGGACCAATGCGACAGCAAAGCCCCACAACCCGCCGGGACAGGATGCGACCCCAGCCAGCTGGCGTCGACGATCCTGGGACTGGGGAAGCGGAGGCCTGGTTCAGGCGCCAACTCGCCTGGGAACACCGCCTCGCGCGCCTCCGCGGCCACCCCGCCCGGTCGCGTCGACTGCGACCAGCTCACCCACGACCAGGAACCGGAGCGCGGGGATGAAACGACGCCACACCCTCATTGCAGCCGCGGGGCTGGCGGTGGGCGTCTTCGCCGCGGGCTGCGGCGCCTCAACCCACGCCACCCAGCCGGGCTCCACCCACCGGCAGGGTGTAGCGCGTCCGACCTCGCTCGCGGCGCCGCCCACGGGGACGACCGTCACCCCGCCGACTATCACGCTCGACGAATTCAGCAGCATCGACGAGGGCATGACACTCGACCAGGTGACCGAGACGGTCGGGTCACCCGGAATGGTCCAGCTGGCCCCTGACCACGACGCCACAGAAACCCGATGGTGGCTCGGACCCCCCAGAAGCGATGGCTTCGCCATGGTTACCTTCAGAGACGGCATCGTGTTCGGAAAAACCCAAGTGGGCCTGTCGTGATCTGCGCCGAGCTTGGCTGCAGTCCCGCACGTGCTCCTTCGCCGACCGCGACGTGGAATGATCCAATGACTTGCACGCTGCGCCGCCACCGTGTCTTCACTCCATCGCCGGTCGCGTCGAACTCAGAATGAGGTTCTTGTGTGCGCTGCGTCGCGTGTGCTCTTCAGGACCCCGCCCCGCGTCGGATCGGAGCCGATATGTACCGGACGATCGTCGTAGGTGCTCACAAGTCCCACACCGCGCGCCAGGCGACAGAACACGCACTGGCGCTCGGGCGGGCGGTCGACGCGCATGTCCATCTCGTTTACGCCTATGCCAAAGATCAGGGGCCTGTTGACGGCAAAGACACACCGCGGCGAGTCGACGCCGAGCGATCGATGGACCAGATGCTGCCGCACGTTGAGCCCCAGAGGTACACAACGCACGCCCTTCCAGGCGACCCGGCACGGGCGATCCTTCAAGTCGCAAACGAGGTGGGTGCCGATCTCATCGTCGTGGGTAATAAGAGGATGCAGGGCGCGGGCCGGTTCCTCGGCAGCGTCCCCAACCACGTCGCCCACCACGCCCCCTGCGCCGTACTGATCGTCAAGACGACCTAATCGCAAGACCCTCGCCCCACAGTCAACGTGGCGCACGCGGCTGCCGCAGCCGAGTCCCCGTGTAGAGCTACAGAACGACGCCATTCCCCTCACGGCCCCGAGCGCTCCTAACCGGCATTCCGTGCTAATGCAGCCATCGCGTTCGAGACGGACAGCCTCTAGCTCTGGACCCGTTTGACGCGGCCAATGACCACGTTGACGATGTCGGGACCCGGTGGAATACCTGCGCCGACGTTCTGGAAAGTGAATTCAACGACAGCACGCCCGACACGGACGTCCAGAATGTCGGAGACGGCGGTCAACCCTGGGATCGGGAGGGTCCTCTCGTAGCCGGCGTTGTCGTCACCCACACCCTGCAGCCCTGGGATCGGGGTCGCCGCGACGTGTGTCGACTGGTAGAGGCAAGCGGGCGCGCTCTTCTTCTGAAAGGCAGCGAGGTACTTGGTCGCGGCGCTCACACTCGTGAACGCATACACGGTATCGGAGGCTGTTGTTGTCGGATCGCCCGAGTTCGGGTCAAAGAAGCTGGAACTGGCATTGGGCACCTTGCGGCGCGGCCTATCGACTGCGTTGTTGAGCGCTTTGCAGGCGGGATGCCCGCCGTACTGGTTCGGGTCCGGTCCGCGCGGACGATCGGGCATCCAGCCTGAGGGCACGTCGCTCGCCTGGATAACACCAGCGCGCAGGAGCGCTTCGTCCTTGTCAGACACCCTATGGAGCCGGCCAGCGGCTGCTGGCACAGCTAGCAGCCACACGAGTAGGCACACGCTCGGTAGAACCCATACTCGATGCCGCATCGCCCGCCGTCCCGTCCGAGACGCCGACGCCCATCCGCCCGCAACCTATACCTGCAAGCGAGCAGGACATACCCACTGGGAGGATCGTCCGCGCGCGTCAGCGACGAGTCAGTGCACTTGGACCCCGGCGCGCCAGACCGCGGTGACTGATGTGAGCGCGTCGGGGTCTCGGAGTGGGTCGCCGTTGACTGC
>Ga0066388_100001560_pt1 | contig 13045 bp, 10 predicted proteins | sample PanSoiMetaGPlot6_FD_64539 | JGI IMG/M metagenome (GOLD analysis project Ga0066388, IMG submission 64539) | Tropical forest soil microbial communities from Panama analyzed to predict greenhouse gas emissions - Panama Soil - Plot 6 (Hybrid Assembly) | ecosystem: Environmental > Terrestrial >... | reverse complement strand
GGGTTGGCAAAGGCGTTTGGCTGCAATGTCGATGTCCTGAGCCGTCCTTATGGCGAGACGTTTTCCCTAGATGAGATTCGCGCGCGGGTGACGCCGGATGTGCGCGCCGTCTACCTCCAGGCAACTGAAAGTTCGACCGGCGCACGGCACGATGTGCAAGGCATCGCAAAGATCGTGCGGGCGCAGGGAGACGACACCCTGCTTGTTGTAGATGCGATCACTGGTTTGGGCACGACTCATCTGGATGTCGATGGCTGGGGCATCGATGTGATCATTGGCGGATCGCAGAAAGCTTTGATGATGCCGCCGGGGCTGGGCTATTGCGCAGTGAGTGAGCGCGCATGGAAGCGGATGGATTCGACGACTTCTCCCCGGTACTACTTCGATCTGCGCAAAGAGCGGAAGTCGGCGGCCAAGGGCGAGACAGCGTATACGCCGGCGACCTCTTTGTTCGCCGCCTTGGGAGCGGCTCTGGAGTTTGTGCGTGACATGGGCGGCGGCGACCTGGCCAAGGGCCGCGAGGAACTCGTCAACAACGCCGAACTCTGCGCGGAGATGACTCGGGCGGGTGCAGAGGCTTTGGGACTCAAGCTGTATGCTTCAAGTCCCGCGGCGGCTCTTACGGCGATTACTGCTCCTGAGGGGCTCGACTCCGGCAAGATTGTGAAGGAGTTCCGCGAATCATTCGATGCCGTCGTAGCCAACGGTCAGGGTGAAATGAAGGGCCAACTGTTCCGCATCGCGCACATCGGCTATTACGATTATCTTGACACTGTCGGAATTTTAGGCGCACTTGAACATGTGCTGGCACGAGTGACCGACAAGAGTGTGGAATATGGCGCCGCAGTGCGGGCGGCACAGCAGGTGTATGCCCGCACCGTATCCGAAAAGAAGGAATTGGCAAACGCCTGAGCCCCGGTTCGTTTTCAGTTGATCGTGAAGGTCGTCGGCGTTGAGGTTTCAGCCAAGGTGGCACCAGTTCCGTACATTCCGGTGCCTGCGGTGGCCGGGTTGGTTACGGTGATCTGAGCTTTGCCAGGATTCGCGATCATCGAGGCTGGGATCGCAACCATCAGCTGATTATTGGTAACGAAGGTTGTGCTGGCAGTCTGCGCGACGCCGTTCCAGTTCACGATGGACTTGCTTCCAAAGTTGCTGCCGTTGACGGTTAACGTGAACGCTGCGCCTCCGGCGGTTGTGCTGCCCGGGCTGAGCTGACTGATGGCAGGCATAACTCCAGGCGTCGGCGTGGTGCTGTAATTTTTCGAGCCATAGCCGCATGCCGCAGCGGTGGCGATCAAGCTTACGAGCACAACTGTTTTGAGTGTTTTCATGATGTTCTCCCAAGGGACGGGCCCAGTGGAAGAGAGTCTAGAGAGCAGCGGCAGACCATGTGTCAGGCTGGTGTCAGGTCCCCGTCAATTGATTGTCGATTCGATTTGGCTTAATAAATTGAGAGGGTTAAAGGGAATCCAGGCGTGAAAATCATTGTTGCGGAGAAGGTTTCGGCCTCGGCGGTGGCACAGTTGCAGGAGCCGGGCTGGTCGGTGCTGACCGCCGACCAATTGGACGGCAAGCTAGCCGAGCATCTCGAGTCGGCGGACGCATTGATCGTGCGCTCAGCGGTGCAGGCAGACGCGAAACTGCTGGCGCACGCCAAGAAATTGCGTGTGATCGGGCGCGCCGGCGTAGGAGTGGACAACATCGATCTCGAAGCTGCTACGCATAAGGGCATCGCGGTGATGAATACGCCGGGCGCGAATGCTGTGGCGGTGGCCGAGCAGACCTTGGGAATGATGCTGGCAATGGCGCGGCACTTGTGCCGCGCTGACGCTCTGATGCATGGGGGAAAGTGGGAGAAGAAATCTCTGCAAGGCACCGAACTACGAGGCAAGACCTTGGGGATCGTCGGGCTCGGCCGAATCGGTATGGAAGTCGCGCGGAGGGCGCGGGCATTTGGGATGGAACTGGTGGCACACGATCCCTTTGTTTCCGTCACCGTGGCGAAGGAGCAGGGGATCAAGCTGGTGGGGTTGGAAGATATATACTCCGCAGCCGACTATATCACTCTGCATGTCGGACTCACGCCACAGACGGCGGGCATGATCAACAAGAACTCGATCGCGAAGATGAAAAGGGGCGTTCGATTGGTGAATTGTGCTCGCGGCGAGTTGGTGATTGAAGCGGATCTGGCTGAAGCGTTGAAGCAGGGTTATGTCGCGGCAGCGGCGATTGATGTATTTGCCGAGGAGCCTCCGAAAAATTCGCCACTGCTTGCGCTGGAAAATGTCGTCCTGACGCCGCACGTCGGCGGATCGACACATGAGGCGCAGGAAGCAGTCGGAATCCAGATAGCGCAGCAGGTGAAGGAATACCTGAAGCACGGAGTGATTCAGAATGCGGTGAATGTGCCGTCCGTTTCGGCCGAGGAGTACGCCGCGATACAACCCTACATCGTCCTCGCGGAAAGAATGGGTGCATTCCTGGCACAGGTGTCGGAAGGATCGCTGGAAGAAATCGCCATCCGCTACAGCGGGCACATCGCTGAGTGGAAGACGGAGCTCATTCGAAACGGCGCGATCAAGGGAATTTTGAACCAGGCGCTGGAGGAGAAGGCAAACCTGGTCAACGCGGCGACCATCGCGCAAGACCGCGGGCTGCGGGTGATGGAATCGCACAAGGAAAAAGCGTCGACTGGTGGAGCGGGCAGCGTGCTCTCGATTTTTCTCAAGACCGCGACCGAAGAACACATGGTAAAGGGTGCGGTGCTGCATGGCGACGCTCCGCGGCTCTTGCACATAGATGGCATTGATGTTGAAGCCCCGCTAGAGCGGAATCTAATCTACTTACGAAATCGCGACGTTCCCGGAGTGATCGGGAAAGTGGGAACGATCTTGGGCGAAGAGTCGATCAATATCGCCGATTTTTCGTTGGGACGACGTAACGTCGAGAAGGATTCAGGCCAACCACGGGAAGCGATCGCGGTGGTTCATATCGACGGCAATGTGGCCGACGCCGTGCTGACCAAGCTCAGACAGATTCCGGCAGTCCAGCGGGCGAAGGCCGTGCGGTTGTTTTAACTGCCAAACCCTTCTGAGGTTGGTTTGCTTATTACCGCCCTTCAACACCGGCAATAATTTGGCTACTTTCTGGCTCGTTGACTGTCTAATGACTGGACAATCATGAGCCTCAGTCAGGAAGAAAAGGCAGTTCGGTTTCGCGCACTTCACGAAGGTTCCGAAGTTTTTATCATTCCCAACCCGTGGGACTCCGCTTCGGCGCGGCTCCTCGCCGGAACGGGATTTCAAGCCCTTGCGACTTCCAGTGCAGCTTCTGCGGCCATTCTTGGGCGCAGAGACGGGGGACTCACGCTCGACCAGGCCCTTGAGCACGCCCGCACCATCATCGAGGCAACCGATCTTCCCGTATCGGCCGACTTGGAGAAAGGGTTTGGCGAAGCGCCTGAAGTCGTGGCGGAGACGGTAAAGCGGGCAGCGGAGGTAGGGCTTGTCGGATGCACGATCGAAGATTCGACCGGCAGACAGGATCTCCCACTTTATGATTTCTCGCTAGCGGTTGAGCGCATTGCTGCCGCCGTGGAGGCCGCTCATTCTCTTCCATTTCCTTTCATGTTGACCGCTCGGGCGCACAATTTCCTGTACCCCGACGCAAGTCTGGATCAGACGATTCAACGGCTGCAGGCTTTTGAAAAAGCTGGAGCTGATGTGCTGTTCGCCCCGGGCTTACCTGATCTTTTGGCCGTACGCTCGGTGTGCTCAGCAATCACGAAGCCGTTCAACTTCATGGTGGGAATTAAAGGGAAATCTTTCTCCGTACCCGACCTGGCACGGGCTGGAGTTCGACGCATCAGCCTTGCAACATCCCTCTACCGCGCCGCCATGAGCGGTTTGCTTTCTGCCATCCGCGAGGTGAAAGACGCAGGCCAATTCTCTTTTGTTGAACGAGTTGCGACCACCGCGGAACTCAACGACTTGATGGGAATTTGACCGGCAGCGTTTCCCTAAGACGCAGCCTTTTCCGGAGCTGGATCGATCGCACCCGGGGTAATGGAGTCCGCCGGCGAGGTTCCCTTTTGGACTTGAGCCGGTGGGAGCACGGTAATTGTCTCGGATGCGGGAAGAGCGATGTTCGGTAACGCAGTTACGACGCTCGACTCCCAGCCAGGAGTTTTGGCAATCAACTGCCGAATCGCGGCGACGATCTCAACGCTTTCTGACTTCGAGACGAGCTGACGAATTCCAGACTTTCGAGCCTCCAACTCAACTGGCGGAGAGGCGTGCAGGGTACACATCAGGATGGGAGTTTCAGGCAGGAGCTTGGAAATCTCACGTGCCGCGGCGAGCCCATCCTTCACCGGCATGGCAAGATCGAGAATGATCAGGTCGGGGCGAGTCTCCACGGCCGTGGTGACGGCTTCCTGGCCATCATGGGTTTCGATGATTTCCCACGAATCCGACGCTTCCAGGACGTGTCTCAGAGCGGTTCTGAAAAGCGGATTGTCATCGGCAATAAGGATGCGCGTCGGCATGAGTGGCCCCGGTAAAGCGTTCACACCTCGCCCGCGGCGCGCTTCTTTGCGATTGTGTGATGCCCTACGAATTAAACGCTGGGACAGAGCCGAGCGTTATCAGGAGAACACTGTAGGGGGCAGGTGATTCATCACGTGGCAGATACGGCAAATCTGCGTTGGCACTCAAGGCTAAGAATGGCATCTTAACGACGGAATTGATCCATATTTCGAGAAATTCGGAGGCCACTTGGGCAAGATGAATCCAGTTGTTTCCGTCAACGGGGCCGAAAGCGTGCATCCCGGCGAACGTACAAATCCTGAGGGCAAGCCTGTATCCAATGTAATTCTACTCGTGATTCCAGATGAGGAATTTGCGCGCATTCGTCCGGGGCTGCAATTTGTTGACCTGCCGACGCGTACCGTGCTTCAGGAACCAAAGCAGAAACTCGAGTTCGCGTACTTTCTCAACTCCGGCATGACTTCTCTGGTCTTCAAAACCAATGACGGAGAAAGCGTGGAGGTCGGAGTCGTCGGCAACGAGGGATTCACGCCGATTCCTGCGGCGGCCGGGCTGCGAAGAACCCCTCATCAGGCGGTGATGCAGGTGAGCGGAGACGGCTTCCAGTTGCCGGTTGAAGAATTGGAAGTGGCGCTGAAGACAAGTCCGCAACTGCAGTCGGCCATGAACCGCTACGCTGCGGTCCACGGAATGCAGGTTGCGCAGACCGCGGGCTGCAACCGGCTGCACGATTTGGACAAGCGGTTGGCTCGCTGGCTGCTGCTCACGCAAGACCGGGTTGGATCGGGCCTCCTGCGAATCACGCATGATTTTCTAGCGATGATGCTGGGCACGGATCGTCCGAGCGTGAGCCTGGCGGCGGGTGAGTTGCGCAAGAAGAAAATCATCGAATATACGCACGGCGCCGTAAAGGTTCTGAATCGAAAGAGGCTGGAAAGCTCGGCGTGCGAGTGCTATGGGCTGATTCAGCAGTTTTATGGAGAAATGGTGCCGAAGAGGGCGGGATAGTTGGCAGTTGGCAGTCAAAAGCTAAACTACCAGCCACTGTTTTCAGAACTCGACGTGGGCGCGGAATGATGGGACCGTGACTGGGCCGCGGTCGCGGTTGTATCCAGGATTGTTGATGTGTTGCACGCCGGGAGCGAGATAAATTCCGCGCCAGACGTGAACGGTGTAGAACGTTTCAAAAATATCTTCGCGGCCGTAGTTCAGGCGTCCGTCGCCGAGAAGGAATCCGAGGCCGCCGGCGTTCAGATAGTTCTGGTGGTCCTTCTTGATACCGTTCGTGACAAACGCTACGCCGGCGCGGTCCTGGGCGCGATGCCAGCAGTCGCCATTCACTCCAAGGCCTGCCGCGGCCGTCTGATCCACTTCGGTGTAGGCAAATGATTCGGTGCGTCCGTCGTTCCAGCCTGCTCGCGCAAAGGCTGTCAGATAACGGTTTAGATTCTGCTCGAGATTGGCGCCGAACCCGTATTTCCGCGTGATGCTCCAGGGGTGGTCGGTGATATTGGGAGCCGTTCCGGCCTGCGCCGCCTTGATGATCTGATCGCGGTAGATACCCATGTTCGCTGCATTGGTGTAGGCGAGCAAACGAATGACTCCCGCCTTCCTCGGCAGCAAGCCTTTCCGCAATTCGTACTCAAAATTCTCGGCGTGAACCTGCCAGGGCCTCCATACGAGATCGATGCCGTTGGCTACTTTGGGCATCAGACCTTCGGCGAAACGGAATCCCCAATTGCGGTCCTCGAAATCCAGCAAGACTCCAACGGTATAGCCGCGCGTGTCGGCGGCGTAGTCCCAAGCGCCATTGTTGTCGGTCGTCCAGTTGATGAATTGGAAATGAGTGTCACCGCCGATGGAGTTGATATCGAAGAAATCGGGCATGCTGAATTTACCGATGCGAAATTCGAGGCGACGCCGGGGCAGTTCGTCAAACAAAGAGAGGAAACTGCGCTGGTTTTCGACCCGGTCTTTGCTGAGAGGAAAGATGTGGTGGTACATGCCGCGTCCGAGATATGGCGCCTTGCCGAGCAGCGGATTGCGGACGATGTCGAGGTCGGTATTTCCCGCGAGGCCAAAACCTAAGGATAGAGCGGCCCCGCCGGCTTCTTCGACGTCTAACAGGAATTCATCAGAGTTATTAGGCCGGTAGCCGGTGTAGAGGGTCAACAGCCGCGAAGTAGCTTTTTCGTAGTGCGGCAGTAGACTATGCGGGCCGCTGTAGGGAGCGGGGAACTCAGGATGCGTCTGGAAGATCAGATTGGCCTGTCCGGTGAGCCAGTAGTGCGTGTTCTTCATGCGAGGAAACATCGACTGTGGAGCCCGGTCGGCCGGAGGGTCGGCAGGAGTAATCATTGGCGTCGCCGATTGGGTAGATGGCTGCGGAAGAGGTGTTGCGTCCGGTTGCTGAGCAAAAGAGAAGCTGCCGAGAGTGAGGATCGAGGCAAGGATAATGCAGACCCGGCGCGGGCGGGGAACAAAGCCGTTTGCGATATCGAAGATGAATTTCAACTTTACTTCCATGCGGCTACCGTAACAGCAAAAGAACCTCCACTCTGTTGCGGGTGGCAGCCCTTGCGTAATTGTCGTCACGGAAGTTACTTAAAAGACGATTGAAAAGGCCCCAAGTTACCGCGTGCGTTAACTATAGCATTCTTCTGTTTATTAATTGTAGTTAATATAGATCGAAATGCGCATTCAAAAGCCGACTCTCGACACATCTGAGCGTATACAGTTCCGGTTACAACTGCGTTACAAGCTCTTGTAGCAGCATCGGCGACTGGGCTTGAGTCCAGATCGCCGTGGCCTTGATGCTCGCAATCATGGCCAGCTCACACCTCGGATTCCCTCCTCAGGCCGAAATCTATTCTCAAGGGCGGCCTCGTTAAATGTGACGCCCTTTCTGCGGGCAAGAGGTCCGACCCAAAAAGTTTTCTTTGTCAGCGTTTGACAGCATTCCGCTTGAACTTCTAACCTGATTCCCTCTGGCTATGAAAGTTCTTGTCCTAGGTAGCGGTGGGCGCGAGCACGCGCTGGTATGGAAGCTGCGACAGAGTCCGCAGATTTCGAAGCTCTATTGTGCGCCGGGCAATGGCGGAATCGCCGACGATGCTGAATGTCTGACCGCCGATTTGAAAAACATCGATGCGATTATCGCCCTGGCGACGCGCCTGAAACCGGATCTGACGGTGGTTGGTCCAGAGTTGCCTCTGACGCTCGGAGTTGTTGACGAGTTCATTCGGCGTGGGTGGCGGGTGTTTGGCCCAACCCAGGCTGCAGCACGGCTGGAATCGAGCAAGAGTTTCGCCAAGCAGTTTCTACAGCGGCACCACATCCCGACAGCGCACTTTGCGATTTGCGACTCGATCGAGCAGGTGCGTTCGGCTCTGAGCCACTTCCACACGCCAGTAGTGGTGAAAGCCGATGGACTCGCTGCGGGCAAGGGAGTTGTGATCGCCAAGAGCAAGGAAGAAGCGGCCAGCGTTGCGGCGGAGATGCTCAGCGGCAAAATGCTGGGCGATGCCGGTGCGCGGGTTGTGCTGGAGGAGTGCTTGAAGGGGGACGAACTCTCGTTTCTGGTGTTCAGCGACGGGGAGCGCGTGGCGCCACTGGTGGCAGCGCAGGATCATAAGCGCGTCGGCGACGGCGATACCGGCCCGAATACCGGCGGTATGGGTGCGTATTCGACCGCCGATCTTGTCGACGATCGGATGCGCGACTGGCTGGTGAATCATATTGCGCGGCCAGTAGTCGCCGGGATGAAGGCTGAGGGCACGGAGTTCAAAGGCGTGTTGTATTGCGGGCTAATGATGACCGCCCGCGGACCAATGGTACTCGAATTCAACTGCCGGTTCGGCGACCCCGAGACCCAGCCGATCCTGATGCGGCTGGAAAGCGATTTGCTCGAGGCGATCGAAGCTTCGATCGAGGGACGCGTCAGTGAAGGCGATTTCAAGTGGTCGCGGGATCCGTCGGTGTGTGTGGTGATGGCCTCGGGAGGATACCCGGGCACGTTTGAACAAGGGAAACGGATTGATGGAATCGAGGAGGCCGCGACCCTGGAGGGTGTCAAGGTATTTCATGCTGGGACGTCGAAGCGTGACGGAATCTATTACACTGCAGGCGGGCGCGTACTTGGAGTGACAGCTCGCGCTCGGGATTTGGATGCGGCTGTGGAACGCGTGTATGAGGCCTGCGCGAAGATTACATTTGCAGGGGCACATTATCGGAAAGATATCGCGGCGCGGGCGCTGAAGAAGTGAGGCTGAAACTCAATTCGCTTTGGGCAGTCATGACGTGGACGGGACAAGCAGATTCCTCCCCGCTTCGCGGTTCGGAATGACAAGGTTCGTGACATAGGGAATACGGTAGGGATCCTTCGACTGCGGTTTGCTTCGCTTCGCGAGCAAACCTCCGCTCAGGATGACAATCCAAAAGAAGACTTTTTAAGGAGAACTGATGAGTAAGCCACAGGTTTCGATTGTGATGGGGAGTGATTCGGATCTGGAGATCATGCGCGAGGCCGGGAAGGCTCTCGATGATTTTGGGATCGCTTATGAGCTCGACGTAACGTCGGCACATCGGTCGCCGGACCGGTCGGCGGATTTCGCGAAGAAAGCGGCAGAGCGTGGGATAAAGGTCATCATCGCTGGAGCGGGCGGAGCGGCGCATCTGGCCGGCGTGATTGCGGCGCATACGATTCTGCCCGTGATTGGAGTGCCGATTCCTTCGACGTCGCTCAACGGGATGGATTCCCTGCTCTCGACGGTGCAGATGCCGGCGGGAATTCCGGTGGCTACCGTAGCGATTGGGAAGCCGGGGGCAACGAATGCCGGCATTTTGGCCGCGCAAATGATTGCACTTGCAGATGACGGCATTGCCAAGAGGATGCATGCCCACAAGGAGAAGCTGGCTCGGGGAGTTGAGGAGAAGTCGAAGAAACTAAAAGGAGCGTAAACCCTTAAACCACCAAGGACACTAAGGTACACGAAGGAAACCTGTGGCGAATTCTCACCCTTCGAGAATCGTGAAGGGTGGGCAGCCTTTCTAACCACGCTCCGTTTTCTATCCATCGACAATCTTCACTTATCGCGCATATACGGCGCGAGAAGTGGGCATCAATCATTGCTAGTGTGTGGTCCGCGGCATGACGTCGAGGAAGCACAATCCCTAGCCAAGGATTTGTCATTCCGACCCCGAAGGGGAGGAATCTGCTCTTCCCCGCCACATCGACGCGTGATACACCGAACATATTGCCCAGTCGACGAATCAACTCAGATTGAGTCCCTTGAGGTACTCGCGGAACGGGCCGCCCAGGTCGGGGCGTTTGAGCGCGAATTCGACTGTGGCTTTCAGGAAGCCGAGCTTGTCGCCAGTGTCATAGCGGTTGCCTTCATAGACGTAGGCGTACATTTTTTCCTGCTTCAGGAGCATGCGCATGCCGTCGGTGAGTTGCAGTTCACCGCCAGCTCCGGCTGAAATCTTGGCAAGGCAATCGAAGATGGCGGGCGTGAGAATGTAGCGGCCGATGACAGCCAGGTTAGAAGGAGCTTCTTCGAACTTCGGCTTCTCGACCATATTGCGGATTTCGAAGAGGCGTCCGTTGTATCCGTTAGCGGGTTGCGCGTCGAAGACGCCGTAGGAGGAAATCATGCGGCCTTCCACCACTTGTGCGGCGATCACGCTACATTGTTTTTCGTTGAAGACATTCGCCATCTGCTTGAGGGCAGGTACGGGGGCGTCGATGACGTCGTCTGCGAGCAGAACAGCGAAAGGTTCGTGTCCGACGAGTTCACGCGCCATGAGGACGGCATGTCCAAGCCCGAGGGCTTCTTTCTGGCGGACATAACCGACGTAAATCATGTCGGAAATGGAGCGGACGATCTTGAGCAGATCGTTCTTGCCGCGCTCCTCGAGCATCTTCTCGAGTTCATAGCTGACATCGAAGTGATCTTCGATCGCTTGCTTGCCGCGTCCTGTGATGATGAGGATCTGATCACAGCCGGAGGCCATGGCCTCTTCCACACCGTATTGAATGATGGGCTTGTCGACCAGCGGCAGCATTTCTTTGGGTTGGGCCTTGGTGGCGGGCAGGAATCGGGTGCCCAGTCCGGCGGCGGGGAAGACTGCTTTGCGCACTCTCATGGTCATGATTTCGCTATGAAATTTTGATCACAGTTCCGAACTGTGATTTGCAGCTCTATGCATTCTTAACACTCGACGTCGCGTTACTTAGTGGCCGGAATATTGTAATTGGTTGTGCTTCTGCGCGTGGAGTCCCCCACCCTACGAAAATCGCGTAGGGTGGGCAACCCCGATTTTGATTACTTTCCGACAACCAACACTACGAAGCTGTCTGGGAGGATGGGCGGGCGTGGGTGCGGATTGTCGGCTGTAGGCGCTGGGCGCGGTCCGAAGTCTGCGGTCACAACGTAGACGTTGTGCGTTTTCGTGTCGAGCGCTAGGGTCCGCGCTCCCTTCTTGGTGGTGACATTTTCGGCGACGCTGTATTTGTCCGGTGCGTCTTGCTTGACGACCGTGAGAACTGCGTCCTGCCCGCACGAAGCGAAGGCCAAGCCGCTCCCTTCATCGAAGGCAGTTGCATCGACACCTTCTCCGATCGCAGGGGTGGCGAGGACTTTGCCAGTATCAGCATCGACTACCGCCATCATCTTGTTATCGCAGCCGACGAAGAGGCGCCGGTTCTTCCGATCAATCGCGAGACCGCTGGGCTCGGTGCAGGGAGCGAGTGGCCATTTCGATTTTATTTCGAGCTTGTTGGGATCGATGGCAACCAGTTCGCTCTTGTCTTCGATGTTGACGAAGATCATTCCTTTGGCGTCGCTGGCAGCGAATTCGGGTTTGCCATCGAGCTTGATGGTGCCGAGAACTTTTCCAGTGCTGGCGTCAATCGCTGTGGAATCCTGGCTGCGTCCGTTGAAGGTGAAAACACGTTTGGTGGCCGGATCGTAGAGGATCGCATCTGGATTCTCGCCAACTTTAACCTTCTCGCCGGCGGATGCCAAGGTTTTGATATCGAAGATACTGACCGTGCCTTCACGCCCGTTACTCGTAAAACCCCTGCCGAGGTCGGGAGCGAGCGCAATGCCGTGAACGCCCGGTGTGTCGGGAATGTCACCGACGTTCTTGCCCGAATCGAGATCGAGCACGATAACGTGCGTGCCGCGAGAGATGTAGAGACGGCGTGCGGCGGCGTCGGCGGTGAGATAGTCCCAGCCGCCTTCCCCGCCCAGTTTGTAAGTTGTGACGACATGGTATCCCGGACCAGCGGCGGCAAGAGCTCCTGCCGTCAGGGACACACTGATAGCGGCGACCAGCCACTTGAACTTTATGGACATGACTTCCTCCTGATGATTTGCTGCGCTCCGCGACGGATCGGGGGGCCCCTTCCCAAAACGCGCCGCGGTCACTTATCGAACCGAACGCGGGGTTCAGTCCGAAAGTAACTTTACCCTATTTCACTGCTCCTCCTAGACTTCTTTACATGGGTGTCGCTCCACTATTCCAGCCGGAGAAAGATCCGCAGGTGAATGGCGGACTTGATCCACGTCTCCAGCCGACTCCGGATTATGGGACTCTGGGCTCGGGATCGGATGTTGTGGACTTCGGTTCTCAACCGAGTCAGTCTGCAACTAGAACGACCCCACCTCGCACCATTCAGTTGCTGGCCGTAGCGATCGGGATGGTTGCGGCGATCGTGGCGGGAAGGATCAGCAAGTCTCACCGAGAAGTGGGCGCATCGAGAGCCAGCTACAAAGCGAGCACACCAGTTCGCGCCGGTCAGCTTGCTGAGATGAAGGAACAAAAACAGGCGGAAAGTCTGCTCGAACAGGCTGTGGGACACACTCCAGGAGCTGTGGAGCAGATATCGTCGCACGTGAATGAATGGCACGGCAAGGTTCGGTGGAACTCGCAGATTGCGAATCTGGCGACGGCAGCACTGAATTCCGACGACATGCGGGTGCGCGAGTCGGGAGTAGAGGTGGAACTCGCAGCCTACGGATTGTCGAAGAATTCACAAAGCCTCGAGTATCTGCTGAAGATCGCGGACTCTCCAGATCATGCGCAGAAGATTTGGGCACTGTGGGCGCTTGGCTTGATGGCCAACCGCGGAGTCGAGACCGAGCAGGTGGTTCCGGTGCTCACCAGTCATCTCGCGGACGCAGATATTGATTCGCGCCGCTGGGCGGTGGAGGCTTTAGCTTTATCGGGCTCGGATAGTGCGATGGAAAGCCTGCTGAAGACGATGCATGATGACGCGTCGCCCATTGTGCGAGAGCGGGCGGCGTGCGGAGTGGCGTCGTCAGGGCTATTCACTCCGGAGCAGCGGGCGGCGGCGACTCCCCGATTGATTGAGTACAGCGACGATCCTTCCCTGGATGCTCAGACGCATGCTTGGGCATTCCATGCGTTGAGCGATATTACGCATCAGAGGCTGCCGAACGATGCGAGCGCGTGGCGCCAGTGGTATG